>Ga0105047_10019933_pt1 | contig 10327 bp, 8 predicted proteins | sample MAT04_FD_78384 | JGI IMG/M metagenome (GOLD analysis project Ga0105047, IMG submission 78384) | Freshwater microbial communities from Lake Fryxell liftoff mats and glacier meltwater in Antarctica - MAT-04 (megahit assembly) | ecosystem: Environmental > Aquatic > Freshwater > Ice > Liftoff... | reverse complement strand
CTTGGCCACGCCGCCGGAACCATGGAGGGAACGCGCGCCGCCCTGCAGGGCATGCTCGGACGCTTTGAACCGGCTCGGCTCGAAGCGCAACTTGCCGAAGGGGGCGTGCTCGACAAGCTCCTGCCGGGCAATCGACGCGCCCGGCTGTGGGAGCTGTACCTACAGCACTTCGGCCGCATCAGCGAAAGCGCTCGGGAAGACTTCGACGAGCTGTTCGGCAAGGCCTTCGTCAAGGCTTACGAGGAGCAGGCCGATCGCGTGGCTGCCGCCAGGCGCAACACCGCTGACCGCTGACATATGCTGGCCATACGCATTGCAACCTGCACGCAGACCGGTGCGCGTGATCACAACGAAGACGATATGCGTCACGGCATTACTGATGGCGCGGCGTATGCCGTGCTGTCCGATGGAGCGGGCGGCCACGACAACGGCGCGATTGCCTCCGACCTGGTGGTGCGTCTGGTGGCGTTGCGCCTGCAAGCCGCAGCGGACGTCAATGCAGCGGAACTGCACGAGGCGGTGATTGAGGCGCACAAATTGCTGGTGCTGCAACAGCAGGACGCTGTGTCGGAACGACAGCGCATGTATGCCACGCTGGTAGCGCTTTGGATCGACGCACAGCGTGGTCTGGCGCTCTGGTCGCATGTCGGCGACTCGCGCCTGTATTTGTTGCGCGCCGGCCGTGTATGCCACGTCACGCGCGACGACAGCGTGGTGCAGCAGATGATCGACGCCGGACTGATTGACGCTGCTGCGGCCGAGTTCCATCCGATGAAACACCACCTGGTGTGTGCCATGGGCGTGGCCGACGAGTTCGTGGCTCACACGATCGAGAGACCGTTTGCGCTGACCGAAGGCGACGCGCTGCTGCTGTGCAGCGATGGTTGGTGGGAGCCTCTGCAAGTGGTCGACATCGAGCGCACGCTTGGCCAGGCACAAAACCCGGAACAGTGGCTGCAGGCGATGCAGGCTTTGATCGAGCAGGCAGCCAACCCGAGGCAGGATAACCACAGCGCGATTGCAGTCTGGATCGGTAGGCCCTAAAGGGCACCCTGAAAGAGTGCTGCAAACCGGTTCGCCGCGGGCAGACCTCGCATCACGGTCACCGGTGGCGGGGCCTCACTGTCGCCCTGCACCCACCAGATGGAGTGGCCTTGCAGGCGTGCGGTGAGCAAACGCATTACGACGGTGGCCGCGTCCTGAGGCCACGCGCCTTGGGCTGGATGAAGTTTCCACTCGCTCGTGAATGCCTGGGGTGGCGCGGAGTCGGCAGGTGCTGTTGTCAACGGCGTGCCCAGAGCGGCCAAGGCCGACTCGAATTGATCCAGCGTGGCCTGGCCCTGTAAGGTTTGCAATGCACACGCGCCCGCGCTGTCGTACCACTGTGCCCATTGCGCCAGTGCGTGAGGTTCGGTAGGCGCATGGTCGTTGCTGAAGGCCACCACCAGCGGAAAGTAGCGCCCCACCGCATCGACGCTGGGCATCAGAACGCCGAACCACCACTGCTCGTCGACGACATGCGGCGACCAGGCAAAGCACCACAGTGGCGCCGTCAAATAGTTGCCCTGCCACGCTGACCCGAGCGACTCGCGGCTGGCGGCAATGCCTTGGGACAACCAGGCATCACAGGCGTTGACGAAGCCAAGCGGCAGGCGGCGGTGCGCAAAGTCGCCGAGCATCGCAAGCTTGCCGTACCAGCCGGGTGTTGCCATTTACAGGCCCGCCGGGCAGGTGAACTCTTCCAACTCGCGCAGGCGGAACGGGCTGCGCACGCTGCTGGCCGTGACGTCGAAGCTGGCCTTGCGGCCGTTGACGTTGAAGGTGGCACGAAATCGTTCCGGCGCCGCGCCTGCTTCGACTTGTAGCCGGTCGATCATGCGAAACAGCGCCCAAGGGCCGGAGGTCACCATGCCCGAGCTGCCGGCCGCCGACGAAGGTGACAACTCGACACGCACCTGCGCGCTGCCGCGCGGCCCGGGCCATTGGATGGAGACTGGTATCTGCGGCCCGTGCGCATACTTCACAATCTGACCATCGACGTCGAGGATGAACTGCGTGATGCTCGTGTCCATCTCGCCGGGCGTGAAGTCGAGTTTTAGGCTTGGCACGGCGCCGCCACTGCGGAAGAAGGTCTCGCGGATCATTGCAGCGCGCTGGAAGGTGAGCAGTGCGCCGGGGCTGCCCATCGACGCTCCCGCCTGTTGTCGGAAGGACCATGGGCGCGTGGACGTATTGACGAAAGGCTGCAGGTTCTTCTGGAAGAAGTCGTCGAACAAGCCGTTGGGCGCGAACAGGCGCGCGAAATCTTCCTGTGTGACATCGCGCTCGCTGTTGCGCACGAATGGATAGCGGCCCGACGTGGCCTGGCGGCAGAATTCACCGATCTGCGAGTTGATGGCCTGGCTCAAGTTGCTGCGTGTGATGCCGTAGACCAGAGTATTGCCGACTACCGACAAGGTCGTGACCAGCGAGCGAACAGGCTCGGGCGCGCGCGCACCTTCGGCCTTGACCTTGTTCGGCACTTCTGACGGGGGCGGCGGATTGCCGGCCTTGACCGCGGTGTCGGCGGTATTGAGGAAGGTGTAGACCTCGTTGAGGAGCGCAATCGTGGCGTCCACCGGGGCCGGACCCTGGCCGCCGGGGCTGGTGACGATCTGGCGCAAGGCTGTGAAGCGGTTGTCAACGATGCTTTCGATCTGCTCCTTGGGCGTGATGGCTGCCTCGACCGGCTGCGTGCCGAAAAGCTTGCCGAGTTCCGTGCGCGACTTCTCGAGCTTGTCGCGCACCACGGAGCCGGTCTTGGCAGCGAGGTCGGGGGCAAGCGAAAGGGTAGTCTCGCGTGACATGGCGCGCAGCAGCGGCACCAGCGGGTTGTCGGGTGCCGAGAGTGTGCGTGCGGTCTGTACCGCTTCGGCCAGCGACGTCGGCGTCTGCAGCTTGAGGTCGGCAATGAACTCCTCCCACACCCGCGCGTAATCGTTGAGGTAAATGCGGCGCACCTGGTCGGCCACCTGTGATTGGGCAAAGCCCGGCACCAGCGCAGGCCTCTCGATCTGGGCCACGCCCAGCACCCAGACTTCCTCCTCAGCCAGCTGCTGCGAGACACTTGTGACCTCGTTCTGAAAGCCCTTGTGATAACCGTCATAGGTGAACACACCGGGGATGCCCTGGGTCAACGGAGTACCGCTGGCACGGCGAAACACCAGCGGCGTGGCTGGGCCACCGGCCTTGATGGCATTGAACTCGGCAATGCCCGAGCCCACGCCTTGGCGTTTGAGCCGCTGGTAGATGCGGCTGTGTAGCGACGTGGCGGCCAGCCGCTTCTGCGTTTGCTGGAGCAGCACCTTGTCCTGCGCCAGCGGAGAGACCGCCGGGCCCTGCGCCAACAACATGTCTAGATGTTTGGTCAGCGCCTCGCGCTGCTCGCTGGTGGTATCTCTGGGCAACGTCGCTTTCCAGTCCTCGGTAACATACAGCTTCAAGGCCTGCGCATTGAAGTGTTCCGGATCGTGCAGCATCACATAGGCCTTGAGCGCCTCGTATTGCAACTCGGGGTTGGCGCCACTGCGCAGTTGCTGTTCGACACGCAGTGCAAGGCTGGGCAGCAGGCCGTCCACCAGCAGCCGCTGATAGGCGCGGTTCGCCGCCGACGCGAGCTTGTCGCCCTGGTACAAACCAAAGCCAAGCGACCATGGCACGCTGCCGTCGGGTGCGGCACGCGGCAGCGCCTGCGCTGCCTGCAGGCGAGGAAGCAAGGGCCGTGGGTCGCTCGTCGGTTTGTCGCTGGACTGAATCAGTCTTTCCGCAGCGCTCAGACTGTCTTCGACCTGCGCCACATAACGCCGGTTGTTCAGGTAACTCGTCGTCCATGCAAACAGCGTGGCGCCAACGCCAAGCGCAAGCAGCCCATAGGCACCCAGGGCAAGCGCGCCGCGCTTGCGTTCCCACTTGAGATTGGTACCCGACAGGCCGCTTTCGGCAAACACAACTTCGCGCAGCAGGCGTGTGAGAAAATAGCTGCGACCCTGGCCCGGTACCGCTGCAGCGGTCTCGCTGCTCAGTCCGAAGCTGCGTGACAGACGGCCGAGCATGCGGTCAATCGGCGTGCCTTCCTGCGTACCGCTGACGAAGTACACGCCGCGCAGCAGCGGATGCTGCTCAAACTGCGAGGGCGAAAACACCTTCTGTGAAAATTCGAGCAGCACGTCGCGCAGGCCGGCGAACTGCTGTGGAAAAGCGTAGATGCGTGCGCGCCGCTGCGCATCCCGTTCGGGTTGCAGGCGGTCAATGAGGCCGTCCTGCAAGCGTTTTTCGAGGGCTTCGTACTCGCTACTGAAGGCCGACAGGTCGGTGCGTTGCTCAACGTCGAGCTTGAAGGTGAATCCCCAGGGTGTTGCGCGTGCTTCTTTGTCGATGTCGCCCAGGTAGTCGGTGAAACCGGCGAGCAGATCGCACTTGGTGACCAGCAGGTAGATTGGAAAGCGGATGCCCAGGTGCTGGTGCAACTCCTGCACGCGGCGGCGCACGGCCTGAGCATGGGTGGCACGTTCGGAGGCCGACTGCATCAGCAGGTCACTCACCGAGACGGTGACGAGGACGCCGCTGACGGGTTGCCGCGGGCGGCTGCGCTTGAGCAGGCCGAGAAAACCCTCCCAGGCCTTGGCATCGGTCTCGGCATCACTGGTCTGCGTGGTGTAGCGCCCGGCGGTGTCGATGAGCACGGCTTCGTCGGTGAACCACCAGTCACAGTTGCGCGTGCCTCCAATGCCGCGCACCGAGTGTTCGCCCATCGTTGACGACAGTGGGAAGTTGAGTCCCGAGTTGAGCAGTGCCGTGGTCTTGCCCGAACCCGGCGCGCCGATGATCACGTACCACGGCAGCTCATAGAGGTAGCGCTTGCCAATGCGCGCCGAGAAGTCGGACCAGACGGCGCCAGGGCCTTTGCGTCCGCTCGTGAAGCGCGCCTGGCGCAGTTGCTCGAGCGCCTGGTTGAAACGCTGCTGCAGCACGGCGACTTCGGCGCTTGCCGGGTCGTTGGCGGCCGGTGCCGGTGCGACGGCGGTGAGTTGGGCCACGACATGGGTGTTCGTTCTGCGCGCCTTCCACCCGCGCCACGCTTGTCGCAGCAACACCAGCGCGACAATCCCGCCGATGAAGATCCAGCGCGCGCGCTCGCTCTCCAGCGGACGCCAGCGGTCGATCGCGATCATTGGGCCGATGATCCAGGTCGCCACCGACAACGCGAGTACACCGAGCGCGGCCAGCAGCCACGGATGGAAGATCAGGCCAAGCAGCTTTTTCATGAACGCCCTTTAGGAGCCTTTGGCCACCGTCGTCAGCAGGGTGATTTCGACGCGGCGGTTCTGCGAGCGGTTGGTCGGTGAGTCATTGGGCGCAACCGGCTCGCCATCGGCGCGCCCCTCGGCGCGCAAGCGCGCGTTCGGCACACCCGCATTGATGAGCAATTTGCGCACCGCGTCAGCGCGGCCTTGGGACAGGTGCCAGTTCGACGGGAAGCGTGCCGTGCCGATCGGAATGTTGTCTGTGTGGCCGGTCACGAGCACGGTGCCCGGAACCTTGGCCAGTGCGGCTGCAATCTGACCGAACAGCGCCACGCGGTTGGGCCCCACCGTGTCGCTGGCCGGTGCGAACAGGCCGTCGCCGAGCAGCGTTACGATGCTGCGGTCGAGGTCGTCACGCACAGTCACCTGGCCGGCCTGAATTTCGGCCTGCAGCAGCGGCGCCAATCGCAGCGTGGACGTGGCCGAACGCGGCGCTGCTGCTACCGCGTTGCCACGTAGCGACAGGATGCGCGCATACGTGGGGTCGGATTGCTGTGCCAGGCGTAGCGAGAAAAACAGGTAGGTGCCGGCAAGCGCGAGGCCACACAGGGCTGCGGTGACCCACAGCGGCAACCAGGTCAGAAGCGGCCGCTTCTTCGGCAGCGTGCCGCGCCAGCTTTGTGCGAGCGCGGGGCTGTAGTCGCCGCGTTCCTTGCTAACGATTTGCGCAAGACGCTCGCGCACGGCTTCAAGTTGCGCCGCACCGCCTTGCTCGACGCGGTAGCGACCCTCGAAGCCGACGCTCAATGCGGCATAGATCAATTCGAGCAGATCGCGGTTGGCTGCGGGCTCCTGTGCCAGCTTGGCCATGAGCTGAAAAACCTTCTCGCCGCCGCCGGTTTCGTTGTGGAACATCGCCAGCAGGCTGTGCCGGCCCCATTGGCCGCCGCCGCCCCAGGGCGTGCTTGCGGCAGCTTCGTCGAGCACGGTGCACAGCACGTAACGCGCGGCCAGGATGCGTTCTGCGGCAATGCCGCGTCCACGGGCCTGCGACTCGAAGGCACGCAAATCGGCAGCAATGGACTCGCGCAGGGCTGCAGGATCGGCGAGCTGGTAAGTGGCGCGAATCTGCGGCACCAATGCAAGCGACTTGTTCGCCAGCGCTACCAGCGGGTTGAGGCCGCTTTCGATCGGCTCGATGTCGGCGGCAACTTCGGGTCTGCCGGAGGCGTGGCTGCGCGGTACGCTTGGCGCCGCACGCGCACCGGGCGTGGGCGTGATGAACGTGCGGCCACCGCCGATCTCGGCAAATGGATCGTCGAGAGGCTTGTCGCTCATCGGTTGGCCTATTGACGTATGGCCCAGAACTCGAGTTCGAGTCCGGGGAACTCACCGGCGATATGCATCGCCATGTTGCCGTTGTTTTCGAGCTGGCCCCAGAGTTCGCTGTTGCGGTCAAGCTCGAAGTAGTAGTAACCGGCGTGAAACGGCAATTGGCGCGGCGCCACCGGCAACGGCCGCAAGCCGATGCCCGGCAGTGCCAGGTTGACCAGATTTTTGATCTTGTCGACGGGGCCGATCTTGGTTTGCGCCGGAAAATGCTGGCGCAGCTGTTCAGCCGGCACGCGCGCATTGACGGCCAGCACAAAAGAGGCCGTGCGCATCAGCTCCAGATCGTTGACGACCGCAGTGCGAACGCCATGCTTGCGATCAACCAGGTCAATCTGGATGGCATTGCTGTCGATCGTCGTGCTCAGCATGGCGCGCAACTCGTCGAACACCGGCGTGAAGGTGCCGCGCAGATCATCATGGCGGTACGGTGGGAAGGTGGGCGGCTGGCGGCGGGTGGTTGACAGCGTGGCCAGGTCGCCGGCCAGGCGCAGGCAATCGCGGTGCAGCTCGCGCGGGTGCGCCACTGGCGTGGCTGCATGCTGCGCGAAGATGGGTTCGTTGCGGTTGAGCGTTTGCAGCAGCAAAAATGATGCCAGCTCCGAAACACCCTGGCCGAGCTGGCCCATGCGGCCGGCGAGCATTTCGGCGCGCTGCCTTATCAGGCCATGCAGCAGCTCGACGCGCGCCGACAGTTGCTTGGACGTATCGAGCCGCAACTGTGCCGGGATGTGGCTGCGGTCGAGCACGACCATGCCGTCCGCGCGCCGCTCGACGACGACGGCGATGGTCAACGTCGCATAAGCATCAAGTGCGTCCTTGGTACGAATGAGCCGGGCTTGCAGGCGGCCAGTCTGGATCGTCGTTGGCTCATCGCTGGCATTGCTGGCGTCGCGCACGTCTTCCTGCACCGCCGTGTAGCGGTTCATGTCGCGCGCCATACCGGGACCGGGTTTGTCGTCGAGAGAAAACTCGTCGGTGCCTTCGCGCTGCAGTGGCAGGGCCAGGCAGATCGTTTCGGCCTTCATGTCGGTGCCAAGCTCCAGCGCGGGTGGCAGTGGGTCGAACTGCGGCATCGAAAACGGCGTGCCGTCGGGCAGCACACCGCTGGCGCGTGCCAGGCCAAGCTTGCCCAGCGCCAGCAGACCTTCGTCGATCTCGAACTGAACAAAGCCCCAGGCGTAGGCGTTGGCGCCGACCATGCGTGCATCGACCAGGCGCTCGATGTAGCGAAGCTCCTGCTGAAAGTGGTGAGGCTCGAGGAACATTCCCTCGGTCCAGATGACACGGTTGCGCCAGCCCATCAGTGTTGACTCATAAATGTTTGCTGATCGATACAGTCGAAGCGTCCAGGCGCACCGACAGCGCATTGTCCTCACCGGCGACCAGTGGCACAACAGCGCGCCACTTGGCGCGTTCGAGGTCCCGGAAGGCCGCCATGACGGCAATGAACTTCGAATCGGCGGTGAGATCGCGCTTGATCGCCATCGACTCGCCTGGACTCAGCACGAACTCGTCGCGGGCGATCACGTCGCCACCGAGCGTGGCCTGGTCCTTGTCGAACAGCGAGACAAAGTCGGCGGACTCGAACGGCGCTGCTGCCTTGAGTTCATAGATGCGCACGACGACCGGCGACGGCCGCCCACTGGTGCTGGGGTTCAGCTTGGCTGAAGCCAGCACATCGACTGTCAGGACCTTGGATTTGGGAGGCGGGAGGGGTTTGGGCGCCAGGATCGGCTTTGTGCCGCAGGCAGCGAGCACCAGCGATGCGCCGCCAAGCGCGAACGCTCGGCGTGTGGCAGGGAACGAAAGTGGTGGTGACACGCTAAGTAGGATAAGGCTGCCGCGCAGGCGCGAACACTGACAAAGGTCACCGGCAAGAAGCGGCCCGGGACTACCGAAAGGTATAGCGCACACCGAACGCGGCCGAAAAGCCGCGCGTCTGGCCGCGCACGCGGTCGTCCATGGCAATGACGTAGAAGTCGGTCAGGCTGTCGTAGGCATAGACATAGGCCGCGCTCGTCGTCGTTTGTTTGCGCGAAACGGCCAGGCCGTCTGCCTTGGAGGTGGCGATTTGCGCATGCACCGTGCCAAGGCCGATCGGTACCGAGACGCCTGCAGAAACGATGTCACTGTTGACCTCCAGGCCGCGGTCGCGGGTGTGCGTGTACTGGCCAAACAGCTTGGCCAAGCCGATGTCGTAGCTGGCACCGAGTTGCACGGTGTCTTCTAACGTAGGATCGTTGAAGCCGTTGTCAATGTCCACGCGTTGTACCGACAGCGAGCCTGCGAGCACGCCCTTGGCGACGATAAGATTGCCGGCCATCAGGTGACCAGGGTTGTCTTGATCGCCGCGCGCGGCCATGAGACTGCCAGTGATGCCGTCAAAGTTTGGCGTGGTGTAGCCGATGGCCCTGTTCCAATAGAAGTCACCCTGGACACCGATCAGGTTGCCGGCCGCGAAGATGTGTCGAATGGCTGGAGAGAAGCCCACCGAGTTGCCCAGGGCGTTGAAGCGCGTGGTGGTGTTGAACAGCAGCGATTGAATGCGCCCGGCACGCAACGTGCCGTAGTCACGGTGCGTCAGCGAGACGAAGGCGTTGCGCGAGAACGTCGGATCGTCGTCGTTGCGGCCGAACTTGATGTCTTGAAAGCGAAAGAATGATTCGAGCGTGATGCCCGGCGTCCAGCCGTTTTCGAACCCATAGCTTGCATTGAGACCGGCGAAAGTGGCGGTCAGCGAGTTGCTGTTGAAGCGGTGCGTGCGCACGAAGCCGCTGTTTTCAAAGCGGCCGTAAGACAGGTCGGCTACGCCGTAGAGCGAGTAGTCGAACTGGGCGTGGGCGCCCGAGGCGGCGCCGCAGAGCAGGGCCGCTGCGGCGGCAAGGCGGGCGCTACGGATCACGGGCATGGTGTTGTCCTCAAAGTGGGAGGCCACGGCTGGCCAGCGCCAGCCACAGGCCATTCATCGCGGCGTGCACGGCGGCGCAGACCGTCACGCTGCGCGTGCGTTGGTAGATCGCGCCGATCAGCAATGCCGGCAGCACCACGGCGAAAGCCGCAGCATCGCCGCGCACGATGACATGCGCCAAACTGAACGCTGCGGCGGTCACCGCATTGACCAGGAGAGGCAGGCCATGCCAGCGGCGCAGCAAGGCCTCCTGCAGCCCGGCGCGGAACACGGCTTCTTCGAGCAGAGGGGCCAGCACCAGCAGCACCGCCAGGCGTTGCTGTCCCTGGCCTGCCCCGACAAGGGCGGCCGCACACATCAACACGCCTGTAGCTACGAACAGCATGCGCTGCGGCATACCCGCAGTCCCGGTCGCTGCCGCTCGGAGTGCGCTAAGCGTCATGGCCGATTTCGCAACGCGGTGTGTGTACGGCGGCGGTAGGCCAGGGCGGCGATGGCCAGCAGGACTAGCACCCACAAGGTCGGGTCGGCCAGCGTGTTACCGGACGCGATCGAGCAACCACCGCCCGAGACGTCAGCTCTTTCTTCGCCGGTACCGGACAGCCGAACCTCCAGTGACTTGCTGCCTGTGTCGGTGCTGATGCGCAACATGCCGGAGGCCGCGCGCGCATCGGTCGGCGTGAAGGTCACTGTCACCGTGCAGTCACCTCCGCTCTGCAAGGTGAAAGGAGGGCTGGGGCAGGTT
>Ga0105047_10019932_pt1 | contig 10327 bp, 5 predicted proteins | sample MAT04_FD_78384 | JGI IMG/M metagenome (GOLD analysis project Ga0105047, IMG submission 78384) | Freshwater microbial communities from Lake Fryxell liftoff mats and glacier meltwater in Antarctica - MAT-04 (megahit assembly) | ecosystem: Environmental > Aquatic > Freshwater > Ice > Liftoff... | reverse complement strand
TCTGGGACCTCTCCGCCTTCGGCCACATCGAGGCCCGCATCGTCAACACCGGCACGAAACCCCTCGGCCTCACCCTCCGCATCGACAACGACGGCGACTGGAAGACCAACCCCTGGAACGGCGAGAACGGCACCATCAAGCCCGGCGAGGCCGGCACCATCAAGATCATTTTCGGCCACTCCTTCGGCTTCAAGCCCGCCTACGCCCTCAAGCCCGACCGCGCCGCCCGCATCCTCCTCTTCACCGGCAAGCTCAAGGACCCCGTCTCCTTCCGCCTCGAATCCGTCGTCGCCGCCGGCCCCGCCGGCGAAAAGCCCGCCATCGACCCCCGCTCCATCCGCACCAAGCCCAAGGCCGGCGTCATTCTCGGCGCGGGCGTCACCATCGACCCCGCCAAACAAATCGAAGCCACCAACGGCGCCGAGGCCGCCCTCGTCCCCGCCGGCGACACCTCCGCCCTCCGCATCACCTTCGCCAAGCCCAAGGGCGATCCCGCCGTCAAGTTCAAGCTCGCCATCGGCCGCTGGGACCTCCGCGACTGCCTCGAAATCCGCGTCACCGCCCGCAACGCCGGCCCCACGCCCATCACCCCCCGCATCCGCGTCGAGTCCGACGGCGGCGCCACCGAATGGGTCACCGCCGCCGCCCCCCTCGCCCCCGGCGCATCCCAGGAACTCGTCGCCAACTTCGTCAACCCCGTCCCCTGGCAGGGCATCAAGAACAGCGGCGACCGCACGAGCTGGAACGGCCAGCCCAACACCGGCACCCGCTTCAGCAATGACGCCGTCAGCGCCGTCGTCCTCTCCGCCGCCGCCCCCGACCCACGCGCCGCCCTCGTCATCGAGTCCATCCGCGCCACCCTCCCGCCCGCCCCCATCCTCCCCGATTGGGTCGGCAAGCGCCCCCCCGTTGACGGCGACTGGAAGCTCACCTTCAACGAGGACTTCAACGGCGCCGCCGTGGACCTCGCCAAGTGGAACAACACCGGCCCCAACTACTGGGACAAGACCAGCCGCTGGAGCAAGGACAACGTCATCGTCAAGGACGGCGTCGCCCGCATCCGCTACGAGAAGCGCGCCGGCCCCAACAACGACGACCCCAAGGAAAAGGTCAGCCAGTACACCAGCGGCTACCTCGACACCTACGGCAAGTGGGTCCAACGCTACGGCTACTTCGAGACCCGCACCAAGCTCCCCACCGCCCCCGGCCTCTGGCCCGCCTTCTGGGTCATGCCCGACCGCGGCGAGGCCGTCGGCCCCCAGTGGAAACGCCAGGACACCGGCAACGGCGGCATGGAACTCGACGTCATGGAGAGCCTCACCCGCTGGGGCCCCAACCGCTACAACATCGCCATGCACTGGGACGGCTACGGCAAGGAGCACAAGCAGACCGGCACCACCATGATCTACGTCCAGCCCGACAAGGACGGCTTCATCACCTCCGGCGTCCTCTGGGCCCCCGGCCTCATCGTCTTCTACGGCAACGGCCGCGAGGTCGCCCGCTGGGAGGCCGACCGCGTCGGCCACGTCGTCAGCAACCTCATGTTCACCCTCCCCATGGGCGGCTGGGACAACAACGCCGTTGACGACGCCCAGCTCCCCGCCGACTTCGTCATCGACTACGTCCGCGCCTGGCAACGCGCCGACCTGGCCTCCAAGGTGGATGGCCCCGTCCCCGCCACCCGCCCGGCCGCCAACTGAGTCGTCGCCGCCACACAGGAGGTCGCCATGTCCAGCCGCCGCGCCGCTCCGGCTCTGATTCTCCTCCCCCTCCTCTGCTGCGCCCTCGCCGCGCCCGCCGACGACGCGCCGACGCCCACCCTCCGCTACGACCGCCCCGCCCAGCGCTGGTCCGCCGAGGCGCTCCCGCTGGGCAACGGCCGCCTCGGCTGCATGCCCTTCGGCGGCGTTGACCGCGAGCGCATCCAGTTCAACGAGGACTCCCTCTGGACCGGCGACGCCAACCCCTCCGGCGACTACAAGCCCATGGGCGCGTTCCAGAACTTCGGCGACCTCCTCATCGACCTCGACCGCACCGGGACCGGCGCTGCCGCCGGCGCCATGGCCGACGTCACCTGCACCAGCGGCCACAAATCCCACTTCCCCACCGAAGAAATCGACCGCAGCGTGGACGGCCGCCCCGACACCAAGTGGTGCCTCGAACACGGCGGCAAACCCGTCGTCTGGCAGCTTTGCCTTCCCCGCGCCGCCGCCCTCCGCGCCTACGCCTTCACCGCCTGCCCCGACTACCCCACCCGCGACCCCAAGACCTGGGACCTCGCCGGCTCGACCGACGGCAAGGAATGGACGCCCCTCGACCGCCGGGCCGATCAGCCCCCCATCGCCAGGCGCGGCGACACCCAGCGTTACGAGTTCAAGAACGACGCCCCCTTCACCTTCTACCGTCTCACCTTCCACGCCAACAACGGCGCCCCCCACCTCCAACTCGCCGAGGTCAGCCTGGGCGCCGCCCCGGCCCCCTCCGCGCCGGCCACCGCGCCCGCCGCGGACGCCGGCTACTCCCGCGCCCTTCGGCTCGACGAGGCCACCCACCGCGTCACCTTCGTCCGCGGCGGCGTCACCCACACCCGCACCCTCTTCGTCAGCCACCCCGACCAGGTGATCGCCCTCCGCTGGACCGCCGACCGCCCCGCCTCCATCACCGGCCGCATCCGCCTCCAGGGCGCCCACCGCGAGACCACCACGGCCGAGGGGGCAAACCTCTCCTTCGCCGCCGAACTCCCCAACGGCCTCGCGTACGAAGCCCGAGCCCGGGTGATCGCCAAGGGCGGCACCAGCGAGACCGCCGAAGGCGCCATCCGCCTCGACAAATGCGACGAGGTCACCATCCTCCTCGCCGCCGGCACCAGCTACGCCATGGACTCGGCGAAGAACTTCCGCGGCCCGCACCCGCACGACCGCCTGATCGCCCAGCTCGACGCCGCTGCCCACCTCACCTGGCAGCAGCTCCGCGACCGCCACGTCGCCGACCACCAGCGCCTCTTCAACCGCGTCACCGCCACCTGGGGCCGCACCCCCGCCGAAGTCGCTACCCCCACCACCGACCGCCGCCTCGCCGCCTACGGCAAGGGCGCCGTTGACCCCGAGCTCGAGCAACTCCTCTTCCAGTACGGCCGCTACCTCCTCATCGCCTCCTCCCGCCGCCCCGGCCTCCCCGCCAACCTCCAGGGCCTCTGGAACGACAGCAACGACCCGCCCTGGGCCAGCGACTACCACACCAACATCAACGTCCAGATGAACTACTGGCCCGCCGAGGTCGCCAACCTCGCCGAGTGCCACCTCCCCCTCTTCGACCTGGTTTCCGCCATCGTCCCCCCCAGCCGAATCGCCACCCGCGCCGCGTTCGGCAACGTCCGCGGCTGGACCGCCCGCACCAGCCACAACATCTTCGGCGGCCACGGCTGGAAGTGGAACGTCCCCGCCAGCGCCTGGTACGCCCTGCACTACTGGGAGCACTACGCCTTCACCCGCGACGATGCCTTCCTCCGCGACACCGCCTACCCCCTCCTCAAGGAGGTCTGCCAGTTCTGGGAGGACCGCCTCAAGAAGCTCCCCGACGGCACCCTCGTCGTCCCCGAGGGCTGGTCCCCCGAGCACGGCCCCACCGAGGACGGCGTCGCCCACGACCAGCAGATCGTCTGGGAGCTCTTCACCTGCTACCTCGAGGCCGCCGCCGCCCTCAACATTGACGCCGACTACCAGAAGGCCGTCTCGGCCATGCGCGACAAGCTCGCCGGCCCGCGCATCGGCCGCTGGGGCCAGCTCCAGGAGTGGATCGCCGACCGCGACGACCCCAAGGACCAGCACCGCCACACCTCCCACCTCTTCGCCGTCTACCCCGGCCGCCAGATCTCCGTCACGAAAACCCCCGACCTCGCCAAGGCCGCCCGCACCTCCCTCGAGGCCCGCGGCACGTCCGGCGACAGCCGCCGCGAGTGGGCCTTCGCCTGGCGCTGCGCCCTCTGGGCCCGCCTCCGCGAGCCCGAGAAGTCCCACGAGATGCTCCGCGCCCTGCTGACCCACAGCACCCTCCCCAACCTCCTGGGCAACCACCCCCCGATGCAGATGGACGGCAACTGGGGCATCACCGCCGCCGTTTGCGAAATGCTCCTCCAATCCCACGCCGGCGAGATCCACCTCCTCCCCGCCCTCCCCAAGGCCTGGCCCGCCGGCGCCGTCACGGGCCTCCGCGCCCGCGGCGGCTTCGAGGTCAGCTTCGAGTGGAAGGACGCCAAGGTCACCGCCTACCGCGTGACCGCCCCCACCCCCCGCAAGGTCACCCTCCGCGTGAACGGCGAAGTGGTGCAAACGACCGCCCAACCCCCGCAGCCCTGACCGGCCTGTGGCGAGCTCGCTCGTCCGTCCGCCGTGTCGCCAGGGTTGCGGGACGTGTTTGAAAATGTCCCCCCTCCTGCCGCGGCCGCCATGTGCTACAATAGGCGTCCGACACTTCCCGCGCGCGAGGGCGTATGAGCTTGCGTTGCCGCCGACATCCCGGTTTCACCATGGTCGAGGTGCTCGTCGTCATCGGCATCATCGCCGTCCTGTTGTCGATGCTCCTCCCCATGATCGGCCGGGCACGCCAGTCGTCGGCCACCACGGCCTGCCTGTCCAACCTGCGGCAGATCGGCCAGGCCTTTCAGTTCTACGTGGCCGAGAACAACTACGCATTCCCCACGGTCTCCAAGGATTACGTCACCTACGGCTTCCCCGAGCTCTACATCAGCGGCGGCACGAGCCCCGTGGTGGACGAGAGCGGCAAGTTCTCTCCCCAGCCCAAGCCGCCCGAGCGGGCCCTCAGCCGCTACTTCCGCCCCTCCATCCGCGGCGGCGTCCTGGGCGGGCGCGAGTACCAGAGCGTGTACGAGTACGACGTGTTCAAGTGCCCGGCGGACGCCGGGTTCGACCTGCACGAGTTCCAGGACGATGCGGCCTTCAACCCCCTGTGGGAATACTCCGGTTCGAGCTACAAGCTGAACCTCTACGTCCGAGCGCTGGGCGTGGACACGGTCATCGAGACGGACATCGACGCGGCCAGGCGGATCCAGAGCGGACGGGCCAATCGTATCCCCAACCCCACGCGGTTCATCCTGTTCTACGAGCCGCCCGCGCAACTCTGGCCGTATGGCGAGTTGTACAGCCCCTCGGCCAAATCGCCCGTGAAGGTCTTCCGCTGGCACAACTCAAAGAACACGGGCTCGTTCCTCGGGACCGAGGCCGGGCCCGAACCGATCTACTCGAACATCCTCTTCGCCGATGGGCGGGCGGCGACGGTGGACTTCAGCGCCTCCTTCATCCGGTCGGGCGGGGCCATCGTGAAACAGGACCGCACCGCCAACAACACCTATCAGTGGTACGCGAGCACGAAGCAGTAGCCTTTCCGCGGGCCACGCTTTGCCCCTTCCGCGGGTCGTCCTTCTCGTTCAAGCAGCGCGTCGTCGTCATCACCGGCGGCCTTCGTCAACGCCGCATGCCCCAACACGTTCGCCCGCGTGATGGGCCTGGTCAACCGCATGCTCCCCGCCCCCGCACCCGTCTCATCGACCGGCGCGAGGCCCGGGAAGCGGTATGGAACAATGACGTTCTTGTCAAAGCAAGAATCATTAACACGTTTGAGAGGCGCCCGTTGCGCATGCAATTATGACTCAGTTTGTGTGGCCGCTCGGGCGGCTACCGATCGGGCCGGGATTCCCACTGGTCGTAGTCAGTTTTCTCATGGTACTTTTTCACCCCCTGACCCCCTCCCCCGCCCAACGTCCATCCTCCGCCGCGCCGTCTTCGCGTCTCTTCGCGCTCTTCGCGGTCCCTCCCCCCGGCCCCGATGCCGATCACGCCTTCCGCCCAACGCGAGCGGTCAAGCGCTGACGATGTGGTCCCGCCGGCCGGTGACGCGCTTCATCGCGTTGCGCGTGTCCACGATCAGCGGGGCGTGGTCGGCCACCAACTGCCAGTCGTACGCCGCGTGGTTCGTCGCCACCAGCACGCAGTCGTACCCGGCCAGCGTCTCCTTCGTCAGCGGCACGCTCCGCATCTGCAGGTCGTAGGCCCGCATCTTGTGCGTGGCCGGCACGTGTGGGTCGTTGTAGTCGATGGCGGCGCCCAGGTGGGCCAGCTTCTCGATCAACTCGAAGCTGGGGCTCTCGCGGACGTCGTCCACGTCGGGCTTGTAGGCCAGGCCCAGGACCAGGATGCGCGACCCCTTGACCGCCTTGCCCCGGTCGTTGAGCGCCAGGGCGGTGCGCTGCACCACGTAATCCGGCATGGAGCGGTTGACCTCGCCCGCCAGCTCGATGAAGCGGGTGGTGTGGCCGACCTCGCGGGCCTTCCACGTGAGGTAGAACGGGTCGATCGGGATGCAGTGCCCGCCCAGGCCCGGGCCGGGGTAGAAGGGCTGGAACCCGAACGGCTTGGTCGCCGCCGCCTCGATGACCTCGAACACGTCGATCCCCATCGCCGTCAGCACGACCTTCATCTCGTTGACCATCGCGATGTTGACGGCCCGGTAGATGTTCTCCAGCAGCTTCGCCGCCTCGGCGACCTCGGCCGTTCGCACCGGCACCACCTGCTTGATCGCGTGGCGGTAGAGGGCGACGGCCAACTCGCCGCTGGCGGCGTCGATGCCCCCGACGAGCTTGGGGATGGTCTGGGTGTTGAAGTCCTTGCGCCCGGGATCCTCGCGCTCGGGGCTGAAGGCCACGAAGACGTCCCGGCCGCACGCCAGCCCCTTCGCCTCGAAGGCCGGGACGAGGATCTCGCGGGTGGTGCCGGGGTAGGTGGTGGACTCCAGCACGACGAGCTGCCCGGGGCGGAGCGTGGCGGCGATGTCGGCCGTCGTGCGCTCGATGTAGCTCATGTCCGGCTCCAGGTGGGAGCCGAGCGGGGTGGGGACGCAGACGATGACGGCGTCGGCCTCGCCCAGGCGGGCGAAGTCGTCGGTGGCGTCGAACTTGCCGGAGGCCTTGATGTCGCGGACGAGGTTTTCGCCGAGGTGCTTGAGGTAGGAGCGGCCCTCGCGCAGGGCGACGATCTTTGCGGGGTCCACGTCGAACCCCAGCGTGGGGAAGCCCGCCACGGCGAACGCGCGGACGAGCGGGAGCCCGACGTATCCCAGCCCGATCACGCCGACGACGGCCGTGCGGTCAGCGATCTTTTTGGCGAGGGCGGTGAATGCGGGGGACGGGGGAACGACGGGGTTTGCAGGCACGAGGCACCCACCTGTTCGCAGGGGCGACAACCGAAGCGATGAGACCGCCCGCGCGGGCGGTCATCGGGGTCGCACGATATCACGGGCGGTGGGGGCGTTCAAATGAGCTGGCGGCGGCGGCGGCGGGCGAGGAGCAGCGGGCCGGCGATGACGCACGCGGCGACCCCGGTCGGCTCCGGCACGAAGACGCCCGTCGGGAACGTCTCGGTCGTACCCGAGAAGTTGACGGTCGTCGCGGGGCTGATCGTCACCGACGTCACGCTGCCCAGCGAGTACGGGCCGGCACCGCGGGGGAAGAGGGTGTTCTGGCCGATGTCGTCGGAGAAGCCCACCGTGGGGTTTGACGCGGCGAAGATGAAGTTCTGGGGCGTCGTCGAGGCGTTGGCCGGGGGCTGGGCATTGAGGGAGTCGGCGAAGCTCTGGAACGTGACCGCGTCGTCCGCGCCGGCCTTGGTGATCGTGCCGGAAATGGTGCTGTGAAGCTCAAGCAGCTCGAGCGGCGCGCCGGGGAGGACGAAGCTGGTGTCGCTGGCGGCGACCGTCAGCGTGCGCTGCCCCACGTCAGCGATCATGTGGGTGTCGCGCGACTGGATCTCCAGCCGCCCGCTGTCCGGGGCGCCGGGGCTGTTGGAGATCGCCAGGCTGATGTTCGTGCTGAAGTGGCCGTACGCGCCGTTGAAGTGAATGACGCCGACCGCGAGGTCACCGTCACCCGCGCCGTTGTCGGTCACCGGCAGGGGGGCAAAGCCGGTCTCGGTCAGCGTGAGGATCAGCCCCGCCCGCGCGGCCGGCGCCGCAAGGGCCGCGGCGAAGATCGCGACAGCCAGGAAGGACGAAAAGCGTACGCCCGCGTGCTGTCCGGTTGCCATTGTCCACCTCGCTCGGAAGCCGTGTTGCGATCCGCCCGAGCGCGCCGCCAACAGGTGGCGCGCTACAACGAATCGGCCCACTTCGCCAGAACAACTTGGGAAGTACAAATGGGACAGTGATGGAGACCCGCCCTGCATCCCGCATGATGATGGATCAAACCTACCCCTTGAAAGCGGGGCCGTCAAGTGAATACGCCACAAATGTGACCGGCCCGTCCGCAATCGCGATCAGGCGGGCGTTGGCGGCCCACGCGGCGGGGTTGTAACGCGACCGTAACGACCCGGCGGCCGCCGCGCTGCACTCGCCCCCGCAGTGGTATCATGAGGGTGGCATGAAACGGCAGTGGATCATCTGGGCGGTCTTCGCCGTCTGCGTCGCCGTGGCGGCCGCGGCGATGGGGTGGATCAGCAAGACCGTGCTGCGCCTCGACCGCGCCGAGGCCGACGCCCGGCGGCAGGCGTTGGTGGAGGAGGCCGTCCGGTCGGCCCTCTGGCGGATGGACTTCCAGATCGCGCCGGTCATCGCTCAGGAGAACGCCCGGCCGTACTTCACGTACGACCCGTTCTTCCCCGCCCACCGCGCTTACGCCGGCGTCTCGCCCGAGCAGCGCAGCGGCGAGTTCCTCCCCTCCCCCATCATCGCGCCGCCCTCGGACCTGTTGCTCCTCCACTTCCAGGTGTCCCCCACCGGCCAGCTCACCAGCCCCCAGGCCCCCACCGACCGCAACACCCGGCTCCTGGCCGAAGCGCAGTACACGTCCCACGACAACGTCGTACGCGCCCAGATGCGCCTCGCCGAGCTGCGAACCATCCTGAAGCGCGACGCGCTGGTCGCGCTCCTCCCCGAGGCCAAGCCCCTGCGCGAGGAGCCCATCGCCGCCAGCAGCGTGGTGCCCGCGCAGAACGGGAACTCCGACAACAACGCCTACCCGAACTACAACGGCCTGGCCGGCGCGAAGAACCAGCGATACAACCGCGGCGCGGGCCTCAATTCGTCCGGCGGCGGCCAAGGCTCGTACGCCAATGGGGGCTACATCCTCAACAACGACCAGCCGCAGCAGTCGCAACCGCCGCAGCAGGCCGCCATGCAGCAGCAGGGCGACACCGACCTCCAGCAGTCCAAGCAGGCCCTCCGCGGCCAGCAGGAGTTCCAGGCCCGCGCCTCCAGCGTCCAGTACAGCCAGGACCTCCTCTGGGGCAGCAACCGCTACCTTGCCCCCAGCGGCGCCGTGAGCGAGGGCTACATGAAGCCCATCTGGGTCGGCTCGGCCCTCGTCCTTGCGCGGCGCGTCAACGTCAGCGGCCAGGACATCATCCAGGGCGTCTGGTTCGACTGGCCGGCCGTCCAGCAGAACCTCCTCGGGAACGTCAGCGACCTCCTGCCCGGCGCCTCGCTCGAGCCCGTCGCCAACCCCGCCGGCCAGCCCCAGCCGCGCATGCTCGCGGCCCTCCCCGTGCGCCTCGTCCCCGGGCCCGTCGCCGCCGGCGCCGACGAGCCCGCGTCCCCGATCCGCCTCACCCTCGTCATCGCCTGGGCCAGCGCCCTGCTCGGGGCGGCCGCCATCGCGCTCCTCCTCCGCGGCGTCATCGCCCTCAGCGAGCGCCGGGCCTCCTTCGTGTCCGCCGTCACCCACGAGCTGCGCACCCCCCTGACGACGCTGCGCATGTACACCGAGATGCTCTCCGACGGCATGGTCGCCGACGACGCCCAGCGCGGCTGCTACCTCACGACCCTGCGAAACGAAGCCAACCGCCTCGGCCACCTCGTCGAGAACGTCCTGGGCTACTCCCGCCTCGAGCGGCGCCGCAGCGGCGGCCGAGTCGAGACCCTCCCCCTGGGCGACCTCCTCGGCGGCATGTCCCAGCGCCTCGTCGAGCACGCCGCCCAGAACGGCAAGACGCTCGCCCTCACCGTCCCCCCCGACCTCGCCGCCACCCGCGTGGCCGCCGACGTCGTCGCGACCGAGCAGATCCTCTTCAACCTCGTTGACAACGCCTGCAAGTACGCCAAGCCCGCCGCCGACGCCACCGTCCGCCTGAGCGCCACCCGCGACGGCGACCTGCTCGCGCTCGCCGTCGCCGACCACGGCCCGGGCCTGTCCAAGAAAGCCGCCCGCAAGCTCTTCCGCCCCTTCTCCAAATCCGCCCACGAGGCCGCCCACAGCGCCCCCGGCCTGGGCCTGGGCCTCGCCCTGAGCCGCCGCCTCGCCCGCAACATGGGCGGCGACCTGACG
>Ga0105047_10019928_pt1 | contig 10328 bp, 9 predicted proteins | sample MAT04_FD_78384 | JGI IMG/M metagenome (GOLD analysis project Ga0105047, IMG submission 78384) | Freshwater microbial communities from Lake Fryxell liftoff mats and glacier meltwater in Antarctica - MAT-04 (megahit assembly) | ecosystem: Environmental > Aquatic > Freshwater > Ice > Liftoff... | reverse complement strand
CAGGTTTAAGCCCGTACAACGGTTTAGCAAACCGTCGCCTTAAGCCACTCGGCCACCTCTCCAGAGATAGGGATCGTACCCGACGGATTGGGAATTGGCCAGTGGTTTGACCGCTCGTGCGACCACGCTTGGTGGGTGGGATGGGGTTATTCGTCTTCGTCGTGGCCGTCGTCGCGTCGGATGAGGCGGACGGGGAGCAGCACGGCGCCGGCGACGTTGTTATAGAGGTTGCCCGCCATGAAGCGCAGCAGGTCCACGGTCGGGCGGGCCTCCGGTTCATGGACGCGCAGCAGGGGCAGGAACGCCGCGAAGCGCAGGACCGCGCTGATCGCGAACAGCACCTCGTAGAACGACAGCGGCTTCAGCCACGAGATGCCCAGGTCGTAGTTGAACAGCACGAGGTACTCGGCGATCAACCCGTAGAACAGCCCGCCGAGCATGCCGGCGACGTTCACGATCACGGCGTTGATCGCCATGTAGGCGCTGCCGCCGTCATTGCCGTCGCGATCGGTGCCGCTCAGTTCGAGCACGAGATTGAAGTTCGCGACTTCCACGCCCGTCCACCACGCGGCGCCGAAGCACGCCAGCACGTAGCCGAGCCACGTCTGCCCGCTGTTCATCAGCACCCAGCCGATCCCGACCGGCACGATCCCCAGCACGGCCGCGAGCATGGCGGGTTTTTTGCCGTAGCGGTCGATCGCCTTACCCCAGATGGGCAGGACCAGAAGCTGCGTCAGCAGCGGCGTAACCAGCAGCATCATCTGCACTTCCATGCTGCTGACGTTGAGGTGGTCGATAAGGTACTTGCTGACGAACTGTCCCTGTCCCGCGACCGCGAACCACAGGATCGCGGTACAGGCGCTGAACCACACAAATCGGCTGTTTTTCAGCGGGTGCAACAGCATTCGCGACAACGGCTGGCGCGGCTTCGGTCGCGACACGTGCGGGACCAAGTGGAACGACGCAATATCCACCAACCCGAACAGCGCCGCGACGATGAAGATCGCGCCGCAGACGATCATCAGCGTCAGATTGTCGGCGTTGCTGGCGCGGTAATGGTCCAGCACCCACCCTGCCAGGAGCGCAGCAGGGATTGCGGTGAGAATGCCCCACTGCCGTCGCCTCGCGAAGTAGCGTCCTCGCACGCGGTCGGGGACGATATCCGCCATCCAGCTCACCCACGCCGGGCTCCCAATCGCCTGCCCGGCGTGCATCAGGAACGTGAGCGCGAGGAAGCAAAAGATCGCCAGCGGCGCGTAGTTCCATCCGTAGCGGTATACCAGCCAGGTGGGCACGATCGCGATGACGATCCAGAGCAGTCGGTTGCAGTAGAGCGCGACGAGGAAGATCGCCTTGCGTCGACCCGTTCGGTCGGTGAGCACGCTGGCGGGCAATGACAGAAGCGCCGCCGCGAACGGCATCGCCGACAGCAGGCCGAACTCAAACTCGCTCGCCCCGATCGCCTTGGCAAAGACCGTCAGCGGTGCCCCGGCCAGCGCGTGCACCCAGATCGCGCCGAACATCCAGGCGATCGTGACGATCCCCATCGCGCGGCGCAGCGGCTTGCCGGTCAGATCGCGCAGTGCGTCAGCGGAGTCGGTCGGGTCGGGTGGGTTGTCGGTTGCTTGGGTCACTCGTAAACGCGGGGAGAAACGTCCCGGCAAAGGCGAAGATTGTAGGTAGACCCGCGCCCCATGCAATCCATTCGCTAGAATAGTTCCAGAGAGGGTTTGCCCATGTTTCGATCGCTTCGGCTGAGGATCCTGCTGGATTTGGCGTTCGCGTCCCTGGTGCCGATGGGGATCGCCATGCTTCTGGCGTCGCTGGAGAGCCGCAAGGAGCTTCAGAAGGCCGGCGAACAGAATGTTCGGCTGCTGGCCCGCGTCACGGCGTCGCAGTTGGACCAGCTTTTTCACGATACCCAGCGGGCGGCACAAATCGTCGCACTCGACGCGGTCGTCAGCGAATACTGCGCCGACCCCGCCACCCGCCAGCGGTTAGAGGACAAAGTGCAGCACGTCCTGAGCGGCGTGATCGGCCTGCATCGCGATTACTCGCAGATCTTCCTAATCAACGACGCCGGCATTGGCATCGCCAGCACGAACGTCCGCAATATCGGCCAGGACCTTAACTTCCGCGAGTACTACCGTCGTGCCCGTGCCGGCGAGGCGAACGGTTCGCACTGGCTGGTGGGGAAGGTGACCGACGAGACCGGCGTCTTCTTCGCGGCGCCGGTGTGGCAGGGAGAGAAGGTCGTCGGCGTCGTGGCGTTGAAGCTGCACGGCGCGCGTGTGCGGGACGTCGTCAACCGGGTGCGCGTCGGAACCGACGGTTACGCGATGCTGGTCGACGAGGACGGCATCGTGCTGGCGCATCCGAACCGGGGGAGCGAACTCCGGCTGCTGGCACCGCTCCCCCTGACTCAGTTGGCGACGATTGATGCGGTGACGCGGTTCGGCAGGCCGACGCTGGAATCGATGGACCTGCCCGCGCTTCAGGCCGCAGTCCAAAGCCCGATGAGCGGCGGGGTCGTGCGGTTCATGATGAAGCCTGACGACGCGCCAGACACCGAGCAGAGCGCCTGGGTCGCGGGGCTGGCGGAGATGAGGGAGAAGCCCTGGAAGGTAATGGTCGTCCTGCCCCAGAAGCAGTTCGCCGAGGCGGCGTGGAACGTGGTAAGACGCCAGACGACGATCGCGGTCGCGGTGGCGCTGGCGGGGATCGCGCTGTCGCTGATCCGGGCGCGATCGATCGTCAAACCCCTCACCTCGCTCACCCAGGCCGCGAACCAACTGGCGGCGGGGAACTTCTCGGCGCGGGCGAACGTGCAATCGGTCGACGAGGTCGGCCAACTCGCAACAGCGTTCAACAAGATGGTGCCGCAACTGGAAAACCGCATGGAGCTCCAGAAATCGCTCGAGATTGCCCAGCGCGTTCAACAAAGCCTGCTCCCGCAAAAAACCCCCGCGCTCTACCGGCTCGACATCGCCAGCCGCAGCCGCTATTGCGACACCACCGGCGGCGATTACTTCGACTTCGCCGAGGCGATCGACCTGCCCCGCGATCAGCGGCTGATCGCGGTCGGCGACGTCACCGGCCACGGGCTCGGGGCGGCGCTGGTCATGTGTACCGCCCGCGCCAGCCTCCGCACCGCCGCCGCAGAAGGCGGATCGATGGGACAACTGCTTTCGCGCGTCAACCATTGCCTTTGCCAGAGCGTCGTCGAGGACATGTTCATGACCATGACCGTCATGCATATCGACCCCGACAAAGGCGAACTCCGCTACGCCTGTGCCGCCCACGAGCCGATCATTCTTTGCGACCCCGACACGCGGAAGATCACCGAACTGAACGAAGGATCCCTGCCACTGGGCGCGCTTCCCGGCAAGCGATACGACGAGCACGCCGCCTACGGACTGAAAACCGGTTCGGTCCTTTTCCTGGGCACCGACGGCGTCTGGGAAGCGACGAACGAGCAGGACGAATCCTTCACCCGCGCCCGTCTGATCGAGATCATCCGCGATAACGCCCACCTCCCCGCCGCCGCGATCGGGAACGCGGTGGAGTCGGCGCTTGCGGCGTTTCTGCACGGCCAATCCATCCAGGACGACATCACCTACGTGATCGTGAAGGTGCGCGAAAAATAGGTACACTGACCGACCTATGTCCCTCTGCGAATTCCGCTTCTCGTCCCCTACGCTCGGCAAACACGTCGGCGCATTTGTTATCCTTCCCGACACCGGCAGGCCCCCTTTCGCGACGTTCTATCTCCTGCACGGCCTGAGCGATGACTACTCGATCTGGCTGCGGCGGACGCGTATCGAGCACTACGCTTCGCAGTACCCGATCGCGATCGTCATGCCCGACGGTTTTCGCGGCGCCTACACCAACGCAAGCGCCGGACCGCAATACGCGACGTACATGACCAAGGATCTCATCGGCGCGGTCGAGCGCAATTTCAACGTCAACCCCACCCGCGAAGCCCGCTGCATCGGCGGACTGTCGATGGGCGGTTACGGGGCGCTGCGGCTGGCGCTCGGATATCCCGAGCTTTTCGCCAGCGCCAATTCGCACTCCGGCGCGCTGCTCTGGGGGTCACTCCCTCCCGTCCGCACGAAGGCGGATTCCGCGAGCGAGTTCGAACTCATCTTCGGCGCCGATCCCAAAGGCACCGAACACGATTTGCAATTCCTCGCCAAGCGCTGCAAGAAGCAGAAGACGCTCCCAAAAATTCGCATTGACTGCGGCACGGAGGATTTCCTGATCAACCAGAACCGGGCGTTCATCGAATCGCTCAAGGCGTCAAAGGTTCCGCATCAGTACGCCGAGTACCCCGGCGCACACAACTGGGATTACTGGGACATCCACGTTCGCGAAGCGCTGGCGTTTCATGCGAAAAATCTGAAGCTCAAGGCCTGACCGCGTGTCATGGTGATTTCGATTCCCCGAGCATCTTCTCGAGTTGCGGAATCAAGTCGACGAGGTGAACCGTCGCGATCCGCCAGAGCACTTCGTGATCGACGTCGTCGTAGTCGTGGACGAGAATATGGCGGGTCGCAATGATTTTGCGCCAAGGCACGTCCGCGTGCGCTTCTTTAAACGACTCTTCGATTTTTCTCGCAGCTTCGCCCACAATTTGAACCTCACGCTCCAAAGCCGCCATGAGCATCGGATCTGTCAGCAGGTCACCTGCTGTGCGAAGGCGGACGAATTCGAAAGCCAGCCTTGCGGCCTTCAACATGTCATGCAGATAGGCGGAACTGATCTCGTCAGGCGGCATACACAATCCTTCGCGTCCGCAGGATATTCGCCCGGCGATACGGGTTGGTCACCAATTCCCGCCGGACAGTATGAACCGGCCGCCCGAACATATGTTCAAGTTCATCCTGCATTTCCAAATACTTCTCGATGGTCATCATCTCACCGGGAAGCAGCGCAAAAAGCACGTCCACATCGCTCTCAGGGCCGAAATCGTCCCGCAGGATAGACCCGAAGATCGATAGCTCGCTCAGCCGGTGGCGCTTGGCAAACTCAGTCAGGGCGACCTCGTCGATGTTGGGCTTGATGGTCTGCATCGCGATGAAAATCCTACTCCCCGATCAATCTTCGGCAAACAATTTCAGGTACGGATTGTTATCCGGCGTCACGACCTTAACCGTCGCTTTCGTAATCTCCGGCGGATTCACCGGGCGATCGCGTGGGCCGACTTCGTGGGCGGCGAGTTTGTCAATCACGTCGGTGCCGCCGATGATTTTGCCGAAAACGGTGTACTTCTTGTCCAGCGCCTTCGTCCGCTCGTAGTTGAGGCAGATGAAGAACTGGCTGCTGGCGCTGTTGGCGAAATCGGAGCGGGGCATCATGCCCTGCTGTTCCATCGGATCGCCCTGGCGGGCCATGGAGAGCACGCCTTTCTTGTGCTGGCGGTCGTTGAATTCGGCGTCGATCATGTAGCCGGGTCCGCCTGATCCGCCACGCTTCGGGTCGCGGCCGACGGGGTCGCCGCCTTGGACGACGAAGTCTTTGACGATCCGATGGAAGATCTGTCCGTCGAAATAACCTTCTTCACCGAGCCGCAGAAAGTTGTCAGTGGTGTTGGGCGCGGCGTCGTAGTAGAACGCCATCGTCAGCGGGCCGTCGCTGGTTTCCATCACCATGTAACGAAGCGGCTCGACGCGAATCACCATCGCCCCCGGCTGGGCGCCCACGCGCTTGTCGGTTCGCACCTGCACCACCAGCGGCGTGCCCACGAAATCGGGCAGCGACTTTTCCTTCTCCACGGCATACAGAATGTACGTGCCCGTCTGGATCGCCGGGAACATCGCCTTCAGGTCCACCTGCTTGGGCGCATCGATATTCGTATCCACCTGCGAGTCCTGCACCCGGCCGAGAAAATCGACCAGAACCAGTTTCACCGGCGCGGTGTTTCGCACGTCCACCAGCACGGGCTGGTCCGGCTGATACCACAGCTTCGTCGGAAACAGGATCGAGAAGAGGAACAGCGTTGACGTAATCACTTCGGACATTCGTTCTCCGGTTCAGGAAATAGTGGGGATGAACCCCGTCCTACTTGGTAATACTCAATCCGCGCGACACCGTTGGCAGGCATGCGTTATCGGTACACGCCTGGTACGTCAGCCGCAGCGGGATGCTCGTGCCCGGTTCGGGGACGGCCTTGAGCGTGATGAGGATCCGCAGGCGGCCTTCAAGCACGCTTTGCTCCTCATCGGCGTAGTCGTACTTCTTCCGCGTCGGCGGGGGTACGGCGATGTGCTCGATGACGTCCATTGGCGATTCCAATCCCGTCTCCGCCGACAGGTGGTAGCCGTCGGCGACGTTCAGTTCGACCATGATCTGCCGATCCCCTTTCCATCCCGACTGGATCTCCACCACGCGCACCGCCTGGGCCTGCGGCATCTCCAGCGCGATGCGGCCTTCGCCTTCGGGCACCACGCGCAGGTCGCCGCGGTTCTGTACGAACTGCAAAACCGCCGCCACCTGCGTGTTCATGGCCTCGCCGTGGTGGTTGGTCTGGATCGCGAACACGCCGATCGCCTTGGCGGCCGACTCGACCAGTCCCAGCGAATCGCACACCATCGCCGCCACCGCGTTACCCGCAGGCAAGGGCGTGTCCTGTCCCACCTTCTGCCTTACAACCAGATCCTTCGCCGCCGCGTCGGAGAAGTAGAATCCACCGCGCTGCGGGTCTTCGAATTTCTCGATCATCAGCTTGGCGATCCGGTTCGCTTCCTCCAGGCACCACGCGTCCTTGGTGATGCGGTGCAGGTCGATCAGCGTCCGGGCGACGTAGGCGTAATCGTCGAGAAAACCAGCGTGTTTTTTCACGCCGTCGCGGCTCGTGCGCCACAGCCCGCCGTCGGGCATGGCGTGCTGGGCGAGCAGAAAATTCGCGGCCTTGCGCGCGGCTTCCATGTACCGCACGTCGCTGAACAGATCCCCGCCGTGGGCGAGGGCGCGGATCATCATCGCGTTCCAGCTCGTGATGATCTTCGTATCCAGCAGCGGCTTCTTACGCGTCAGCCGCTTCAGGTACAGCTTTTCGCGCATCTCGACGATGTCGGGCGCGCTCTCGTCTTCCGGGCCTGCCGGCAAATACAGCACGTTCTTGTTCGGCGTACCGTCGCTGTGATGCGGGTCGGCGAAATTCGGCCCGCGATCCAGCCCGTACACCACCGCAAATCGCGACGCCTCACGCGGCGTCAGCACGTCCTCCAGCTCATCCATCGTCCAGAGGTAGTTCAATCCTTCCTGCGCATCCACTTCCGCATCGAACGCCGTATAAAACGCCCCTTCCGGCGAGGTCATTTCGCGCAGCACGAAATCAAAAATACCTCGCGCTACGCTCTCATACCGCGGCTCCTTGAACACGCGCGACGCTTCGGCGTAAACCCAGCCGAGCATCGCGTTGTCGTACAGCATGATCTCGAAATGCGGCACCAGCCACATCGCGTCGGTCGAGTACCGATGAAACCCCCCTCCCAGGTGATCGCGGATCCCGCCGTTCGCCATGGCGTCCAGGGCGTGGCGGAGGGGTTTTTCGACATCGGTCGCGTCATTGCCCACCGCGTGCTGGTAGTTGATCCAGTGCAGCAACAGTTCCAGCAACGTCTGTCGCGGGAACTTTGGCGCCCGCCCGAACCCGCCGTGCTTGGGTTCGTAGTCGTTGATCGAGCGGTAGATGATCCCTTCCAGCCATCCGCTGGTGAACGTGAGCGGCTCGTCCGGCTCGGTCGGCTCGGCAAGTTCATGAAGCACGCCGGTCAGCTTGCCTGCGGTTTCCTCCACTTCTGCGCGGCGCGTATCGAACGCATCCGACAGTCCTTGGAGAATGCCCGGAAAGCCGGGCCTGCCCTGTACGTCCGCGGGCGGGAAATACGTCCCGCCGAAGAACGGGCGCAGGTCGGGCAGCAGCCATACGCTCATCGGCCAGCCCCCCTGCCGGGTCATCACCTGAACCGCAGTCATGTAAAGCTGATCGACATCCGGGCGCTCCTCCCGATCCACCTTGATGCACACGAAATGCTCGTTCATCAACGCGGCGATCTCGGCGTTCTCGAACGACTGCCTTTCCATCACGTGACACCAGTAACACGTGCTGTAACCGACAGATAAGAAAATCGGCTTGTCCTGCTTCCGCGCCGCCTCGAACGCCTCTTCCCCCCACGCATACCAGTCCACCGGATTGTGCTGGTGCTGCTGAAGGTAAGGCGACGTCTCGTTGGCGAGGCGATTGGTCTTCATGGTCAACATAATAGGGGCTTTGTCGCGCATTTCACTTCGGAACACTCTGATCGGGGCAAAGTTTTGCTCCGAATCGATCCGTTCCCAAAATGTAGCATGCTACATTCGCGCTACATCGTCCGGAAACGTTCAACTCCATTCCCGGCCACGGTTTGCGCGTTTGCTCGCGCTGGGCGCACTTTCAAGTGTGCTACATTTGCTACATTCTCCCTACCAAATCGGCAGGGAATCGATGGACCGAACCAAGGTTCGAGACCCCCGTTATTCGATTGCCAATGAGCCTGCGCGAAGGCCTCAGCGCTTTCGCGGCACCCTTATTCTTACCGCCGTCCCCCGTAAAAGTCCGCCAATAAATCCGCCGCGTCCGTGCCGACTACCCGACCACTTCCACCACGCCGTCGTGGTCGCGGCTGTTGATGAGTTTCATCAGTTCCTCGGCGTGCTTGCGGTCGCGGGCGATGATGACGAACTCGTGCGGGCCCTGCTTGCCATTCCAGACCGTCCACTTCCCCCCGTGGCCGATCGCCACGCGCACCTTGCCGACGTTCTGCGGGATCTTAATCTGTGCCATAACACACCTCGACAGGCATCTTACACCAAGTCCCCGCGGCGCTAAACGATCAGGGAAGCAGCAGCATCCCGGGCGCAGCGCGATACTGCGCCGGCGTGATGCCCCAGCGTTGACGGAACGACCTGCAAAAATAGTTCGCCCCGCTGAATCCGCATCGCCTGGCGACGACATCCAGTTTCTCGCTTCCGCTGCGCAGTTCCCGTGCCGCCAGGCCCAGGCGATGCTGCGACAGATACGTGGACGGAGAGATCCCCGTCGCTTCGTGGAATTGTCGGGCGAGGTGTTCGCGTGAGCAGTCGAGTTCCCGCGCGAGCTGGCCGACGCCGAAACGCGGATCACGTCCGTGCGATTCGATCAGCGCGGTCGCCTGGCGGACGCGCGTCGCCTGTTCGATGCGCGACCGCATCAGCACGCTGTGGATCTGCATGATGAACGCGTACGCCACCGCCGACGCCTGATAGCGGTCGAGCGGCACGCCCTGGGCGTACTGCCCTGCCATCGCGGTGATCTGGTCGGCGACGGTGTGGTCCTGACCGAAATCGAGCACCCGTCCGAAGGTTGCGTGAATGCGCCGCATCCACCGGATCGCCACCGGTCCCACCAGCGACACGTACGCCAGTCGGTACGGCTCTGGCGATTCTTTCGCGTACCCGTACTGAAACGGACCGGGGATCAAATCAATGAACGCCGTGTTCGCCGACAACATCTGCCTTCGCTGCGCGCGGGTATAAAAGCCGCACCCCTCCAGCGTCATCTGAAAAACAACGTGCGGCCGATCGAACCGGTTGGCGCAGTCAAAACAATACGCCTCGTCCCGACGAATCTCGATTTCCGCGGCACCCAACCAAAACAAAGGCTCGTGACTTCGCATGAACGGATCGGGCGGAGGCCGGCGACGGGATGCCATGTCACATTTGTACTACAAGGACTCCCCGCGCTCCAACCTCCCCTCGCAGAGGCGACACCTGCTTCGCCTGCGATCGTCGGAACACGTTCGACGCAGCGGTGTCGCGATGAACCAGAGATGAAACGGATTTCACCATTCGTCGTCGCTGGCACTGCCTAAGGTTGGTCAACTCTTTTTTGAAAGGCCCGCATTATGAATTCGCTGAACGAACTGCTTGAGGACGAATTGAAGGATCTTTACAACGCCGAGAACCAGCTCACCAAGGCTTTGCCGAAGATGGCGAAAAAGGCGACCTCGCCGCTGTTGAAAAAGGCGTTTACGTCGCACCTGGCGGAGACCGAGAAGCAGATCAAGCGGCTGGAGAAGATCGCCGGCAAGCTGGACATCTCGCTGAAGGGAAAAGTCTGTCACGCGATGAAGGGCTTGGTTGAAGAGGGCAAGGAAGTGCTGGAGGAGGATGGCGACGACAACGTGATCGACGCCGCCTTGATCGGCGCGGCCCAGCGCGTGGAACATTACGAGATCGCCGCGTACGGGACGACCCGCGCGATCGCCGAACAGCTCGGCCTCACCGATATCGCCAAGCTGCTG
>Ga0105047_10019927_pt1 | contig 10329 bp, 9 predicted proteins | sample MAT04_FD_78384 | JGI IMG/M metagenome (GOLD analysis project Ga0105047, IMG submission 78384) | Freshwater microbial communities from Lake Fryxell liftoff mats and glacier meltwater in Antarctica - MAT-04 (megahit assembly) | ecosystem: Environmental > Aquatic > Freshwater > Ice > Liftoff... | reverse complement strand
GAGCGGGTCGACGTTCAGTCATGCTGAAAACCACCCCGGCACGGCCGCCCTCGGCACGGCCGCCCTCGGCACGGAACGGCCGCACCCCCCGCCGCGCCCGGCCTCGCCCGGCACGGCCGCCCGCCACGGCCGCCCGCCCGGCGGTCGACTGACGCCCACGGACCTGATACCATCAGCCGTCGCGCCGTGTGCGTGTGGGTTCCTCTCACCCCGCGTGCCGCGATCACATCGAATACACCACGAGGAACCACCACTTGGCTCACTCCTCTCGCACCTGGCGCGGCGCGCGATCGCCGCAGGGCAAGAAGCGCGTCCGACAGTCGGAGCGGCGTCACGCCATCCTTGGCCCGCGCCGGACGGCCGCCAAGACCTTCATCAAGTCCGCGATGGCGATCAGCACCAGCGAGGATGCGGAGGCCGTGCAGGCCGCCGTCGTCGCCGCGGTGTCAGCGCTGGATCGGGCGGCGAAGGTCGGTGCCATCCATCCCAACGCCGCAGCCCGCCGCAAGAGCCGGCTGATGCGCAAGGTCAACGCCGCCCAGGCCGGGAACGAGGTCGTGACCACGACCAAGGCCCTGCGCCAGACCGGCAAGGCCGCTGCCGCCAAGGCCGCCAAGGCCCGCATCGCCGCTGGCAAGGCGTCGAAGGCCAAGGGCGAGCAGACGGCAGCCGGCAAGGCACGCGCCGCGCTCTCCAAGTCCACCCGCGAGGCGAAGGCCGCTGCGGCGACCGCGACCGTGGTCGAGGCCCCCAAGGCCACGACGACCAAGGCCGCGCCGAAGGCCACCAAGGCCGCAGGCGCGAAGGCGACGGCCAAGGCGCCCGCCAAAAGCACCGCCACGGCCGCTGCCAAGGCGGAGAAGCCGGCCGCCAAAAGCACGACCGCGAAGGCGGCCGCGCCCAAGGCTGCGAAGCCCAAGACCAAGTAGTCGCGCGGCGCCCGCGCCGCAGGCCGCACATCCAGGCCCGGGGCACCACCCCGGGCCTCGTGCTGCCCGGGCCTCGTGCTGCCCGGGCCTCGTGCTGCCCGGGCCCGGCGGGGGCCGCGGAACGCCTCAACCCCCGAGGAGCGCCTCGAGCATGGGCGACGTGAGCGCCCGCCAGGTGGTGGCGTCGTGGCCGCCCGCCACGATCACCGATGGCACGGCACTCCCCCGCTCCGCCAGCCGCGCCACGAGCGCATCCGTACCCTCCACGATCCACGCGTCGTCGCGATCCGCACGGCCCAAGAACAGGCGCAGCCCCTCGATGGGTGCGGTCGCGGCCAGCTCGATGGGGTCGTGGCCGGCGCGGTCGCCACCAGGCGCCTGGATCCAGCGACGGTCATCCGGGAGATCCAGCCAGATCGCGGGACTCAGTGCGGCCACGCCGCCGAACAGCTCCGGCGCACGGAACGCGAGGTGGAGTGCCGCGAAGCCACCCATGGATAGACCCCCGATGAAGCGGTGCGATGGGTCGTCGCTCACCGGCAGCACGGCAGCCAACGCCGGGACAAGGTCGTCGCGCAGCGCCTGCTCGTATGGGCCGTGCTCCCAGCGATCGTTCGAGGGCGGCGAATCCACGCCGTAGCTGTCGTCGATCGAGGGCGCCACGAGCACGAACGGCGGCACCTGCCCGGAGGAGATGAGCTCCGCCGCGACGAGGTCCGCACGCAGCCCGGGGTCACCCACGCGGCCGGCGAACCAGGTCGCCTCGTTGCCGCCGGCACCGTGGAGCAGGATGACGACCGGCAGTCGCGCGTCATCGGGCGTGCCCGGCGGCACCCATGCCTGGAGTGGCACGGCACGGCCCAGGGCGCGACTCTCCACGCTCAGCTCGCGCACGTCGAGTGGCACGGGCACGGGGCCCAGCACGGTCAGTGCGCCGACGACGAGTGCGACCCCCACGGCGGCCGCGACCGCGAGCGCCAGCAGCCATCGGCGGCGATGGCGGCGGCGGGCCGAGGGGGCCCCGAGCGCGGCAGTCAACCGGCGTGGCCTAGCTGCGGCTCCGGGGCACGAACGTCCCTTGCGCGGGGGCGTCCGGCGGCGGCGCCTGGAGCGACCGGACCCCGGCCGCCACGAGCGCGCCCGCGACCGTGAACAGGATGATGAGGCCGGCGCCGTTGACGATCACGCCGTCCCAGAAGAAGTAGCTGCCGAACGACGCACCATCGGTCACGCCGATGGCCGCCAGCTCGTCCGCCTGGCCGTCCTCGACGTAGCGCAGATAGGTGCAATCGGGGCCCACCTGGCATTCGATCTGGCCACCCTGGCCGGGGTTGCGGAAGCCGCTGTCCGCATACACGAACAGCAGCCGGATGCCGCCATACAGGATCGACAGGCTGATGGCCGTGACCAGCGCCGCCCAGACCGCGTTCGCGAACACGCGCTTCATGGGCCGGTATCGGTTCGAGCGCTGGTTGGCGTACGCCCCGATGAGCACGCCCCCCAGGATCGTCGCGATGAACACCAGGGTCTGGACAGGGATGATGAGCGCGAAGGCGATCGCGATGACGACCGCCATGCCGATGCCCACGTAGCCCGCGAAGATGGCGCCCTTGTCGATGAAGCGCGGCGACACGCGCCCCGGGCGAGTCCCGGCGGCGGGAGCACCCGACGCCGAGGCCGCCGGTGCCGGACCGACGCTCACCGGCCCACCGCCAGTGCCGAGCGACCGGGGTAGATCGCGGTGCTGCCCAGCTCGGCCTCGATGCGCAGCAGCCGGTTGTACTTCGCGACACGCTCGGACCGGGACGGGGCGCCGGTCTTGATCTGGCCGCTGTTGGTGGCCACCGCGAGGTCCGCGATGGTCGTGTCCTCGGTCTCACCCGAGCGGTGGCTGATGACCGCGCCCCAGCCGGCGCCGCGCGCGAGCCCCACCGTGTCGAGCGTCTCCGTGAGCGTGCCGATCTGGTTGAGCTTGATGAGCACGGCGTTCGCGGAGTCCTCCGCGAGACCCCGGCGGACGCGCTCCGGGTTGGTCACGAACAGGTCGTCACCCACCAGCTGCACGGTCCTGCCGAGGCACGCGGTGAGCGACTTCCAGCCGGCCCAGTCGTCCTCGGCCAGGCCGTCCTCCAGGGACACGATCGGGTACCGCGCCGCCCAGTCGGCCCAGAAGTCGATCATCTGGCCCGTCTTGAGCGTGCGCCCCTCCCGGGCCAGGTCGTAGGTCAGCTCGCCGTTGCTGTCCGGCTCGCCCGTGACCAGCTCGGTGATGGCCGGGTCGAGCGCGATGGCGATCTGCTCACCGGGCCTGTAGCCGGCCTTCTCGACCGCCCGCAGGACGATCTCGATGGCCGCCTGGTTCGACGGCAGCGACGGCGCGAAGCCGCCCTCGTCGCCCTGGCCGGTCGCGGCGCCGGTGTCGTGGAGCACGGTGCGCAGCGCGGCGAAGATCTCCGCCCCGGCGCGCAGCGCCTCGCTGAACGTGTCAAGGCCCACGGGCATGACCATGAACTCCTGGAAGTCCGTGGAGTCCGAGGCGTGCTTGCCGCCGTTGAGGATGTTGAACATGGGCACCGGCAGCGTGCGGGCGTTGACGCCGCCGAGGTACCGGTAGAGCGGCACCCCGAAGGTCGCCGCGGACGCGTGGGCGCACGCGAGCGACACGCCCAGGATGGCGTTGGCGCCCAGCTTGCCCTTGTTGGGCGTGCCGTCGAGCTCGATCAGCCGGCTGTCGATGAGCGCCTGGTCGGAGGCGTCCTCACCCAGCAGCTCGGGCGCGATCACGTGGACCACGTTCTCGACCGCCTGGCGGACGCCCTTGCCGCCATAGCGGGCCTTGTCGCCGTCGCGCAGCTCCACCGCCTCGTGGGCGCCGGTACTGGCGCCGGAGGGGACGGCCGCACGTCCCACGGCGCCCGAATCGGTGACGACCACGACCTCGATGGTCGGGTTGCCGCGGGAGTCGAGGATCTCGTGGGCGTCGATGTAATCGATGGTGGTCATGCGGTCGCCTTCCGGTCCTGGAGGATCGAGATGCCCGGCAGCTCCTTGCCCTCGAGGAACTCGAGGCTGGCACCACCACCGGTCGAGACATGGGTGAACGTGTCCGCGAGCTTGAGCTCCTCGATGGCGGCGACCGAGTCACCTCCACCGACGATCACGGCGGCACCCTCCTGCGCCTTGCGGCTCAGGAACCGGGCCATGGAGCGTGTGCCATCGCCGAAGGTCGGCACCTCGAACACGCCCAGCGGGCCGTTCCACATGATCGTCTTCGCAGGCTCCAGGGCCTCTTCGAAGGCGCGCGTGGAAACCGGCCCGATATCCACCGCCGACCAGCTGTTGGGGATCTTGTGGGCGGGCACGATCTTGTGCTCGGCGCCCCGGGTGACCTCCTTGGCGACCATGATGTCGGTCGGCAGCAGGAACTGGATCCCCTTGGCCTCCGCCGTCTCAAGGATGCGCTTGGCGTCCTCGATGCAGTCCTTCTCCAGCAGGCTCTTGCCCACGGACAGGCCCTTCGCGGCGAGGAAGGTGTTGGCCATGCCGCCGCCGATGACGAAGGTGTCCACCTTGTCCATCAGGTTCTCGAGCACGGCGATCTTGCCCGACACCTTGGCCCCGCCGATGACGGCTCCGAACGGATGTTCGGGGGCCTCCAGCAGCTTGCTCAGGTTCGCGATCTCGCGCTCCATGAGCAGACCCGCGTAGGGCGGCAGGATCCTGGCCACGCCCACGGTGGAGGCGTGCGCGCGGTGCGCCGTACCGAAGGCGTCGTTGACGTAGACGTCGCCGTAGGACGCGAGGGCCTTCGCGAACTCGGCGTCGTCGGCCTCCTCCGCCGCATGGAAGCGGAGGTTCTCCAGCAGCAGTGCCTGGCCGGGCTTGAGGCGGCCGATGGCGTCCTCCGTGCCCAGGCCCAGCGCATCGCCGGTGCAGGGCACGGACATCCGGAGCAGCTGCGACAGCCGCTGGGCCGCGGGGCGCAGGCGCGCCGACTCGATGACCTTGCCGTTCGGACGGCCCAGATGGCTCATCAGGATGACCTTCGCGCCACCCTTGAGCAGGTAGGTGATGGTGGGCAGCGCTGCCCGGATCCGGGTGTCGTCCTTGACCTTGCCGTCCTCGATGGGGACGTTGAAGTCGACCCGGACGAGGACCCGCTTGCCCGCGGGATCGAAGTCGCGGACCGTGAGCTTGTCCATTCGGTGCTCGCTCTCAGGGATGTGCCCGGCCGGGGATGACCTCGGCCGGGCGCGGGGTTGCGGTGGAGCTGCGCCCGTGGTTGGCGGGCGCGGTGCAGCGTGCCTAGAGGCGCGCGGCGACGTACGAGACGAGGTCCGCCACGCGGCAGCTGTAGCCCCACTCGTTGTCGTACCAGGTGACGACCTTCACGAAGGTACCGCCCAGGGACTGCGTGAGGGCGGAGTCGACGATCGACGAGCGTGCATCACCCCGGAAGTCGGTGGAGACGAGCGGCTCGTCGGAGACGCCCAGGATGCCCTTCATGGGTCCGGCCTCGGCAGCCCGGAAGGCGGCGTTGAGCTCCTCGGCCGTGACCGGGCGCTCCAGCTCGACGGTGAAGTCGACGACGCTCACGGTGGGCGTGGGCACGCGCAGCGAGAAGCCATCCACCTTGCCCTTGAGGTCCGGGATGACGAGCGCGAGCGCCTTGGCGGCGCCGGTCGTGGTCGGGATGATGTTGAGCGCAGCGGCGCGGGTGCGACGCGGGTCCTTGTGGGCGACGTCCAGGATGTTCTGGTCATTCGTGTAGCTGTGGATCGTGTTCATCAGGCCACGCTTGATGATCCAGCCGTCATGGATGACCTTGGCCGCGGGCGCTAGGCAGTTCGTGGTGCACGACGCATTGCTGATGACGTGGTGTGCCGCGGGGTCGTACCAGCCCTCGTTCACGCCCAGGACGATGGTCACGTCCTCACCCTTGGCCGGGGCGCTGATGATGACCTTCCTGGCGCCCGCGTCGAGGTGGGCCTTCGCCTTCGTCGCGTCGGTGAACAGGCCGGTGGACTCGACCACGATGTCCACGCCGAGGTCCTTCCACGGCAGCTGCGCCGGGTCCTTGATCTGGAGGCACGTGATCTTGCGGCCGTCCACGATGATCGAGTCGGCGGTATGGGAGACCTCGCCCGGATAGGCACCGTAGGTCGAGTCGTGCTTGAACAGGAGCGCGTTGGTCGCCGTGTCCACGAGGTCGTTCACAGCGACGACCTCCACCTCGGGCGAGCGCTCGATGAGCGCCTTGAGGGACTGGCGACCGATCCGGCCGAAGCCGTTGATGCCCACCTTGACTGCCATCTGGACGTGACCTCCTTGTGGTCCTTGCTTGTGGATCGCTGGAAGCGACCGTGGGTCAGGCGGACCTGACCCCTGCCTCGGTCACTGGGTGGTGCTGTGCCGCAGCGTGCCCGACCGGCCTCCCTCCGGGCAGGGCCGATGCGACGAGCGGGACCGTGCCGATCAGACCCACGTCATCGCCGAGCGCCGCAGGCACGATGCGCGCGCGCCGTGCCTGGAGCCGGAATGCGTCGGCCGCGACCGCGTCGCGGGCCGGGCCCAGGAGGCGGTCCCCCCAGGCCATCGTGATGCCGCCACCGACCACCACGCGGTCGGGGTCGAAGATGTCCACGATGGAGACCATGGCAGCCGCGAAGGCCCCGATGGCACGCGACACGATGGCCTGCGCGACCGGGTCGCCCGCGGCGGCCGCCTGGTCGACGTGGACCGCTTCGAGGGACCGGGGAGCGAGCTCCGCGGCGAGGCGCGCGAGCTCGGGGGCGTGTTCGCCGGCCGCCAGTGCCTCGCGCGCAGAGGAGGCCATGCCGGAGCCGGAGCTCAGCCGTTCCAGGTGGCCGGCACCGCCACAGCCGCAGCGGGGTCCGTTCCAGTCCACCGACAGGTGTCCCAGCTCGCCGGCCACGCCGTCGGGGCCGGAGAGCAGCCGGCCGCCCGTGATGACGGCGCCGCCCACGCCCGTGGAGACCGTGAGGTAGACGACATCATCCAGGCCGCGTGATGCGCCGAACGCCGTCTCGCCCAGGATGGCCACGTTGGTATCGCGCTCCAGGGCGAACGGCAGCCCGAGCGGATCGCCCAGGCGCGGACCCAGGGCCAGACCGCGGAACGTGTCCCCCATGTTGGGCGGGTCCACGATGGTGCCGCTGCGCGGGTCGAGCGGGCCGGGAGCCGCGATGCCGACCGCGCCGGGGGCCTCACCACCCGTGGCGAGCCACGCATCACGCGCCGCCGTCAGCTCCGCCAGCGCAGTCGCGACGATGGCGTCAGCACCCGCGGCCAGGGGCGTACGGGTCATGCGGCGGTGATGGATCCGACCGTCGGGCGTCACGACCGCGGTGCGCAGATGCGTACCGCCCAGGTCGAGTGCGAGCACCGGTACCGGGAGGGCGATGGGGGCTGGGATGGGGGACCTGCGGGTGGCGCGGCGCCGTGGGCGCCGTCGGGTGGCTACGTGGCAGCCGGCGGGGCGCCGCGGGAGACGACCCATCCGTCACCGCGATTGTACCGGACCGGCTCCACCCCTCCGGACGCGAGGGCCGATCGGCACCCCACGCGATGGGCGGGAACGGGAGAGCCCCGGCTCGAGCCAGGGCTCTCGATCGTGTCGCGTGGTCCTCGTCGGGGTCACGCTGCCGGACCGACGCGGGTCCGGGGTGGGGCGCCCGAGGGCGCCCCGTGCTGTCAGGCGGCGCCGATGCGGAAGACGCTGCCGCCGCACTCGGGGCAGGTGCCCTTGGTGGCCGGCTTGCCGTTCTTCATCGTGATCGCGGTCGGATCCTTGATCTCGACCTTCTTCTTGTCCTTGACGCAGTAGGCCTCAGCCATCAGAGCATCCTCCTCGGTGGGACCACCCCTCCCCGGGTGGTCGATGATCGGTTGACGCGGTCCGAAGGGATCTCCCTCGCTCCGCTGTGTGCTCCCCTAGGGTGCCATCCCTTGACCCCACAGGGAAGGCCGCCAGTGCACGGCCTCCGCCGTGACCTGCTGTGCATCCATGGCGGCCAGGATGCGCAGCGCCTCCAGTCCGGTCTCGATGCAAGCGAGCTCGGCGCGCGGGCGTGCGTCACCTTCCAGGAACCGGCCCGTGGTGCGTTGAGCATAGGCTGCGCAGACGACACCGGCGCGGCTTCCTGCCAACCCCGCCAGGACGAGCACCGCCGACGCCTCCATCTCGAAGTTGAGGACGCGCTGCGCGGCCATCTCATCGGCGAGGTTGGGGAAGCGGATGGGTAGCTGCGGGATGGGTCGACCCTGGGCGCCGTAGAAGCCTGGCGCCGTGGCCGTGATGCCCACGTGGGCCCGCGCGCCGGTGCGATGCGCGGCCTCCACGAGCGCCGCGACAGCGGCGTAGTCCGCGACCGCCGGGTACGCCTCGTGCACGAAGTACTTCGTGGTCGCCTCCAGGCGCACCGCGCCACTGGTGATGACCAGGTCGCCGAGCGCGATGTCCTCGCGCAGCACGCCGCAGGAGCCGATGCGGATGAACGTGGGGCGAGTGGTGAGCGCGAGGATCTCCGCGATCACGATCTCCACGTTGTCCGTGCCGATGCCCGTCGCGACCACGGAGACCCGCTGGCCCTTGTACGTGCCCGTGACCGAGTTGAACTCCCGGTGGCGACGGTGGACCTCGATGTCTTCGAGCATCGTGGCGATCCGGTCGGTGCGGTCCGGGTCGCCGGGCAGGAGGATGTACTCCGAGAGCTCCCCGGGCGCCAGGTCGATGTGGTACTGGCGCTCACCGGTCGGCAGGGTCACGCGGCGGTCCCCGTCCGTCACAGCAGGTCCTCGTGCACGGCCCTCGCGGAACGCGGAGCCAGCGGCAACGATAGGCAGCCTGATGAAGGGGCGTCAAGCGACGTCGTTCACGGTTGGGCGGCGGGCCCGCCAGGTGCGCACCGAACCAGCGACCAGGAGCGTCGCGGCGAGGGCGATCGCGAGTCCACCGATCAACGCCGGCAGGGAGGGCCCGCCGGGTTCCGCGGCAGCCGGACCGGAGGCGGCAGGGTCAGTGGGGACAGCGTCCGGGGGCACCAAGGAGGCCGGGTCCGCGGTCCGGGCGGGTGGTCCGGGGAGGGCGAGGCGGGCGGCGCGGGTCAGGTCGGCGGCGGCGGCCACCAGCTCCGGCTCACCCTCTGCGGCGGCGCGGGTGACCATGCCCGTGACGTTGACGACCTCGCCAGGCTCGATCGGCGCGTCACCGGGCGGCAGCGCGTCGGTGAGACGGACGCGGCCGGTGGCGGTGCCGTCCCGCAGCGTGAGCGCCCCGATCTCGACGGTCGCCACGGTCGCGCCGACCCGCACGCGCCGCCCCAGGAGGCGGGGCAGATCGACAAGGCGCGCGACGACGATGCTGTCCCCGGCCAGCGAGCCAGGTCCGGGCGCCCCGATCGCGTCCGTCGAGCCCGGACCTGGCTCCCCCGTGACTCCGGCTTGGCCGTCACCCGTGCCGTCCGACAGGCCATCGCCCGTGCCGTCGCCGGTGCCGGCGGGCCCGGCGGGTGCTGGGCCGAGGCGCAGGTCATCGGCCGTCCGGGGCACGATGGTGAACCGTTGGTCCGACGCGGTGGGCCAGGCGCGCCGGACGATGCCCGTGATCGTCGCCATGCGGCCCTCCTCGAGGTCGGTGGACGGGATCCCCGCGGCCGCGACACCGGCGATGGGCACCGATCCCGTCGATCCCAGGCTGCCCTCGGCGCGCCATGCGTCACCGTCACGGCTGACGTCCGTGATACGCACGACGACGCGCACCAGCCGCCACTCCAGTGCCCGGTCAGGCGCTCGGCGCAGCAGCAGCGGTGGCGCGGCGCGGCGCCCGGCGGTGGCGATCGGCGCATCCACGGCGAGCTGCGGGGCGTCGTAGTACGTGCCGAGCTCCCCCGTGGCACGGATCCGGGAGCCGACACTCGGCGCCTGTTCACCCTCCGGCAGCCGCACCAGGATGGCGCCGCTGGCGTCCTGGACGACGACCCGACGGCCGTCGCCGTCCATGAGGCCGGCCGGGGTCGTGACACTGCCGTCGATGGATGCGATTTCGCCGGTCCGCAGGTCCGCGATGCGCCGCCGCTGGGGCGCGGGTGTGCCGGTCGGGCGTGGGCGTGGGGTGGCCGTGGGTCCCGGGGTGGGCGCGGGTGTGGATGTCGGGCTCGGCGTGGGTGCCGGTCCTGCACCCAGGACGACGTCGCGGGCATCGCGCGGCCACAGCCGGTGGCCGTCGCCGGCGCCGCTCGAAGACTCGCGCTGACCGACGATGCCCGTGGCCGTGAGCCGCAGCCCAGGCTTGAGGCGTTCCCGTGACACACCCGAGCCGGCGTGCAGGAAGACGCGGATCTCGCCCGTGGCGTCCTCCGCGATGACCGTGATGGATCCG
>Ga0105047_10019926_pt1 | contig 10330 bp, 12 predicted proteins | sample MAT04_FD_78384 | JGI IMG/M metagenome (GOLD analysis project Ga0105047, IMG submission 78384) | Freshwater microbial communities from Lake Fryxell liftoff mats and glacier meltwater in Antarctica - MAT-04 (megahit assembly) | ecosystem: Environmental > Aquatic > Freshwater > Ice > Liftoff... | reverse complement strand
TACTGGATGCGCAACTGCGCCGAGCCGCGAACGGACAAGCCACGGGGCCCGAGGCGGCCTCCGCGGCCATCGCGGCGTGGGCCGAGCACGACCGCAAGCAGGATGCCGAGCAATTGAAGCTCTGGCGACGCCAAGCCGCCGGGCTGGATTGACCAGCGTCAGCAGAGGAGCGTCATGGTCTCGTTTGTTGTGCGAAAAGCACTACGGCAGCGATGACGTGGTCGCGCCGGAATCCTTCGACAAGAAACAACCGGAGGTTCGCCTGGGCGATGTGGCCATCGCGGTCGCGCTGGCGCTGCGGGGTATCCATCCCGGCGAGTTCGGTTACTCCGCCTTGGCGGCGACACCCGGAACCCGCGGCCTCAAGGGGCAAGCTTTGTTGCAGTATTATTTCCGACTCGGCTTTCGCGACAAACCGAGCCGGCTCGCCTCCCGTGCGAAAGCCGAAGCAGTCCTCGGCGCGAAGGATTGATCGCGCGGTGTATGATAACCTCACTAGCGAATTTGCCGGATGCGTTCATGCCCGATTCCCCGCTGCGGCCCGTGACCGTCCCCGAGTTCCGCCAAGCCCGCGCGGCTGGGCGAAAGCTGGCCGTTGTGACGGCGTACGACTTCACCGCCGCGCAAATCGCCGAGGCCGCAGGAGTCGATTGCATCCTCGTCGGCGATTCCCTCGGCATGGTCGTGCAGGGCCACCCGACGAGTTTGCCGGTCTCGCTCGCCGAGATGGTCTACCACACTAAAATGGTGGCGCGGGGTGTCAAACGGGCCTTGATTGTCGCCGATCTCCCATTCGGCAGTTATCAGGAGTCGCCCGCGCAGGGGGTGCGCAGTTCGGCGAAGTTATTGAAGGCGGGTGCCCACGCGGTGAAGCTCGAAGGGGGTTTGCGAATGGCCGAGGCCATCGCGGCGTGCACGCGGGCCGATATCCCCGTGATGGGGCACATCGGGCTAACGCCGCAATCGGTGCACCGCATGGGTGGCTTCAAAGTCCAGCGCGATGCCGAGGCATTACTGGAAGATGCGCTCGCCGTCGAACGGGCCGGTGCGTTCTCGATCGTGGTCGAAGGGGTGCCGGCGGATGTCGGCGCGGCGATCACGGATGCGGTGTCGATTCCGACCATCGGCATCGGGGCCGGACCGGGTTGCGATGGACAAGTGCTCGTGTGGCACGATTTGCTCGGCCTGTACGATGGGCTGCGGCCGAAGTTTGTGAAGCGCTACGCCGAACTCGGGGCGCTGGCGAAGGCGGCGTTGGCCGAGTATTGCCGCGAAGTGCGGGATGGGACGTTCCCCGGTGCCGAACACAGTTTCAAATAGGAGCGGCGATGCGGGCGGTGATCCTCGACATGCCGGAGCATTGGCTCGCGGAGCGCAAGCGCTCGGGCGCAGAGCGCTTCGACGAAATGTGGGAAGGGGTGTTGCATATGTCGCCGAGCCCGAACTACGGACACCAAGCCTTGGTACTCGATCTCGCTTCGTTCTTGAAACGGCATTGGGCCCGTCCCCATGGTGGAGAGGTGATCCACGAGATCAACGTCGTCCCGCTCGAAGATGAAGCCGATTGGATTCGCAATTACCGTATCCCCGACGTCGTAGTTCTGTCATCCGACCGCCTCCATTGCAATCGGGACACCTATATCCTCGGCGCGCCATTGGTGTGCATCGAAGTGCGCTCGCCGAAAGACGAGAGTTACGACAAACTGCCGTTTTACGCCGAACTCGGCGTGCCCGAGGTTTGGATTATCGACCGCGACACGAAGAAGCCGGAGGTGTTCGCGCTCGTGGAAAGCGCCTATGTGAACGTCGGGCCGAATGCGGACGGTTGGATCGAGAGTACGGCAATCGCTGCCGAATTGAAAGCGACCCCGGCCCGCAAACTCGCCATCTGCCTGAACCGCGACGACGCGACCCGCACCGAGATCCCCGAGTGACCGCCCCGATTGCATTACCCACGACCGATCACCGCCTCCGGCCGCTGGACGATTTGAAGCCCGGCGAATTGCTAGTGCACGAACTCTACCGCAGCATCCAGGGCGAGAGCTCCTACGCGGGCCTGCCCTGCGTCTTCGTCCGCACCAGTGTCTGCAATCTCCGCTGCCGTTGGTGCGATACCCCGTACGCCTTCAATCAAGGGTCGAAGATTCCCCGCGCCGACGTGCTGGCGAAGGTGCTCAGCCTCGATACGCCGCTCGTGGAACTCACCGGCGGTGAGCCGCTGCTGCAAGCCGAAGTGCTACCGCTGATGAGCGAGTTGTGCGATGCGGGCAAAACCGTCTTGCTCGAAACGAGCGGCTCCATCACGGTGGAACCGGTCGATCGGCGCGTGCACATCATCCTGGATTTGAAGTGCCCGGACAGCGGCGAATCCGAGGCGAACCTCTGGTCGAACCTCGACGTATTGAAGCCGACTGACGAGGTGAAGTTCGTGGTGGCCAGCGACCGCGATTGGTACTGGGCCGCCGAAACCGTGAAGCGACTCAAGCTCGAATCGCGCTTCACCGTGCAGATCAGCGCGGCTTTCGGCGAGGTAACTTTGAAGCAACTGGCCGAGTGGATTTTGCAATCCGGGTTGAATGTGCGGCTGCAAATCCAAGCCCACAAGTATATCTGGGATCCGAAAGAGCGGGGTGTTTGATGGCGCGTGCGGTCGTGTTGCTCAGCGGTGGCCTCGACAGTGCGACCCTGCTCGCGCTGGCGAAAACCGAGGGCTTCGAGCCGTTCGCGCTCAGCGTCGACTACGGCCAACGGCACCGCATCGAACTCCGGTGCGCCGCGGCGTTGGCGATGGCCTCCGGCGTCGTCCACCGCGTTGTCGCGCTCGACCTCCGCGGCATCGGCGGTTCGGCGCTCACATCGTACGCGGCCGTGCCGAAAGATCGCAGCGCCGACGAAATGAACGCCGGCATCCCGGTGACGTACGTCCCGGCGCGGAACACGATCCTCCTCGGGATCGCCCTCGGCTACGCCGAGACGCTCGGCGCCAACGACATTTTCTTCGGCGCCAACAACCTCGATCACGCCGGCTACCCCGATTGCCGGCCGGAGTTCTTCGACGCCTTCACGGCGCTGGCGAACCTCGCCACCAAAGCGAGCACGCAAGACGGCCACCGCCTTCGCATCCACACGCCGCTAATTCAAATGACCAAAGCCGACATCATCCGCACGGGCCACCGCCACGGGGTCGATTTTTCGAAGACGTTGAGTTGCTACGATCCCGACGCCGCCGGCCGGGCCTGTGGTCACTGCGATGCGTGCCAACTGCGCCGCCTCGGCTTCGCCGAAGCTGGCCGACCCGACCCGACGGTGTACGTCGGCTGAGTTGGGTGTAGCAACGATACTTGTAGGTTTTCGTAGGTCACGCTGTGCGTGACGCCAGACCCGTGCCGGATGCGCACCGGCGTCACCTACGAAAAGGGCTCTCTGCAACACACTTCCAAGAATCTTTGCTCCACCCTAAGTTCACTTGCCCTTTACCCGGATTACCCAAGGTGGTATCCCGCGTGCGGTTTGTCGGCCTCCGGCCGGCCGCGAGGGACTGCGCATGCACCGGGATCTTCTCTTGACTCTGCTCGGCGGTCTTCTGCTGGTCGGCTCGGCCATCGGGCAAATCGCTCCGACGGCGCTGCCGGTCGAGCCGGTTCAGTTTCAACAACCGGTCATCCCCGGCACGATTTCCGATTCGCCCACGGCTCCGCGGATTCCCACCGGCGTCACATCCACGGCTCCGCGGGGCGCCCCGGTCGTCAGCGATCCTCCGACGCCGAGCGTGCAATTGCAAATCCGCACGGCGGCCCACATCGCCAACGGCAAGAACGCAGCGTACAAGCTCATCGTCACCAACAACTCCGGCGCCACGGCATACCGCGTCCGGGTGCGCGTGCCGATGCCCGAGGGCGCCGGCAAACAGCCGAGCAAGTGCGAACCGCCTTGCGGCGCCGACCCGGCCGCCGTCGGTCAGCTGGTTTGGAATTTCAAATCCCTCGCCAAGGGCGAGCAGAAAATCATTGATCTCGAATTCAAGCCGGATGTCGGAGCGACAGAAATCCGCCTGCGCGGGCACGTCTCGTTCGAGCACGGTTCGGAAGTCGTCACGACCATCGACAAGCCGAAGTTGACGGTGAAGAAGACCGCCACGCCGACGGTATCGCAGGGGGAACTCATCACGGTGCGCGTCGAGGTCGCCAACGCCGGGACGGTGCCGATCGCGCAGACGCGCCTCGTCGAAACCGTGCCCGTGGGCGTGGATTTCAAGAACGACAAAGACTCGGAGAAAGGCGAACTCGCCAACCAGCGCATTTGGCAGCTCGGCACTCTCGAACCGGGTCAGGCGAAGATTGTCACGTACCAGCTCCTCAGCAAACGCGGCGGCGAATTGATCGCGACCTCCGTGGCCGCGAGCGACGACAAGCTCGCGTCGGTGCAATCCGAGAGCGCCGACAGCAAGACCAAGATTCTCGTGCCGTCGCTGAAGCTCGAACTCACCGGCCCGGCCACGGTCGCTTCGAAGGAAGCCGCACTGTACACGGCACGCGTGCAGAACACCGGCACGCAACCCTTGGAAAACGTGAAGATTTCGATGAGCTTGCCCGAAGGCTGCGAGGCCACGAAGGTCACGGCCGGGGCCCGTCGAACCAAAGACACCGTTATGTGGATGCTACCGAAACTCCCGGCCGGCGAAGCCTTCGACCTGCGCCTGAGCCTCGAATCGGCGACCTCCGGGAAGAAAGTCATCAAGGCCACGGCCAAAGAGAGCCGCACCGCCGTGGAGGACGCCAAGGAGGTATTGTCCACCTTCCTCGGCCGCGCCGACCTGACGTGGAAACCCGACTTCGAAGATGTGTCGGTGAACGTCGGCAAGCAGGGGTTGATTACGGTGAAGGTGAAGAACCAAGGCACCGAGACCGACAAGGGGATGCTGCTCCGGGTGGAGCTGCCGGCGAACGTGCAGTTCGTGCAAGGTTCGCCGCGGCAGTACACTGTAAATTCATCTGATGTGATCTTCGACGCGCGGCCGATCCCGCCGGGCGCGACCGAAATCTTCACCATCACCTACAAAGCGAATCAATCCGGCCCCGGAAATTTCCGCCTGACGTTGGAAGCGGAATCGCTCAATTCTAAGGCGCTCACCAAAGAGCAAGTCGTGCAGATCAACAACGGGAGCAAATGACAACCGATTCGCGCAGGGATTTCCGTCGCCGCCGGTAAGATGGTCGAATCGGAATCGGCACCGGAGTGATCCATGCGTTTGGCCATCGTGAAGTTGATCGCCAGGAAGGAGACGCGGGATCTGCTCCGCGACCGGCGCACCGTGATGGTCATCCTCGTGCTGCCGCTACTGCTCTATCCGCTGTTCGGGTTCGCCGGGTTCGTGCTGGCCAGCGGCTACATCCGCCAGCAGACGACCGTCGCCGTTGTCGGCGCGACCGGTTCGAGTCTGCCACCGCTATTCAACGATACCGCCGACGGCTTCGCGGCCGGGCTGGTCTCGGCGAAAGTCGATGGCGCTGCGGTGGCGGTGAAGCCGATGACCGAGGCGGAATCTGAGACGCAGTTGAGTTCCAAAGCGGTCGATGCGGTGATCGTGATCCCGGATGGCTTTGCCGATGCGGTGCAGAAACAGGCGAAGCCGAAGATTGAAATCCGCACCCGCGACGGCGACGAGAAGTCCAAGCTCGCCGGCAAGCGCGTGCAGACGATCCTCGCGGCGTGGTCGGCGAAGGTGCGCGATCAGCGCTTCGAGAAAGCCGGGCTGCCGAAAGACTTCGACAAACCCTTCGACGTCCAAGACCCCGACGACAAGAAGGACGATTTGAAAAAAGGGGCCGACGAACTCCGCGATCAATTCGTGAAGATTTTCCCGTTCATCTTGATCATCTGGGTCGTCGCGGGGACGATTCAACCGGCCGTCGATCTCACGGCCGGGGAAAAAGAGCGCGGCACCATGGAGACGCTGCTGATCTCACCCGCCGAGCGGAGCGAGATCGTCGTCGGCAAGTTCCTCGCGGTCACGCTGTTCAGCTTCGCGTCGGTCGTTTGGAACGTCTTCTGGCTCACGATTTCGGCGGTCCTCTTCGGCCTCTGGCTCGGCTCACCGGTGGTAAATCTGCCCGGCGTGCTCGGCTGCGTCGTCCTCGGTTTGCCGATCGCCATGCTCTTCAGCGCCGTCAGTCTGTCGCTCGGCGTCTTCGCCCGCAGCACAAAAGAAGGCCAATACTACCTGATGCCGCTGATGCTGCTGGCGATGCCGCTGGCGTTTTGGGGCATGCTGCCGGGCACGGAACTGACGCCGGGGATGAGCCTGATGCCGATCACGGGGCCGATGCTACTGCAACAGAAACTGCTCGCGGTATCGGCGGAGCCGATCCCGTGGAGGTACTTCGCCCCGGTGCTCGGTTCGCACGCCGTGTACATTTCCATCGCGCTCGGTTTGGCGATCTGGCAGTTCAAACGGGAGAGCGTCCTCTTCCGCGAGACGGGCCCGGCCAAATCCGCAGGCGCGGGACTACTCGGCAAGTTGTTCCGGCGGAAGGCGACGCCGTGAAGCTTTACATGGTCGAGCTCACTGTCAGCGAGTTATCCGCGGGCGTCGCGTGGTACTGCGGTGCCGTCGGGTTGTCACTGACGCTGCTGGACGAAGCGAACGGATTCGCGCTGCTGGAAGGTGACGCCGGGAGATTGTCGCTGAAGCGCGGCGCACCCCGGCCCGGCGGCTGCCGATTGATGTACGAAGTGCCCGATTTGGATGCGGAACTGACGCGATTGGAAGCCGTGGGTGTCCGGGTCGCGTCGCCGGTGAAGGCCAGCGCCGAAGGCTACCGCCGGGCGCTGCTGCACGACCCGGACGGTAACGAAGTCGCGATGTTCGAGTGGGTCGGTGCGCATCCGTGACCTCCCGTCAGCCCGCCAGCGTCTCCGCAATCTTCGCGATCGATTCGTGAGTCAGCACGAACGGCACCGCTTCGCGGGGGGTATTGGCGGCAGTGTTGGCGCGGTAGCGCTTCAACTTCGCTTCGTCGGTACCGGTCAAGGTCGCTTCGTAGTAGCCGACGGAGTCGCCTGTGCGCGTCGGCTGGGCACTGCGGAGGATCGCGACTCCGCCGTCGGTGTCGATCTCGTGCAGCGCCAGCGGTTCAGGTAGGCCGACCGGTTTCGCGGCGATGCTCTCGGCCCAGCCGCGCAGGGTGCTAGTGTCGGGTGCCGGGCCGGTGCGTGCGACCGAGACTTCCGTCACCTTCGCGGCGAGGCTGTCGTTGGCCTCGGCGGTCACGGTCGTCTGCCAGCCCGGTTGGGCGGTCGTGTGCGTGTGCGGGCCGGGGCCAACGGGTTGCCAGGCGTCGAGCGATTGAACGAGGGCGTCCGTGGGGTTCATGTTTTCCCTACGATGATTTGTTGGCGTGTATGGTCGGTTCCGTCGAAGCTCAACACCGTCGGCTTTTCGTCCACGACCGTTTCGATGTGCACCGGCCGGCCCCAAATGTACCGGAGGTTCACCATCGTGGCTTGGGCGTCGCTCAGCTTCAACTCCACGCCATTATACCGGTGCCGGAGCAGCAACTCGCCGCGGTTGCGATGGTTGCCGTTGATCACTTCGATGTACGGCTTGCCGAAGTTCGTCAGGCTGAAGAGCAGCCGCTTCTTCACTTGGTCGAACTCGCGCGACTCGATCACGTAATTCTTGGTCGCGTCTTGGTGGGCGAACGAGAAGAGCTTGTGCTCCCGGCAGAACTCGGGCGTCAAGTACGTGTCGATGAAGGTGATGTCGTTGTGGACCTTGCGGACCTCGAAGATTTTCTTCCGGCCGAGGTTCGTCGGTTTGTTCCACGTGCGCCGGGCTTCGTAATCGTCGCAGGCGTCCCACTCCGGGCCGAAGCGGCCGGTGTTCCAGCGGTACTCGATGTCGCGCAGCAGTTCGATACCGAGTTTGTACGGGTTGATGCGCTGCCCGCTCGTGGCCATGGTGCCCGAGTGGTGATCGGCGTAGTCGATCAGTTCGGACGGCTGGAGAACCTTCTCCGTCATGATGGTGCTGTGGAAAAACGACGCCCAGCCTTCGTTCATGATCTTGGTTTGGCCCTGCGGGTAGAAGTAGTAGGCTTCGTCGCGGACGATGCTGAGCATGTCGCGCTGCCAGTTTTTCAGCGGGGCGTGCTCGATGAGGAACAGCAGCACGTCCTTTTGCGGCTCGTCCGGGAAGTGGGCCGCTTGCGGTTCCTTCGGTTTCGGGGGCTCATCGTCGCCATGCGGGTTGATGTAATCCTCCATGTACGGCTTCGATTTGAACCGCACCGGCTTGTCGTCCCCCGAGTGGTCGTCGTCCGGCTTGATCTCGAATTTCGGGTGTTCGTCGCGGCGTTTGATTGCGACGGAATGGATGTCGATGAGGTCGTCGATCGACATGCAGCGGTCGAGGAACGCTTCGACTTCATCTTCACCGTAGCGCTCGGCGAAGCGGCGGATGCGGGCGCCGTGGTTGGCGATCTCGTCCATCATCTTGCGACTGGTGTGGGCGAAGAAGGCGTTGTTTTTGAAGAAATCGGAGTGCCCGTAAACGTGGGCCATGACGAGTTTTTGATCGACGACCAAGTTGCAGCGCATCAGGTACGCGTAGCAGGGGTCGTTGTTGATCACCATCTCGTAGATTTTGCTCAATCCGTATTCGTAGCCGCGCTTCAATTCTTCGTACTGCATCCCGAAGGACCAGTGCGGGTAACGGGTGGGGAAGCCACCGTACGCCGCGATTTCGTTGAGGTCGTCGGCGTCGACAACTTCAAAGATCGTCTCGTAAAAGTCGAGCCCGTACGCTTTGGCGTGCCCTTCGATTTCCTCTTTGAGGACGCGGAGGTCGGGGGGCAGATTGGTGTGAAAGAATTTGGTGTTTTGCATGGAGGATGTCCTACCGTTTCACGAGTGCGACGATGAGGCCGGCGGCCAGGCTCAGCACGGCACCGATACTGATCGCGACCACGCCCCAGAGGCGGGTGTCCCACTTTTCGAGACGCTTCTGTTGTTCGTCGATCTGCCGGAGCAAAAGGGCGTGTTGCTGGCGGAGTTCGGAGAGTTCGCGCTCGGTCTCCTTGTTGGCAATGCGAGCTTCGTCGATCAACTTCAACAGGTAGGTCGCTTCGGTTCGGATTGAATCGACTTCCCGTTCCAACTGCCGAATGCGCATTTCGGCCTTCGATTCGGCCATGCTACGCTCCCACCGGTTCAGCCCAGTTCCGTTTCATCTCTTCGATCCGCCGCCGGCTCGATTTCTGCAATCCGTCCAAGTACAAGCGCCAGACGAAGGCGGGGAAGGCTCGAACATTGCGATCCGCTTCGGCCGGATCGAACCTGCCAACCTCCGTTTCTCCGATGATTTCATCGAAAAGGCTCAATTCGACTTCCGCCGGGGAGACGAAGCGCCACTCGACGTGAATCGGCCCGAGACGCGAATCCAGCTCTGCGTCCAAAATCGGCAGCAGTCCCTGTACCTTCGCCAGCAGCGCCGGCTGATGCTCGAAACCCGTGTACGTCACGCTCTTGAACATCGCTTTTCTCCGCTCCTGCGTACCGGTTCATTCTACCGCCCCGTGCTCAGAAATTCCTTGATGCTCCCGAGGATCGCCTCCCGGTCCGGCACTCGGCTCGTGATCAGATTCTCATGAGTCGCCGTCAACGCGTCGATGTGGTCGAAGAACTCCCCGGAGCCGTACGGCGATTCCACCTGCCCGTACCCGAACAGATTCAACTTTGGAAGCAGTTCGTTCTTCAGCAGCTTCAGCGCCTTGAGGTTGTCGTCCCCCCAGTTGTCGCCGTCGCTGAAGTGGAAGGCGTACACGTTCCACTCTTCCACCGGGTAGCGGCTACCGATGATCCGATTGGCGAGGTCGTAGGCGGTGCTGATCTTCGTGCCGCCGCTCTCGCGGGTGTGATAGAAAGTGTGTTCGTCCACTTCCTTCGCCGCCGCGTCGTGGATGATGTAGACGCGTTCGATCCCTTGGTAGTGCGAGCGAATCCACGAATCGAGCCAGAACGACTCCACCCGCACGATCTCCTTCTGCTCGTCGGTCATCGACCCGGACACATCCATCATGTAGACGATACACGCCACGGCCTCGGGCTTGGGGAACTCCTTCCAGGCCCGGTAGCGCTTGTCTTCCCGCTGCGGGATAATCTTCGGCGATATCGGGTTGTAGACGCCGCCGGAGATTTGTCGCTTGAGGGCTTGCTTGTAGGTTCGTTTGAAGTGCCGGAGACTCTCGGGGCCGACGTTGCGGATGCTCGTGTACTTGTCCTTCACCGAGACGATGTTCTTCTTCCCCTTCGGCAGGATGCGCGGCAGGGC
>Ga0105047_10019924_pt1 | contig 10331 bp, 6 predicted proteins | sample MAT04_FD_78384 | JGI IMG/M metagenome (GOLD analysis project Ga0105047, IMG submission 78384) | Freshwater microbial communities from Lake Fryxell liftoff mats and glacier meltwater in Antarctica - MAT-04 (megahit assembly) | ecosystem: Environmental > Aquatic > Freshwater > Ice > Liftoff... | reverse complement strand
GGCTTTGGCGCTGGCGACGGCGGAAGAACCGGACAGATTGGCGAAGGCGGCGACGGACTCGGCGGTGCTATCTTCGTCAAGCAAGGCGGCAGTTTAACCATTGTTGATTCCGACATCCCCGCCGGCAACATCGTTGGTGCGGGTCTCGGTCGAACTGCGGGAGCCGCTTCCGGGCGGGGCGCCTACCTGATGAGCGGCACCACTCTCATCTATCAGACTTCGAGCACGAGAACCGTCGCCGACGAAATCTCTGGGCCAGGCAACTTGACCAAGACTGGGACCGGCATCCTCAACATTACCGGCGTTAACAACTACACGGGTCTGACGAGCGTGAATCAGGGCACGCTCCTCGTGAATGGCCAAATCATCAGCCTAACGATCGTCGGCACGGGCGGTACATTAGGCGGCAACGGTCAAGTAGGGCCGACGACGGTGAACGGCAACATATCTCCCGGCAACGGCGGCCTTGGCGTACTGACGGTCAACGGCAATTTCGTGCAGAATCCTGGCTCGACTTATGTGGTCGACGTTTCTCCCCTTGGTCAAAGCGATCTTCTCGCGATCAATGGTAGCGCGGCGATACTCGGCGGCAATTTGCGAGTACAAAGTACGAGCAACAACTTTCAGATCGGCCAAATCTTTACCATCCTGACCGCGACCGGGGGCGTTGCCGGCCAATATGCTTCGGTAACCGGCTCGCTCCCCGGATTCTTCGGCGTGTTCCCCATCTATAATCCCAACAGCATTCTGCTCCTCGTGAACAGCAACTTCCGTGGATCCGCGAACACGTTCAACCAACGCTCGTTCGCAACCTATCTCGACACGTTCGCCCCGAACCCCACCGGCGATCTCGGAACGCTCGTCAGCGCCCTGCGGACGCTGACCCAGGCTCAGCTTCCCAACGCTCTCGATCAACTGAGCGGCTCGACGAATCAAAGCTACTTGGGCATCGCCCGCATGCGGGCGCTCTATCAGAACCAACTGCTGGCCGATCATATTCGTTCGGGCATCTCCGGAGCGGTCACGGAACCCCTGTATGATGCACGCGGGCAAGGCCCCGATGAAGGCGATCCCATGGGCGGCTGGCGCGGGTGGTCGCGGATGTACGGCCTCAGCGGCCGCCTTCGTGGCGATGCCAATGCCATTCCGGTCGATTACGATTTCTACGGCTTTCAGGCCGGCATGGAGCGACGTTTTGACACGACGCTGCTCGGCGTCACCGCGGGTTATACCCACACGACGGCCACGACGACTCGGGTGTCGTCGCACAACGATGCGGATGGAGTCTTGCTAGGTCTCTATGGGGCACATTCCTGGGGGAATGTCTATCTCTTCGGGGCGACCACTTTCGCCCATGACGGCAACAACGTTCGGCGGACCATCGCCTACGACGGCATCAACCGTCAAGCGACCGGCGACCCCGACCAAAACACCGTCAATGCGTTGGTCGAGGCCGGCTACAACCAGTCCTGGGGATCGTGGATTGTGCGGCCGATGACCGGCTTCCAGTACACTTCGGTGAATCAGGCCGCCTATACCGAATCGGGAGCGGGCGCTGCCAACTTGACCATCGCGAGCCTTCAGGGCGAATCACTCTGGTACTCGGTCGGGCTGCGTGCCGGCCGTCCGTATCACTCCGACGAATGGCTGATCCTGCCGGCGTTCCACGCCAAGTTTGTCACCGACTTGATGGGTGGCAGCAACCTCTTGACCGCGAGCCTCGCCAACATCCCGGCCTCGTACGTGGTGGCAGGGGCATCAACCGGGACGAACTTCGTGATCGGCGGCTTCGGTGTCGCCCTGGAACGAAGCAGTTGGTTCCGGCTCGTGGGCGATTACTCGTATCAATCGAGCGGGTCGCAATCATCGCACACGGGTTCGGGCGGCGTCGAGTTTCGCTGGTAAGTCAGAAGTCTTGAAGTGAACCGGGAGCGATAGCAACCGGATTCGCGGGCGAAAACGAGCAACACGTGTCACGGGAATGGAATCCATGCACTTACTTCCTTTATCCTGGCGTCGATCGATCCGTTCGCTTCTCGCGGCCGGATGTTTCCTGGCCGGCTCGTCGGCTTACGCCGCCGACTTCCTCGTTGCGAATACCAACGACGATGGAACCGGTTCGTTGCGCGCGGCCATGGACGCAACCAACATGGCGGGGGGCACCAACTCGATCACGTTCCTTCCCAGCGTCACGGGAACGATCAAACTCGCATCCCCCTTGCCGATCATTCAAAACAATCTGACCATCAACGGTCCCGGCGCCGCGGCGCTGACTGTCAGCGGCGCCAACTCAACTCGAGTCTTTTTCGCGGATGTGGGGACCATTCGCATCAGTGACTTGACGCTTGCCAACGGCACGGCCCAGGGCGGCCCGGGAGGCTTCAGCAACTCGGGAGGGGGCGGCGGCGGCGGGCTTGGCGCCGGTGGCTCGCTCTATGTGAACAAGACGGCCAACTTGACGCTGGCGCGTGTCGTATTCCAAAATTCGCGAGCCATCGGCGGCAACGGCGGCGTCTCGACGACAGGCATTTCAGGCGGAGGCGGCGGTGGCCTTGGCGGCAACGGCGGCAGCAGTTTTACTGGCACCAGCGGCGCGGGCGGAGGCGGATTGTACGGCGGCGGCGGTAGTTCGAATGGCGGCACCGGCGGAGCAGGGGGCGGCGGTCAGCACTTCAGCGGGGGCGACAGCTCCTTTGGACCCACCGGCGGCGGCGGCGGCGGAACGGTGAGCAGCGGAGACGATGGCTTCTTCGGTGGCCAAGGCGGTTTCAACGCGGCGGGCACGATCGTCGGCGGAAACGGCGGCTCAAGTCCCGGCCAAGCGGGCGGCAATGGACTACCCGGCGGCGGCGGCGGTGGTGGTTATACCGACTCGCCCGGCGGCAACGGCGGCACTCACGGCGGCGGCGGCGGAGCAGGCACGGGGATGGGTGGCAATGGCGGCGATCATGGCGGCGGCGGCGGTGGATTTTCGGGCAATGGCGGCAACGCGGGCTATGGTGGCGGCGGCGGCGGCGGAACCGTCGGTGGCACGCCTGGGTTCGGCGGCGGAACGGGCGGGTCGAGCGACGTCGGCGGCAGCGCGGGTTCCGCGTTCGGTGGCGCCGTCTTTGTTCGCGAAGGCGGCACACTCACTCTCGTCGATACCGATCTGCCCAACGACAACACGGTGACCGCCGGCACCGGCGGCGCTGCCGTGACGCCCGGCGCCAATGGCGGCGTATCCGGCAAGGGCATCTTTCTCAACAACACCAACTTGAACTACCAGATCAACGGCAATGCGATCGTTCAGGACGAGATCAGCGGCTCCGGCGGCATCACGAAAACCGGCGCGGGCGTGCTCAACATCGCAAGCATCAACAACTACACCGGGGGCACCACGGTTGCCGGGGGGATCCTCGCCGTCAACGGCAGCATCATCGGGCAAGTCATCGTCAACGCCGGCGGAACCCTCGGGGGTAGCGGTCAGGTGGGGCCGACCATCGTGAATGGGAACATCGCCCCAGGCAACTCGATTGGCGCCTTGACGGTCAACGGCGGCTTCGTGCAGAATCCGAACTCCACTTACACCGTCGAACTAAACGCCGCCGGGCAAAGCGATCGGATCGCCGTCAACGGCCAGGCAACGATCAGCGGGGGAACAGTGCAGGTGCAGGCCGTGCCGGGCGTATACCAAGCGGGGCAACGTTACACGATCCTCACCGCGACAGGCGGCGTCGACGGCCAGTACAACGCGGTCGGCGGCTTCATCCCCGGTTTCTTCCTTGCCAGTGCGGTCTACTATCCCAACAGCGTGGAATTGCTTCTCAATAGCAATTTCCAGGGCTCCGTCAGCACCAACAACCAGCGCGCGTTCGCGGCCTATCTCGATCGATTTGCTCCCGCCCCCACGGGTGATCTCGGGACGGTCGTCGCTGCGTTGCGAACGTTGACGCCCTCGCAATTGCAAAATGCAATGGATCAACTGGGTGGTTCGACGAACCAGAGCCTCCTCGGCGTCGCCCGCATGCGTTCGATGTATCAGAATCAATTACTGGCGGATCAAATCCGCTCCGGCGTTTACGAGATCGCCGCACCGACCGTTGAAGCACGCGGGCAGATCCCCGATGAAGACGCGGCCAACGATCTCTTCGCCGCCGGGTGGCGCGGCTGGTCGCAAGTCTATGGCCTCAACGGCCGGTTGAATGGCGACTTCAACGCCTTCCGTACCAGCTATAACTTCTTCGGCTTCCAGGGGGGGCTCGAACGCCGTTACGACGCCACACGCCTCGGCTTCACTGCCGGCTACACGCACTCGAACATCGGCACGCTGCCGGTAAGCTCTCACGCGGAAGCGGACGGCGGCAACTTTGGTTTCTATGCCTCGCAAGCTTATGGCAACGCCTATCTCCTCGGCTCGGCAACCTATGCCCACGATGGCTACACGACCCGTCGGTCGCTGGCCTTCGACGGCATCAGCCGCGAGGCGAACGGTGATCCTGATCAGAACACCTTCAATGGGTTGATCGAAGCGGGCTACACGCACTGCTGGGAGTTTGTGACCCTCCAACCGATCACCGGCTTCCAGTACACCACCGTGAATCAGACGGGTTTCACGGAAACGGGGGCGGGATCTTTGAACCTGCGCTCGATCAGCCAATCGGCTGATTCGCTCTGGTATTCCCTCGGCTTCCGTCTCGGCCGTCCCTTCGAAACGGACGGATGGACCTTCAAGCCGACCGTGCACGGCCGGTGGGTCACTGACTTATTGGGCGAAAACAACCTGTTGACGGGAAATCTCTCCGGCGTGCCCGGCTCGTACGTGGTGCAGGGCGCGGCAACGGGCCGCGACTTCATGGTCGGCGGCTTCGGCCTGGCCCTGGAACGCGGCGGTTGGCTGAGACTGGTGGGCGACTACACCTATCAAACCAGCAATCGACAAAACTCGCACACGGGCAGCGGCGGCGTCGAAATCCGCTGGTAAGCTCTCAAACCTGGAGCACGCCCGTCTTGAACTCTTTGCCCGAATCGAAGCGTGTTGCGACTTCGAGAGCGGTCAACAGGTCCGCGCGGGTCTGCTCGGGTTGAACGATGCGGTCAACCCAGAGTCGGGCCGCGGCGTAGCGGACGTCGGTCTGTTCTTCGTAGCTCGCCTTCACCTTGTCGCGAAGTTGCGCCAGTTCGACCGCGTCGGGCTCGTGTCCGCCGCGTTTCAGGGCGCTGACGGTGATGTCGAGCAGTGTGTTAGCGGCCTGGTCGCCACCCATCACGGCGTACCGCGCGTTCGGCCAGGCCATGATGAATCGCGGATCGAATGCCTTGCCGCAGAGCGCATAGTTGCCGGCCCCGAACGATCCGCCGACGATCAAGGTGATCTTGGGCACGACGCTGTTCGAAATCACATTAACCAGTTTCGCCCCCGCCCGGATGATGCCGGCTTGTTCCGCGTCCTTGCCGACCATGAAGCCGTTCACGTTTTGCAGGAAGAGAATCGGCACGCGCGTCTGGTTGCAATCCATGATGAAGCGAGCGGCCTTGTCGGCGGCATCGGGGTAGATCACGCCGCCGATCTGGATCGGCCCCGACGCCGGCTTCGAACGCTTCCGCTGATTGGCGACAACGCCGACCGGAACGCCGCCGAGTCTTCCGAGACCGCAGACCAGCGTCAAACCAAACTCCGCTTTGTATTCGTCGAACGGAACTGGGTCGAGAATTAGTTGGATTAGATCGCGCACGTCGTACTCGGCTCCGCTCTGAAACTTCGCCCAATCGGCCGTCGTGTCGCCCGATGTTGAATCGAGACGCCGCGTATCGGAGGGCAGGGCGTCGACCAAACGGCGCAGGCGCTGAACGCACGCCTCTTCGTTCGCCTCGCGAAAATCAATCGTACCACTAATTGCCGCGTGCATCTGAGCACCACCGAGGTCCTCATGGCTGACCGTCTGCCCGATCGCCGCTTTCACCAGAGCCGGTCCGGCCAGATACAAGCCGCTGCCTTCGGTCATCAATAACTTGTCGCAGAGCACGGGCAGGTAGCCGCCGCCGGCCACACAGTTGCCCATGATGGCGGCAAACTGCGGAATCCCCGAGGCCGAGATGACCGCGTTGTTGCGGAAGATGCGGCCGAAGTCGTCTTCATCAGGGAAGACTTCATCCTGAAGAGGAAGGAAGACGCCTGCCGAATCGACGAGATAGACGAGCGGCAGGCGGTTCTCCATGGCGATGCGTTGTGCGCGGAGGACCTTCTTGGCAGTCATGGGAAAGAACGCCCCGGCCTTCACGGTCGCGTCGTTGGCGATGATCATCACACGCCGCCCCGCAATACGGCCGACACCGGTGACAACGCCGGCGGAGACGGCGCCGCCCCACTCGACATACATGTTCCAAGCGGCCCACAGGCCAAGTTCGAAGAACGAAGGCTCCGGATCAATCAACTGAGCGATGCGCTCGCGAGCCGTCAGCCGGCCCTTCTCGTGCTGCCGCTCAATCGCCTTCGCCCCGCCGCCGAGGAGAATCGCCTGTTCTTGGGAAGTAAGATTGATCATGGATTCCAGAATGTTCAGTAGTTTGGCCTGAGCCCGCCGTGGCCACTGACGTCGTTGTATCACATGCCTTTTTTTTCACCAGTGATGCCAATGGGTGACGGTTTGTGACACCGGTTCGAAGAGAGGTCAGTCATGATCAGTAGCCGTCACGTCGGTATCGATGCAAAGAACCACCATGACCAATACGGAGCATACTTTCCGGAATGAGGTATGCAAATCGGCGCGGATACGGCCGCACTTGAAAGGTGCTATTCAAAAGGTTTTGGGGGCGATCACGAATTTCCGCTTATTCCGTTAAGCGCCAACAGCGAACTGGTACGATCCCATCTGGATGAAATTCGAATTTACACTCGACGGAGGAACGACGGATGGCGATTTATCACTTGCCAAACGGGCGATTGGTGTCCCTCGCTCGCTTCAAGATGGTTGGAACATACACCGGTTGTCTTGAAGGGTCCGCGGAGTCGATCAGCCAATACCTCCGTGAAAATTTGGCTGAGCGGGCGGCGAAAGAGTTGCCGCCCGCCTTCCCCTTAGCCATGATCCCGCCCCCGAAAGGCAAATTGCCGCGATGGATGTGCGTCGCGGAGCTGGTATCGCGCGAGGCAGTCCAGAGCACCGATCCGGGCTATATTTCCGGGCTATATGTCTGTTGGTTCGTCGAAAACACCTCACTGAGCATCGACGCGATGATTGAGTCGACCCTGCCCCATTTGAATTGGGAACAGACCGCAGAGGACTATGACATGATCGTTTGAGTATTGGCTCAAACGAAAGCACGCGGTGCGAGAGGAACGTGCTAGGTCTGACTCTCCTATTCCTGCACTAAGAGATGAGACTTCGCGAAGCATCAATGATCTTCAAGACACTGTCGTGATCGATGATAACACGGAGACTGCCCGGAGCGAGGAAGACGGCTACACCATCTTGAAAAGATAATGCACGCGGGTGATCGATCTCAAACAATTCGCCACCATATAACTCGATCGTGAATGCTCGAAACGGAACTCGGTGCATGAGTTCTTGCAAAATAACATCGAAATGTCCAAAGGACATGGGCGATCAATTCTCCGAGTTCGAATGTACTTCTGCGGGTGAGTCATCAATCTGCTTGATGTCGGCGTGATCGAAGTTCACAAATATCTTACCCTTCGCCATACACGCGGCAACGCCGTTCCGGTAGGCCACGGAGTGCGGACGATCGACTTCAAAACGCCGGCCATTCAGGAGCTCGACCGAAAAAGGTCGGAACGGTTTACGTTGCATCAATCCATCTAAGGTGCGATCGAGTGTTTCTGGCGACATGTTGATACTCCCTAAGTAAATGTCCCTACCCCATTATCCACAACCACTTATTCCGGGTCAAGTTCCTCGGGCATGGCCTCATTTGACCCGTAGGACTTCGCCGCCCAGTCTTTTCGTTGTCTCGATGAGGGGATCTTGAGCATCTTGCGGTACTTCGTGACCGTGCGTCTCGCGACGGGATAGCCCGATTCTTGCAGCTTCTTGACAAGGTCTTCGTCGGAGAGCGGGTTGCTCTTATCCTCATCGCCGATGAGGGTGAGAAGGAACTGCTTGATCTTCTCCCAGGCTACATCTTCGCCGGTGAGTTCATTGGTCGTGCCGCCGCCGAAGAAACGCTTGAGAGGGAAGACGCCGCGGGGGGTTTGCGCCCATTTGTCATCGACAGCCCGGCTGATGGTCGTGACGTGCAACCCCACCTGGTCGGCGATCTGCTGCATCTTGAGAGGGGCGATGTAGTCTTGCTGCTTTTCCAGGAACTGTTTTTGATGTGCGATGATCGCCTTGGTGACGCGTTCGAGCGTCGCCCGGCGTTGTTCGATTGCCTCGATCAGCCACTTGGCGGCCTGGATCTTCTGGCGGAGGTAGGCTTTGGCCTTGGGGTCGGCCCCTTTCTCCTTCGCCATTTCAAGATATTTCTGATTGACGTGGACCTGCGGCATCCAGTCTTCCGTCAGGCGGACAGTGTATTCCCCGTCGTCGTTGCGCTCGACGATGATGTCGGGAACCACGTAGTGTGTGTTCTCGGTCGCATAGCGTAACCCGGGGCGGGGGTCGAGCCGGCGCAGCTCCTCGATCGCCTCCATGATCGTCTTCAGGTCGGCGCCGGTTCGCTTCTGGATGACCGGCAGCCGGTTGGCGGCCACGTCTTCGAGGTGATGCAGAATAATGGCGCGAACCACTTCGCGGTGCGGCGTCTCGGCCGTCACTTGCAGGAGCAAACATTCCTTGGTGTCGCGAGCACCGATCCCGGGCGGGTCGAGCATCTGCAACAGATCGAGCGTATCTTCCAGTTCCTCGTTCGTGACCGGCTTACCGAAGCCGGCCGCGAGTTCCGCGAGCGGGGCCATCATGTAGCCGCGTTCATCGAGATTGGCGATGAGATACTCGATGATCTCATGCTGCTCGGGCGTCAGATCGAGAAACGGCAGTTGCTCTTCGAGATACCCTTGCAGCGATTGCGTGCGTTCCGGTAGGTTCTGGATGGCTTCATGCTTACGGTCGCTGGCCTCGGCCGCGGCGCCGCGCGAAGGTTGATGATCTTCATTAAAGTGGCCGCCCCAATCGCGGTCCATCTCTTCGAGCCGTTTGAAGTCGAGTTCCGCGTCGCGGTCATGTTCGATCGGCGCGTCGGCATCAAAGGCTTCTTCGACGGGAACATCCGATCCCGGCTCGTCGGTTTCGACGGTTCGATCGCTGAGTTCCAGGGCCGGATTTTCCTCGACTTCTTTCTCGATGCGCTCCTGTAGGTCCGTGATGGGAAGTTGCAGGATCTCCATGGACTGAATCATCCGTGGCGCAATGGTTTGCGTCTGGGAAAGAGTCGGCCGCATGTCCATCCGCATCGAACTCATCGTCTTTAGTTCCTTTCAATCGTTCATTCGGGTCCGGAGACCCGGCGGCTTACGCCGCTCGGCTCGCCAAAAGAAATCCTAGAACGCACGGCGGCCTTCGAGAGCGTCTGCGAGCATCTGGGCGTTCGCCAGTTCCAGCGAAGAACCCGAGGCGATGCCGCGCGACAACCGGGTGAGCAGCACGCCGGAAGGGCCGAGCAAGTGCGATGCATACAAGGCGGTCCCGTCGCCTTCGAGCGTGGGACTGGTCGCCAGAATCACTTCGCGAATCCCGCCTCGTTGAACCCGGCGGAGCAGGGCGTCGAACGTCAATTGTTCGGGGCTGACGTTGTCGAGAGGCGCCAGCCGGCCGTTGAGCACGTGATACCGGCCGCGAAAAGTTCCGGCCCGTTCGAAAACGTTTAAATCACGTGGCGTCTCGACGACGCAGATCAGGCCTTCATCTCGTTTCGGACTGGAGCAGATCGAGCAGAGATCCTTCTCGGTCAGGTTGAAACATTCGCGACAGGGATGAATCGTTTCGATGATGAGACGCAAAACTTCGATCAGGTCACGGGCCACATCGCGATCGCCTTCGAGTAGAAAATGCGCGATCCGTTCCGCCGATTTCGGGCCGACGCCGGGAAGTTTGGCCAACTCCTGATTGAGACGTTCGAGGACACCCGGTTCTTCCATCTAATTCCTCCGGTCGCTGACGCTCCCGGCTTACCTGAATCAAACCAAACCTGGCAGGCCTTCGCCTCCCACCGGCATCCCCATGGTGGTCGCCAGCTTCGAGGTCTCTTCCGCCCGCAACTGGTTCATCTTGGTGATCGCCTGGTTCATGGCGGCGACGATCAGGTCCTCGAGCATTTCCTTATCCTGAAGTTTCATCGCTTCATCGCTGATGACACAGGAGGCGACTTCAAGCCGGCCGTTCACCTTCGCGGTC
>Ga0105047_10019923_pt1 | contig 10331 bp, 13 predicted proteins | sample MAT04_FD_78384 | JGI IMG/M metagenome (GOLD analysis project Ga0105047, IMG submission 78384) | Freshwater microbial communities from Lake Fryxell liftoff mats and glacier meltwater in Antarctica - MAT-04 (megahit assembly) | ecosystem: Environmental > Aquatic > Freshwater > Ice > Liftoff... | reverse complement strand
GGTGTTGCCGATGAACTTGCTGGTCATGTCCGCGACACCGTCACCGGGGCCATCGTCAATACCGCCGTCGGCGGCATCCGCCGCGACCTTGTCCTTGATGGCGTTGGCCACTTTACCGTCGTGATGGCCGAGCATGACGCGGACATTGTCCTGGTTGAGGTTGAGGGCCGCGGCGGGAAGGGCAGCAAAGCCGATCAGAGCGGCGCTGGCCAGAAGTGTGAAAAGTTTGGTCATCGTGTTTCCTTTTGGGTTGATCGGGGCCTGCGCCCCGCATGCAAAAACAACGTGCCAGTGCGGGATCGGTTGCATGCGGATTGCCCTGCAAGCGGAACCTTGCCGCTTTGCGCGAATGCCAGCCGGAACCCGCCGAGGCCCGAAGCCAGTTTTCACCATCGGAAATGATTTTCGCGGAGATGACGAAAAAAATTCAAGGCATGTCGAATTTCATGCCCCGCCATCGTCCTTGGCTCATACCAAACAATCGAGGACCAACATGACCTTTGCCCTGACTGCCCCCTATGCCGCCGCGCTGACCGTGCTTCTGGTCGTCTTGACCCAACTGGTCGTCCGTGCGCGCGGCAAGACCACGATTCCCCTGGGCGACCTCGGCGATGACCGATTGCTGGAGGCATGCCGCCGTCAGATGAACTTCGTCGAGAACGTGCCGATGGCGCTGATCCTGATGCTGCTGGCCGAGGCGGGCGGCGCGGGGGCCCTGACGCTTACCATCGCGGGGATCGTGCTGGTGCTGGCGCGGATTGTGCATCCGTTCGGCATCACCGTCACCAAGGCCGCGCATCCCTTGCGCATTGCCGGAACTGTCGCGACAAACCTGGTCCAGTTGGGTCTGGCCGTCGTGCTGGCAATGCAATATTTCGCCTGACCCTTTATCCCCGACCAACCCAACAAAGGACTTGACCCTGCAATACCTCGCCCTGATCTACGCTGCCCCCGATCTTCACCTGCTGCCACCCGGCGCTGGAGCCGAAAAGCCGTGTGGCCCTGACCTTGCGCACCATCGCGGGGCTGTCCACGGCCGAGATTGCGCGGGCGTTTCTGGACAACGAACCCGCGATGGCGGCCCGGCTGACCCGGGCAAAGGCGCGGATTGCCGGGGCGGGGATCCCCTTTGCGGTGCCGGGGCCCGAGGCATGGGCGGATCGGCTGCAATCGGTACTGGCGGTGATCTATCTGATCTTCAACGCAGCCTATACCGCCGGACCGGACGAGCCGCGCGATCTGTGTGCCGAGGCGATCTATCTGGCGCGGATGATTCTGTCCCTGCGCCCGGGTGAGGCGGAAGCCGAGGGGTGTCTGGCGCTGATGCTGCTGACCGACGCGCGCAAGGCGGCGCGGCGCGACGGGTTGGGCGGCGTGGTGGCGTTGACCGACCAGAACCGGGCGCTTTGGAATGCAGGCGCGACGGCGGAGGGGCTTGCCCTGATCGCCGCCGCGATGGCGCGGCGGGCAGCCGGTCCCTACCAGATCAAGGCTGCGATTGCGGCGTGCCACATGCAAGGAACCGCCGTCGATTGGCTCCAGATCGTGCAGCTTTATGACAGGCTGCTGCGATGGGAACCCTCGCCCGTCGTGGTGCTGAACCGGGCGGTGGCCTTGGCGGAAACCGGGGCGCTGGCAGAGGCTTTGACGGCTTTGATGGAACTTGAGGACGCCTTGGCCGACTATCAGCCCTTTCACGCCGCAAAGGCGGAACTGCTGTGACGGGCGGGCGAGGCCGCCGCGGCGCGGGTGGCGTTCGACGCGGCGATTCGGCTGGCGGCAAGTTCTGCCGATGCCGCCTTCTTGATCAAACGGCGCGCCCTGCTGACCTGAGCCTGTGCAAACACGCGGAATATCGGCGTAGGGACAAAAAAAGGGCCGAGCTTTCGCTCGGCCAAGTCCAACAGGGAGGTATGAGTTGGTGAGAGCGAACTCGATCACCGCCTCGCTATCCGATATAGGCGGTCGGAATGTTAGCGGCAACATATCCGGTGCTGCAAAAGCAGCATTGCCGCCATGCATCCGCTGCATGGCGGCACATGGTCATGACTGCTGGTGCTGCTTGCGATAGGCGGCGATTTCCTCGGTGATGAAATCGCGAAACGCCGCCACGCGCTTGGAATGCCGCAGTTCTTCGGGATAAGCGATGAACACCGGCACATCGGCGCTTTCCACATCCGGCAGAACCCGGACAAGCGCCGGGAAATCCGCCGTCAGATAATCCGGCAGAACACCGATGCCGAGGTGGTTCAGCACCGCTTGCAGCACGCCGAAATAGTTGTTCACCGTCAGGGTGGACTGGATCTCATGGCTCATCAGATCGGCGGAAAGCTGGGCGCCGGCGGCAACTTGCGGCGTTCCGGCGTGCTGGCAGATCAGGCGGTGCTTGGTGAAGTCATCCATCGAGGTCGGGGTGCCATGCGCCGCCAGATATTCGGGCGTTGCATAAAGCCGCATCCGGATCTGCATCAGCCGCTTGCGGATCAGATCGGCCTGCGTCGGTTCCTTCATGCGGATCGCCACGTCCGCCTCACGCATGGGCAGGTCCATGACGCGTTCTTCCAGCATCAGGTCGATCTTCAGCGCCGGATATTTGGCGTAAAGCTTGGCCAGCCGGGGCGCGAGCCACAGCGTGCCGAAACCGGTTGTGGTGGTGACGCGCAATTCGCCCAGCACCTCGTCCTCGCTGTCGCGGATGCGGGCGGCGGCGGCGTCAAGGCGGCGGATCATCTGGCTGGTCGCCTCGAACAGCAACTCGCCCTGTTCGGTCAGGATCAGCCCGCGCGCATGGCGGTGAAACAACGTGGTCGAGAGTGATTCTTCCAGCGCCCGGATCTGGCGGCTGACGGCGGACTGCGACAGGCGCAGCGTTTCCCCGGCATGGGTCAGGCTGCCCTTTTCGGCCACCGCATGAAAAATCCGCAACTTGTCCCAATCCATGGGCCATCCCCCGATCATCATGGCAGGGCTTGATGCCTGCCATGCAGAATTCGCAATTCATTTGTCCTGCTTGCGCCGACATAGTGGACCGGAAGCGGTTTTGAAGAAAGACCCGCGGCCTTGGGCATCGGGTTTTTTCAGGGTGCGACATGCTGGACACGGCGCCCGGCATAACTTGGCGCCCCCGTGTCATATCGCTGTCACTGCCAGACGTCATCCTGTCATGGCCCCGTTACCGGGGCACGATGCCATCTGGAGTGCGCATGACCGTTGCCTTGATCCCTGCCGATGCCGCCCGCGATATCTCGTATTCCGCCTCGGCAAAGTCAGCCCCTGGCCGCGTGATGATCCGCACGCTGGAAGCGGTTGGCGGCCGATCAAAGCTGATCCGCCGCGCGGCGGGGTATGAGGCGGAACTGGCGCGGGGACGCAGCTTCTGGCAGGTCATACCCGAGCGCTATGGACTGAGCCTTGACGTTGTGGGCGGTGCGCTGGCGGATATTCCGGTCAACGGGCCGCTGGTGCTGGTGTCGAACCATCCCTACGGCATTCTGGATGGGCTGATGATGGGGCATCTTCTGGACCGGGTGCGGGGGGATTTCCGCATCCTGGCCAATTCGGTGTTCGTGCGGGCCGAAGAATTGCGCCGGGTCGTCCTGCCGATTTCCTTCGACGAGACCAAGGCGGCACTGGCCTTGAACCTGCAAACGCGCAGTGCGGCGCTGGATTATCTGGGGCAGGGCGGGGCGATCGGGGTGTTTCCCGGCGGCACCGTATCGACCGCCGCCAAGCTGTTCTCGCGCCCGATGGACCCGAGCTGGCGCAACTTCACCGCCAGGATGATCGCCAGGTCGGGCGCGACCGTGGTTCCGATCTTCTTTGACGGTCAAAATTCTCGGCTGTTCCAGATCGTCAGTCACATCCACTATGCCATGCGGCTTGGCCTTTTGGTCAAGGAGTTCAAGGCGCGGCTGGACCAGCCGGTGCGGGTGGTCGTCGGCAAGCCTCTGGATGCCAGCACGCTGGCCGCCCATGCCGGGGATGCGACGGCGATGATGGACTTCCTGCGCAAGGCGACCTATCAGCTTTCCCCACAGCCGATGCGGTCCTATGCGTACGGCCACGAGTTCGAGGCGAAATACAGAACCCGCTGAAGGGCCTTTCCCCTTGGCGGAGGGGGGCGGCATGGCGGTTGGGGTGTTTGATTCCGGCTTGGGCGGCTTGACGGTGCTGGACGCTGTGACCAAGCGGCTGCCCGAGGTGCCCTTCATCTATTTCGGCGACAACGCCCATGCGCCCTACGGGGTGCGCACCCCCGACGACATCTTCAACCTGACCTGCGCCGCGGTAGAGCGGCTGTGGGCCGAGGGCTGCGATCTGGTGATCCTCGCCTGCAACACCGCCTCTGCCGCCGCATTGAAGCGGATGCAGGAAACCTGGGTGCCGGCGGACAAGCGGGTGCTGGGGGTGTTCGTGCCGCTGATCGAGGCGCTGACCGAACGGCAATGGGGCGACAACTCGCCGCCCCGGCAAGTTGCGGTGCAGAACGTGGCGCTGTTTGCGACGCCTGCGACGGTCGCCTCCCGGGCGTTCCAGCGCGAACTGGCGTTTCGCGCGATTGGCGTCGATGTGGAGGCCCAGCCTTGCGGCGGCGTTGTGGACGCCTTGGAGCAGGGCGATGAAATCCTCGCCGAAGCCTTGGTGCGCAGCCATGTCGAATCGCTGAAACGCCGGATGCCGCATCCGGAGGCGGCGGTGCTGGGCTGCACGCATTATCCGCTGGTCGAGGGCGCGTTCCGCGAGGCTTTGGGCCCCGGGGTGAAAGTCTATTCCCAAGCCGATCTGGTGGCCGAGGCGTTGGCGGACTACCTGGACCGGCGTCCGGAATTTGTCGGCACCGGCACGCAAGCCAAATTCCTGACGACCGGCGATCCGGGTTACGTCTCGTCCAAGGCGGTGCAGTTCCTGAAACGCAAGATCACGTTCGAGGCGGTTTAGGGCTCAGGCGGTTGGCGGATCAGGGTGTGGTCGTGGCGCCGTAATATCCGATGTAGCTTTGGTTCGGCGTGCCGTTCGGGTTGTATTGCAGCCCGACGGTGCCGCCGATTTCCTGGCCCGTCGATCCAAACATCGTCCCGTCGATCGTGCCGGTGACGATGGGTTGCGGCTCGGCCGAACTGACTGTCGTGAAAAAGCTTCCGTTCGACATCTTGGTCTGCGCCAACGAGACGGTTGTCTGGGCAAACGAGAAGGTGCCATTCACATCGGCGGTATCAAGCGACACGACCAGCACCGGCCCGGCCATCGTCTGGGCGTTGCCGAGATCATCGACCACCGTCATCTTGCCGGTATAAACTGCGGTCCCCGAGGCCGCGATGCCCGAAGCCGGGGTGGCATTGCCCATGACAAAGGCGGTGGCGAGGCTTTGGCCACCCGTCTGCTGGGACGCCAGCATGTACAGGATCTGGTCGGTGCTGACCCCGTCGATGCTGCTGGCCACCTGCATGACATAGGTGCCATCGGCCGAGCGGAACGTGGTGCCGGTGGCATCGGCCAGCAAAGGCACGCCGTTGACATTGATCTGGTTGGACGAGACGACCTGGATCGTCGCAGTTCGGTCACCGACCAAGTCAAAGCCGTTGGCTGTGACCATCGTCGGGCCGGCCGGAACATAGGTCTTGCCTACGGCTGACGACAAGGTCAGCGGCGCATCCGTGGTTGGGGGCGTCGGGGTGGTTTCGAAGGTGTTCAGGCCATCGCAGGCCGCAAGGGACAACAGGGCCAGAAGCTGGGGTTTCCACATTTTTTGCTGCTCACTTTTTTTGTTTGGTTTTGTTTAAAATGCCATAAAATACTTGTCGTGTCGATGCGTTTTGCCAATTGGGCCCTTGGATCGGCGGGTCTCCCCCCCTTTGCCTCACAGCCGTTTTCCCCTAATCTGACGGAAAAGGAGCGCCATGTCCCCCGCCCGACCTTTCCAAGCCGAGGATCTGGCCGCCCGCGCCCGTGATGCGTGGCGTTCGGCCATGCCGTCGTCCTGGAAAGCGACGCCGGGGCTGGACGATGCCGCACGCTTGCCGGAATGGGCCGCGCCGGTGCGGCCGGAGTTGCCCGGAACCGAGAACCTGTGGCGCGTGGCGGAGAATTTCTACCGCGGCGGCCAGCCGGACGCGACCGGGTTTCGCGCGCTGGAGGGTTTGGGCATACGCACGGTCATCAGCCTGCGCCAGACGGTGAGTGACCTGCCCCTTGCGGCGGGGTCCGGCCTTGTGCTGGTGCGGGTGCCGATGAAAAGCCGCTATGTCAGCGAGAACAAGGGTGCCCGGATCGTGCGGGCGATGCAGGCGCTGCGGCAAGGGCTGCAGGCCGGGCCTGTGCTGGTGCATTGCCACCACGGCGCCGACCGGACCGGGGCGATCGTGGCCTTGTGGCGTATCCTGTATCAGGACTGGTCGCGGCAGCAGGCTTTGGATGAGATGATCGCCGGCGGCTACAGCTATCACCCGATCTGGGCGAATATCCCGCGCTATTTGCGCAAGGTCGATCTTGAGGCGCTGCGCGCCCGGATCGAGACGTTGGGATGATCGGGATTTTGGGATGACTTCGCCGCAAGACTGGCTGGACTGGCGGGCCGCGCGGCACGCGGCGCTGGTGGCACCTGATGGCTGGCTGAATCTGACCGACCGGGTCGAGATTCCGCCGGGGCCGGTCCGCGTGGGGCGAGGGCCGGACAATGATCTGGTGCTGTCGGCGGGGCCGGCGCATCTGGGCATGCTGCAACTGACCCCGGATGGCGCTGTCCTGACGACGCCGGACGGGGTGGCGCAGGCCTTCGTGGCAGGGCAAGGCAACCCGCAACTGACCTTGCCGCCCTTGCTTCTGGAACTGCACAAGGCGGATGGAACGACCGCGCTTCGGGTGCGAGACATCACCCGCAAACCACAGATTTCCCTGGCTTATTTCGACCATGACCCTTCGTGGAACGTTGCCGCCGATTGGGTGCCTTTGGCATCTGCCGAGCAGCGTTTCATCGGCCAGAAAGGCGCTGGGGACGAGGAAGTGACCATCACCCATCGCGCGGTGTTCAGTCGCGATGGCAAGACCCACGCCTTGCTGCCCACACATTGGAAATCGGGGCGCCCGATGTTCGTGATCCGCGATGCCACCTCGGGCAAGGACACTTACGCGGCCGGTCGCTTCTTGATCGGCGACGTCACGGGCGACGAAATCCGGCTTGATTTCAACCGCGCCCATAGCCCGCCCTGCGCCTTCACCGATCTCGCCATCTGCCCGCTGCCGCCACCGGAGAACCGGTTTGCGCCAAGCATCCGGGCGGGCGAGATGTTTCCATGATCCGCAGGCCGGTTCCGGGACGGGTCTGGCTGATGGCAGGCTCTGCGCTGGATTCCACGTCTGGCGTTTTGACCCGTATGACGCCGCGCACGCTGCTGGGGGGCGCGGTGATTCTGACGGCTGCCGTGCTGCAATTTGCCTCGACCCTGACGCGGCCAGCCGCCGCAGGGGGGCAGCCCGTCGCAGAATAGGCTTGCATCGAGGGGCCCTCAGCGCCACATGATCGCCGTGCTTTCGTGGAGGCCGCCATGACCCATCGCATCGCCATTCTGGGCGCGTCCGGTTACACCGGGGCCGAACTGGTGCGCCTGATCGCCACGCATCCTGGGATGCAGATCGTGGCGCTTTCGGCCGACCGCAAGGCCGGGCTGGAGATGGCCGAGGTCTTTCCCTTTCTGCGCCACGTGACCCTGCCGAAGCTGGCGCGCATCGAGGAGATCGACTTTTCCGGTGTGGATCTGTGCTTCTGCGCGCTGCCCCATGCGACGACGCAAGTCGTGGTCAAGGCCCTGCCGCGCAATTTGAAGATCGTCGATCTGTCCGCCGATTTCCGTCTGCGCTCTGCCGCCGAGTATGAAAAATGGTACGGCCAGCCGCATGCCGCGATGCAATTGCAGGCCGAGGCGGTCTACGGGCTGACCGAGTTCTACCGGGCCGAGATCGCCAAGGCCCGGCTTGTGGCGGGCACGGGGTGCAATGCGGCGACCGGGCAGTTTGCGCTGCGGCCGCTGATTTCGGCCAAGGTGATCGACCTTGACAGCATCGTGATCGACCTGAAAGCCGGTGTGTCCGGGGCCGGGCGCAGCCTGAAGGAAAACCTGCTGCATGCCGAATTGTCGGGCGGCACCCATACCTATTCCGCGGGCGGCAAGCACCGGCATCTGGGCGAGTTCGATCAGGAGTTTTCCAGGATTGCCGGGCGCCCGGTGCTGGTGCAATTCACGCCGCATCTGTTGCCGATGAACCGGGGCATCCTTGCCACGGTCTATGTGCAGGGCGAGGCGGCTTTGGTGCATCAAACCCTCGCAAGGGCCTACAAGGACGAGCCTTTCCTGCGTGTGCTGCCCTTTGGCCAGTTGCCATCGACCCGCGATATTCAGGGCTCGAACTTCTGCCATCTCGGGGTGATCGGCGACCGGATCGCGGGCCGGGCGGTGGTGGTGGCGGTGCTGGACAATCTGACCAAGGGCTCTTCCGGTCAGGCGATCCAGAACGCCAACCTGATGCTGGGCTTGCCCGAGACGACGGGCCTGATGCTGGCCCCGATGTTTCCGTGAGGTCCATCTTTTCATGAGGCAGACATGGCTGGCCTGAAAAACCTGAAAAAGACCCGGCGCATCCAGATCATTCTGGTGGCGTTTGTGGCGCTGGCGCTGTCCACCGCGCTGATCGGCTATGCCATGCGGGGCGGCATCAACTATTTCCGCTCGCCCACGCAAGTGATGACGGACCCGCCGAAATCGGGCGAGGTGTTTCGCATCGGGGGCCTCGTTTCGGATGGCTCGCTGAAGCAGGTCACGGACGGGTCGGTCAGCTTTTCGGTGACCGATACCAAAAGCACGGTGCCGGTGACCTTTCGCGGCGTGCTCCCAGACCTGTTCAGCGAGGGCTCGGGGGTGGTGGGCCTTGGCCAGATGCAGGGGCAGGTCTTCGTGGCGAGCGAAATCCTTGCCAAGCATGACGAGACCTATATGCCCAAGGAAGTCATCGACGCCTTGAAGGCGCAGGGCATCTACCAAGACACCAAAGCGCCCGGCAGCTGACGCAACACCCAGCGCCCGCCCGGTTAGGACAAATCCAGGGCGAATGACCGAACCTTGCCCCAGAATCCACGGGGGTAGGGCATGGACACCAATCTGAACGGCGTGCGGGCTTTGGCCGAAGAGATCGTCGCGCGAGAGGGCGGGTTCGTGAACGATCCGGCCGATCCGGGCGGGCCTACGAAATACGGCGTCACGCTGGCGACATTGCGGGGGGCGGGGCTGGATATCACGCGCGATGGCCGCGTTGATATCAGTGATGTGGCGGCCCTGCGCTCGGATCAGGCGGTGTCGCTGTTCGTGGACCGCTATTTCCTGCGCCCGCATCTGGACTTGCTGCCAGCCGATCTGCAACCGGGGGTGTTTGACATGTATGTCAATTCCGGCGCGACTGCGGTCAAGATCCTGCAACGGCTGCTGAATTCCGCCTGCGCGCCGGTCCTGGATGACGGCGTGATCGGGGCCAAGACGCTTGCCGCTGTGCGCGCCGCCGCCGCAGTTCGGGGCGCTGCCACGCTGGCGCGGGACTATGCCCTGGCCCGGCGCGAGTATTACTACGCGCTGGCCGAGGCGCGCCCGAGCAGCCGCAAATATGTCCGCCGCCGCGATGGTGGCAAGGCCGGCTGGATCCTGCGCGCCGAGCACTTCCTGCCCGAGGCCCTGTGGCTGACGGACGAAGACCACCAGACCCGCATCGCACATTGGGCTTGAAGGAGGCATCATGGCTGACTTTCTTTCGAACGCCGCAACCACTGCCGAAGCCATTGTCTTTGGCGCGGACGGAGAGGCGGCTTTGCCGCAGGTCCTCCCGCAAACCGACACGGGGCGGCGCGGTTATGACGGCATCATCGACGCGGTGAACCGCCTGCCGCGCCCGCTGGCCGCCTGCCTTGCGCTTCTGTTGTTCCTGGACGCTGCCATCGACCCCGCTGGTTTCGAGGCCCGGATGCAGGCCCTGTCCGCCATTCCGCAGCCGCTGTGGTGGCTGATCGGAGCGGTGACGACCTTCTTCTTCGGCGCGAGGGAGACCCACTACCTGCGGCAATCCGGCGAGACGCCGCCGCCTCCCCCTAACCCCTGACCCCTCACGGAAGCCAGAAATATCCGACCGGGGTCACGACCGGACAAGACGGGGGGGTTGTCAAACCCCCCGGCCTTCTTCGCCTGCCTTGACCTGTTCCCGCCGCTCTGGCACTGCCAAAGCCTTGAGACAGGATTTGATCAGATGAACCTCTTCGCCGAATTCCGCGCGCTTGTGCTGGCCGAACTGGCCGGCAT
>Ga0105047_10019921_pt1 | contig 10331 bp, 10 predicted proteins | sample MAT04_FD_78384 | JGI IMG/M metagenome (GOLD analysis project Ga0105047, IMG submission 78384) | Freshwater microbial communities from Lake Fryxell liftoff mats and glacier meltwater in Antarctica - MAT-04 (megahit assembly) | ecosystem: Environmental > Aquatic > Freshwater > Ice > Liftoff... | reverse complement strand
GTTCCTCCTGTATATATCACCAGTACGGAGGCTCTTGGACGATCAGCCAATGCGGGATTTATTTTTACTGTTTTGTGTGCTGGCATTACTACTTGTCACCCTGAAAGGGTCTATTTTAAAGAGTTATTCAATAATTGCAGCGCATTGTTTGTCGTTTGTACCACAATATTCTCTACCGACACTTGCATCAAATCGGCAACCCTTTGGGCGACGACGGGTACGTACGCCACTTCATTGCGCTTGCCTCGGTAGGGTACTGGCGCAAGGTAAGGGCTATCGGTTTCGAGTACGATGTGTTCTAAGTCAATATAGGGTAAAACGCGGTCTAAACCTCCATTTTTGAACGTAGCCACTCCACCGATACCCAATTTAAAACCCAGTTCTATTGCTTTTTGGGCTTCTTCCAAATCGCCCGTAAAACAATGAAAAATACCCATCAGGCGTGGGTTGGCTATTTTTTCAATGAGTTCGACAACCTCCCAAAACGCATTTCGACTATGAATGTCAATCCAGAGGTCATGTTTTAGTGCGAGATTGCATTGAGTTAAAAATGCTTCTTTTTGCTGTGCAACAAAGGTTTTGTCCCAGTATAAATCCAGGCCAATTTCGCCAATAGCAATGAACTTATTATCTGATTCCTGACAGCGTTGTAACCAATCTTCCACAACATAGAGTTCTTTTTCAAAACCTTCTTTGACGTACGTAGGGTGTAGGCCCATCATAGGAAGGCAACGGTCAGGATATTGCTCGGCCAAGGCCATCATGCCATCAATGGTAGTATGGTCGCAGTTGGGCATCCAAATTTGCTGAATGCCTACCGCGAAAGCGCGTTCGAGCATTTCAGCTCGGTCGTCTTTGAAGGCTTCGTCGTAAATGTGGGCGTGGGTTTCTATCATAAAATCCAATAGCTTTCTTAAATTAGTTGTAACCTCTCATAAATTGTATTTTTACTCAATACTTCCTCCCTTTCCAAATCGTTTGCTTTTTACCATAATAGTAAATCAACATGGCAAAGTTCGTAAAAAGGTGGTAAAACCAGAAGAAAGGCGTTGCTAAAAAAAGTTGAGGACATTGTAGCCAATTTAAAACCCCTGCAAGCCAAGCCGTCACAGACACATAGCCAAGTATCGTCAGTGACAATGTTATTCTTGGAAAAAAGAAACCTAGCAAAAGTAAAAACGGTAGCGTCAGCGCATTGAAATACACGCCCAATCGCAGCCCGAAAGGCAGAGACATTGCCCCATACATCCAGCGTTTTCGCTGAATAAGTAGCTGTTCATAAGTAGGCATCGGTTTTGAAATCGTCAAAACACGGCGGTCAAATAGCTGTACAAATTGAAAACTCTTGTCTAAAATCGCACGAAATAGCGCGTAATCTTCTGTAATAGAAAAAGGGATATTGTCGTAACCTCCTACGGCATCATAAGCTGTTCGAGTAACCGCCATACTATTGCCCATAGCGGTGATTGGTATATTAAAAAGTGAAAATAAACGCGTGATAGACAGATAATACAACCATTCGACGGCTTGCATAAATGCCAAAAAATCACGCCCACTGAGAGGAAAAGGGGGCGTTTTCATGGTAGTGATTCCTGTTACAATACCGACATTGACTTTGAAATGTGGTAGCATATTTTGAATCCAATCTTTAGGCACTTCAATATCAGCATCGGTAAAAAACAAATAGTCGCCTGTGGCTGATTTCGCTAGTTTGGCCAATACATTTGCCTTTCCCTTTAATTGCGTCTGACCTACATCCGAGTATCCTTGGGAAGGTTTTAAACCTTCCCAAGGCTGGATTGTAATCAACTGAAAATGAGGCTTTTTCTTGATGAATTCTTGTACCAATTCCCCTGTATTGTCCTCTGAGGCATCATTGCCAATTAAAATTTGTAGATTTTCTTTGGGATAACTCAATGCCTCTACCGACCGCAAACAGTCTAAGATATTGTCGGCTTCGTTGCGGGCAGCGATGAGAATGGATACTTTTGTCACAAATCTATTTTTTTGCCAAAGGTAAGGGTTCGGGTTTTATAGTCTTTGAACTAAATGATAATAAAACTTACTTTACTATGAAATAGCCCAATTGTTTCCTGAACGAATCTTCTTAAGCTGTAACCTCAAACTTCTAAAATGGCAACCCTCAAACGATTAGCTACCATAAAAACCAAGAGTCAATTGCTTGATAATGAAGAACAGCGAAAAGACTTGGGCTTTGGGACACGCATTACCAATGGCAATGGGCGCTTGGTGAATCCTGATGGCACTTTCAACTCACGTCGCGTCAATACTTCATTTTGGGCACATTTGGCTATTTTTCACCGCCTCACCATCATTTCTTGGCCTGCTTTCATCATAGTTACATTTGGGATGTACTTTGTGATTAATTGCCTCTTTTCAGTGATCTATTTAATCATTGGTGTGGAGCATTTGTCGGGTATTGTGGCCGAAAGCGTTTACGATAAATTTTGGGAGGCGTTCTTTTTTAGTGCCCAAACACTCACGACTGTTGGCTATGGGCGCGTTGCCCCTATTGGTTATTTGACCAGTGGCATTGCTGCTGTCGAGGCTTTGGTTGGGTTATTGGGCTTTGCTTTGGCCACAGGCTTGGTATATGGGCGTTTTTCACGCCCCCAATCACTCGTTCTTTTTAGTAAAATGTCTGTCTTCGGGCCTTACTTGGATATAAATGCTTGGATGTTTCGGATGGTCAATGAAAGTCCTAATGAACTCGTGGACGTGCGCGTTGACGCATCACTATCACGACTAGAAACCCTACCCAATGGTCAACGAACCCGCAAATATTACTTACTGGAGCTAGAAAGAAATCAGGTAAACTTTTTTCCGTTAAGTTGGACTATAGTCCATCCTATAACTGAAGATAGTCCTCTGTACGGTGCAACTGAGGAAAGCATGGCAGAGTCTGATAGTGAATTTTTGCTCTACATACGCGCCACAGAAGAGACCTTTCTCCAACCCGTCCACGCTCGCTATTCGTACCGGTACGAAGAAATAGTATGGGGGGCTAAATTTAGACCCATGTTCGACAGCACTAAAATTGAGGGCGTAATCAAGGTTGATGTGCAAACAGTACATAACTACGATGAAAAGCCATTAAACTGATTTATGGAGAATAACACGATTAAAAACCCGAAAAAGCCCCAAGTCAATAACTATGCAAAGTATTCAGGTATGGGATTTCAGCTATTGGCAACAATTGGCTTGGGAGTTTATGGAGGTCTAAAATTAGACGAATGGCAACAGAATCATTTTCCGGTTTGGACTTTGGTACTTTCGTTGGGCTCGGTAGCTGGTTCCTTGTATTTATTCATCAAACAGGTCTCAAACGAGTAAACACTATGGGGCGCACCACCATTTTTACAATCATCATTGGAATTGTATTTTTTACAGCCGAATATTATAATTTCAACCTACACTTACCTAACGAAAAATGGTATATTTTGTCATTTTTCTTTACTTTATCTATTTTACAACATCGCATCTTATCTATTGGTTTTCAAGACGATAGGGCTAGATTTGTGCAGCTCTTTCTTTTCATGGTTGTTATCCGCCTGATTTTCTGTCTTTTATTTGTAGGAGTCTTCCTTTATACCAAGGTCACAGAGCCTGCACCCTTTGTTCTTACCTTTTTTGTACTATATTTATTTTATACTTTTTTTGAAGTTTTAGGATTGTATCGTAACTTGCGCCGCGATTCGAAACATTGATGCACTAATGAAAAACATTTCAACCCGTATAATTGTACTATTCTTATTTTTAGTTGCGTTTGTAGCCCCTCCTACTTGGGCAGAAACCCCGCAAGAATTCAGTGATGACGAACCCTTTAACGCTGGTGAGATGATCATGCACCACGTGGCCGATGAACATCAGTGGCATTTCGCAACCATCGGTCATAATCATATCAGTCTTCCCTTGCCTGTCATCCTTTATGATACCCAAAAAGGATTAAAAATATTTTCTTCAGGTCATTTTTACCATAGTGCAGATGGCACACATGAAGGTTATAAAATGGAACATGAGCATGTTACGGCCTTAGATGGAGCAAAAGTTTACGATTTTTCAATCACAAAAAACGTAGCTTCACTTATCTTGAGTTTTGTACTTTTGCTTTCTATTTTCTTTACCGTTGCGAAGTCTTATAAAAAACGTTCAGGCAAATCGCCCAAAGGGTTGCAATCGGCTTTAGAACCTATTATTATATTTATCAGAGACGAGGTAGCCAAAAGCAACATTGGCGAAAAACACTATCGTCGTTTTACACCTTATTTGCTTACACTGTTTTTCTTTATTTGGATTAATAACATGTTAGGGTTAGTTCCTGGCGGAGCCAACTTAACGGGAAATATTGCCGTCACGATGACCTTGGCACTTATTACTTTCTTTATAGTCAACTTCAATGGAAAAAGCGCATACTGGGGCCATATTTTTGCCATGCCAGGTGTGCCGAAGTGGTTGTTAATCATCATGACTCCTGTGGAAATCATCGGTGTATTTATGAAGCCTTTCTCATTGATGGTGCGGTTGTTTGCTAATATCACGGCAGGACACATCATCTTGTTGAGCTTTTTGAGTATGATTTTTATTTTTAAAAGCTTGGCAGTAAGCCCTGCTGTTGCTATTTTCTCAATTTTTATCAACTTGATTGAATTGCTAGTAGCAGCATTACAAGCCTATATTTTTACTGTTTTAACTGCCGCTTATATTGGAGCAGCGGTGGAAGAACATCATCATTAAAAATGCTTTAAATTTTCTTTTATCTATAATCAATTACAATTATGTTGCTTAACATTTTGCTTCAAGAAGCCGCTACAAGTGGCGCGTCAATCGGATACATGGGTGCTGCTATCGGTGCTGGATTGGCTGCAATCGGTGCGGGTATTGGTATCGGTCGTATCGGTGGTTCTGCCATGGAAGGTATTGCGCGTCAACCAGAAGCTTCTGGAAAAATTCAAGGTGCGATGTTGATCGTAGCGGCTTTCGTTGAGGCCGTTGCTCTCTTCGGTGCCGTTATCTCTTTGTTGGTTGTTTTGTTGAAGTAATCCTTCCTTACCAACCCAAATAGTAGTTGTTCAAAGTTGTTTGCATTAGGCATCAGCACGTTTGACTTCTGCTGTTAAAATCTTACATACTTTGGTAGAAAACACTAGGTTTTTTGCCAAAGTATCATTTGTAAAAAGACACTCAAAAGTTGTTTCAATACCATGGAATTAGTAACCCCCGAACTTGGCCTTATTTTTTGGCAACTTGTATTTTTCGGAATTTTGTTTTTTATCCTCGCTAAATTTGCTTGGAAACCGATTCTTAGTAGCCTCAATGAGCGCGAACACCAAATTCAGAGTGCATTGGATTTGGCTGAGAAAACCCGCGCCGACATGGCAAAAATGCAGGCAGATAACCAAGCACTTTTGACAGAAGCTCGCGTTGAGCGCGATAGCATCTTGAAGGCTGCCAAAGAATCTGCCGACCGCATCATTAGTGAGTCGAAAGACAAGGCTTCTGTAGAAGGTAAGCGCATCATTGAAGATGCTCGCGAAGCTATCAACAACGAGCGCGTAGCTCTTGTGGCGCAAATGCGTAAGGAAATGGTCATTATTTCGCTTAATATTGCTGAAAAAGTATTGCGTAAAGAATTGAGCGACAAAACGGCGCAAGAAAAATTAATAACTGATTTAGCCCAAGAAGCAAGACTCAATTAGACATTGAACCGCACGGGCAGCCCCGTGATAAATGTAAAAAATTATGTCAGAATCTACTGTAGCTTTACGATATGCCAAATCACTCATTGATTTGGCCGAAGAACGAAATGTTGTTGAAGCGGTATATCAAGATATGTTATTTTTCAAAAAGACTGCCGACGAAAATCGTGGGCTGATGCTCGCTTTGAAAAGCCCTGTGGTGCGCCACGACAAGAAATTAGCCATCTTGAAGGGTGTGTTTAAAGAACGTGTAAATCCCGTTTCTTACACCATTTTTACGATTATCACGCAAAAAAATCGGGAAGGCATCATGGATAGCATCGCCGATGAGTTTGTGAAACTCTACGACGAACACAAAGGTATTGTGAAAGCTTTTATTACGACTTCAACACCACTTACGGCTGATTTGCGTAAACAGTTTATAAATATTGTTGCAGGCGACACAGGCAAAACAGTTGAACTAACTGAAAAAGTAGATGATAATCTCATTGGTGGCTACGTCTTGCGCGTGGGCGACCGACAGCTAGATGCCACTATCCGCAAACAACTGAACGACTTGAAAATTTCATTGGTCAACTAAGACTTTTTTTATCTGCTTAGCGTGACAAAAGCCCTTACTGCATTTGCGGTAAGGGCTTTCTTGGGCTCACCTTGGAAAGGTCCACAAATTATCGACTCAAAACAATTGAACAATTAACTGACTTTCTAAACAATGAAACTGCTTGCGCAGTAGCACCACTTCTTAAAAAAGACAAAGTTTCGGAGCTTCAACCAACTATATTTGTTTACACCCCTTTATTTCGGCCTTAAATATACTACCAACTTGCGCGTTAAATGTTCCTTGCAAACTAATGCTATTTCCTGCTTGATAAATTACATTCGTATTGGCAGGAATTGTTTGGGTTGATGTAATGGTTTGCACGGCTTGTTGAGTACCAGCACCTGCCAAACCATTCAAAGCAAGTGAGTTAGGGGCGACAGTAACCACTGTTACATCACTGGTATTACTAACTGCATTTTTTGTTGCAACCACTGTGTAGTTGCCTGTCTGCACTGCTACATAACGCGCTTGGGTAGCTCCCGTAATAGCCACGCCATCGCGTTGCCATTGATAAGAAAAGGATTGTCCACCATTCATGGCTATCAATTCTGCGCTATCCCCCTGACATATATTTGTTTTGGCAGTATAAGGCCGTGTTGTATTGACATTAAAAACAGTTTCGTAGGTATCATTGAGCGTTGTTACTTGGTATTTCCATGTACCAGTTGGGGCAAGGTTTGGTAAAGCTTGATTAAAATAATTGTAATTTGAAGCAAACGTTTGCCAATCCAATGGCCGGGTATAACTATAGTTTACCCAAATCGTTCCATTGGGTTGAATTACTTTGAGATTGAAAACTTGACCTGGCTGCCAATCACGGCCATATTTGAAGTAATACACCATTTCTCCCGATACAAACGAACGTTTTTCCAACGTTTCATCTACAGGATTAGCTGTACAAGCAGGATATGGATTAGCCGCGCCGCTATGGGTCATCAGTCGTGCGATTTTTGAATCCCAGTAAGGTTTCTGTTGCAACCAGCGGCTATTCGTAGTAGTAGCATTACTCGGCCCAGCAAAGGGATCAATGATTTGATTCGTTGGACTACGTACTTCAAAATGCAAATGAACCCCACCCGAAGCCCCCGAACTGCCTATAATACCTAAATACTCTCCTTGTTGGACCGTTTGGCCCACTGTTTTATTCTTAACCGACCCATTTTTAAGGTGCCAATACCACGTTTGTGAGCCATCCGAATGTTGTAAAATAACTGCATTTCCCTGAAAACTTGGGTCGGATGAGCAACGGCGGTCATAATTACCATCCTGCCGCAATACGATTGTGCCTGCTGCGGCTGCGACTACTTCCACTCGGCTATTGTCCATTATATCCCACGAATAGGGCAGGGGCGAAATATCCGTCCCTGTATGTCCATCATAGGTGCGATTACCTCCATTATAATCAAGTATAGCACCTGGAGCAGGGTTATGATCAACAAAAAAACCTAACCCATAATAGGTGTAATCTAGCGGTGTCCGCTGACGCAACGGCCAATCAAACAAGACAGTTTCAGTACTCGTAGCAGCCACCCGTGTACTCGCAGCGTTGATAGCCAATTGTTTCAGTACCTGATGCTCCACTTCAGGCGGGATACAATTGACTGCTGGATGTGATAACTGTTGCTGCCCAAAAAAAGGAATTTTTTGAGCTTGAAGTGGTATGGGAAGAAGAAAGAGGAGAAAGAGTTTTTTCATGATTTTATATAATTTAGTTACATCCCTTTATTTCTGCCTTAAAAACACTACCCGTCTGAGCATTAAAAGTTCCTTGCAAATTAATGTTATTGCCAGCTTGATAGGTCACATTGGCACCTGACGGTATAATTTGGGTAGAAGTAATCGTTTGCAAAGCTTGTTGAGTACCATTCGTAGCTGTACCACTGAGAGTAAATGTAGCTAGACAATCAGAAATATTCACTAGATAATCTTCTGTTTCACCATTTATCTGCTCACATGGGGTTTCATTTCCATTAGTAATAGGAGTGCCAAACCGGATTCTTAGACGGGTTTGGCCTATTTTAGCGGTATTAGGAATGCTGAATTGTCTTTCTAATGTAGGATTAGGAAATTCTCCTACGTAGCCCGTAAAATCATTATTCCATTTAAGATTAGAAATAAAAAGCCGTTCATCTTCTGAAAAAATTTGGTCTTGGTTTAAATCAACCCAAATATTTATTCTTCCTGGATAAATCAATCCTGCATACTGCCCTGATTGTATCCGCATAGCTTCTACTTGAAAAGGAAAAACTTCTCCTCGTTTCAATTGAGTGACAGGGCGATTAGTTAAATCTGAGTAAGCATTTCCATTCAAGCTACACACCCCTTTAGAATCTAAAAGAACTGATGCTTTTCCTGTTGACCAAATTTTAAAGGCTTCTATTCCTATGATTCCCTGTGCTGACGTACAACTGAATATGTCTCGATGCTTTGGGCGTGCTGTGGTAACGTATGGTGCTGTACAAGGATTAATGACTTTTACAGTAGCAGAACCGCTGGTCAGTCCGACTCCGCATGGATTGCTGACACTTGAAATATTATAAATAGTCGTAACAGTAGGAGAAACCAGCATTGTACTGGGAGAAATGCTAAAGGTTCGCGTTTGACCATTTGATAACATTACAGTGAAAGGAGTTCCTCCTTTTAACAAATCAATCCTTAGCCCTGCACTTTCTCCCGGATTAATAGATAAAATATTATTTAGAACTGCAGAAGGTTTATCCCTAATTACAATAGGGATGCTATTGCTCTGTGCATAAGGTAGATTACTTACAACTCTGATACGATATTTATCACTTGCAAATGTCCCACTGGGAATATTGATAGTAATAGACTGCGCTGTTGCTGTATTGTAGATGACCCCAATATTTGTATAAATATCAAAGCTACCTTGAGCATCGGATAATTGTACAGTGAAAATGTTGTTTGAGGAAAAACCCGCGCATGTTCTAAATTCAACAGTAGCACTTTCGCCCGCACAAAACTCTGTTTTGCTGGTAACCACACCTGTTAAACATGGCGGGATTAGTGAATTTATTTTAATTACCCAATAATCTTCAGTAGGCCCCCCTCTTGGGTTTTCTGATTTCTCATAGCCCTCAAATGAACTTGAGTTTCCTCCTAAAACAAACTTTCCATCAAGCGTAGGTATTATCTTAGCTAAATTAGCTATGAAATTTCCACCATAAAGTTTATCCCAAATCCTATTACCTGTACCATCAATACGGACTATCCAATAATCTGTATAACCTCTCGTCATTTCTATTCTATCCCCATTGCTTACCTCTACTCCCCCTATAATGTCACCGACTGTACCACCTGCGATAAAGCCTCCATCATCAGTAGGTACTAAACTCGTAAGTCTATCATCAGAGGTCGCTCCAAAACTTTTATCCCATAGCTTAGCACCTGACTCACTGACACCTACAATCCAAAAATCTCTTTTCCCTTTCCCCTTTGAGTTCATCGTTTTATCGCTTCCAATCCCACTATAACTGCTTCCTCCTAATACGTATTCCCCTTTAGAAGTAATCATTAAATCTGTAAAATCATCTTCTGAAGTCCCCCCAAAACGCTTTTCCCATACCTTAGTACCTGTGCTACTTAATCGAACAAGCCAATAATCCCTACCCCCTCTTGGACTATCGACAGTTTTTGTATTTGCAAAAGCCGTAGTTCCAAATAAACATCCTCCGTCTGATAAGGCTATTATTTTCACTTTAGAAGCTCCGAAAGGGCTAATAAAGTCCCAAGGGGTAACACCCAAACTATTAGTCCATAAAGTATCGCCCAAGACATTGACTTTAGTCACTATGTATGAAGAAGTACTATAGCCTCCCAATAACCAATTACCATCAGCAGCCTGAGCTATGTTCCGAATGTTGTTTTTAGTATCAATAATCCTCTCGTTAACTATATTTCCCGACTCTACATCAATGGTCAGTAGCCAAGTACCAGTACCATCCGTCCCTTGCAATACAACTTCACCATTCGATTTCTTCAACATGGCATTGAAG
>Ga0105047_10019920_pt1 | contig 10332 bp, 12 predicted proteins | sample MAT04_FD_78384 | JGI IMG/M metagenome (GOLD analysis project Ga0105047, IMG submission 78384) | Freshwater microbial communities from Lake Fryxell liftoff mats and glacier meltwater in Antarctica - MAT-04 (megahit assembly) | ecosystem: Environmental > Aquatic > Freshwater > Ice > Liftoff... | reverse complement strand
GTTCCTGTCCGCTCGTGCTTCCGGTTGAACCATCGGGTGAAACGGATCAGAAGTCCCTGCATGAAGTGGCTCAGAGACTCCATGCGATAGTTGAAACGCTCGTGGATTTCACGCACACGGGACTGGGTTCCACCGGCAAATCCCTCCGCCACCCTCGCCGCCGCAAGCTCTCCGGCCACTCCTGCCACGAATTTCTCACTGTATAGCGCACCCAGTCGTTTTAGCAGGAGTTCATCTGAAATCCCATCCTCCCGCGTCGGAGGCACCTCAAGCAGAAGGTGGAAATGATTGGACATCACGCAGTATGAAAGCACCCGGCATCCCGAGAAATTCTCATACATCCGCATGAACATCCGGAACGCCTCCCGCTCCTCGTCCCCGAACACGAAGCGCCTGTCCACCACCCGCGAAACACAGTGATAGATCGCAGGCTTAGTCCCCGAATTCGCCCAGTCAGCCAGCCAACGCTTCTTGCTCATGTCCGCATTATAACCACGGCAAACAACCGAACAAGACTATTTCCTACTATTTCTCTGGGAAAAAGTAGGAGTAGGAAAAAATTGGGGCGGCGGAGGAAAGAGAATGCATCTGATGCATCTTGATTTATGAGCTTGCGGGAGGTGAGGGAAACCGTCTAGTCTGCTGTGAGTGAGCATGGTTCCGCCGCATGCAATCGATACCCAACACGCAAGCGCCGTGGCAGAAGCTGTCAAGGTGGCTTTCGGCTTGATTGGCGGTGTGTCGAGTTTTCCGCTGCTTGAACGGTTGTTCGGCGATGTCTCCGCGATCTTCGAGGGGCGCTATCCGGGCTATCAGGCGATCGACATGGAGTATCACGATTTCGAGCACACGCTCCAGGTGACGGTGTGCCTGACACACTTGTTGCAAGGACGCCGCCTTACGACCGACCAGCCAGTTCTGTCCGTCCGTGACTGGGAACTGGCTGTGATGGCGGCGCTACTCCATGACACAGGTTTTCTGAAAGAAGCGGGGGATGACGCAGGCACGGGCGCCAAATACACTTTCGTCCACGAGCATCGCAGTTGCCAGTTCGCCCGTGAATATCTGCGGACGCTGGAAATTTCCGGGACGGAAATCGAGGACATTTGCTCCGCGATGATGTGTACCGGGCCGCGCAACGATATGACCAAGGTCGGGTTCCGCAGGGAGGAGGCCAGGCAGATCGCACTGATCCTGGTCACCGCGGACTACCTCGCCCAGATGAGTGCCCCCGACTACCTGGAGAAATTGCCCAGGCTCTACCTGGAATTTCAAGAGGCTTTCGAACTCAACAACGTGCCGCCGGAAAAGCGCCCCTACCAAACCCTTCAGCAGTTGTTGGAAATGACTCCGGGTTTCTGGTACGGGTACGTGCTTCCGTTGCTGGAAAAGGAAGCAGGCGGAGTCTTTCGCTACCTTTCCGGCGAGGGGAAACCCAATCCCTATTTGAAAGCCGTCGAGGCGAATCTGGAGGAGTTGAAATGCCAGCTCGAATCCGCCAGGGCATAGCTTTGTCCGCAAGACCGGTCTGTCTTTCACGGGTGGAAAATCACTTGGATTTCATCACACGTATGCCGTCCCACTGTCCCTCCACCGGGTTGGCGATCAGGTCTTCGCAGCGTTTCACGTAGGTTTCGCTAAGTACATCCTTGGGATTGAGTTCGAGCGCGTTGGAGAATTGCCGGATGGCACGCCGATGAACTTGTCGAGCGTGCCTCCGTCCTGGGTGATGCAGTTCACCATCACCGTGAAATATTCGTTGAGCAATGCGACGGTTCCCTGCGCGCCAAGCTCCTCCGTTAGAGTGGTGAACGCGCGGATATCCGAGAACAGCACCGTGGCCTCCACGTTCCGCCCGCCAAGAAGATCGCCACCCGATGCGAGAAGCTGGTCGGTCAGGCCGGGATCCATGTAGCGGGACATGGTGGATTTCATCCGCTTTTCCGAGGAAATGTCCTCGATCATCAGCATGGTGCCGAGGCGTTTGCTTTTCAGGCTGACGAGCGGCTGGATGGTGAAATTCACATTGAGCTTTTCCTCTTCGAAAACGATCTCCCCGTCCATGATGTGATCGGAATTGTTCGAATCCGCCCCTTGGCGATGCGTTCGTTCACCCACTCGTTGGGGCCCGTGAAAATCTCGTTCGCTAGCCGGCGCAGGACGCCCGCTTCATCCGCGCGCAGGATGCGGTAGCCCGCCGCGTTGCAAGTCTGCACGCGTCCTTCGTCATTGAGCGTGATCACGCCGCTCGACATGGATTCCAGCACGGATTGGTTGTAGTTGCGCATGTTCTGCACATCGTCGAAGAGTTTCGCGTTCTCCAGCGCGATGGAAACCTGTGCGGTGAAAGCCTTGAGACGCGCTTCGTCCTCATCGGTGAAAGGCCCGCCGCGCTTGTTGAGTGCCTGGGTCACCCCGATGACTTTTCCGTTCTAAACGACTGGCACGCACAGGATGGAGCGTGTGAAATACCCCGTCTTCTTGTCGAACTCCGGATTGAAACGCAGATCCGCGTAGGCGTAGGGGATATTGATCGTATGGTTGGATGTGAAAACGGCGCCGGCGATCCCGAGATGGTTGGGTAGGCGGATCTGGACCGTGTTCAGGCCGTCTCCCACCTCGGACATCAGTTCATTGGTCTTCTCGTTATTGAGGAAAAGGGAGGAACGGTCCGCTTTCAACATACGGGCAGCTTCGCCCATGACACGGCGGAGCAATACGGAGAGATCCAACGAACTGGTGATGTCCGCGACAAGATCCAGGAATTCCATTTCCTGCTTCCGCGTCTTCATCATCCGCTCGACGTATTGCGAGCTTTGCAACGCCACGGAAGCCTGCGTGGCGATGGCCTCCAGCAGATCCAGATCGTCTTTGGGTGAAAGAACCCGAGCGCTTGTTGAGCGCCTCGACGACTCCGATGATCTCCCCGCCGGCCGTGATCACAGGAGCTGCCAGAATGCTTCTCGTCACGAAGCCGGTGCTTTCGTCCACCTCGCGGCTGAAGCGCGGATCGGCATAAGTGTCGGAAACGATCTCGCCCTTGCCTGACTGGAAAACGGAGCCCGCGATACCGACGTTGTTGAGAAGGCGGATCTCGCGGTTGAAGGTGCCCTGCGCAACCCGCGAATACAGCTCGTTGGTGGCGGTATCGTTGAGGAAAAGGGTGCCGCGTTCAGCGTTCATCTCGGAGGAAATGATTTCGATGAGAGTCACGAGCAGGTCGTCGAGCCTCTGGATGGTGGCGACCCGTTTGGTGAGGTTGAGGAGGAAATCACTGCGGCGCAGACTGGAGCGTAGCGAGGCGATGGTATCGCGCTTTTTTCCGGCGGAATTCCTTGGAGTTGGTGTCGAAGGTTCAGAGGCCATGGTGTTTTTCCAATGAGGTGCGTAGGGTGGAGATGGTGTCCCGTAGCTGGCGCATTTCGTCGCCATTCGCCTGGGACTGCTGATCAAGCTCATCCGAATGCAGGAACATCTTTTCCTCCATCGCGGCACGCAGCGATGCGATGGTCTGCTGAAGCTGGAGATTCTCATCACGGCTGTCCGCGACCGAGGCCTGCACCGAGGCCGCCTTGCCGGCGATCACCTTCTGCATCTCATCGCGGAGACCCTGCACCGTCGCCTGGAGTTGTCTAATCTCATCGCGGCTCCCGGTAACGGCTGCTTGTATCGCGTCCGCCCGCCCCGCCTGTGTCTGCTCCAGCTCGGCACGCAATGCCACGATCATCTCCCTGAGATGGCGGTTCTCCGACTGCGCCTGAAGGAGTTCGTCTTTTCCGGTCGCCGCCTGGCCGTCGCCAGTATGATCGGACTGGATGTTCACCTCTTGGATTCTCGCGGAAAAGCACCCCTCACACCCGGCTCAATTGCGCGCGAAACAATTGCCCGGAATTTTCCTCCTGCTTCCGACATTTCCGCTGGCAGCCTGAATCCGCGTTCCTTAGAGTGCGGCGAGCAACCGTTACCAAATTCCACTCCACTATGAAAATCGCAGAAAACATGGTCGCCACCATCGGCAACACCCCTCTCATCCGCCTCAACCACATCACCAAGGGACTTGAAGCCGAGATTTGCGTGAAGGCGGAGTTCTTCAACCCGCTTTTCAGCGTCAAGGATCGCATCGGAAAATCCATGATCGAGGCCGGCGAGCGCGACGGCCTGCTGAAGGAGGGCGGGCTGATCATCGAACCGACTTCCGGAAACACCGGAATCGCCCTGGCCTTCGTGGCCCGTGCGAAAGGCTACCGCTGCATCCTCACCATGCCGGAAAGCATGTCCGTTGAGCGCCGCGTGCTGCTGCGTCTGCTCGGGGCGGAAATCGTCCTCACTCCACGTGCCAAGGGCATGGGCGGGGCGATCGCAATGGCCAAGAAACTCATTTCCGAAAATCCCGGAGCCTTTGGCCCAGGCCAGTTTGACAACCCCGCCAACCCGCAGGTCCACCGCGAGACGACCGCCGAAGAAATCTGGCGCGACACCGATGGGAAAATTGACGCATTTGTCGCGGGAGTCGTCACCGGCGGGACGATTACAGGCGTTTCCGAGGTCCTCAAGTCCCGCTGCGATATGAAGACCTTCGCAGTGGAGCCGGTGAACAGCGCGGTCATTTCCGGAGGCCAGCCCGGTCCCCACATGATCCAGGGCATCGGCGCCGGCTTCATCCCCGGAAACCTGAACGTCGATATCATCGACGAGATCATTCTTGTTTCCAATGAGGACGCCTTCGCCACCGCGCAGGCTCTCGCCCAGCAGGAAGGCCTGCCAGCGGGGATTTCCACCGGTGCCAACGTCTGGGCTGCGATGCAGGTCGCGAAACGCCCGGAATACAAAGGCAAGCGCATCGTCACCGTCGGCTGCTCTTCCAGCGAGCGCTACCTTTCAACCCCTCTCGCCGAAAAACTACGCGAAGAGGTGGCCGCCCTTCCCGTGCAAGATGTCTAGTCCGGGATGGACAGTTGGCTCGGGTTACGCTAGTGTCCTTAGGAAACCATGAAATTTCTCGTCACTTTAGCTTGGCTGGGTACGGCGGCAGTCCTGACCGCTGCTCCCAGGTTCGCCGTCGTCCGCATTACTGATATCTACCGCGAGCTGCCATCTACTGCGGCGCTGCAGAAAAAAATCCAGGAGCAGCGTGCTGCAATCAATTCCGACAAGCGCGCCGAAGAATTCCGCAAGGCCATTTCCGAGTTACAGGCGCTACAGGCCCAGCTTGAGGCGAAAAAAGACCAGATCGAATCCGATGAAGGTAGGAAAATGATCCGCGCCTACGAGATCAAGCGCCAGGAATCCGAGACGCTCAGGCAGGAGCTGGAGGAATACAATGACATCGAGAGCAAGCGTATCAACAAGGAAATGGTCGCCGGGATGCGGGCTTCCTTGAACCGGATCACCGAGGCCGCCTCCAGGCTGGCCAAGGAGCAGAATCTCGACGGGGTTTTCGATACATCCGGCAACAGCAATACCGGTCTGCCTTTTGTTCTCTACCATGCCGACGCGCCGGATCTGACAGATGACGTGATTGAACTGCTTGGTGAAAATGCGGTGGAAAAAGCAGTGGAAGCGGATCCGAAAGCGGTCGAAGGTGGCGCCGCCGCCGAAACCACCGAACAGAACTGATCATGGAATTCAAAGAAATCATCCAAAGCCATTTCATCTGGGGCCTTGCCCTTGGATTGCTCATCGCCGCATTCATTCTGAAGAATGCCATCGGCGCAAAAATGCAGTTGAAAAAGGAAATCCGCCGGGCCGAGAGCGAGGCGCGCGAGCTGCAATCCCATCTCAACACGCAGATGAAGATCACCGCCACAGGGAACGAGACGCTCACCAAGGAAGTCGCAGCCCTGAAAGAGAGCAACGAGAACCTGCGGGTGAACTTCGCCACTCTTCAGAGCAAGCCGGACAAGAGCGAGCAACGCCAGTTCCGCCTTCAGGAAATGGCCATCAGCACCATGCGCGAGCAGGCTCCGGGCTTCGCAGGCGCATGGGAAAAGGCGATTCGACAGGCGGAGTCGGAAATGGCATCCGCAGAGAGCGGCTTCGCGAAACTGGTGCGCAAGGTCGTCCCCGGCCTCGGCTACTCGGGTTCCCGCCCCGCCGCTACCGAGGCCCAGGTCATCGAGCACCACAACGATCCGGCGTAAGGCTTTTATTTTGCGGAAATGCTTGAAAGATGGAGTCCGTATGCTCCCGTATTGAAAAGCGTTCATCACAGATTTTCGGGCGGCCACCGCTCAGCGTCGGAGGGATACCAAAGACTCGGAGCGACGGCGGCCCAAACAGTTTTTCCTCGCGGTGGGTTCCAGTCCCGCCGCGAGTTTTTCTTTTCAAACCACCCGCTGGAATTCCAAGCCCACCCGGAACAATCCATGTCCACCTCCGCCCTCCTCCGTTTCCTCAGTGGGAAAAAAAGCCCACGGTTTCAGTTCCTTTCAGCTTTTCTTCTTGCCGCTATCGCCTCTGCGGAACCCGTCTGGATCGAGGGAGAGGCCGCGGCTTCCAGCACCGCCACCAAGCACCCCTGGTATCACGACGCGGTGAAAAAGGAGATGCTCTCCGGAGAGGATTTCGTCAGCCACTTCGATGCCAGCCATCCGGCGGAAATGACCTACGAATTCGATTCGGAGAAGAGCGGCGATTACGTGCTCTGGGCTCGGGTCAATACGGTGCAGAGCAAGCTCTCTCTCGAAGTCAACGGCGGCGGGAAAAATGTGATCGATACGGCGGCTGGGAAGGATCCGGTCAACATTGCCAATGACGGCAAGCCCGACCTGCGTTTCCTCTCATGGGTCAAGGTCGGCACCTACTCCCTCAAGGAAGGTAAGAACAAGGCGGTCTTCCATTTCGAGAGTCCTGACAACAATCACGGCTCGCTGGACTGCTTCGTCTTCGACGACAGCGGCTTCCTCCCGCAGGGCACCATCAAGCCCGGTCAAGCGGAGGGGATGAAAAAGAAAATCGCCGAGGCCAACCAAGGCTGGACCCCATGGCAGCCCGCTGGGGACAAATTCAAGGAAAGCGCGATCGACCTCCGTTACCTCAACGAGAAATTCGCCGGGGAGCACGGCGTCATCGTCGCTAAAGGCGAAAAATTGGTCCGCTCCTCAGACGGGCAGGAAATCCGCTTCTGGGCGGTCAACGGCCCGCCCCACGATCTCAGCGGCGAGGAGCTCGCGGATTGCGCCCGTATGCTCGCGAAGCACGGGGTGAACCTCGTCCGCATCCACGGCGCGGTATTCGATGGGAAGACGGGTGAAATCGATAAAGCGAAGGTGAAGCACATCCGCGAGATCGTCGCCGCCATGAAAAAGGAAGGCATCTACTCCCACCTCTCGATTTATTTCCCGCTGTGGTTGAAGCCGGAGAACGGCCCCGGCTGGAGGGAAGGCGCTGACGGGAAGAAGCCAGCTTTCGCTCTGCTGTTTTTCGAAAAGGATTTCCAGGAAATGTATCGCGACTGGCTGAGGGCGATTCTCTCGGAGCAGGACGCGGACGGCCTCGCCCTCACGAATGACCCGGCGGTAGCTGGATTGGAACTGCTCAACGAGGATTCGTTCTTCTTCTGGACCTTTGATTACAAAAACATCCCCCTCCCGCAGATGGCGAAGCTGGAGAAGATCTTCGGTGACTGGGCTGCGAAAAAATACGGCAGCGTCGAGGCGACGTTGGAGAAATGGAAAACCATGCATGAGCGCGATTCCGTCGCCGATGGCAGGATCGGTTTCCGCGGGCTGTATAACATTTTCAACGACAAAACCCTCCGCGACCAGGATACCGCGCGCTTCCTCTACGAAACCCAGCGGGGATTTTACGAGGAATATGTCGCGTACGCGAGATCCTTGAATTTCACCGGCCTCATCACCGCGTCGAACTGGACCACGGCCAACAACGACATCCTCGGCCCCTTGGAAAAACTTTCCTACACCGATGGCGATGTCATCGACCGCCACGGCTATTTCGGAACCAACCATTCCGGCGATAACGCGGGCTGGTCAATCCGCGAGGGCCACACTTGGTCGGATCGCAGCGCCCTGCGCTTCGATGGTGAGAAGCCCGGTTCGGAAAAGGATTTCAGCCACCCGGGGATGGACACGATGACCAACATGAAGCCATCGATGATTTCCGAAACCACTTGGAACCGCCCGAACCGCTACCGTGGCGAGGCTCCGCTCTATTATGCCGCCTACGGTGCCCTGCAAGGGACGGACGCCATCGTCCACTTCGCGCTTGATGGCCCGGACTGGTCGGTGAAGCCCGGCTATTTCATGCAGCCGTGGACCCTGATGTCGCCCACCCAGATGGGCCAGTTCCCGGCCGCGGCTCTCATTTTCAGAAAAGGTATGATCGAGGAAGGCAAGCTCGTCGCGAACGTCTCCATGTCCCTTGAAGACGCGTTCGCATTGAAAGGAACCACCCTTTCCCAGAGAGCGAATCTCGATGTCCTCCGCCAGGCGGATGTCACTGGCGAGATTGCGGAAAAGGAAGGCATAGACCCGCTCATCCATTACGTCGGGAGGACGAACCTCTCCATCGGCGACAAGGACGCGCAGCCCGGCATCGACGATTTAGGGAAATACATCGACCGCAAAAACCAAACAGTGAACAGCTCCAGCGGGCAGTTGAAGCTTGATTACGGGAAAGGTCTTTTGAAAATAAATTCTCCGTCCGCCCAGGGCGCGAGCGGGAATCTCAAGGCGACCGGTGCCATCGTCCTTTCCGATCTTTCCCTGGAATCCGATCTTGAAACCGGCCATATCATCGCCGTCTCCCTGGATGACAAGCCTCTCAAGGAAGCATCGAAAATCCTCCTCCAGGTGATGACCGAGGAGAAGGCGACCGGTTTCCAGAGCGAGGACGCGGGCAACGGCCTCCAACGCATCACGAACCTAGGCGAAAACCCGTGGCTGATCAAAGAGCCGCAGGGAACCGTGAAATTCAACGGCGGCGAAACGCTCACCGTCACCGCTCTCGATGGGAACGGATACCCGGTGAAAACCCTCGGGAACGCGAAAGAAATTCGCCTTGGGTCCAAAACGGTTTATTATCTCCTTGAGAGGAAATAAGACCCCCCCAAAGCCCCACGAGTCATGCTGAGTAAAAAAGAACTACTGGATCTCCAGTTCATCGACGCCCGCGCCCGTCTCATCGACCTGGCCGCGTTTCTGGATCGCCTCGACAGGCACGATGGGGAAGGGGACATGCGCCTGAAATACTTCAGGGAAGCCCTGCCCATCCTTCAGGAAAGCCGCCCCGACCGCGCCAAAGCAGTGCTCGACAAATTTTCCGACCATACTACCGAACTCTCCGAAACCGCCCCCTTCCAAGGAGCGACCGGAGCACCCGTATCCTGACCCATGCGCTATATCGAACCCCACGCCCACATGGTCAGCCGCACGACGGATGACTACGAGAGACTCGCGCTTGCCGGATGCGAGGCGCTATGCGAACCCGCCTTCTGGGCCGGCTTCGACCGCTCGTCCGCCGATGGCTTTTACGACTACTTCCGCCAGCTCACCGAGTATGAGCCGAAACGTGCCGCCCGCTTCGGGATCAAGCATTTCTGCTGGCTCTGCATCAATCCGAAGGAGGCCGATGATCCCGGTTTCGCCCGCGAGGTGATGGCGCTGATCCCGGATTTCATCGAGAGGGAAAACGTCCTCGGAATCGGTGAGATCGGCCTCAACAAGAATACCCGCAGCGAGCTGAAAATCTTCGAGGAGCATGTCCAGATCGCTCTCGACTACGATCTTCCGATTCTCATCCACACGCCCCATCTGGAGGACAAGCTCAAAGGAACGAAGCTGATCCTGGACTCGCTGGCTTCCTTTTCCAAACTGGACCGTTCCAAAATCATCATCGACCACGTTGAGGAGCATACCGTCGCGCATGTCCTTGATGCGGGCTACTGGGCGGGCATGACGCTCTATCCGGAAAGCAAATGCACGCCCAACCGCGCGATCGACATCCTGGAAGTTCACGGCACGGAACGCATCTGGATGAACTCCGCCTGCGACTGGGGCATCTCAGATCCCATGGCCGTCCCGAAATGCGCCTTGGAAATGAGACGCCGCAAGCACACCCCGGAGCAGATCCAGAAGATCGTCTTCGACAATCCCAAGACCTTCCTCAGCCAGTCGCCGAGGTTCGTGCTTTGAGAATCAGATCTCGATCTCGCCCTCGAAAACAAAATCCGCCGGGCCGGTGAGGGTGACGTTCGCGAAAGTCGTGTCGCCGGTTTTCTCGAAACCGATGGACAGCGTGTCCCCGCCTTCCACATCCACTTTCACCGGAGATTCCGCACCAGTTAGGAGATGGTGGATGAGGGCACATGCGACC
>Ga0105047_10019919_pt1 | contig 10332 bp, 8 predicted proteins | sample MAT04_FD_78384 | JGI IMG/M metagenome (GOLD analysis project Ga0105047, IMG submission 78384) | Freshwater microbial communities from Lake Fryxell liftoff mats and glacier meltwater in Antarctica - MAT-04 (megahit assembly) | ecosystem: Environmental > Aquatic > Freshwater > Ice > Liftoff... | reverse complement strand
CGATTCTTGGAGGTTTCGTGGGTCATGCTCGGCGTTACGCCATTTCCGTACCGGGTTCTCACCGGCGTCACCTACGAAAACAGCTCACCGCGAAGAAACTCCAAGAATCGTGGCTACAACCGTTGGAAGTTGGTGAGCGAGCACAACGATTGGCGCTGCGATTTCGCTTTCGGAGCTTTCGCTGCTTTCGGCAGGGGGGGTATGCAGAACGACCGAAACCTGAAAGCTAAGGTCGCTCCAAGGGCATGCGAAAATCGAACCGCAGTGCAAAGTCAGTGTCGTGTTGGGTTTGCGCTACACCCAGCGGGGTCGCATCAAACGCACGTTTCGAGCATCAAGAAGTTGTCCGGCTCCGTCTTCAGCACGGCGGCGGCGCGGCGGAGCGTCTTGATGCGATCTTCGTGCCACGGATTCTCGAGCTTCGGCATCGTTTCGAGATAGGGAAAATTCTCGAGGACATCGACGCGCACGAGCATCGCTCGCACTTTGCGGACGCGCTCATCGCCGACGACTTCGCAAGTCAGAAATAGGGCATAGCGAAGCGTCGTGACGTGTTGGCCCGCATCGAGCTTCAACTGCCCCGCGATGAAGTGCTCGGCCACGGCATTCAGGACGAAATTCAACAAGTACCACCGATCCGCCTTCGGGATCGGCAGAATCGGGTTGTCCGACGTGCAGAGCTTCACCGCGGCTTGGATCTTCTCGACGGCGATCGGGTTCAGGAACACTTCTTCGATGCTGCGCTCGAGCACCGTGCGGATTTTCAGGGTGCCGTCGTTGAGGATATTCAAACTGATGATGACGCGGTTGAGGAACTCTTTGCTCTCCCACTCGCGGCGGGCCTTCCAACGGCCGTAGTAACGGCCGAATGCGAACGCCGCGAGCGAGGTGACCACCGACACGATGATCGTGACGGCGATCTTCTTGCCCGAGTCGCTCAAGAAGCCTTCGACATCTTCTGCGGCGAATAGCATGGGCGTCCTTCGTCATTCGTCCGTCGTGATTCGGCCCGATCCCGAGTGACGGACGACTGGAAATAGCGTAGCGGTCACCCCGAATGACGAATAACTCTCGCTCTATTTGGAACTGACCAATTCGATCTCGAACACCAGCGTCGCCTTAGGCGGGATCGAGCCGGGCGAACCACGGTCGCCGTAGGCCATATCCGACGGGATCATCAGCAGGCGGACGCCGCCGGGCATCATACCGGGGACGCCTTCGGTCCAGCCTTTGATAACTTGATGCAGGCCGAACGAGATCGTTTGGCCGCGTTTTTTGCTGCTGTCGAAGACGGTGCCGTTGAGCAGCCAGCCGGTGTAGTGGACGGTCACGGTGGCGCCGGGCTTTACGGCGGCGCCGGTGCCGACTTTCACATCCCAGACTTTCATGCCGTCGGGTCGGGCGACCCATTCCGGCGACGCGACATCGGGCAAGGCGAAGGGATCTGCGGCCATATTGAATTCCAGTTCGAGAGAGAAAGCCCTTCGTCACGCTTGACGAAGGACGGACGACGGAGGACTCTGCGAAGTTACTTGTTCTTGACTTCGAGCAGTTCGATTTCGAAAACGAGGGTCGAGTCGGGCGGTATCAAACCGTCGCCTACGTTTTTCTTGCCATAGGCGAGTTCCGATGGAATCAGCAGCCTGCGGACGCCGCCGACTTTCATCCCTTGGACGCCTTCGGTCCAGCCTTGGATGACGCCGTTGAGCGGAAACTCGATCGGCTCGTTGGTTTTGCGACTGCTGTCGAAGACTTTGCCGTTGGTCAGCCAGCCGGTGTAGTGCACCTTCACGGTGGCGTCGGCTTTGACGAGGTCGCCTTTGCCTTCCTTGGCGTCCCAGATTTTCAGGCCGCTTTCGGTCTTTTTCCAGGCTTTGTCTTCGAGCGATGGAAACTTGTCTTCGGCCGCGTCCGCGAGGGTGAAGCCGAGGGCCGCGACAAGGGCGACCAGTGGGAACCGGAGGAGCGAGTTCATCGAAGTCCTTTCAATAGAGCGAAGGGGAACGTCACCGCGAAATGCGGAGCAGTTTCACTTCGAAAACGAGGTCGGTGTTCGGCGGGATCGGGTCTCTCCCGCTGCTACCGTAAGCGAGAGGGCTCGGGATATTCAACCGGCGGATGCCCCCGGCTTTCATGCCGGCGAGGCCGCGAGTCCAGCCGGCAATTACCTCCGTGAGTTTGAAAGCCATCGCTTCGCCGCCCTTTAAGCTGCTGTCGAAGATGCCGCCGCCGGGGAGCCAGCCGGTGTAGTGCCACAGACCGTCGTCGGAGGTGACGATGCCGATATTCCCCTCACCAACTTTCACATCCCAGATTTTCAAGCCCTCGCCGATGTCTTTCCATTCCGCCGCGTTCAAATCCGGTTTGGTCATACCGACGCCTTCGGAATCGATCGGCACTTCGGCCACGATGGCTTTGCCCTTCGGGATCGCCGGTGCAGCGCCGGAACCGCGTTTCGTTTCTTCCGTCGGCTCCGACGAGCCGCCGACGATGAGCGCGATCACCAAAATGATCGCGGCGACGGCCACGGCCGGCACCGCGATCTGCAAAATCTTGTCCTTTTCCATGCACCACCCGATGACGACGATGAAGGCGAAGAACTGGTATTATACAAAGCGGCCGATCACTTTTTCCCGAAAGCCGGGTGGGTTTTTCGCCCGCCCGATTCCATGTAAGCGATCAAGTCCAAGACATCCTCGGCGCTGAGGACGTCGATCCCGTGCGCCGGCATCGGCGACAGCTTCGAGGCCTTGCGGGTGTCGATGTTGTTCTTGGCAATCACGACGCGCTTCGCGTCGAGCGGATCGGGTTGAATCGCAATCGACATCGGCGTTTCGTCGATCAATCGGCCGATCACCGACTTGCCGTCCAACGAGACGACTTCCAAGTTTTGATACTGCTCCGAGACGACCTTCGACGGTTCGACGATCGACTCCAGCAGCGTCCGGCGGTCGAAGCGGCTGGCGACGGCGGTGAGGTCGGGCCCGACCGAGCCGCCGTAGTCGACGAAGCGATGGCACTTCGCGCACTGGGCATCGGCGAACGCGGCTTTGCCCTTCTCGAAATTGCGACCGCTGCTCGCCTTCGGCAGTTGCGGTTCGAGGTCGTCCATCTTCCATTCTTTGACGAACGGTCGGACTTTCGCGGCGACCGTCACCGTCGATTTGCTATCGATGGCCTTGAGGATCGGCGTCAATTCCGCGAATTCGGCCGGGGACAGATTCGCGACGTATTCCTTCAAGAAGTTCTTGAGGAAGTTGTCGAAGCTGGCCCCGTTGCCGTAGCCCCGTCCGGCTTGCTCGAACCATTGCAGCGTCTCGGCCGGATGCGGCAACTTCTGTTTGTCTTTGCTCCAATAGCCGAGGTATTCCTTGCGTTGGTCGAGCGTCCAGAAGCCGACGGGGAGCGTCCGCAGGTGGAACAGGTAGTGGAAGCGATCTTCCTGCGTCTTCGCGTCGGCCATCATTTTCAGGCCTTGGGCGAGGATCCTCTGCGATTGCAGGTAAACGAGCACCTGGACCGCTTCGCGGTTGAACCAGCTATTCGCGCTCGGAAAGAGCGGTTCGAGTTCCGCGAGGATCGCTTTCGTCGCCTCGGCACTCGGGTTGCCGTGCCGGCTGAAGGCGACCTGCAACACGCGGAGCTTGTCGAGTTGCTCGGTCTTCGACAGTTTATCCCAAGGCAGTTTCCCGAGCGCCGTCAGCAACGGTGCGTAGTCTTTGAATTCGCCAACGCGGGCCAGTGCCAAGAGTGCCGTGAGAGCAGCGGCGGGCTGAGCATCGGTGATGGCGCGCTCGCGCCACTCGGCTACGGGCTGAGATTCGAGTGCCACCCGGGCGGCGAAACTCAGGAAGCGGTCGTCGCTACCGAGGTGCGGCCATGCGGCCGCGATGGCTTTGGGATCTTTCTTCCCGTGGAAGGCTTCGAGCGAGTGGCGTAGCTCGCGTGCTTCGGCGCCGTCTTTGTTCGGTTCAATTGCCGCAGCGGTCGATTCGCTGCCGGTGTAGCTGACCCGGTAGAGGCCCGCTTGGTTGTTGCGGCCACCGATGGTGACGTACATCGCCCCGTCATCGCCGATGACGGTGTCGGTCACGTTCCAAGGCTTCTTTGCCGACTTGCCATCGACCAATCCCTTCGGAGCGACGAAGTTTTCGAACGTCGCCGTGTAGCTCGAACCCTTGGGCGTCAGGTGCACCGCCATCAATCGCCCGTAGGACCAATCGCAGATGAAGATGGCCCGTTGGTACTTGGCCGGGAACTTTGCCCCGAGGCCGTTGCCGACGCCCGTCGGCGAACCGATGCCGATATTCACCGTCGGCGGCAAGTTGTCCGGGTAGTAATCGGGCCAGACGCCGGTGCCGGAGCGCCAGCCGTGCTCGGAACCGCTGGTGCAGTGGTTCACCCGCGTCGGGCGGTACCAGGGCATGCCCCAGTCCCATTCCATGTCGCTGTCGAAAGTGAAGAGTTCGCCGTCGGTGTTGAAGGCGATGTCGTAAGCGTTGCGGAAGCCGCCGAGAACCAGCTCCCATTTTTTGCCTTTGGCATCGGTGCGGACGACGTAGCCGCCCGGCGCGAGGATCCCCGCGGCATGGCCGTTGCCGTCCCACTGGCGCGGCAGCACGTGGTCTTCGCGGTAGTTCTTGTACTGCGATCCCGCATCGAGACCGTCGAGCACTTTCGTGTGGTTGCCGATCATCGCGTAGATTTTGCCGTCTTGGCCGAGGGCCAAACCGTGGGCGCCGTGCTCGCCGCCGGAGCCGAAGATTTTGAACACTTCGGTTGTGAATTCGCCCGGGGTCGACGACTCCTGGCAGCGGTAGATCCCGTAGCCCTTGGGTCCGTTGCCCATCACGTACAGAGTGTCGTGGGCGAACAAGATGCCCATGAGTTCGGAGACCGGCAGTTTCAACTTCTCGGTCGATTCGACCTTCCCGTCCTTGATTGTCATGCGAAGCGTCGGTTGGCCGCCTTGCCCACCGATGATCAACCGGCCTGCGTTGTCTTTACCGAGGTTGATCCACGAGCCTTCGGTCTTCGCATCGGAACTGGCGAGCAGTTCGACTTTGAAGCCGTCGAGGGTGGCGAGATCTTCGGCCGCGGTCGCGGCGGCTTTCTTGGGTTGGGCATGGGCCGCCGCCGCGATGGCGAAGAAGGCCGACAGAATCAGGGGCAGTTTCATGTGCGGAGAGCCTTTCGAGAGGTGGGGCGAGGAGGATACTGTAATCCGGAATCGCGGCGCGGGGAAGATGGGCCTGTTCCGGGAGGCCGAATCCCAAGTCGATTGACAACCTCCCCACATTGTCTACCAAAACGGAATGGAACCAACTGTGTCCCCCACCGTCGTCGGCATCGATCTCGGCACCACGAACAGCCTCGCCGCGACGATGCGCCAAGGCCGGCCGGAGGTCTACCGCGACGCGGCAGGTGTCGCCCTCGTGCCGTCGTGCATCAGCTTCCACCCCGATGGCACCGTGCTCGTCGGCAGTACCGCGAGGGAGCGGGCGCTGATCGATCCGACGCACACGATCTTCAGCGTGAAACGCTTGATGGGCCGCACGCTCGCCGATCTGCAAAGTGAATTGAAACACATCCCGCAGCAGATCGTCGAACGCGAAGTCGACGGCGGTCGCAAGGTCCTCCGCGTCCGCATCGACGACCGCGAATACACGCCCGAAGAACTGAGCGCGATGATCCTCGGCGAGGTTCGCAAGCGGGCCGGGAACCCGACGAAGGCCGTGATCACCGTGCCGGCCTATTTCGACGACGCCCAGCGCCAAGCGACCCGCGACGCCGGCCGAATCGCCGGGCTGGATGTGTTGCGCATTGTCAACGAACCGACGGCGGCCGCACTCGCTTACGGCTTGGACAAAGCGAACGCCGGGATCATCGCCGTCTACGACCTCGGCGGCGGTACCTTCGATTGTTCGATTCTGTCGGTCGCCGACGGGGTCTTCAAAGTCCTCAGCACGAACGGCGACACCCACCTCGGCGGCGACGATTTCGACCGCGCCCTCATGGATGTCGTGTCGAAGGATTTGGGAATCTCGCCCGATGCGGAACTGCTGCAACACCTCCGCGAAGCGGCCGAGCGCGCCAAGATCGAATTGTCGATCGCCGATTCCGCCGAGCTGGCCATCGATCTCCCGCAGCGGGGTATCACTTGGAACTGCAGGCTATCCCGCGAAGAATTCGAAGCCCTGATCGCCCCGTTCATCGACCGCTCGCTCGCCAAGTGCCAGTCGGCCTTGCGCGACGCCAAACTGAAACCATCCGACATCGGCGAAGTCGTCCTCGTCGGCGGCTCGACGCGGATCCCCTACGTCCGCCGACGGGTCGAAGCCTTCTTCGGCCGCAAGCCACACACCGACTTGAACCCGGACGAAGTCGTCGCCCTCGGCGCGGCGGTGCAGGCCGACATCCTCACGAGCGGCCGGCGCGACCGACTGCTGCTTGATGTCATCCCGTTGTCACTCGGTATCGAAACCCTCGGCGGGGTCGTCGATAAAGTCATCGACCGCAACAGCACGGTGCCCTGCCAAGCGACGACGCGCTACACCACCTTCGTGGACAAGCAGACGGCCATCGACATCAACATCTATCAGGGCGAGCGCGAACTCACGAAAGATTGCCGGCTACTCGGGCAGTTCAAACTCGGGGGTATCCCGCCGATGCCGGCGCAGATGGCCCAAGTCGATGTGACCTTCCGCGTCGACGCCAACGGAATGCTGCGCGTGCAGGCGAAAGAGCAGCGCAGCGGTCAACAGGCGACCATCGAAGTGAAGGCCGCCCACGGCTTGAGCCAAGACGAAGTGGAACGGCTGGTGCTCGAAAGCGTCGATCACGCCCACGCCGATTTCGGCGCCCGGCGGTTCATCGAATACAAGAATAAAGCCGATGCCGATCTGCGGCACACCGCGAAGGCACTGGAACAATCCGGGGTGCAACTCACGACCGAACAACGATTGCGGATCGACACCGCCACCGCGATATTGAAAGCGGCGATGGCCGGGACCGATGCGAATGCATTGCATGCGGCGGTCGATGCCTTCGGCGCCGCGACACTGCCGCTCGCGGAACTGCTGATGAATGCTACGGCGAAGAAGTTGCTGACTGGCCAACGCGAAAATGAGGTGGATGTTGAAAAGCTATAACATCCCCTTCCGAGCGGTGGGCGTGAGCCCTCCGAGGGTCTAAACATCCCCTTCCGAGCGGTGGGCGTGAGCCCTCCGAGGGACTAAACGAGATTGAGTTTCGATTCCTCGGAGGGCTCACGCCCACCGCTCGGGTCAGCATTTTTTGGAGCCTCCCCCGATGCCCGTCCTCCCCATCGCCGTTGGCCCGTACACCGTCGGCGGGGGCCAACCGCTCCTGCTCATCGCCGGTCCGTGCGTCATCGAGTCCGAAGCCCATTGTCTGAAACTCGCGCTCGACCTGCGGCAGATCGCCGAAAACCTCGGCATCCACCTCGTTTTCAAGGCCTCGTTCGACAAAGCCAACCGGAGTTCGGGGAAGTCGTACCGCGGGCTGGGGATGCACGAAGGCCTGCGGATCCTCGAACTCGTCGCCGAGGAAACGGGGCTGCCCGTCACGACCGACGTGCACGAATCGTCGCAAGCGGCCGCTGTGGCTGAGGTCTGCGAGATTCTGCAAATCCCGGCGTTCCTCGCCCGCCAGACCGATTTGCTCATCGCCGCCGGGGAAACCGGCCGCGTCGTGAACGTCAAAAAAGGCCAGTTCATGGCCCCGTGGGACATGAAGAACGTCGTGAAGAAATTGCACGAAGTCGGCAACCACCGGGTCCTGCTGACGGAACGCGGCACCACCTTCGGTTACGGGATGCTGGTCAACGACATGCGGGCCATCCCATGGATGCAGGAAACCGGCGCGCCCGCGATCTTTGACGCCACCCACAGCGTACAGACTCCGGGGGCGCTGGGGGATCGCACGGGCGGTGATCGCCGCCACGTGCCGACGCTGGCCCGGGCCGCCGTGGCGGCCGGTTGCGATGGACTCTTCATTGAAGTTCATCCCGATCCGGACAACGCCCCGAGCGACGGGCCTAACATGATTCCTTTGGACGATTTTCCGAAACTGATCCGCTCCTGCCTGCGCGTGCGGGCCGCCCTCATGGCCACCGACGTATGAGAATTTCCAACATGCGCTTCCGTTTGTGGTTCGCCGGGTCTGTGCCACTTCTCGCGGCGATGCTCGCGGTCGCCCTGCTGCCGCTGGGTTGCGGGGGATCGGACAAATCCAAAGCGACGACCCACAATTCGAAGGTTCAAGAAGACCCGTGGCTGAAAGCCGTGATCGCGTTGCGGCAAGAATCGGACGCCGCGGCCTGCCGGCGGATCCTCGGCGAATTGAACCAAGGTCTGGCTTCGGCCCCCGCCAATTCACAGGCCAAACTCGGCGATGCCGAGGCGCTCGCCATTCAAAGCACTTTGAATTTGACCGACGCCGAGATGAAGGAAATCCGGTCGTCGGGATACACCTCCCTCGATCCGAACCACTTGGCCGACGAACTCTACCTGCGCGATGTCGCCCGGTCGCTCGACGCGGCGAAACTCCCCGTCGCGGAACGCGCCCGCACCGCCTTCGATTGGGTCTGCCGGCAAGTCGTCCTCGACCCGTGGACGTCTCCGGCCGGGCCGGGCCGATTGCAACCCAATCCGCCCTTGCCCCCGGCGTACGTCCTCCGTCGCGGTTGGGGCAGCGGCCTCGAACGCATGTTCGTCTTCGTCGCGATCTGCCGGCAACTGGAAATCGACGCCTGTTTGATCGGGCCCGCCGAGGCCGCCAAACAGGAAATGCTCTTCCAGCAGCCCGGCCCGGTCGTCGCATTTCCGCGCGGCCCTTTCTGGGGGGTCGGGGTCCGCGATGGTTCCGACATCCTGATCTTCGATCCGTGGAAGGAGCAGGCTTTGCCGGGAAAGAACGGTCGACCGGCGACCCTCGCCGATGTGCGGGCCAATCCCCGCGATTTGGCGGTCTGGCTCGACAACAAAGACTTCGCATGGACCACGACGGCTGACGACCTGAAGGCGGGTGAAATCTTCTTGGTCGCTTCGATTTCATCCGTCACGCCGCGGATGAAACTGCTCGAAGATAAATTGGCAACAGACCTCGGCGTGAAGCTTTACATCAATTTGGCCGAAACCAAGAAGCGAGTCGAAAACGCGGCGAAGTCGATCCCAGTCCGCTATTACAGCCCGCCCGAGCAATTCGGGCCGGCACGGGCGCTCAATTCATTCTTGCTCGCGGCCGAAGGGGGCATCGCCGTGGACAGCCCGGAGGTACCCAGTTTGTATTTGAGCTACGTCTTCGACCAGCTGACGAAAGCGAAGCTATTCTCGATCCCCGAGGATATCGAATACTCCGAGCCGAAGAATCGATTCAAGCAGCGTGCGGCCGACATGTTCGGTGCGTCGTTCCTGGGCAACCCCTCGCCGCGCGAGAGATTGCAACGCGGACAATTCGTCGAGGTGACGCGCTCGCTCGTCAAACTGAAGGATTATTTCGGCGGCTTCGAGAACCAACTGCGATCGGCTGACGCGGTCGCCCTGAACGCCGCGACTCGGGAGTGGATCTCGCAGTTGAACAGCCTCTACGACCAACTGAACGGCGCGGCCGCGGCCGACAAAGGCACTATCCGGGCGCTCATCGACGACCATTGCAAACCGTCGTCCACCATCTTGAACAGCATCCTCGTCGCGGCCGTCGCCCGACCGGGCATGGCCGAGGCCACTTTCCTCATCGCCTTGACGAAGCACGAGCAGGCGGAGCGCGCCGGAGCGAGAGCCGGACGGTCGGCTGCGGTCGCCGAAACCGATCCCGCCAAGAAAGCCACTGCGGAGAAAGCGGCCGCAGTAGCCAAGGCCTCCGCCGCAGAAACTTGGGCCGAAGCCCGCGATTGGTGGGGGCGGTACGAGCCGTTCGTGGCGTATCAGAATGACAGTTATCCCGGCCGCGCGGCCTTGGCCAAGCGTCTGACGGAAAAGGCGACCGCACTCGCCGCGAAGTGAATTTTTGAATCTGAACGGGTGAGTCGAGAAAGCCTACCGTTCCTCACTCACACCCACGTCCCGAGCGAGTGTAGCAACGATTCTTGGAGGTTCTCGTAGGTCGCGCTCGGCGTGACGCCATTCCCGTACCGGCGTCACGCCGAGCCTGACCTACGAAAACAGCTCATCGCGAATTCACTCTAAGAATCGTTGCGACACCCTTGTAGTCGGCCGTTCGGTTTAGCTTTCGGAGCTTTCGCTGCTTTCGCTGCTTTCGCTGCTTTCGCTGCTTTCGCTGCTTTCGCTGCTTTCGCTGCTTTCGCTGCTT
>Ga0105047_10019917_pt1 | contig 10334 bp, 10 predicted proteins | sample MAT04_FD_78384 | JGI IMG/M metagenome (GOLD analysis project Ga0105047, IMG submission 78384) | Freshwater microbial communities from Lake Fryxell liftoff mats and glacier meltwater in Antarctica - MAT-04 (megahit assembly) | ecosystem: Environmental > Aquatic > Freshwater > Ice > Liftoff... | reverse complement strand
CTCACTGTGAGTCGTATTTCCGATGCGGCACGTGCTTTCCGCTCTGGTGCAGAACCGCCCTGGGGTTCTCGCGCACATCTCGAACATGCTTGCGAGTCGTGGCTTCAACATTGATAGCCTCGCCGTAGGCGAAACCGAACACCACGACCTTTCGCGGATGACCTTCGTCGTCCACGGGGACGACAACGTACTCGATCAGGTACGAAAGCAACTCGACAAGATCGTAACGGTCGTTCGCGTCGACGACATCAGCTCGGAGAACTTCGTGGAGCGTGACCTCATGCTCATCAAGGTGAGCAGCAACTCCACGCAGCGGGCCGAGATTTTCCAGCTCACCGAGAGCTTCCGCGGTCGCGTCGTGGACATCCAGCACAAGAACGTCATGATCGAGATCAGCGGAACGGAGGGGAAGGTCGAAGCGTTCATCGAGTTGATGCGGCCTTATGGCATCCTCGAGCTGGCACGCACCGGACGCATTGCGATGGTTCGCGGTGAGGCGAAGCCGAGCGTCGCGGAGGAAGGAACGTGAGCGCCGAACCCGCGAAGATCGTACTCCCGACACGCCGACTCGAACCGGCGCAGGTGGACTTGCTTCGGAGCCTCAAGCCCGGCGACAAGATCCGCGTCACGCACCGGGTGCGGGTCGGCGGCAAGAAGTGGGACGCCACCGCCGAGGGTGAGTTCCGCGCGATTGCCTACCTCGAAACCGGCATCACGACCGACCGAGTGAAGGAAGACGATCTCGTGGTTCCGGTCGTTCGGTTCACGAAGCCGAACGGCGAACTGAGCAGCATCTCGCTCGACGAACACACGAAAGTCGTGAAACTTTAATCCTGCTTGCCTGCTCCGGGCAGTGCGGTCAACTGAGTTCGCTTCTGGGCGAACTCGGCGATCTCCTCGTCGGTCTTCGTGGAAAGCCATTTCACCAGTTCGATATCTTCTGGTCGCAATCCTTCGAGCCGCGGATCGGGTTTCGGCTCACTGGCCTGGCCCGTTGCCGGTGCCTCACGAATGTCATGCTAATACGCGCGAGACATTCGGCGGCGTGGCGGGATTCGCGTGCGTTGCCTTCACGGAGCAACCGCCGCAGCGTGAACATGGATTCGGCCAGGCTCTCTCGCACGACCGCCCGCCTCGCTTTCGAGTAAAGCCGTTCGTAAGTCTTCCCGGCATCTTTGCAGAGTTTTTCGAGGTCGCCATCGTATTCGACGGCACGAGCGACGGCGTTCCACGACGAGCCTTCGGCACGGAGTTTCGCCACACGTTGGAGGACCGCCTCCACTTCTGGGGTAATGGTGAGCATGGTGGCACGGGGGAAATGCGACAGCCGTCGCGAACCGACGGCGTGAAGTGACCATCAGTTCAATGCGCTACGATTGGGGTGGTGGCAAATCTCCCACGCTTGCCACCAACTTCAGCGAGGGGTACGCTTCATGCCTCAAAGCGAACCTCGGAACCACACTCGTGGAAGACAGCGACTTCGACACCGCTTGGAAGCAAGCCCTCGAATGGTTCTTCGAGCCGTTCCTGCAGTTCTTCTTTCCGAGTATTCAAGGAGCAATCGACTGGAGCCGCGAGCCGGTGTTCTTGGACAAGGAATTGCAGCAGATTGTCCCCGAAGCAGAAACAGGCCGCGGCACCGTTGATAAGCTCGTGAAGGTCTGGACGGCCGAGGGAATCGAGGCGTGGGTGCTCGTGCATGTCGAAGTGCAAAGCCAGCACGACGCGGCATTCGCTGAGCGAATGTATGTCTACAATCATCGGCTCCGCGACACTTACGGACGGATGCCGGTGAGTCTTGCGGTGCTCGGCGACGAGAGCCGGAGTTGGCGACCGAGCGTTCACGCCGAGGGTCGGTGGGGGTGCGAAGTTCGCTTCACATTTCCGACCGTGAAGCTGGTAGACTACAGTGGTCGGGATGCGGTGCTGGAAGCGGCTGCGAACCCATTCGCAGCAGTGACGCTGGCCCACCTGAAGGCGAACGAAACTCGCGGTGATGCAGTTGCCCGATATGACTGGAAAATGCGGCTCGTGAAGGGCCTGTACGATCGCGGTTTCACCACAACGAAGATGAAGCGGCTCTTCAACGTGATCGAGTGGGTCATCAAGCTGCCGCCCGTTCAGAAAGTACTGTTTCAACGCGAGCTTGACGCATTCGAGAAGGAGAAAAAGGTGGAACTCTTGAGCGAAACGTTCCAACTGTGTCGAGATGAAGGGTTGGCGGAAGGCCGCGCCGAAGGCCGCACGCTCGGCCAGACCGAAGGTCAACGCATGGGTCTCCAGCGGGCCATCGAACTCGGGCTCAAACGGCGATTCGGTGAACCCGGCCTCGATCTCCTTCCACGCATCAAAGCCGTCACAGACATCGCTGCTTTGGAAAATCTCATCGATACCGTACAAACAGCCTCGGATCTCGCCGCACTTGCTGCTTCGCTGCCCGTTCAACCCACCGCCTGAAGCACAACTCGCCAGGAACCCGCCATGCTCGACTTTCCCCGTTGGTTCGCGTCACCCGAAGCTTCTTACAACTCCCGTCGTGAGTTCCTGAGCCGTGCCGGTGGTGGCTTCGGTATGCTCGCACTCGCCGACCTCCTCCGTGCCGACGAACCGAAAGTCGCCGTAACACCTGGGCCGCTCACGCCGCACGAGCCGCACTTTCCCGCGAAGGCCAAGCGGGTCATCTGGCTGTTCATGAACGGCGGCCCGTCGCAGGTGGACACCTGGGATTACAAGCCCGAACTCGAAAAGAAAGACGGCCAGGAACTCAAAGGCTTCGACCCGAACACCGGCTTCTTCACCGGGCAAGTTGGACCGCTGATGAAGTCGCCGTTCAAGTGGGCGAAGCACGGGCAGTGCGGCAAGATGGTGTCGGAAATCTTCCCGCACATGGCGAAACACGTCGACAAGATGGCGTTCATCCACTCGCTGTGGAGCGACTCGAACAACCACTCGCCAGCGCTCTTCAAGATGAATACTGGCATGGCTCGCATGGGCTTCCCGTGCGTCGGCAGTTGGGTCACGTATGGCCTCGGCACGGAATCGCAGAGCCTGCCCGCGTTCTGTGTCATGTACGACACGCTCGGCCGCGGCATTCCGAAGGGTCACTCGCTGAACTGGGGAGCGGGCTTCCTGCCGACGGTCTATCAGGGCACCGCGTTCAAGCCGCAGGGCGAACCGATCGAGAACCTCACGCGACCAACCGACCTCACAGCCGACCGGCAGCGTCAGCAGCTCGATCTGCTCGCGAAGCTCAACAAGCAGGGTGCGACCAAGACCCCGAACGAGCCTGAACTCACGGCACGCGTCGAAACATTCGAGCTTGCGTATCGGATGCAGATGGCCGCGCCGGATGCGCTCGATCTGAACAAGGAGACCGAAGAAACCAAGAAGCTGTACGGCCTCGACAACCCGAAGGCGACGCACTTCGCGAAGCAGTGCCTCATCGCGCGTCGGCTCGTCGAACGCGGCGTTCGCTTCGTGCAAATCTACAGTGGCGGCATGGAGAACGACCTGAGCTGGGACGGCCACAACAACATCGCGAAGAATCACGGCGGGTTCGCACAGGAAACGGATCAGCCGATCGCGGGGCTGCTCGAAGACCTCAGCCGACGGGGGTTACTCAACGACACGCTCGTGATTTGGGGCGGCGAGTTCGGTCGGTTGCCGATCGTGCAGAAGGGCAACGCGGGTCGCGACCACAACCCGCACGCGATGACCTACTGGATGGCCGGCGGCGGCGTGAAGGGCGGCGTCAGCTACGGTGCGTCGGACGAGATCGGCTTCAAGGCGGAGGAGAATCGCGTGAGTGTCAACGACTTCCACGCGACCGTGCTTCACCTGATGGGGCTCGACCACAAGAAGCTGACGTATCGTTACAACGGCCGCGACTTCCGCCTGACCGACGTGGCCGGCACCGTGGTGAAGGACATTCTGGCGTGATTGGTTCCGTCCGTGGACCGCGGGCGGCTCGCCCGCGCAAGCGACGGATTTGAGTTCGTTTGGGTGTCACTCTTTACGCGATGAAGATGGTCAGCAGCGGGCGAGCCGCCCGCGGTCCACGGAGTGACAATTCGTTGTCACTCCAGCGGGTTGCATGAGCAGCGATCAAAGAACGCTGCTGGGAACTCTTTCGCTCGCCGCTGCGTCTGACGATAGCAGGACATCTCACATCATTTCGGGGTGGCCATGTATCGTCTCGCCACACTATCGCTGGTTGTGTTCCCGCTGTTCACGCTTGGCTGTGCACGCAAAGACGACGCTGGGGTGCCGTCCGTTGTGTTGACAGAGGAAGAACCTGGCTTGGATGCGAACTCCGAGCCGGAACTACCCCCTGACGATCTGCCGGAACTCGTCACGGAAAATTGGATGGGCGAAAATCCTTACGGAAATCTCTGTCTGAATGAGTCCCACTTCCTCTCGCGGTCCGAGATACTCGTGTTGGAGGCCGAATCTGGCCCCGGCTGCAATTCGGATAACCCCGACGTGCCAAATCCGGATTCGCAGTGGTTTGCTCAACTCGAAGAGCCGACACCTGCTGAATCCACGCAGGGTTATGGGGTGTTCTTCACCAATTACTCCAGCCGCTTCGGGGCGATGAAGAGTAGGCTGCTGCGTCAAGCTGGCGGCAACGATGAGAGCGAACGAGCCGTGTTCATCGGACTTGCATGGCTCGCCCAACAGCAAAAAGTAGACGGCGGTTGGGAGTTCGACTCGGGCGAACTGAAGGATCGCGTTGCCGCGACCGGAATGGCACTGCTTCCGTTTCTTGCAGCAGGAGAAACGCACTTCAAGGCCAAGTATTACCGCAACACCATCAACTCGGGGTTGCAGTTCCTTCTCCGCAATTGCCCACTCAGTGGCGCAACTGCAGGCCGGATGTCCTCGAATCCTGCTGCTCACGCAATTGCCACAATCGCGCTTTGCGAAGCCTATGGCATGACCCGAGATAAAGGCTTCCTTCTCGCAGGGGCACAGGCTGCGGTCAATCACATCGTGAAGGGGCAGGCACCGAACGGGAGTTGGGGCATCACACCGGGCGCCACTGGCGACATCTTCATCACCGGCTGGCAAATCCAGGCTCTCAAGACTGCCCGGTTGAGTAAAGACATCGTCGTGCCGATTGTCACGATCAAGAAAGCTGTGGACTTCCTGAACCTCACGGGGGCTGGGCCACGTAAGGCAATGTACGGCTCCTCCGATACCACCGACGCCGCGCCTGGCACAACGCAAACCGCCGTCGGATTACTCTGTCGCTATCTGATCGACGGCTGGGGGCCGGATAACGGCGGCATGGGCGAAGGCATCGAGGGACTCATGAAACGCGCACCGATGAAGTCGACGGCAACTCCCGATGTGTATTTCCATTTCCATGCCAGTCAGGTCATTCGCTTCTACGAAGGCGAGGAATGGAAGACGTGGTTTCAAGGCCCGAAGTATCCAGACGGTATCCGCAAAGGCGGGTTGCGTGACTGGCTCGTGTTCCTTCAAGTCAAGAAGGACGGCAAGAACCAAGGCAGCTTCGACCCCGACGCGGCCTGGATTGGCCACAATTCTGGCCGCCTTGGGACCACGGCGTTTTGCGTGCTGATCCTCGAAACGCCATACCGCCAATCGCTGCTGACCAGCCCACCATTCATCAAGATCGTCGACGCTCCGAAATGACTTAATTCCTCCGGCGGTAGAACGCGGCGGTGTCGGTTCGCTTCACGCACTCCCACTCCGGCGCTGCCTTGAAATACTCCTCGAACGGCGACTTGGTCCGCGTCAGGGCAAAGTCGAAGCGGCCATAGGTTTCCTGCCAGCGAGCAATCGCGGCCGCTCTCACTTCTGGACTCGTGTCAGGCGAGCCAGTCTTCACCAAATCGAGCAGCCACGCACCACCAAAGACCTCACAGCGATCATCCACGAAGACCTTGTACCCAGGCGCGTGGTAGATGAAGAACGCACCGTCAACGTAGTCGTTGAACACCTTGTTGTGCGGGTCGCCGGGCCTCGGCTCGTTCGCCTTGATCGCGTCGAGCACGTCCACCGGCCATTGTTCCGGATCGTGCTCAGCCCACCCCGCACCGATTACAGGAACCCGCACGCCACCGGCCTGCAACCCGAGCGAGATCAGCACGACGAGCGCGGGCAACCACACCGACGCCCACCACGGTCGGCTCACCCGCGGGGCATCGGGTTCGTAGAAGTCGGGGCGGCTCTTCGCGAGCCATGCGGCCCATCGCGTGTGAGGCCAGATCGCGGCGATCGCCACGAGGCCAACCGCCACGAACAACGTGCCGTGCCGACAGCGGTCGATCGTCTGAAGCATCCACACCAACGGCAATAACCACGACACGCGAACCTCACGCCACCTCGCGCCAACGAGCACGAACAGATACACGGCCGCGAAGCACATCAACGGCATCGCGTACACCGCGTGAATGTCGAACGCGCTGTGTTCCTGAATGATCTTCCGCAGAATCGGCTCCCCCATGATGACTCGCCACACCTTCAGCATGTCGGTGCCGTAAGGGTTCACGAGCGCCGCCGATCCACAACAGCCGACAAGCAACGCGAGCAATCCCACGTCACGCCACGATTGCACCGGCGACGGTCGGCCCAACCACCAGAACACGACCCAACCCGTCGCGGCGATTACGACGGTTCCGAAGCCGCCGAGATACCCGCCGTGAACGTTTACCCAGACCACGAAAAAGGGGACGAGCCAGAACAGGCGGTTGAGGCGGAAGCGTCCCGCGTCGCAATCCGTGAGGAACGCGGCCGTGAACGCCATGCCCATCGTGGTGACGAGGTGCGGTCTGACGTGGAAGTGCGACCCCGCAGCCGCGAGCGAAAGTGCGATGAGCGTTCCGACCGCTGCGGGGTGAAGGCCGGTGCGGAGCAATCCCCCCGAGAGGAACGCGAACGTGATGGCGATGATCGTGACAGCGCCAAGAAGTTCGGTGTCGAAGCCGCCGACGCGGTGAGCGATCGACATGCCGACTTCGCCGAGCCACTGGTACGGCACCCACCAGCGGTCGTCGGGAAACGCGGGGCACGTGAACGTGTACGGATCGGTGCGGATGAAGCCTTCCGCGAGGATGATGTCGCCGGTCCGGGTGTGCCAGAACGTGCCGGGGTCGCTGAACATGCTCGTGCGTCCGGCGAGCATCAACAGGAACCAGATGACCAGGAACGCGATGGCTCCCGGTGCGATCCACCGCGGAAGTGTCATGTGGGTAACCGGTGAGGTTCGCTCAGCGAGCCACGGGGTTTATCCCCGTGGTCTTCATATCACCACAGGACCACGGGGGTAAACCCCGTGGCTCGCAACGCAGTCGCTAACCGCCGAGTGGTTTTGGAGTCTCTTTGCGACAACCAATGACATACAGCAGTAACACCGCCGGCGACACCCACCGGAATTGGTAAGAGGTGAGTTCGAGGAGGTTGCACACGAGGCAACCCACGTTCACCGCGATCAGGCCAGCGATAACCAACCGCTCCCTTGCGGTCGCGGCTCGCGATACACCCGCGTCTGAGCGAGCCGCGACCGCAAGGGAGCGGGCTTCACTTGTCCTTACCACCAGCCACATCGCCGCTGGCAACAGCAGCACCATGTCGAACGGCCACGCACCATACGGAGCGGTCACGAACGACACCAGCAGCAGCAACGGCACCTGTTCGGTCCAGTTCCAGCGACCCGCCCAACGCCAGTAATAGCCCACAAACCACGCCAGCCCGAACAGCACCGGCACGAACTGAAGCCAAAACATCTTCGGATCGTCGGCGTAGAGCCTCAGCACGGTTCCGATGGTCGGCGACATCCACTGTTCGGGGGGGCGATTGCCCATCGCGTCAGCGAACTGACTCCAGACGTGCGGCACAAATAGCAGCGGGAACACGGCACACACGATTCCCGTCACGGCACCGCCGAGGATCATCCGCCAGCGGTTGCGGGTGATCGCGTCGCACAGAATCGCGCACCAGATGAGGTAAGCGAGGTGCGGTTTGATCGCGAGCAGAACCGTCGCGGCACCGGCTGCGAACTGATACCCGCGTCGCTCGCATTCGAGGAACAGCACCGCACCGAGCAGCAACAACGGCCCGATCTGACCCGACTGCAAGGCGAACGCGCTGGGCATTGCTGTGACCGCGATGGCACACCCAATCCAGCGACGATTCGCGCTGCCGCCGAAGAGTCGCCAGAGCCGATCACCACAGAAGATGGTGGCCGCGAGGTTCACGGCGAACCAGATGAGTTGAGCACCGCGTGACGGCAGCAACCCGAGCGGCAACACGACCGTGAGCGTCCACGGCGGGTTCCACATCATGATCGCTTCGTCAGTGTCGCGGCCACCGGCTTGTTGAATGGGAAGGAGTAGGTTCGCGTCGTAGGGGTTCTTTCCGTCGAGCGTGAGTTTCGCGGCGGCCCAGTATTCGATGAAGTCGTCGGGCGGCCAAACGGTCGGGTCGTTCAGGAGATCACGAATCTGCCCGACGAGCAGAACGCCCACGGCAGCGAGCGTGACGGCGGTCAGAATGTTGCGGAAGCTCATGTCACAACCTAGAACGCAAACCAAGTGAGGTTTACGAAATGATGTCTTTGCCGCATGCGGCGTAGCAAAAGAGCGCTACGCCGCATGCGGCAAAGACAAGAAGACTCATCCCTTCAAATCTGTAACAAACTGGTCGATCCGCTCGCGGGTGGTTTGGGGCATCGTCATCACATGGGCGATGTCGCCGGTCGCGGCGAGCTGCCACTTGCGAACCAGTTCCTTCGACGGCCGATCAAACACCACCGTGTTCGAGTGCCGATGCCGCCAGGCGTTGCGGCCGATCGCTTTTAACTGCTCGCAGGCATAATCGGCGACTTCCAGACACCCGCGAATGCGGCCCCTGAAGCCCTCCACGCCAATCGTCTTGAGCGCATACCACAGGAACAACGGTGCGAGTGCGTTCCGCGAGCCGGTGATGGTCGTGTCGAGTGAGCCGGTGTATTCGACCTGCGACGAAATGCGGTCCACGTTCGGCTTGCGAACCAGCACTACGCCACACGGGAACGGGCAACCGATCATCTTGTGGCCGCTGATCGCGATGCTGTCCACTGGCGCGGAGAAGTTCCACGGGGGGGCTGCATCGACGAATGGCAGAACCATGCCGCTGAGGGCCGCGTCGGCGTGGATGTAAAAGTCGCGAACTTCGTGCTGCCTCAGAATCGCGTGAATGCCAGCGAGATCGTCGATCGCTCCCTTCATCGTGGTTCCGATGTTCGCGAAGACGATTGGCGGCTGATCACGATTCTGCCCAATTGATGTCGCGAAGTCCGCGAGGTTCATGGTCCCGTCGGGGTTGCTGCGGATCTTGACGCTTCGGACACGCAGAGCGCGAATGATCTTGTTCACCGAGTAGTGCGTGTCCTCGGAGTGATAGACGATGCCGTTCGGGTAGAGTTCGCGGGCGAGGAAGACGCCGTACTGGTTGCCCTCGCTTCCGCCGCTGGTCACGTAACCCCAAAATGAAGCCGGCGGTGCGTGGGTGAACTCCGCGAACATGGCGAGGACTTCGCGTTCGAGTTCGTGAGTCTGCAGGCGGGTGTTGTTCGACTGCGACGGGTCGCCGAGATTGTTCAGCGGAAACGCCAGAAAGCGATACAGCGGGGAGTAGTCGAACGTGGCTGTGCAGGGGTAGCCGAGGAGCCGGTCGGTTTCGGTTCGGTAGAGGTAGAACAGGTCATCGAGCCGCTGGGCGTCTTCGTCAGTCACCGCGAAGCCCTCAAAGACAAAGGCAGGATTAACCACAGAGTCACAGAGAGCACAGAGACGAAACCCAACACCGAGAGAAGACCATTTTTTGAAACCCTGATTTCCCCTCGGTGTTGGGTTTCGCCTCTGTGCTCTCTGTGACTCTGTGGTTAGTGCTTCTTCTCGGGTTCTGATTTTTCCGATTATCTTCATCTACGTACATTGTGGACAACTGTACAATAAGGCAGACTCATCCCACCAAACAGGAGGGTTTGCCATGACCGCGACCAATCAACTCATTTCGCGGAAATTGCGGGAACGAGCCACCGAACTCGCTCGCCACGGAGATAACCTCTATCGTGTGCGTGCCTTCCGTCAAGCGGCGATGGCCGTGCTCGCACTGCCCCAGGAATTGACCACTCTCGTCGATTCGGGCGGCGTTCAGGCACTTGAGCGCGTTCCCGGCGTCGGGAAGAGCCTCGCCGTCACCATCGCCGACTACTTAAATTCCTTGCGTGCAGCTCGAATTGTCGCACGGTGAGCCGGCTTCAACAGGGATGATCCGCACCACCCGTAAAACTCACACAGGCAACTCCCGTTCTCCCATCTCCT
>Ga0105047_10019916_pt1 | contig 10334 bp, 7 predicted proteins | sample MAT04_FD_78384 | JGI IMG/M metagenome (GOLD analysis project Ga0105047, IMG submission 78384) | Freshwater microbial communities from Lake Fryxell liftoff mats and glacier meltwater in Antarctica - MAT-04 (megahit assembly) | ecosystem: Environmental > Aquatic > Freshwater > Ice > Liftoff... | reverse complement strand
GAGCCCGAACTGATCTTCGCGCTGGCGCAGCGCAACGGCATTGCGCTGCCGTATCCGGACGTGGCGTCGTTGCGCGCGGCCTATGCGTTCACGGACCTGCAGAGTTTCCTCGACCTGTACTACGCGGGCGCCAGCGTTTTGCAGACCGAGGCCGACTTCCAGGCGATGGCAATGGCTTACTTCGCGCGTGCCGCGGCCGATCATGTCGTGCACGCTGAGCTGTTCTTCGATCCGCAGACGCACACGGCGCGGGGCATCGGCATGGCCACCGTGATCGACGGGTTGGCGCGGGCTTGTGCCGATGCCCGCGTGCGCTACGGCATCGATGCGTCGCTGATCCTGTGTTTCCTGCGCCACCTGTCCGAAGCGGAGGCCTTTGCCACGCTCGAGGATGCGCTGCCACTGCGCGACCGGTTCATCGGCGTTGGCCTCGACAGCGGGGAGCGCGGCAATCCACCCGAAAGTTTCGCGCGGGTGTTTGCCCGCTGCCGGGAACTGGGACTGCATCGTGTCGCGCATGCAGGCGAGGAGGGCCCGCCGGCCTATATTGAGGCGGCGCTCGACGTGCTGCACGTGGAGCGCATCGACCATGGCGTGCGTTGCATCGAGGATCCGCGACTCGTTGCCCGGCTCGCGCGCGAGCGCGTGCCGCTGACCATATGCCCGCTATCCAATGTGAAGCTCTGCGTCTACCCGGACCTTGCACACCACCCGTTGGCAGCGCTGCTTGACGCAGGGATCTGCGCCACGGTGAACTCGGATGATCCGGCGTATTTCGGTGGCTATGTCAACGCCAATTTCGTCGAGGCCTTCGCAGCATTGCCCACATTGGATGTGCACGCAGGCTACGCGCTGGCCCGCAACAGTTTCGAGGCAAGCTTCGCCGCGCCCGCGGCGAAGCAGCGCTGGATCGACCAACTCGACGCCACGTTTGACGCGGTGCGCTGATCGCATGACAACGACAATGCGGCGCCCTCCGGACCGCCGGTCACGATCGAGACGGCACCGACCGAGGAAACGTCCGCTGCCACGCGCTCACCACCGCAAGCAGCAGCGCGCCTACGACAAGTCCCACCAACGCATTGACGAGCATCGGCGTGATGAAGGCCAGCGCCGGGCCGATCCCGCCGATGGTCGCAAGGGCAGTGACAAGCCGGTCGACCCAGGGTTGCAGCGCGTGGATGCCGTGCGTGATGATGCCGCCGCCCACCAGGAACATCGCGGCGGTTCCGGCCACTGAGAGGCCTTTCATCAGCCACGGCGCGCCTCGCAGCATCAGCGTGCCCGCTTGCTTTTGCAGGCGGGCCCATGCGCCATCGCCCGGCCGGGTGCTGAGATGGAGACCTACGTCATCGATCTTCACGATGCCCGCAACAAGGCCATAGACGCCAACCGTCATCAGGATGGCAATGCCCACCAGCACGGCCACTTGGGTACCGAACGAGGCCGCCCCGACGGTGCCCAGCGTGATGATGATGATTTCCGCCGACAGGATGAAGTCGGTTCGGATCGCGCCCTTGATCTTGCCTTTCTCGAAGGCCACCAGGTCCACTGCCGGGTCCGCCATCGCCTGCGCGCGCTGGCGGTGCACGGCTTCGCGTTCGCCGGCGGGGGCCATCGCGCGGTGGGCCAGCTTCTCGAAGCCCTCGTAGCAGAGGAAGGCCCCGCCCATCATCAGCAGCGGCGTGATCGCCCATGGCGCGAAGGCGCTGATCACCAGCGCTGCCGGCACCAGGATCGCCTTGTTGACGAACGATCCCTTCGCCACGGCCCACACGACCGGCAATTCGCGCTCGGCGCGCACGCCGGCGACCTGCTGCGCATTGAGCGCCAGGTCGTCGCCCAATACGCCAGCGGTCTTCTTGGTCGCAAGCTTGGTCAGCAGCGCGACATCGTCGAGCACGCTGGCGATGTCGTCGAGCAGCAGTAGCAAGCCTGCGCCAGCCATCGGCGAACTCCTTTCTCGGGATCCTTACGTCACGCCGCGCTCATCGCACGTGCGGTTGCCTGAAGGCTAGCACGGCCGCCGGCGCCATTCGACTAGTAGAAGGGCACCATCACACCTGCTGGTCACGGTGCCGGTCCAGGCCCTGACCGCTGCTTGTTACACTGTCTTTGATACCGCCGTTTCCACGCCGCAACGCGTGGCCCGGAGGCCGATGACAGGAGCAGCACCAATGGCAACATGGACACTGGCCCGCCGGGCCGAACGGATGAATCCGTCGATCATTCGCGAAATTCTCAAGGTTACCGAACAGCCGGGGGTGCTCTCGCTGGCAGGTGGCTTGCCGTCCCCCGATTCGTTCCCGGTGCAGGCGCTGCGTGATGCCACCGCGCGCGTGTTGAGGGACACGCCACGCGAGGCACTCCAGTACGCGGCCAGCGAAGGCTTTGGCCCGCTGCGCGAATGGGTCGCGGCGCACCTGGAAGAACAGGGGATGAAGGTCTCGCCCACCCAAGTGCTGATCACCACGGGTTCGCAACAGGGCCTCGACCTTGTCGGCAAGATCCTGTGCGATGCCGGCAGCCGCGTGCTGGTCGAAACGCCCACGTACTTGGGCGCGCTGCAGGCGTTTTCCGCATTCGAGCCGGAGATCGTCTCCGTGGCCTCCGACGACGAAGGCCCGCTGCCGGCGGCGCTTGATGAGTCGATGCGCGGTGCGCGCTACATGTATGTGCTGCCCAATTACCAGAATCCCAGCGGCCATTGCTACAGCGAAGCGCGCCGCGAAGCGCTGGTCGAGCGTACGCGCGCGCTCGATATCGGGCTCGTCGAGGACAACCCGTATGGCGACCTGTGGTTCGACGCGCCACCGCCCAAGGCGCTGGCGGGGCGCAATCCCGCGGGCGTCCTCTACTTGGGCTCGTTCTCGAAGGTGCTGGCCCCGGGCCTGCGTCTCGGCTACGTCGTGGCGCCTGAACCGCTCTATCCGAAGCTGCTGCAGGCGAAGCAGGCGGCCGACCTGCACACGCCGGGCTTCAACCAGCGGATCGTGTACGAGGTGATCCGCGATGGCTTCCTCGACACGCACGTGCCGCAGATCCGCGCCCGCTACAAGGCGCAACGCGATGCGATGGCCGTGGCGCTGCAACATCACATGCCGGCCGGTTGCACATGGAACACACCGCGCGGCGGGATGTTCTTCTGGGTGCGGCTGCCCAAAGGGCTCGACGCGATCGCGCTGCTGCCCAGGGCCATCAAGCGAGGTGTCGCGTTCGTTCCAGGCAGCGCTTTCTACGCACAGGCGCCGGAAGCCAACACGATGCGCCTGTCCTTCGTCACGGTGACGGCGGCGGAGATCGATATCGCCATCGGCAAGCTTGCCGATGTGGTCCGCGAAGCCATCGCGCAGTTGCATCCGACCGTCGAAGCCGTTGCACGCTGAACGCGCGCGTCGCAGCAGCGGCGCATCATTGCGATGAAGCTGTCGATACTCGACCAGTCGACCTCGCCGGCGGGCCAGGGTCAGGACGCCGCCATCCGCGAGTCGATGGCGCTCGCGCGGCATTGCGACGCACTGGGGTTTCACCGGTACTGGGTTTCGGAGCACCACAACAGTGGCAGCATCGTCGGCACGGCGCCTGAAGTGCTGATGGCGGCGATCGCCGCGACCACGGACCGGATCCGCATCGGCAGCGCCGGCGTGATGCTGCCGCACTACAGTGCGCTCAAGGTTGCGGAGCAGTTTCGCGTGCTGGAAGCGATCGCGCCGGGCCGCATCGATCTCGGCGTCGGGCGCGCACCCGGTTCCGACCGGCTGACCGCGCATGCGTTGAATCCCTATTCGAATGCGCACGACGAATTTCCGCAGCAGGTCCGCGACCTCGACGCCTGGGTGTCCGGCATGCCGCTGCCGGAGGCGCATCCATATCGGACGATCCAGGCCCATCCCACGGGGGCGACGCGGCCGGAGCTGTGGATTCTCGGCAGCTCCGACTACGGCGCGCAGTTGGCTGCGCATTTCGGGTTGCCGTACGCGTTTGCGTACTTCTTCAGCGACGGCCGCGGCGTGGAAGAGGCGCTGCAGCTCTACCGGAGCCGCTTCAAGCCCAGCGCGCGGCTTGCACAGCCGCAGGCGACGATCTGCGTGTGGGCGCTGGCGGCGGACACCGAGGCCGAGGCACGGCGGCTGTTGCAGACGCGCGAACATTGGCGCGCGGGCTTCGAGCAGGGGATTCGCAATGCGCTGGTCACACCGGAAGTGGCGGCCGCGCATCCTTACACGGACGCCGAGCGCGCGACGATCGAGGCGCTGCGCCGCAAGGCCATCGTCGGCACCGGACCGCAGGTCGCGCAGCAGCTGCGTGACCTCGCCGCGCACCTCGCGCTCGATGAACTCGTGGTGGTCACGTGGACGCACGACTACGCGGCGCGCGCGCACTCCTATGCACTGCTCGCCCGGGAGTTCGCGTTGCCCGGGTCTGAAGATCCCGTCAGGGCAGCAACGTCACCGGCATCGTAGTGTTGCGCAACAGGTCCGTGGTGGTGGACCCCAGGATCTGCTGCGACGCGCCACGCCCGCTGCAACCGACGAAGATCTGCGCGGCCTGCTGTTCGGCTGCGAATTGCGCGATTGACCGCCCGGGTTCGCCGATGCGGACCACCAGCGAGTACTTGATGCCGGCGGCGTCCAACGCCTTGCGCGCATACGCCGACGCGTTGGCCCCGGTCTCTTCGTGATACGCATGCAGCGCCGCCTCGTCGACGAAGCGCGAGACATCGAAGGGTACCGGGCGTTGCGCATTGACGAGGAAGACCTCGGGCGCGTCGCGGAACAGCGCGAACTGGCTGACGAAGCGGTCGACCCCGCGGGCCGCTGCATCGGATTCGTCTACCGCCAGGATGACCCGCGGTCGCGTCGGTGCAGGTCCAGCCGCGGCCACGGCGGCAATTTCTGCCGTCTCGGCGACGGCATGGTCCCCGGCTCTTGACGACAGCCACCTGCCGACGGCAACCACGAACAGGGCACCCGCTGCCGGCGCGACGTAGTGCAGCCAATGCGCATTGTCATTGACCCAGTCCTTCACCAGCGGATCCGTGATGGCCATTTCCCCCGCCACCCAACCGAGCAACGCGCCGCCAACGGTGATGATCACCGGCCACCGTTCCATCACCTTCATCAGCAGCGTGCTGCCGAAGATTACCAGCGGAATGCTGATCAGCAGGCCGAGAATCAGCAATGTCATGCTGCCCTTGGCCGCGGCCGCCACTGCGATCACGTTGTCGAGGCTCATCACCAGGTCGGCGATCAGAATCGTGCGAATGGCGCTGGCCATCCCGCCTTGCGCGGCGCCGCTTCCGCCGTGCGCCTCTTCCTTTTCCGGTAGTAGCAGCTGGATGCCGATCCATAGCAGCAATATGGCGCCGATGATCTTGAGATAGGGCAGCCGCAACAGCTCCACCGCGACGATCGTGAGGACGATCCGCATCACCACCGCGGCAGCGCTGCCCCAGATGACCGCCTGCTTCTGCTGCTTGGCAGGCAGCGACCGTGCGGCGAGCGCGATGACCACGGCGTTGTCGCCGGACAGCACGATGTTGATCCCGATGATCTCGAGCAGGGCGATCCAGAACGTCGTGTCGGAGAATGTCATGTCTTGTTGTAATGGTGCAGGCATCGGGGCATGGCGCGTCTGACGCGCACCTTGCAATGTGCAATGCCCCTTGTCCCGGCTCGGATTATTGGTGTCCGTGCCGTTTTAGTCCAGTCGGTGCGTTCACGATGCGTCCGGGGCGCCCTGATTTGCAGCAGTGTCAAGCTGCATGGAAGGCGCTCCCCTCAGGCCAAGCGGCGAACAATTGCCTGCGCCAGATCGGTCGTCGACGCATCGCCACCCAGGTCGCGCGTGCGCACACCATCGGCGTTCAGCGTGGTGTTGATTGCGGCGCGCAGGTTCGACGCCCGATCTGTCAGTCCTGCATGATCGAGCATCATCGCCGCGGCCAGCAGCAGTGCCAGCGGATTGGCGATGCCCATGCCGGCGATGTCGGGTGCGGAGCCATGCACCGCCTCGAAGATCGCGGCGCCTTCGCCAATGTTGGCGCCGGGTGCCATGCCGAGGCCGCCGACCAGGCCCGCGATCTCATCGGACAGGATGTCGCCGAAGAGATTGGTGGTGACGATGACATCGAACTGCCACGGGTTCAGTACCAGCTGCATCGCGCACGCGTCGACGATGCGGTCGTCCACGGCCACGCGGCCGTCGTACTTCTGCGCCACATCCATCGCGGCTTCGAGAAAAAGGCCCGTCAACGCCTTCAGCACGTTGGCCTTGTGCACGATGGTGACTTTCTTGCGCTGGTTGCGCACCGCGTAGTCGAACGCAAACTCGGCGATCCGGCGCGAACCGGCCCGCGTATTGACGCCGGAGGAGATGGCGACCGCATGCGGATCGCCGTCGATCGGGATGTAGTGCTCGAAGCCGACATACAGGCCTTCGAGATTTTCGCGGACCAACACCAAGTCGATGTCATCGAAGCGTCCGCCCGGGATCAGCGTGAGCGCCGGGCGAACGTTGGCGTACAGCTTGAACTCCTCGCGCAGGCGCACGTTAACCGACCGGAAGCCGCCGCCTACCGGCGTTGCCAGTGGCCCCTTCAACGCAAGATTCGTGCGGCGGATGCTGTCGAGGAGTGCGGCGGGAAGCGGATCGCCAACCGCCGTGACCGCGGCCATGCCGCCGGGCTGCGGATCCCAGGCGAAAGGCTTGCCGAGGTGATCGAGGATCATCACCACGGCCTGCGTGATCTCGGGCCCGATGCCGTCGCCCGCAATCAGCGTGGCGGGGATGGGAGTGTTACCAGGAGGTGTGGTCATGGAGACTCAAGCGAGGAGACTACAACCAATGCCTCCATTTGGTGCGGCGATGTCTGTGCGGTGCGTGCATCGTCCGTTCGTTATCGTACAGCAGCCGCCGCAGTATCACATGACCGCGCGAATGCGCGCAGGCCCGGCAAGTGCCTGCCCGCGAGAACATCGCGCGTTTGCAGTACACTTGCGCGGGTTTGCAATCCCCGACATTGACACGCGGCGCAGCCAGCCGCCATGGATCTCGCGGCAATGAGCGAAGCTTCTCCCTCCGATCAGCCCGAAACCGCGCGCCGCGCCGCGCTGCAGGAAGCCCTGATGCGCGGCCTCGGCGTGCCCGGCGCCACGCTGCCACAGGGTCTCGACGAGCCTACGATGGAAGCGTTGGGTGCGCTGCTGCGTGAAATGACGCAGGGCACGGTCGACATGCTGCGCAACCGCTCGCAGGCCAAGAGCAGCATCCATGCGGAAATGACGATCATCGGTCCGCACGCGGTCAATCCATTGAAGGCCGCGTGGGATGTCGACGTCGCATTGCGCCACCTGCTGGCCCCTCAACGCGTGGACCTGATGTCGCCGGTGCGTGCCACTACCGATGCATGGGACGACCTGCGCGCGCACGATCGCGGGCTGGCCGCCGGGATCGAGGCGGCGTTGCAGACATTGCTGAAGCGATTCTCGCCGGAGTCCTTCGAGGAACGGCTCAGCGCCAAGGGCGGCGCCTTCGGTTTCATGTCCGGGAACAAGAAGGCGCGGCAGTGGGACCTGCTGCTCGAACTCTACGAAGACATCGCGCGAGAGGCGCAGGACGACTTCTGGTCGATCTTCGAGCGCGAGTTCAGGCGCGCCTACGCGATCGGACAGGACACCGTGCCGCTGTCGCCCAAGGCCGCGGGAACGCCCGGATCCTGATCGTCGATCCCGCGATTCGGGTTCACCTGATCTGCAGCGCGCTTGACCATGGCGGGCAAGTGATGCACGCAGCGCGGTCAGTCGACCGTGTCACTCGTCTGGCGCAGGATGCCGGTCGTCATCCGCAGCAACCCGGACATGTGGCTCAACATGTTCAACACGAGCCGCCGGTACAGTTCCGGATTGACGGCATGGATCGCGTCCAGGTTCTTGCGTGACAGGCTGTAGGTAACGACCTCGTTCTCCGCGATCGCGGTCACCGACCGGGTACCGCCTTCAATCATCGCCGATTCACCAAAGATCACGCCCGGGGCCAGCGTCACCACGCGGCGATATTTGCCGCGCGCTTCCGGATCCTCGTCGACGATGCTGACAGCACCGCGCGCCAACAGGTACAGCCGGTCGCCAGTCTGGCCTTCGTGGTAGAGCGCCGACCGCGTGGGAAAGAGCTGGCGGTCGAGATAGGGTTTCATGAATTGCAGCTCGTCCCGGGTCAGGCCTTCCAGCAGCGCAAATTCGCCGATGGACAGTTCGCGGTCGACATCGCCGATCGGCGAATGGCGCAACAACTCGGTCTCGACCCATTCGAGGGCGCGATCGGCATCGTCGAACCAGTCGGCGTGATGGCGCTCCGTGAAGACACCCGCGCCGGTGACCGCACGCCCCAGCTTGCTGGTGGCGGTCAGGTGCGCCAGCAACAACGCGATGCCCTTGTCGCGCAGCCGTGACGACAACCGGTGCAGCATCAGCGCGCCCGAGGCATCGATCATGTTCACACGCCGCAGGTCGAGGATCACGTAGCGCGCGTTCTGCGCCGCGCGCGTCACTTCGAGTGCCAGGCGGTCAGCGGTGCCGAAGAAGATCGCGCCATCCAGCTCGATGACCTTGATCTGGTGGCCCTCGACCCGCAGGAAACTGGCCTGCTCCGGTGGATATACGCGGCGCGAGCCCCGCGTCACGCCCGTGGTGACCGAGCGGATCAGCGACCGGTTCATCACGGCAAGGAACAGGCCCATCGACAGGATGAGGCCGGTGACGACCGCCGCGATCAATCCGAACGCGATCGTCACGCCCGCAACCAGCACCACCAACACAATGTTGACGATCAGCTCGCTGTCGTACTGCCCGCGGCGCACCCGCGCCAGCGTGGATCCGGCCCAGCGATCGATCAGGCCGAACGCCAGCACCACCATGACGCCGGACAGCACGCCGATGGGCATCAGCTTCAGCAGCGGCGCTCCGTAAAGCAGCAGCAACACCAGCGTGGCAGTCGTGGTGAGGCTCGACACCATGCGGCGCGGCGCGCCGGAATGCGTGGCCAGCGCATGGTGCGACGAGTAGGCCACCGGAAGACCGCCAAAAAGGGATGACATGAAGTTGCCGCTGCCAAGTGCCACCAGCAGCCGGTTCGGGTGATGCGCGGTGTCGAGGGGCCCATCCGCCTCGCCGACGGCGGACAGCAGGCTGTCGAGCGAGCCGACTACAGCGATGGTCAGGGCGGCCACCACGAGCTCGTAGCGGTAGTGCCACACGAGATCGAAGCCTTCGCGCGAAAAGAGCGGCAGCAGCTTGTCGGGTGTGGGTAGCGCGCCGAGGAATGGAATGCGGGGACCGAAGTCCACGCCCGGCGCAACCAGTCCGATGCCCACAGCCAACAGCGTGCCCGCAGCGATGCCGATCAGTTTCGAGGGCAGCCCCGGCCAGCGGCGCATCACGGTGACGATCACTACGATCGTCACCACCGCGACCAGCGCCGTCCACGGATTGATGCCGTGATGCTCGTCACCGCCACCGCTGCTGTGATGCATGCCCAGAACCTCGGGCAACTCGTAGTACATCAGCGTGATCGCGAGGCCGGTCATCAGCCCGGCCACCACGGGGTAGGGCACGAAGCGGGCGATGTTGCCGAGGCGCAGGAAGCCGAACAGCATCTGCACGATCGCGGTCAGCATCAGACACACCGCGGCCAGGAAGATGATCTGCGTTGCGCCACCGCCGGGCAGAGCCTTCAATTCGGGATCGAACGCGATCCGCGCCACGAAGGCGGCGAACAGGAACACGGAAGAGGCACGTGGCACTTCGTTGGGCAGCAACGCGCCGCTCAACAGCAGCGCGGTGATGTTGCCGAAGATCGCGGCTGCGAACGCCGCGCGCACCCCGGCCTGGACGGCGGACTCGCCGAGCGGAGCGAACGCGATCAGGCCGAGCGGCAGCAACGCCGCCAGCAGCACGAAGGTGGCGGACATGCCGGTGCCCACCTCGCGCAGAAACTCGAGAACGGGGTTGGCGCCGGGTGCGGCGGGTGGGGCGTCGTGACCGGACATCAGTGACGCCGGTCCGGCGCGCAGGCCGCGACCAGGCGGTGTTGCGTAAGCGATGGCATCCGCGAAGTGTAGCGTCCCCGTCGTCGCACCGCGAGCGCGACGACCTCGACGACCCATCGCGGCGGCGGTGCCCCTTGACGAGGCACGCCGGAACGCCCCATCCTCCGCGTGCACGCGGCATCCGCTGATTGACCGATGGCGGTGCCACACCATCCAACCAACGACCTCATGCTCACCATCACTGTTCTCAGTTTCAATGGCATTGCGCTCGAGGAGCCGGTCGAGGCCG
>Ga0105047_10019915_pt1 | contig 10334 bp, 8 predicted proteins | sample MAT04_FD_78384 | JGI IMG/M metagenome (GOLD analysis project Ga0105047, IMG submission 78384) | Freshwater microbial communities from Lake Fryxell liftoff mats and glacier meltwater in Antarctica - MAT-04 (megahit assembly) | ecosystem: Environmental > Aquatic > Freshwater > Ice > Liftoff... | reverse complement strand
GTCGACCACTGCGTCGCTTCCGGGCCGCGCAGGTGAGCTGGCGGGCGTGGCGAACTCGACGGTGCGACAGGTCAGGGTCGGCCAGCGCCGATCACCGCTGTGGACCGAGCGCTCACTGGGTCGATGGTTCGGCACGGCCACCTTGTCCCTGGAGGACGTGCACAGTGCGGCCCACATCCTCGGCGGCAGCGTCAACGACGTGTTCCTCGCCGGCGCCGCGGATGCGGCGGGAGCGGTGCACAGACAGGCCGGTGCGAACGTGGATCAGCTGCGCGTCTCGATGCCTGTCAGCACCCGCCACGGTGACCGGTCCCCCGGCGGCAACGCGTTCACTCCCACACAGATGCTGCTGCCAACGGGTCCGATGGAACCGGCGGACAGGGTCGCTGCTGTGCACGACATCGCCACAGCGGTGCGCAACGAGCCGGTGGTCGGCGCTCTCGAGGGTGCAGCGAACGCTGCAGCGATGTTGCCGCCGGCGGTGATCGTGCGAACCGGGCAGTACCTGGCCGGTTCGGTCGACTTCGTGTGCTCGAACGTGAGAGCTGCGCCATTCGACCTGTTCATCGCAGGTGCTTTCATGCAGTCCAACTACCCGCTCGGGCCACTGGCCGGCACGGCGTTCAACCTCACGACCATGTCCTACAGAGGGTGGCTCTTCCTGGGACTCACCGTCGACACCGCAGCCGTCGAGGACGGGCCCGCTCTACTGGAGCAGCTGAACGAGTCCTACGACCGCATTCTCGATGCTGCTGGAACAGCACGCCGCGCACCCGAGGCCTGCTGAGACACCGCGTGGTCGCGGCAACTCAGTTGATGAAGACCTCGGCGTCCAGCTTGGACAGAACGCTGCGCACATCGAGCAGCAGATCGGCGACCTCTGAGGTCGACACGAGTGAACGTTCGGAGATGTCGCCCAGTCCCCGGTCGATCAGGTTGAGCGCTTCTCGGATCGATCCGTCGCCCTGCAGCTGTGTGGCCAGAACTTCGGTATCGAGAACCTCTGTCATCTTGCCTCCTGCGCTCCGCCGCCTCGGGGGTACCGAGGTGGTCGTGGTCAAGGGTACCCCTGACCCGGGACGCGCACAGTCCGTTTCATCCACCGTTCACACTCCGTCCGAGGCAGCGGATCACGGACTACCGTCCCGGCATGACCACCACGGAGTCGCCACTCGGCGTCACCTTCGCCAGCTTCCAGGCCCTCGGGCTGCGCACCGGCATCGACGTCGCCCGCGATGCAGAGGCGTTGGGCTACAGCTCGTTCTGGACCGCCGAAACCGTCGGCCAAGAGGCGTTCTCGACTCTCGCTGCCGTCGGATCGGCGGCCCCGACCATGGGACTCGGGACCGGCGTGCTGGCGCTGCAACTGCGCACACCGATGCTCACGGCGATGGGAGCCGCGACACTGCAGGACCTCTCCCCCGACGTCGAGATCCTGCTCGGCGTCGGCGTCTCCTCACCGGTCGTCGTCGGTCGTTGGCACGGGGCGGACTACGGCGAGCGGCCGATCGAGCGGGTGCGTGAGTACCTCGAACTGACCCGCGCCTGTCTGAGCGGTGAACCGGTCACCCATGAGGGCGAGTTCTACCGGTGCAACCGCTTCAGGCTCGGTGTTCGCCTCGGCGACCGCCGACCGAGGCTCGTGCTCGGCGCGCTGAACGAACGCATGCTCGCGCTCGCTGGCGAGCTGGCGGACGGGGTGCTGCTGAACTATCTGCCTGCCAGCGCCGTGCCGTGGTGCATCGATCAGGTCCGAGCCGGCGAGGCCCGGGCCGGTCGGCCACCGGGTGAGTGCACGGTGTACGCGTACGTGCACGTCGGCGTGACCGACAGGGACTCAGCGATGCCCAACGCCCGCCAGGACCTGTTCTCGTACGCCGTCGTGCCGGCCTACGCGCGGGCCTTCGAACGCGCCGGGTTCGGCGACGAGGTCGCAGCGTTGCAGCTGGCACATGCGACAGGAGACCGTGCCGCGGCGATCGCGGCGATCTCGGACACGATGGTCGACGCGATCGACATCTGCGGCGATGCCCACACGGTGTCTGCCGCAGTGCAGTCCTACCGGGACGCCGGCGTCGAGGTGCCGGTGATCATGCCACTGCCGTGGGGCGAGGACCGTCGTGGGGTGCTCGAGGCGACGCTCGACGCGTCGACCTCCTCCCCGTAGAACCGCAATCAGCTCGATCATCCGGCGACCTCAGCTCGCCGACAGACCCAGGGGGCACGGATGCAACTGAGTGACGCAGTGATCGTGGTGACCGGCGGCGGGAGCGGCATCGGTGCCGCACTCTGTGAACGCTTCGCAGCGGGATCGCCGCGCTCCATCACGGTCGCCGACCTCGACCTCGGGGGAGCCGAGTCGGTCGCAGCGCGCATCGCCGCCACTTTCCCCGACGTCTCTGTCCACGCCGTTCATCTCGACGTGTCCGTGGAGGCCGACGTGGCCTCGCTGGTCGCGACGACCACAGGACGGGACGGCGTGATCGACCTGTTCTGCGGCAACGCCGGCATCGGCACCGGAGCGGGTGTCGATGCCCCCGACGAGGTCTGGCGACACATCATCGACGTCAACGTCATGGCGCACGTCTACGCGAGCCGTGCGTTGCTGCCCGCGTGGCTCGAGCGCGGCAGTGGTCACCTGATGATCACCGCCTCGGCCGCGGGGCTGCTGACCAATCTGGGCGACGCCCCCTACAGCGTGACCAAGCATGGCGCCGTGGCCCTCGCCGAGTGGCTCTCGGTCACCTACGGCGACCGCGGCATCGCTGTGTCGTGCCTGTGTCCGCAGGGAGTACGCACACCTCTGCTCTTCCCCGAGATGCGCAACGATCAGCCGGCTGATGCCGCTGACGCAGCACCGCTCGCACTCGAGGTCGTGAAGGGCCAACGAGTACTCGAACCCTCTGATGTCGCCACGGCGGTGGTCGCCGCTCTCGAGGACGGCCGTTTCCTGATCCTGCCGCACGAGGAGGTGGCCGCCTACGAGCAGGCCCGTGCGAACGACCGTGAGCGTTGGCTGGCCGCGATGCGACGGATGCAGGCGACGATCACCGGTGACTGACCGGCCGCCACCTGCCGAGCCGGACAGCGAGACGACCCCGGACGAGAGTGACGACGCCCACGCCGCGACACTCGAGGTCTACCAACAGCACGCATCGCAGTGGGAGCAACGACGCACACCACGTCTGGGCGACGTGCAGGCGTTCACGGCGTCGCTCGACTCCGAGGAGAGCCCGGTGGTCGACCTCGGGTGCGGCCCCGGTTGGCACCTGCCTGCCCTGCCCACGGGGGCGATCGCTCTCGATGCGACCGACGCCATGTTGCGCCTCGCCGCCTCGACAGCACCGGGTTCACCGGCGGTCCGGGCGGATCTGGCAGCACTGCCCTTCGCCCGTCACTCGGTCGGCGCTGCGTGGGCGGACAAGAGCTATGTGCACCTGGATCGACGTCGGCTGCCGATGGCCTGGAGGGATCTGCACAGGTCCCTCCGCGTGGGTGCGCCTGCGTACCTCGGCCTGTTCGAGGGCGATGCCGACCACACCGTTCTGGACGACGACGACTTCCCCGGCAGGTCGTTCTCGCTGTGGCCCGAGACGATGCTGACCGGCGTGCTCCACGGGGCAGGACTCCAGGTGGAGCTCGTCGTTCGGCCCCACGCCGACGACCACCACCTGGGCGTCTTCGTGCGGGCGGCACGGACTCTGGCCGACACGGTCACACCCGACATGCGCATGTTGCTGGTGGGACTGAACCCCTCGCTGCACGCAGCTGACGCGGGCATCGGGTTCGTGAGCGCGGGCAACCGGGCGTGGCCGGCGCTGTTGCGCGCAGGTCTGGCGACAGTGGATCGCGACCCCGTGCATCTGCTGGAGCACCACGGCATCGGCATGACGGATCTGGTCAAGAGGGCGAGCCCTCGGGCCGACGAGGTCCGGCCCGAGGAGTATCGCGAGGGACTCGCCCGCCTGGACCGATTGTGCGCGTGGCTCCGGCCCGGCGTCGTGTGCGTGGTGGGCCTGTCGGGTTGGCGAGCGGCAGTGGACCGCCGGGCCGTGGCCGGGCCGCAGGACCGTCCGCTCGGTGGCCGAGCTGTCTACTTGATGCCGAACCCCAGCGGCCTCAACACCCACGTGACGGTGCAGGACCTCTCAGAGCACTTCCGTGCCGCGGCGCAGCTCGCCGACGGACCCCGCAGCGACTAGGAACCGCCCATGCTGTTGCACCACGTCGTCGAGTTCGCCGCCGCTGCACGTCCCGACGACACTTCACTCATCGCAGGGCAGGAGCGCTGGACCTTCGCCGATCTCCACGATCGGGTCGCGGCGATGGCGGCCACGATCGGTTCGGTGACGTCCCCCGGCGACCGGGTCGCGATCATCGCCGACAACCATCCAGCGGTGGTGACCGCTCTCTATTCGGTCCCGCTCGCGCGCACCATCGCGACGTTCGCCAATACCCGCCACACACCGGCAGAGATCGCCACACTGCTCCATGACACGGAACCGACGGTCGTGCTCGCCAGCGGGGCGCAGCTCGATCGGCTGGTGGCGGTGCTCCCGGCCGTCCGGTCCGTCCGGTCGGTCATCTGCATCGATGGCCCCCACCCCTGCGCTGATGCCGACCTGGCTGCGCTGCTCGAGCCCGGGACATCACCATCGACCAGCGACATCGACGAGGACGTCGACGAGGACATCGACGTCGATGCCTGTGCCTGGCTCATCCACACCTCCGGCACCACCGGACGGGCGAAGGGGGCGATGCTCACCCACCGCAGCCTGCTGGCGGCTGTGCAGAACACGGCGATCTGTCGACCGATGGCGGACGACGACGTGTACCTGTTCCCCTTTCCGCTCTTCCACGTCGCCGCGTACAACGTCGTGCACAGCCACCTTCGCCGACGGCCCGTCGTGCTGATGCCTCGGTTCGATGCTGCCGAGACGCTGCGCCTGATCAGCAGCGAGCAGGTGACCACCTGCTCGCTGGCGCCGACGATGTTGTCGATGCTGCTCGACCACCCGGGTCGTTCACCACAGGACCTCGCCACCCTCCGACAGATCTCCTACGGCGCATCGGCGATGCCGCTCGACCTGTTGCGGAGGGTGCTGCGAGAGCTGCCGGACTGCGGCCTGGCACAGGGCTACGGAATGACGGAGCTGAGTGGGAACGCAGTGTTCCTGGACCCAGAGACACACCGTCGTGCAGCAGCGCACGAGGAGCACCTGCTGGCCGCCGCAGGCCGACCCGGACCGCTGGTCGCGCTGCGGATCGCGGACGACGACGGCAACGAGCTGCCACCGGGGAGTGCAGGCGAGATACTGGTGCGCGGGGACCAGGTCTGCGCCGGGTACTGGCTGGCACCGGAGGCGACGGCGGAGTCCCGTGTGGGGCCGTGGCTGCGCACCGGCGACATCGGTCGGATCGACCGGGAGGGGTTCCTCTACGTCGTCGACCGGAAGAAGGACCTGATCATCTCCGGCGGCGAGAACGTCGCCTCGCGTGAGGTCGAGGACGTGCTCAGCACCCACGAAGCCGTCGGACAGGTCGCTGTCGTCGGCCTGGCGGATGACCGCTGGGGCGAGAGGATCTGCGCCGTTGTGGTGCCGGCCCCCGGTCTCGAGATCGAGCCGGCAGAGCTGGTCGCGTGGACAGATGGGCGCCTCGCCGGGTTCAAGCGCCCACGCATCGTGGTGGTCGTCGGTGAGCTGCCGGTGAACGCGTCGGGCAAGATCGACAAACGCCTCGTGCGCGAGCTCGTCTCCGGACACGACCACGCCGGTTGATCCGCTCGTATCCGACGATCGGGTTCGAGGATCAGCTGCCGATGTCGAGCGACAGCGTCGCCGCCAGTTCGTCGCGGCCGCTGATGCCGAGCTTGTCGTACGCACGTTGGAGATGGTTCTCCACGGTGCGGACCGACACGACCAGCTCGTCGGCGATCTCCCGGTTCGACAGACCCCCACCAGCCAACCTGGCCACTTCGTTCTCCCTGCGGGTCAACCTCGTCCGGTCGTATTCGCTGCGCAGAGCCGGCGTCGATGCACCCTCGCACGTCTGGGCGCAACGCGTCGCAACGGCCGATGATGCTGCGGCGGCACGCGGGGACCCGCGACGACGATGGGCTCCTGCGGCTGCTGTGGCGGCCTCTGCTGCGAACAACATCGCCCCGATCTCCTCGAACCGGGCAGCGGCGTGGTCGAGGACCACCGGGTCGTCGCCCAAGAGTCCACGCGCATGGGCACCTCGGGCAGCGACGAGCTCACCGTCGACCACAGCTGTGAGCTCCTCGAGTCGTTCGGCCGCCGCCTCGGGGGCACCGAGGCGGGCGAGATCGTGCAGTGCCCCGCACTCCAGTGCGAACAGCCCCTTCTGACGCGCCGTCCCGGCGGCCTCGGTCAACAGGTCGAGTGCTCTCGGGATCCGCCCGGACGCCGCCATCGCCCAGGCGCGGCCACGGACGAGCTCGGTGTCCATCAACACGATGGGTGTGTCGCGTTCGGCATCGAGATCCTCGACGGCGTCCTCGGCCGCCTGGGCGTCGCCGAGCTGGCCCGCAGCGAGCGCCATCGATCCCAGGCCCCATCGGGCGCCGGGATGTCGCAGGTCGCCGAACACGACGGCCGATTCCCTCGCGCTGCGGGCCGAGGAGACCACCCGACCGGCGAGCAGGTGCGTCCGCGCCAGCAACGAAGCCATCCACGCCTGACCGTGGCGGTCCCGCTCGGCGATCGCTCCCTCGTAGCCCGCTGTGGCGGTACCCAACGCCTGGTCGATCCTGCCCGCCTCGATCTGGGCCATACCCAACGCCATCAGGTGGATGCCCGGACCGGCAAGCTGCACCTGGTCGCCGAGGTGGATGCGCGTCTCGAACGCACGCACCGCGATGTCGATCGCCGTCTCGGTGCGCCCAGCGAGCATGTGCGCCACGGATGCCTGCAGCCCCGCCTCGCACAACGCACGGTCGTCGCCGCTCTCGAGCAACGGTGCGAGGAGCTCGAGGGCCGCGTCGACCTCTCCACCGAAGGTCGCCATCACTGCGCGTTGGGCGATGAGTTCGTCGAGCAGCACCGGATCCTCGATCGTCGCCTCTGCTGCGAGGAGGACCTCCTCCGCGTCGGAGCGACGGCCGAGCCCCCTGTAGAGGTTTCCGGAGCGCGCCATCGCGAGCATCGCCCTCTCGGCGCCGTCGCCCGACACCGGCTCGTACACGGACAAGACCTCTTCGGCCTCCTCGAAACGTCCCAGATCGTCCAACGCGACGCCGAGCAGGTGGGCGGCTCCGGCCGCGAGACCTGCGGAAGCGGATCCGGAGGCGCAGCCCGCGAGAGCAGCGCTGGCGAAGCGCCGGGTGGTGTCGGGGTCCCGACCGATCAGGGCGATGCGTGCTCCGGCGATCAGAACGCTCGGATCGGCGGTCTGACCAGCGTCGAGTCGCCATGCGGCCAGGCGCATCGCGTCGTTGCGACGACGACCCGGCGACGCCTCCGCCGCGGCGGCGAGGTCCGTCAGCAACCGGTGCCGAACCGCTTCCGGCATCGTCGCGCGGGCCACCTCTGAGTGGATCGGGTGCACTGCGCGCAGCTGACGGCGCCGGCCGTCGACCACCAGGTCGACGAGTCCCGCCCGCAGCAGTTCGTCCACCAGTTCCAGCCCACCCGTCCGTTCCAGGTGGTGCACACCCAACGGCTCGCCCAGAGCCACTGCGTCGAGCAGCTCACGACCGGGCGCGCTCAGCTTGTCCAGACGCTGCTCCACCAGCTCCGTCAGCCGCGGCGGAGCGGTGATCGGTCCCATGAGGAACCAGGTCGGGCCGACCTGCGACAGGGTGCCGCTGTCGCGCAGGCCGTTCACGAGTTCACGCAGGTAGAGAAGGTTGCCGGCGCACACCTGGGTGAGTGCCGCCGCGGTGATCGGATCAAGGTCGCCCCCGAGCACCGTTGCGAGCAGGTCGGTCACCGCGGAGTCCGCCAGAGGCCCCAGATCGACCCGACCCACCATCTCGTCGCGCCACAACATGGTGACGGGCTCCGGCACAGGCTCACCGGAGCGCAGTGTCAGCACAGTGCGGACCCGTCCACTCATGACCAGGTGCAACAGCAGTGTCGCCGACGCGTCGTCGAGCGTGTGGACGTCGTCGACCGACAGTACGAGCTGCTCGTCGTCGTCGAGCTCCTCGAGCAGACCGAGCGCCGCGGCGCGCAGTCGGGAGGCATCGGGCATCCCGCCATCGGGGGTGTCGGCGCCCAGAACCTGTGCGAACGCGCCGAGCGGCATCGACGCGGATGCACTGGTGGCCCGGATGCGCAGCGTGTGGGACGAGCGACACCGACCGACCACCTCCTCCGCCAGGCGCGTCTTGCCGACACCGGGAGGACCGACGATGAGCACGCCGGACTGCATGGCCAGCGAGGCGGCCAGCTCCAGTTCCTCGTCCCGGCCGACCAGCGGCCACCGCTGTGCCATGTCCGGACTGTACCGAGGGACCGCTGCGGGTACCCAGACGACCGTGTCCTACCCCGTCGGTGCAGTTGAGTAGTCGCTACTCATGACGACGGACACGAGCAGGTGCACACTGACGACATGGATGCGCACCGGGCTCCCACCTCCTCGCGATGATTGCCGTGATGCCGGACGACCCGCTGCTCGCACCCATCCACGGTGTCGGCATGGAGCAGTACGCACGCCTGAGCGCCGAACTGCTCTCCGCTGGTGTCACCGGCCTGGGGGCGATCGAGGAGTACACGGCTGACGAGGGCGTCAGGGCAGGAACCTGGGAGTCGATCCAGCAGGGTTGGATCGAGCGGATGCGTGACAACTCCGAGTTGCGGGTCCTCTACGGCCAGATCTACTCGCGGCGGAGTGCGACGTGATCGTCACCCACGCACCGCCACAACGAACGAGCGCCCCGACCGGACCGGGGCGCACCTGATCATTCATGCAGGGCCGGTGGAGTGATCTCGCCCGTCGGTCCACTGGTCCTGCATGAACGACACCCCAGGCGCGGCTCCCCTGGAGGGAGGGGCCGCTCCCGGGACCACAGTTCTGATCCGGGACCCGGCTCTGTCAGCGCGGAGCCAGGTCCCGGATCGCCTGACGCAGGTCGTAGCCGAACGGCAACAGCGCGATCGCCGGGGTGGTGACCCCGTTGGCGACGTATCGCTGGATGTGCTCGCGGCACTGTTCGGGCGTGCCCGACACGATGAGTTCGTCCACGACGGACTCCGGGATCGCCTCGAGCGCAGCCTTGCGGTCACCCTCTGCCCAGAGGCGCCACATCTCCGACATCTGCTCTCCTCGCCCGATCCACTCGTGGAAGGCCGCGTAGACCGGAACGCTGAGGTAGGCGGCGATCGCGTACCTGCCCATCCCGACCACCGCTGCGCGGTCCTCATCGCTGCCGGTGGTGACCGCGACGAAGATGCGCGCCACGACCTCCTTGGCGGGCTGGTCCACTGTGCCGCCTCCGGCCTCCTGCACGATCGGTGCGACGGTGCGCACGTCCTCCGCGGACAACCAGTTGATGATCGCACCGTCGCCCTCGCGTCCAGCGAGACGCAACATGCCCTCGCGCAGCGCGGCGATGAGGATCGCCGGCTGCTGGGCCGGGCGGATCCCCAGCCGGAACCCCTTGACCTCGGAACGCCCGTACCGGCCCGTCATCTTCTGCCCCGACATCGCCTCGCGCAGGAATCGGACCATGTCGCGCACCTGTCGGTACGGGTCCTCGAAGGGAATCCCGTTCCAGCCCTCGACGATCACGTTCGACGACGTGCCGATCCCGAACGCCACCCGACCCGGGGCGGCGTCGGCCAAGGTGGCGACGGACTGTGCGAGCAACGCAGGTCCACGGGTGTAGGCCGGGACGATCGCGCTGCCCAGACGCAGCGAAGGCGCCCACGCCGACGCGAGAGCGAGCGGCGTGAAGGCGTCCGCACCGTTCGCCTCGGAGGACCAGACGTCGGTGTACCCCAGGTCCTCGAGCTCGACGATCCAGTCCCGCTGCTCTGCCAGGGGAACGCCGTCGAAGGGGATCGTCATGCCGTGCCGCGGACCCGGCGGCGGGCGCAGGGGGGACGGTTCCGGAGTGCCGGTGTCGGAGAACATCGCCCGACCTTACGTCTCCGGATGGGTCCTTCGGCGGGGAGCCGATCGATGTGGACTCAGTGTCGCGGTTGGTGCAGGACCGCTGTCTGGCTGGCGGTCGCCAGCAAGATGCCGTCCTGTGCCCACAGGAAGACCGAGCCGTGGCCGAAGCCGGTGTTGATGCCGTCGACGCGCACGTCACACAGGACCCACTCCGTGGGAACGAGTCGTTGCACCCGGATCGTATTGTCCAG
>Ga0105047_10019913_pt1 | contig 10335 bp, 5 predicted proteins | sample MAT04_FD_78384 | JGI IMG/M metagenome (GOLD analysis project Ga0105047, IMG submission 78384) | Freshwater microbial communities from Lake Fryxell liftoff mats and glacier meltwater in Antarctica - MAT-04 (megahit assembly) | ecosystem: Environmental > Aquatic > Freshwater > Ice > Liftoff... | reverse complement strand
TGTTGTGGCGGTTCCGGCGCAGACTCAAGTCGGGTGTATTCGGATCCAGATTGGCGCTACGTTTAATGTTGGTTTTCTCGTTGATGGCGATCCTTCCTGGTGTTTTGGTGTATGCCGTATCTGTTCAATTTCTTGAGAAAAGTATTGAGTCCTGGTTTGATGTTAAAGTTGACCGGGCGCTTGAAGGGGGGCTGAATCTAGGGCAAACCATGCTTGAGAACTTGCTGGGAGAATTACAAAAGAAAGCACAAGCTACTGCATTGATATTATCTGAGTCTTCCAGCCAACCGTTGCTAGTGCTTAATGAGCTATTGCTGCAATCGCAAATCGAGGAAGCAACTTTATTTAATCAAGATGGCAAAGTAATCGCGTTTTCCAGTGAGAGTAACTTGGCGTTATTTCCTGAAATGCCCAGTGCAATGGTGTTGCGGCACATTAGAATTCAAAAAGCCTACAGTGCGGTTGAATCTATCGCGGATAAGGGTTTGTATTTGCGCGTGGTTGCGCCTGTCAATGTATTAAGTCTGAAGGAAGATATCAGGGTGCTTCAATTTTTGCAGCCGGTTCCTGTGCAATTGGCAAGAGATGCCGAACGGGTGCAAGCAGGGTATCGGGATTATCAGGAGCTTTCTTTGTCTCGCCAGGGATTAACCCGGCTGTATAGCGTTACATTGACATTGGCGTTACTTTTATCATTGTTTTCAGCATTGGCGGCTGCTTCACTGCTCAGTGAAAAATTGAGCGCTCCGCTCGGCATGCTGGCGGAAGGTACGCGTGCTATTGCGCAAGGCGATTACAGCCGCCGCCATTTGGTCCAGAGTAGCGATGAACTGGGTGTGTTGACAGAGTCTTTTAATTTGATGACGCAACAACTGGAGGAGGCGCAAGCGACAGCGCAACACAATCAGCAGGAAGTGGAGAGCGCGCGTGCGCATTTGGAGAGTATTCTGGCAAATCTCTCATCCGGTGTATTGGTGTTTGACGATCAATTGGTTTTATCCAAGGCAAACCGTAGCGCAGAGCAAATACTACAAATCCCTATGATCAGTCTGGATGGTTCAATCATTGAAGGTTGTGTGAATAATGAGCCGCAACTGGATACTTTGGTGGCTGAGATCAGAGAAGGTTTTAACTCTGGAGAGACGGGTGTTTGGCAGCGTCAATTAACGCGTCCAGGGGATGGGAATAATCAAGTCCTGCTCTTACGGGGAACACGTTTGCCCAAGATATCGGGCGGCGGCGGGGTGGTGGTTTTTGACGATATTACTAATTTACTACAAGTGCAGCGTGCCGTTGCCTGGGGCGAGGTTGCGCGCCGGCTTGCGCATGAAATTAAAAACCCGTTGACACCGATTCAGCTCTCTGCTGAGCGGGTGCAGCATAAGTTGATCAATAAGCTGGATGTGGAGGATGCAAAAATATTGCGTCGTTCTACTGAGACGATTGTGAATCAAGTTGAAGCATTAAAAAGAATGGTCAATGAATTCAATCAGTATGCGCGTGTTCCTGAGCTGGAATTACGTCAGCTTGACTTTAATCGATTGGTGCGAGAAGTATTGTCACTGTATGAAACAGCAAGTATGACAACCGAAAATAGTAAACACATACAAATCAAACCGGCATTGGCGGATGATTTGCCTGTAGTCAGGGGCGATGCTGCGCAGTTACGCCAGGTGTTGCATAATTTGTTGCAGAATGCGCAAGATGCTTTGGGAGATACATCAGAGCCTGTGATCGAGGTGAGAACAGAGATGGTGCATGGGGGGGTGCAACTGAGTGTGCGCGATAATGGTTGCGGTTTTTCTGACGAGATCAGGGCGCGGGTTTTTGAGCCTTATGTCACGACTAAGTCGAAAGGTACTGGATTGGGGTTACCCATCGTCAAGAAAATTGTTGAAGAGCATGAAGGCCTGATCCACATTGAAAATATTAAACCCCATGGCGCACAAATTTCAATTATCCTGCCGACGGTAGAAAAGAATATCTCTGCGGGGAATAACAAACTGGCGTTAAGTTAAATTAATGAGTCAGTGAATACAGAAAAGATGAATAAAATCTTTCATAGTCTGGCACTCGTCAATCCAAAAAACTTGGAATCCATAGATGATCGTGAAATTTGACAGTTATCGATAAGCTGATTGGATTTCGTTAGTGGAGAGAATTCTAAATGATAACAAACAATACAATACTTGTTGTTGATGACGAAATTGGCATACGCGAATTGCTGTCTGAGATTTTGCGTGATGAAGGCTATCGTGTAGCGTTGGCAGAGAATGCTGAGCAGGCAAGAATTTGGCGAAGTCAAACGCGCCCGGATCTGGTATTGCTAGATATTTGGATGCCTGATACCGATGGTATTACGCTGCTGAAAGATTGGGCCAGTAACGGAATGCTGACGATGCCGGTAATTATGATGTCTGGTCATGGCACTATCGACACGGCGGTCGAAGCGACGCGTATTGGTGCATTTGGTTATTTGGAGAAACCAATACCACTGCAAAAATTACTGAGTACTGTCAGTAAGGCCTTGCGAGGGGGGCAAAGTAAGCAGCAATCAACACTTTCTCTCGCCAGTTTGGGTAAAGGTGCTTTGATTGCAGATCTTAGGAAAAGATTGGAACAAGTCGCTAATCTGAAAACGTCTTTACTGCTGATGGGAGAACCGGGGACTGGCGCGGAGATCTGTGCGCGTTTTATGCATCGCCCTAATACACCTTGGGTGGAGCCAGAGACATTGGCGTCGCTAGCTGAATCACCGCTCGATTTGCTGGAACTTGCGCGTGGCGGCCTGTTATTTCTAAAAGATGTAGGTGAAATCAGTAAATTGGCGCAGAAGGGTTTGTTGTTATTGTTTAGCAAGCTGGATAAATATAACGTGCGGTTGGTTTGTGCGACATCTCAGCCATTGGCGGAGTTAACGGCGCAAGGCGTTTATCATCCCAAATTATACGAAGTGCTGAGCAGCTTAAGTATAGGTATTCCGGCATTGAGAGCGCACCGGGAGGATATTCCTGATTTGGCCGGTCAAATTTTGTCGCGTTTTGTTGAATCGGGGGAGGCTTCATCAGTCTTGCAGTTCAGCACTGCGGCGCTTAACTGCTTACGGAATTATGATTGGCCGGGTAATCTTACGCAGCTGACAGGTGTCGTGCATTCTTTGGCGTTGACATGTACCAGTGATGAAATTTCGGCTGAAGCCGTTCAACAGGCAATGGTTTTTCCAGAATCGGCATCTACATCTGTTGCTCCTGAAATCCCGTTGGATCTTTCGCTGCGTGAAGCTCGTGATTTGTTTGAAAAAACTTATTTTGAAAGATTAATCGACCAAGAGAGCGGTAATATGACGCGTGTGGCTGACAGGGCTGGATTGGAGCGTACACATCTTTATCGGAAAATAAAATTATTGGGAATTAAATTGCGGGGAAACTGATTCTATAAGAAAATTTTGCTGCTACTGGATTGGTTTTGTGCGCAAAATAATAGATAATACTAACTTTTCCGCCGATGTGTAGCATATGAATATGCAGACCGGCCATTTCTATTTGTTGAAAATATAAGGGAGTTAGTATCAATGGGTACATTCAAGGATTTTGACGCGCCGGTGTTTAAAAATTTGACCAGTGCTATTCGTGCATTGGCGATGGATGCCGTGCAAAAAGCCAATTCTGGTCACCCCGGTATGCCGATGGGTATGGCTGAAATTGCCGAAGTGCTGTGGATTCATCATCTGCGTCATAATCCTGGCAATCCAGAGTGGGTCGACCGTGACCGGTTCGTGCTTTCCAATGGGCACGGATCCATGTTGATCTATGCCTTACTGCATCTGACCGGCTACGATTTGCCAATGGAAGAAATTAAGCGTTTCCGGCAGTTTCATTCAAAGACGCCCGGACATCCGGAATATGGCTATACTCCTGGCGTAGAAACCACAACAGGTCCATTAGGTCAGGGTATTACCAATGCGGTAGGCATGGCGCTGGCAGAAAAAGTGCTGGCTGCTGAATTTAACCGTCCTGGTTATAATATTGTAGATCATCACACCTATGTTTTTCTGGGTGACGGCTGCCTGATGGAAGGTATTTCGCACGAAGCTTGTTCCTTGGCAGGTACCTTGGGTTTAGGCAAACTAATCTGTTTTTACGATGATAATGGTATTTCCATAGATGGTCATGTGGAAGGTTGGTTTACCGACGACACGCCAAAGCGATTTGAATCTTATGGCTGGCATGTTGTGCCCAATGTTGACGGGCATGATCCAGTGGCAATTGAAGCGGCGATAGAGGCTGCCAAGCAAGTAAACGATAAACCATCGATGATTTGCTGTAAAACGGTTATCGGGCTGGGTTCGCCGAATATGGCTAATACTCATTCAGTGCACGGTGCTGCATTAGGTGACGCGGAAATTGCAGCTGCGCGTCCGCACATTGGCTGGCATCACCCGCCTTTCGAAATTCCGCAGGAAGTTTATAGTGCGTGGGATGCAAGAGCAAAAGGCCAGAGACTCGAGGCTGAGTGGGGGCAGAAATTATCGGAATACTCAGAAAAATATCCGGCTGAAGCTGCAGAATTTAATCGGCGCATGGCAGGGGATTTACCTGCAAACTGGCGCAGTCATGTCGACAGTGTTATCAATCAAGTGAATGCAAAAGCAGAAACGATTGCCAGCCGCAAAGCCTCGCAAAACGCGATTGAAGGCTTGGCGCCAATTCTTCCGGAATTGATTGGCGGCTCTGCGGATTTGGCAGGATCTAATTTGACCTTATGGTCAGGTTCTAAGGGAATTAGCCAGAAAAACGGTGGAAATTATGTCTACTACGGTGTGCGTGAATTTGGCATGAGTGCCATGATGAACGGATTGTCGTTACATGGCGGCTTGATTCCTTATGGCGCCACATTCCTGATGTTTTCTGAGTATGCCCGTAATGCGCTGCGTATGGCGGCATTGATGAAAATTCGCAATATATTCGTATTTACTCATGATTCCATTGGCTTGGGTGAGGATGGTCCGACGCATCAGCCCGTAGAACAAACAGCCACATTGCGTTATATCCCCAACATGGATGTATGGCGGCCTTGTGATACCGTCGAATCAACTGTTTCTTGGGCGCGTGCCATCGAACGTAAAGATGGTCCTTCAATATTAATTTTTAGCCGTCAGAATCTGCCATTTCAGAAACGGGATGCAGCTACGATCAAATCGATTGATAAGGGTGGCTATGTTTTGTCAGAAGCAGGCAATGGGAAAGCACAAGCTATTCTGATTGCTACAGGCTCAGAGATGGGTCTGGCTATGAATGCACAAAAAGCACTGGCTGAAGAGGGTATTCATGTGCGCGTTGTTTCCATGCCGTGCACGAATGTATTCGATCGTCAGGAACCCTCTTACAAGGACAGTGTTTTGACAAAAGGCGTTAAGCGAGTTGCCATAGAGGCGGGCGTGACAGATTTCTGGCGTAAATACGTCGGTCTGGATGGCGCAGTAGTGGGTATGGATACCTTTGGTGAGTCGGCCCCTGCGGATGTTTTATTTAAGCATTTTGGTTTTACCGTCGAGAATGTCCTTAAGACAGTAAAAGGCATTCTCTAAACGAATTTATGATTAAAGCCGTTAGGTGAATGTGCTTTCACCTAACGGCACAAGTTTCTTATTTAAGGAGTTTTAGTATGACAATTAAGGTTGGTATTAATGGGTTTGGTCGTATTGGGCGTATGGTGTTTCGCTCTGCGGTACAGAATTTTCCAGATATCGAAATCGTCGCTATTAATGATTTGTTAGAACCGGATTATCTGGCTTACATGTTAAAACATGATTCGGTACATGGCCGTTTCCAGGGCGACATCGCGGTCGATGGAAATACATTGGTCGTCAATGGTAAAAGAATTCGATTAACAGCGATTAAAGATCCGGCTGAGTTGAAATGGAATGAAGTGGGTGCAGACGTCGTGGTTGAGTCGACCGGTCTGTTTCTGACCAAGGAAACCTGTGAAAAACATTTGGTGGCAGGAGCCAAGAAAGTGATTATGTCGGCACCTTCCAAAGATGATACGCCAATGTTTGTTTATGGTGTGAATGATAAATCTTACAAAGGTGAAAGCATTATTTCCAATGCTTCTTGTACCACGAACTGCTTGGCACCGATTGCTAAGGTACTGAATGATAAATGGGGCATTAAGCGCGGGCTGATGACCACGGTTCATGCCGCAACAGCGACACAAAAAACGGTGGATGGCCCATCCAACAAAGATTGGCGTGGTGGCCGCGGTATTCTTGAAAATATCATTCCATCTTCAACGGGCGCTGCCAAAGCAGTGGGCGTTGTGATTCCTGAGCTGAATAAAAAACTGACCGGTATGGCTTTCCGTGTTCCAACGTCAGATGTATCTGTTGTGGATTTGACGGTTGAGCTGGAAAAAGATGCATCCTATGATGAAATTTGTAAAGCGATGAAGGATGCTTCCGAAGGCTCAATGAAGGGCGTACTGGGTTACACCGATCAAAAAGTGGTATCTACCGATTTCCGTGGTGAAAGCTGTACTTCCATTTTTGATGCGGAGGCGGGTATGGCCTTAGACAAAAGCTTTGTTAAAGTAGTCGCATGGTATGACAACGAATGGGGTTATTCCACCAAAGTGCTGGAGATGGTTCGTACTGTTGCAAAGTAGTTTTGTATTTGAAGATACGTGGTTAAGAAAAAATAGAATCTTGATTGCTATCTGACTTTAATTTTCAATTCGTTAAGACATAAAGGGTAGCACTTGCTATCCTTTATACTTTCTTAAAGACAATTTTGGAGCTTGCCGTGTCTGTTATTAAACTTGTTGACCTTGATCTGAAAGGTAAACGTGTATTTATACGCGCTGATCTGAATGTGCCTGTGAAGGATGGTAAAGTAACATCGGATGCACGCATTACTGCGTCGATGGCGACGATTAATCATTGTCTTAAACAAGGCGCCAAAGTGATGGTTACATCGCATCTGGGCCGCCCTGAAGAAGGCGTATGGACAGAGGAGAATTCACTGAAACCGGTCGCAGATAATATTGCAGGCCGTTTAAATAAGCCCGTGCGTTTAATCCGCGATTGGGTAGATGGCGGTTTTGATGTGGCTGACGGAGAATTGGTGGTACTGGAAAATTGCCGCATCAATAAAGGTGAAAAGAAAAATTCAGAAGATACCGCGAAAAAGTATGCAAAATTATGCGATGTCTTTGTGATGGATGCGTTTGGCACCGCACATCGTGCTGAAGCGTCAACTCATGGTGTCGCCAAATATGCGCCAGTGGCTTGCGCGGGTATTCTGCTTACTGAAGAACTGGAAGCATTGACCAAAGCTTTGTTGAATCCGGCGCGTCCAATGGTTGCGATTGTCGGCGGTTCCAAAGTTTCAACCAAACTGACAGTGCTCGAGTCGTTATCCGAGAAAGTTGATCAGTTAGTTGTGGGTGGTGGTATTGCTAATACATTCCTGAAAGCAACCGGTAAAAATGTTGGCAAATCATTGTGTGAAGAGGATCTGGTTCCAACGGCAAAGATGCTGATGGAAAAGATGACTAAGCGAAATGCATCGATTCCCATCGCAATTGATGTGGTGGTGGGTAAAAAATTTGATGCCAACGAACCTGCGGTACTGAAAGATGCGGGTAATGTGAGCGACGACGACATGATTTTTGATATTGGCCCAAAAAGCGCACAAGAACTGGTGGATATCATCATGCGTGCGGGAACTATTGTTTGGAACGGTCCAGTGGGCGTATTTGAATTTGATCAGTTTGGCGCGGGAACTGAGAAAATCGCCCGGGCAATTGCGGAAACGAGCGCTTTTACGCTAGCGGGTGGGGGTGATACGATTGCTGCGATTCAGAAATATGATATCTATGACAAAATATCCTATATATCAACGGCAGGTGGCGCATTTCTCGAATTCTTAGAGGGTAAAAAATTACCCGCGGTAGAAATATTAGAAACACGTGCTAACTAATATCCAAGAGAGATAATGATTCGAAGAACTAAAATTGTAGCAACGCTCGGCCCTGCATGCAGTAATCCGAAAATACTGGACCGCATGATCCGGGCGGGTGTGGATGTTGTTCGGATTAATTTCTCTCACGGGACGCGTGAGCAACATATTGAGTTTGCAGAATTGACCCGCTCGTTGGCACGAGCAGCGGGTCTTACTGTCGGTGTTTTGGCGGATTTGCAAGGCCCTAAAATCCGTGTTGGCAGGTTCGAGCACGGAAAAATCAGGCTGGAAGTGGGGGATCCGTTCATTTTGGATGCGAATTGTGAGCTGGGTAATCAGGAAAGAGTCGGATTAGACTATAAAGAACTGCCGAACGATTTGGAAGCCGGTGCCACGCTGATGCTGGATGATGGCCGCATTGTGCTGAGTGTTTCGCACGTGAAAGGTCATCAAGTGTTCTGTATCGTTGAACAAGGCGGAATACTGTCGAACAATAAAGGTATCAATCGCAAAGGCGGCGGGCTGGGAGCGCCTGCATTGACGAGCAAGGATCTTGAGGATATCAAAACGGCTGCACTACTGGGTGCCGATTATTTGGCCGTTTCGTTTGTTCGTTCCGGCGATGATATCCGGCAGGCACGAGCACTGATGCAGGAGGCGGGCGGCAAAGGCATGATCATGGCGAAGATCGAGCGCTCAGAAGCCATTCTTGCGCTCGATGATATTGTGGAAGCATCCGATGCGATTATGGTGGCGCGCGGTGATCTGGCGGTTGAAGTGGGGGATGCTGCTGTTCCAGCCCTGCAAAAAAGAATGATTCGCTCCGCACGCGGCAATAATAAGTTAGTTGTAACCGCAACGCAGATGATGGAATCGATGATTACTAATCCAATTCCAACGCGTGCTGAAGTATCGGATGTCGCTAATGCGGTGTTGGATGGTACAGATGCGGTCATGCTGTCGGCAGAATCGGCAGCGGGTGAATATCCGGTGGAGGCGGTAGAGGCCATGGCACGCGTGTGTCTGGAGGCCGAGAAAGAATATTTGGTCAGTCATGATAAGCGGATGGCAAATACCAGTCCATCCAGCATTGAAGAAGCCATCGCCCGTGCCACGATGTTTACCGCCAGCGGGCTGCAGATTCGCGCGATCGCCGCCTTAACGCAAAGCGGTGTGACCGCGCTACTCATGTCGCGGAGAAGTTCCAAAGTACCTATTTTTGCACTGAGCCCCAATGAAGAAACACGCCGCAGAGTAACGTTGTTCAGGGGCGTTTATCCGGTGGAATTTGGCGAAGGGCTTAATGATCCGGAGATTATTCTGAATTTGGCTGAAGAGGAATTACTGCAGCGTGGTGTCGTGCGAAATGGTGATATCATGGTGATGACAATCGGCGAGCCAGTAGGTAAGTCAGGCGGCACCAATACGATAAAGATTATCAAAGTCGGCGAGTGGAAATTACGACAAGGTGTGGATGCCACGTAAACTGACGGGATGCATCCCGGTCTGGAATAACGATAGCAACGGTGAAAAGAATCAAATATTTTAAAAGAACAAGCGTTTGTACTAAATCAGGATCACATTAAGATAATTTTTTGAAGGAGAATTAAATGGCACTCGTATCATTAAGACAACTACTCGATCACGCTGCAGAAAATGGCTATGGCTTACCTGCTTTTAACGTTAACAATCTGGAACAAATCCAGGCGATCATGCAGGCGGCTGATGAATGCAATAGTCCGGTCATTATGCAGGGTTCTGCAGGTGCGAGGAAATATGCCGGTGAAGCATTTTTACGTCATCTAATTGAAGCAGCGGTTGAGTCCTATCCGCATATACCGATTGTGATGCATCAGGATCATGGCGCTTCCCCATCCGTTTGTGTCAATGCAATCCGTAGCGGTTTTTCAAGTGTCATGATGGACGGCTCATTGCAAGCAGATGCCAAAACACCTTCCACCTACGAATACAACGTCAATGTTACAGCGGATGTCGTCAATATTGCGCATTCAGTCGGTGTTTCCGTTGAAGGTGAACTGGGTTGCTTGGGTTCACTTGAAACTGGCATGGGCGAACAAGAAGATGGACAAGGTGCAGAAGGCAAACTAGACCACTCGCAACTACTAACCGATCCAGAAGAAGCAGCCGACTTTGTCCGAAAAACTGGGGTAGATGCACTGGCGATAGCCATCGGCACCTCGCACGGTGCATACAAATTCACCCGCCCACCCACAGGGGAAACTTTAGATATTAAGCGTATCAAGGCGATCCACGCCCGTATTCCCAATACTCACTTGGTAATGCATGGCTCTTCTTCTGTACCGCAAGAATGGTTGAAGATCATTGACCAATTTGGCGGCGACATGGGGGAAAC
>Ga0105047_10019910_pt1 | contig 10336 bp, 7 predicted proteins | sample MAT04_FD_78384 | JGI IMG/M metagenome (GOLD analysis project Ga0105047, IMG submission 78384) | Freshwater microbial communities from Lake Fryxell liftoff mats and glacier meltwater in Antarctica - MAT-04 (megahit assembly) | ecosystem: Environmental > Aquatic > Freshwater > Ice > Liftoff... | reverse complement strand
GCCGTTCTGCAACCGATCTCACCCTGCTCGCAGGTGCGAGCAACGCCAGGAGTACTCCACGATGGACGTCACGATCACCGCTGAGACGGGCCGCCCCACCGGCACCCGCAACTCCAAGCGCCTGCGGGCCGAGGGCAAGGTCCCCGGGGTCGTCTACGGCCTGGGCAGCGAGCCCATGCCCGTGGCCGTCGAGTGGACAGAGCTCCGCCGGGCCCTGACCACCGAGGCCGGCACCAACGCTCTCATCAGCATCACCGTCGACGGCGAGACCCGCCTGTCAATCGTGAAGGAGTTCCAGCGGCACCCGGTCAAGCGGAACGTGACCCACGTCGACTTCCTCGTCATCGACCCCGACGCCCCGGTGGCCGTCGATGTGCCCATCGTCCTGCACGGCGAGTCCGAGCAGGTCGAGCGCATGAAGGGCATGGTCGAGCAACTCATCTTCACGCTCACCGTGAAGGCCAAGCCCGGCAACTTCCCCACCCAGCTCGAGGCCGACACCTCCGGCCTCGACATCGGCACGCAGCTCAAGGTGGGCGACATCGTCCTGCCCGACGGCGTCACCACCGACGCCAACCTCGACGAGGCCGTCGCCCAGGGTGCTCCCACCCGCTCCACGATCATCCTGCAGCAGGAGGCCGCTCGCGCCGAGCGCGCCGCTCTGGGCATCGAGGAGATCGAGGGCGAGGGCGGCACGTCCGACGACATCTAGTCGCCCGACGTTCTCTGAGCAGCCGACGTCGCCAGGCGCGGTCGGGTGCTCACAGAAGGAGAGCGCGCTGACCATGGTGTTCGGTCGTGATGCCCAGGCCCGTCGAGGCACGCCAGCCGACTATCTCGTGGTCGGTCTCGGCAACCCCGGAACCGAGTACGCCGGCACGCGCCACAACGTGGGCTTCGACGTGGTCGAGGTCCTCGCCGGTCGCCACGGCGGCGGGTTGAAGGCCGCCAAGCGCGAGCGGGCCCTGACCGCGGAGGTGCGCGTCGGTGCGCTCCGCGTGGCGCTGGCCGAGCCGATCACCTACATGAACCTGTCGGGCGAGGCGGTGGCGCCGCTGGTGAAGCGCCACGGGATCATCGATCCCCACCGCCTCATCGTGGTCCACGACGAGCTCGATCTGCCGTCCGGCCGCATGAAGGTCAAGCTCGGTGGGGGGCTGGCCGGGCACAACGGACTGCGGTCGATCAAGGCCCACTGCCACACCGACGACTTCGTGCGCGTCCGCATCGGCGTGGGCAAGCCGGCCAGCAAGGAGCGCGGCGCCGACCACGTCCTGTCGAAGGTGGGCAAGGCCGAGCGCGAGCGGTTGGCGGTCATGGTCGAGCACGCAGCCGATGCCGTCGAGGCCGTGATGGCCGACGGCCTCGAGCGGGCCATGGAGCGCTTCAACGCCATCGACGAGACGGGCTGACCGCCGTGGCCACCACCAACCTCCACGCGCTTCCAGCGCTACTCGACGACGACCCGGCCATCGGCCGCGTGCTCGGCCGCTCGTCGGCCGTGCTCAGCGCGCCGGAGCCGGCGCGCGCCCTGGTCGTGGCCGCCGTGGCCGAGGCCGCCGGTCGGCGCCCGCTGCTCATCGCCACGCCCACCACGGCCGAGGCCGAGCGACTGGCCAACGACCTGTCGGCTTACCTGGGGGAAGATGCGGTCGACGTCTTTCCGGCGTGGGAGACGTTGCCGTTCGAGCGGGTGAGTCCAGCGGTCGACACCATGGCCCGCCGTCTGCGCACCATGTGGCACCTGCGCGATCCGGACGGGTTGGCCGCCGCCGACCGAGGCGGCAACCGGCCTCGGGTGGTCGTGGCCCCGATCCGGGCCCTGGTGCAGCGCCTCGGACCGCACGCCGAAGACGCCGAGCCCATCGTCGTCGGCCAGGGCGACGAGATCGACCCGGTGGCCCTCGTCGAACGCCTCGTGGGTATGGGCTACCGACGCGAGTACCAGGTCGAGCACCGCGGCGAGGTGGCCGTGCGGGGGTCGATCGTCGACGTCTACCCGCCGTCGGCCGACGCCCCCATCCGCATCGATCTCTGGGGCGACGAGGTCGATCGGCTGGCCGAGTTCGCCGTGGCCGACCAGCGGGCCACCCGCGACCTGGCCGAGGTCACATTGTTCGCCTGCCGCGAGCTGCTGCCCACCGACGACGTCCGGGCCCGCGCCGCCGAGCTGCTGGTCGAGCAGCCCTGGGGTCGCGAGCAGTGGGAGCGGCTGAGCGAGGGCCTCGTGTTCGACGGCATGGAGTCGTGGCTCCCGTGGCTGGCCGGCGACGAGCACGTGCTGCCCGACCTCGTCGACGAAGACGCGCTCGTGATCCTCGTCGACCCTCGTCGCCTGCGGGATCGGGCCGGCGACATCCTGACCGAGGAGCACGACCTGGCGGCCACGCTGTCGCGCACCTGGGGGGTCGACGACGACGCCGACTTCCCGAGCCTGCACATCGAGTTCGACCGACTGCTGGCCCACTGCCGAGCACCGGTGTGGACGCTCACCAACGTGCCCGACGGCCCAAACGTGGCGGCGGTCGCCGCGGCCGGCTGGGCACCGGCCCACGGCGACGGCGGTGCCCTCGTCCGCCAGCTCCACCAGTTGCTGGCCGACGGGTACCGGGTCATCATCGGGGCCGACGGGTCGGGCTCGGCCGACCGCCTCGCCCAGGTGCTGCTCGATCAAGGCGTCGACGCCAAGGTCGACCACGACGGCACGGCCGACCTGACTGTCCCCGGCGCCTACGTGGTCGAAGCCTCGCTCGAGCGGGGCACGGTGCTCCCGTCAGCGAAGTTGGCCGTGCTCACCGAGTCCGAGATCACGGGACGTCGCCGCGTGCACCGCCGGGCCCGCCCTCGCAGCCGGGCCGCCACCCAGGGCTTCTTCGAGGACCTGAAGGCCGGTGACCACGTCGTGCACCACCAGCACGGCGTGGCCCGCTACGGCGGCATGGTCACGCGCACCTTGGGCGGCGTCGAGCGCGACTACCTCCTGCTCGAGTACCGAGGCGACGACAAGCTGTATGTCCCATCCGACCAGGTCGACATCGTGCGGGCCTACACCGGCGGCGACTCGCCCACGCTCAGCCGCCTCGGCGGCGGCGAGTGGTCGAAGACCCGGGCCAAGGTGCGGGCCGAGGTCACGGCCATCGCCCAGGAGCTCGTCGTCCTCTACCAGCGGCGCGTCCACGCCGAGGGGCTCGCCTTCGACCCGGACACCCCGTGGCAGACCGAGCTCGAGGACGCCTTCGGTTGGGACCTCACCGTCGATCAGGCCAAGGCCGTCGACGAGGTCAAGGCCGACATGGAGACGACGGTGCCCATGGACCGCCTCGTGTGCGGCGACGTCGGGTTCGGCAAGACCGAGGTGGCCGTGCGGGCCGTGTTCAAGGCCGTGCAATCGGGCCACCAGGCCGCCGTGCTCGTGCCCACCACGCTCCTCGCCTCCCAGCACGGCCAGACCTTCCGGGACCGCTTCTCGGGCTTCCCCGTGCGCGTGGAGGTGCTGAGCCGCTTCCTGACCAACGCCGAGGCCAAGGTCGTCGCCGCCGGCGTGCGGTCTGGCGAGGTGGACGTGGTCATCGGCACCCACCGGCTGCTGTCCGACGACGTGCAGTTCAAGGACTTGGGGCTGCTCGTGATCGACGAGGAGCAGCGGTTCGGGGTGAACCACAAGGAGCAGATCAAGAAGTTCCGAGCCAACGTCGACGTGCTCACCCTCACGGCCACACCCATCCCACGCACCCTCGAGATGAGCCTCACCGGCATCCGTGACCTGAGCCTGCTGCAGACGCCGCCGGCCGAACGCCAGCCCATCCTCACCTACGTGGGCGAGTACGACGAGCGGGCCGTGGCCGAGTCGATCCGCCGAGAACTGCTGCGCGAGGGCCAGGTCTTCTTCGTCCACAACCGGGTCCGCGACATCGAGCGGGTGGCCAACGACCTGCGCGAGCTCGTGCCCGAGGCCCGCATCGCCGTGGCGCACGGGCAGATGGACGAAGGTTCGCTCGAACAGGTGGTGGTGGACTTCTGGCAGGGTGAGTTCGACGTGCTCGTGTGCACCACCATCATCGAGTCGGGCATCGACATGCCCACGGTGAACACGTTGGTGGTCGACCGCGCCGACCTGCTCGGTCTCGGTCAGCTCCACCAGCTCCGCGGCCGTGTCGGTCGCGCCGGGCAGCGGGCCTATGCCTACCTGTTCTTCCCGCCCGACAAGTCACTGTCCGAGGAGGCCTACGAGCGCCTGAAGACCATCGGTGAGGCCACCGAGCTCGGCTCCGGGTTCCGCATCGCCATGCGCGACCTCGAGATCCGCGGCGCGGGAAACCTCCTCGGCACCGGCCAGACCGGACACATCGTCGCCGTCGGCTACGACCTCTACTGCCAGATGGTCAACGAGGCCGTGGCCGAGCTCCAGGGTGACGTGCCCGCCGAAGCGGCCGAGATCAAGCTCGAGCTGCCCGTCGACGCCCACCTCCCCACCGACTACGTGGGCCGAGAAGACCTGCGTCTCGAGGCCTATCGGCGTCTGGCGTCGGTGACCTCCGAGGGCGAGGTGGCCGACATCCGCACCGAGTGGGAAGACCGCTTCGGGCCGGTGCCGGCGCCGGCCGAGGCGCTCCTGCACGTGGCCGGCCTGCGGGCCGAGTGCGTCCGCACCGGCATTCGCGAGATCTCGGTGGTGAGGTCGTCGGGCTTCAGCGGACCCAAGCAGCTGGCCCGCCTCGAGCCGCTGACCCTGCCGGCATCGAAGGTGGTCCGCCTCGAGCGTCTCTACAAGGGCGCGGTGGTCAAGGCCGACCTCCGCCAGGTGCTCCTGCCCATCCGCTCGACGGCCACCGTGATCGACGAGATCCTGGCGGCGCTGGGCGACCTGGTGCCGCTGCCGGTCGAGGCGGCGGCGACCGAGAGCCCGGCATGACTGGCACGGCGGGGGAGCGGTCCCTAGGCTCCGCAGTCTTGTGAAACGCCTCGCCTGCCTTCCCTTCGCGCTGCTGTTCGTCATCGCCGGATGCTCCTACGGCGACACGCCGGTCGAGCCTGGTGCGCTCGCCGTCAACGGCTCGTCGGTCTCGCTGTCGCAGATCAACGACGAGCTCGCCTTCTTCGCCGACAACCCGGGCTCGATCGATGCCCTCGCCGGCGCGGCCGTGGCCGTCCAGCCCGAGGGGGCCGCCGACGGCATCTATGCCACCAAGGCTGGCTCGCTGCTCACGTCGATCCACATCCAGGCGTTGGTCTTCACCAAGTTCGCGGCCGACCAGGACCTCGAGGTCACCGACGACGACCGGGCCGCGGCCGAGCAGCAGGTCGACAGCCAGCTGGCTGGTGGCGCAGCCGACCCGACCACCGGCCAGGCGGCGGCCCCCACCGAGATGCCCGCCACCGTGCGCGGCGCACTCGTCGACCTCGTGGCCGCCAACAGCGCCATCCAGAACGCCCTGCTGGCCGACATCGAACTTCCTGACCCGCCGGCGGTCACCGACGTCGAGGTCCAGGCCGCCTTCGAGGAGCGCCTTCCCACGCTGTCGCAGACGTGCGTCAGCGCCATCCTGATCGGCTTCACCGATGACCTGGCCGCCATGCAGGACCCGGCCTTCGCGCCCACCGAGGAGGAGCGGGCCGCGGCTGCGGCGCAGGCCGACGAAGCCGTGTCCCGACTCGCCGCTGGCGAAGAGTTCGCCGCCGTGGCCGCCGACCTGTCCGACGACGCCGCCTCGGCCGCTGAGGGAGGCGTGCTCGGCTGCGGCACGGTCGACGAGATCGGCGGCTTGTCCGCCAGTGCGGTGGAGCTCGAGGCGGGTGGCGTCACCGATCCCGAAGAGCTGGCCTTCGGCTACCAGCTCGTGCGGGTCGACTCCATCGAGGAGCCCGTGTTCGACGAGCAGGCCGAGGCCATCCGGGCCGAGCTCGAACAGGCGGCCTCGGCTGCGGCGCAGGAGGAGAGCAGCACCCTGCTGCGGGGCCTCTTCCAGGCGCGGCTCGAACCGTTCCTGGCCACCGCCACGATCATGGTCGACCCCCGCCTCGGCACGTGGCGGTCCGATGAGCTGGCGGTCGTGCCGCCGGCCGGGTCGACGCCGGCGCCGACGCTGCCGTCCGACGACGCGCCGGTGCCAGAGGGCCTGCCCGGCGCTCGAGCGGAGGGGTGAACTCGTCGATGCTCGAGAACTCGTCTCGCTCCGCTCGACAGGGCCCGTCACATGGGTCGGCTCGCTTCCGCAGCGGCCTCACGCCCTGAGCGAGCGCAGGCGCACCGTGGCCACCTCCCCGTCCCGACGTCGCGCCAAGCCCGAACCGGTCGACAACGCCGATGCCCCGCTGCGGCGGCGGTGGGTGCTCGTGGCCGGCGGGGTCGCCCTCGTCGTGTTCCTCTTGGTCAGCGTGCTCGCCGTGCTCGCCGTCGTCCGTCGCGACGAGGTGGCCCTGTCCGTCGACGACTGGTCGCTGTCACGTGGCGACCTCGACCAGTACCTCGAGGGCACCTCGTCGAACGTGCTGTACCAGCAGGCCCTCATCCAGCAGGGGCGCCCGATGGAGGCTCGGGTCGAGGGCAGCGACGACTTCGCCCCGCAGTTCGTGGCCCTCAGCCTGAACGACCTGCTGCAGTTCCAGATCGCCGAGCAGGTGGTGCTCGGGCGGGGTGGGCAGCTCGAGCAAGCCGATCGTGAGGCCGCGGGCCGGACGCTGACCGCCATGCTCGTGACCAGCGGTGGGCAGCTCACCGGCAGCGGCGCAGGCGACGACGAGGACGGGCGGTCGTCCACCCTCGAGACCATCCTCGACCAGTTCGGCGAGTCGCGCGTGGTGCTCGAGGACGGCGTGGCCTGGTTGGCCGCGCTGCGCCGGTCGGTCGTGGCCGAGATGGGTCCGGACGTGACGCAGGAAGCGGCGCTGGCCCAGGTCGACGAGCTGCTGGCCGAGGCCAAGCGGGCCGCCAACATCGAGGTGGCCGGGGACCTCGGGCGCTGGGACTCCGCCGCCCTCCTGATCGTGGCCGTCGACGTGTCGAACGCCGGGCTCGTCCCGGTCGGTCCGGACAGCACCGGGACGTCGATCCCGTCCTCGTCGGACACGTCGGCTCCCGCCACCACGGCCACCTCGACGCCGTGAGCGAGGTGCCCCGCATCGTCGTGGTCGGACTCGGTCCGGCCGACGTCGACCTGCTTGCTTCCGTCGTTTTGGACGCCATCGACCGGATCCCGATGCAGTTCTTGCGCACCCGGCGACACCCGGCGGCTCGAGCCCTGCCCGCCGCCCGGTCGTTCGACGACGTGTACGAGTCGGCGCGGAGCATCGACGACGTCTACCCCGCCATCGTCGAGCAATTGGTGGCCGCAGCATCGGAGCACGGCGAGGCGCTCTACGCCGTGCCCGGCTCCCCGGTCGTGGCCGAGACCACGGTGTCGCTGCTCGTGTCCGATCCCCGGGTGGCGGTGACCGTGCTGCCGGCGCTCTCGTTCCTCGACCTGGCCTGGGTCCGACTCGGCATCGATCCCGTGGCCACCAGCGTCCGCATCGTCGACGGCCACCGCTTCGAGGTCGACGCCGCCGGCCAGCGCGGACCGCTGTTCGTGGCCCAGTGCGACTCCGACCTGGTGCTCGCCGACATCGTCTCGGCCCTGGCCGACGCCGTCGAGCGGATCCCGAACCCGGCGCCACGAGACCTGGTGGTCACCGTCGTGCAGCGCCTCGGACTCCCCGACGAGTCGATCGTGGCCGTGCCGTGGCACGAGCTGGCCCGGATCACACCCGACCACCTCACCTCGCTGTGGATCCCGGAGCTGGCCGCCCCCATCGCCGGCACGGTCGAGCAGTTCGCCCAACTCGTGGCCACGCTGCGCATCGAGTGTCCGTGGGATGCCGAGCAGACCCACGAGTCGTTGCGTCGCCACCTGCTCGAGGAGTCCTACGAGGTGCTCGAGGCCCTCGACGTCGTGGATCCCGCGACGGGGGAGGGGTACGACGAGCTCGAGGAGGAGCTCGGCGACCTGCTCTTCCAGATCCTGTTCCATGCCACCCTGGCCGCCGAGGCCGGGCAGTTCACCATGGCCGACGTGGCCACCACGGTGCACGACAAGTTGCGAAGCCGCCATCCGCACGTGTTCGGTTCCGGTGTGGCGGGTTCGGCCGACGAGGTGGCGGCCGACTGGGAGCAGCAGAAGAAGACCGAGAAGGGGCGGGCCAGCGTTTTCGACGGGGTGCCGGCGGCGTTGCCGGCCCTGCTGTTCGCCTTGAAGGTGCAGAAGAAGGCGGCCACATTGGCCACCTCGGGCGACGTCGTCGACTTGCCGGCCACCCCCGATCTGGCGGCCGCGCTCGGTGGGCTGACGGGCGATGACGTGTCGAGCGACGCCGTGGGCGACGTGCTGCTGGCCGTGGTCGACGTGGCCCGCCGAGCCGGCATCGACCCGGAGATGGCACTACGGGCCCGGGCTTCGGCCTGGCGCGACGCCGTGCGCCAGGTCGAGGCCTCGACCTGATCCGTTCGCGCTAGCGGGGCGAGTCGAAGAAATCCTCGGACGCAGGATCGTCCGCCGGGGGCGCGCTCGGAGGCTGCGGCCGGTGGGCGAAGGGGTCCTTCGGGCCGCGGCGTCGACGGAGGCGGATGGCGGCGAACAGCACCAGGCCGAACACGACGAGGAACGGCAACGTGGCCAGCACGACGGCCACCAACCACGCCGCCACCGTCACGAAGGCGTCCCAGCCCGACGACAGGGCATCAGCCGGGCTCGGTGGACCTTCGTCGATCTGCTCGCCGTCGAGGTCGACGAGCTGGTCGCTGCGCACCCGCACGGAGAGCGTGGCCAGCTCCACGTTGTCGTTCATCACCCGCATCTGGCCCTTGGCCGACTCGAGCTCGATCTCGCGGTTGCGCAGCTCGTTCTCGAGGATGGCCACTTGGACCACGTCGGGGGCCTCGGCCACGAGGGCCCGCACCCGGTTGATGCTCTCCTCCAGGGTGGCGATCCGACCCTCGAGGTCGGTGTAGGCCTCGGTGACGTCTTCGGTGCTGATGTTGCGCTGTGTCACCACGGCGAGCGTGCCCAACTCGTCGAGCACGCGGTCGAGGTCGTCAGGTGGCACTCGCACCACTAGGTCGGCGCTGGCGCTGCGGCCGAAGGTGCGGTTGTCGTCGTCGACGAGTCCCTCGGCGGCCGTGATCACGTCGACCACCTGATCAGCCACGGTGGTGACCTGCTCGGCCTCGTCGACCGACAGCGTGAGGTCGGCGGTGCGGATCCGATAGCGGGCCGCCACCGTCTCGCCCTGCCCGCCGGCCACGACGTCGCCCACCGCCGCCGACTCCGCCCCCGAGCTGTTGGCGCTGTCCTGCGACGTCGAGCCGCAAGCCCCCACCGCCAACGCCAGCGTGCCGGCCGCGATCGTGGCCACGACCATTCGTACGTGCTTCCCCATGGCTCCCCCTTGGACTCCCCAACCTGCCTGTGAGAACCACTCTTGCGCCCCGGTGCGCAGATGTCCGCGCGCCCCCGGATGTCGCTGCCGGTCGCCTCGAGGGGTGGGGTCAGCCGGCGGGTTCGGTAGCGCGTCAGCCGGTGCGTCGGCCGACGAGTCCGTCGAGCCAGCGGTCGGCTTCGGTGAGGCGCCGGTGGAGCTGGTCCACGGTGGCCTCGCTCACCTTTCCGACACTCGATCGTCGATTGAGCTCGCCGTTGACCTCGCGGTGGCCGCGGCCGGTCATCTGCACGAGCTCGAGGACCCGGTCGGCGTTGGCCTCGCGAAGGCGGTCTCGGCGCTGGCGCGGCGTGAGATCGGGCCAGTCCGCCCCCAGCGCCGGATCGCGGGGCGCGGCCGCCGGCCGGTCGACGGTGAGCGGCCGCAGGGCGATGACCAGGCCGTCGTCGGCGTCGGCCTCCGCTTCGGCGGTGTCGTCGAGGTCGTCGTCTTCGTCGTCGCCGTCGAGCCATTCGGGTTGCTCGGCGTCGCCCACGACGGTGGCCGACAACACCTGGAACAGCGACAGCTGCTCGGCTTGGTCGTCGCCGGACTCGGGGCGCTCGTCGAAGGCCGTGGCATCGGCGTCGAGGTCGTCGGTCGCGGTGCGCTCCTTGGTGAGCAGGTGGCGGCGCTGCACGGCGATGTGGGCGGCCCACGTGCGCAGGCGGGAGTCGTCAGGGATGAACATCACCGCCTTCTGCATGCGGCGAGAGGCGCCGCGCCACCGCACCAGACGGCCGACGGCCTGGCGGAAGAAGAGCTCGGTGGTGGTGTTGGTGGCAAACACCCCGACCCGCAGCCGCGGGATGTCGACGCCTTCGGACACCATGCGCACGGCCACCAGCCACGGTTGGTTGCCGGCGGCGAAGTGCTCGATGCGCTT
>Ga0105047_10019909_pt1 | contig 10337 bp, 6 predicted proteins | sample MAT04_FD_78384 | JGI IMG/M metagenome (GOLD analysis project Ga0105047, IMG submission 78384) | Freshwater microbial communities from Lake Fryxell liftoff mats and glacier meltwater in Antarctica - MAT-04 (megahit assembly) | ecosystem: Environmental > Aquatic > Freshwater > Ice > Liftoff... | reverse complement strand
CGGGTCTCGATGGCGAAGAGCGAGGCGAGCGAGCCAAAGGTGAGCGAGCGGTGCACCGTGAGCGAATCGAAGTTCTCGGGTTCGGGGGTGATGCGAATGGGCGTGTGCTCGTACCAGGCCTGATAGGCGGCGAGGCGGCGGTCACGGCTCAGCGGCTGGACGCCATCGGGCTGGCCGACGTCGCCGGCGTAGTTGTTGGAGACCTCGTGGTCATCGAAGGTCGTGAGCCACGGCACCGCATGATGCGCGGCCTGCAGCAGCGGGTCGGCCTTGGTCTGGGCGTAGCGCCAACGGTACTCCTCGAGCGTGCGCGGCTCGGGCGACGCCCAGACGCGTTGGCCCGACTTGTCGGGTGAAATGTCGCCGAGCGTTGTTTCGTAGATGTAGTCGCCGAGGAACACGACGGCGTCGAGGAACTTCTCATTGGCGACATGGGTCCAGGCCCCGTAGTGGCCCCACTGGTAGTCCTGGCACGAGGCAAAGGCGAAGCGGAACTGGGCCGCATCGGCGTCGGCGGCAGGGAAGGTTCGGGTTCGCCCAATCGCGCTGGTCTGGTCCCCGGCGCGGAAGCGGTAGAAGTACCAGCCGTCCGGCTGCAGGTTGGTGACGTCGATGTGCAGGGCGTGACCGCTGGCCGCCGTGGCCGTCGCTACGCCGGAGGCCACGAGGTCGCCGAACTGCTCGTCGGTGGCCACGTCGTAGGCCACCTCGACATCGCCCGCCGGCGACCCGCCTCCCGCGACCGAGGGGTCCGACGCCAGGCGCGTCCACACCATGACCCGGTCGGCGAGCGGATCACCGCTGGCCACGCCCAGGGCGAAGATTCCCGGTGCCAGTTCGGCCGCGGCTGGCTGGGCCAGCTCGAGAGGTTCGGCGGTGGTGGACGCCGTTGCGCCATCGCCGGCCGTGCCCTTGTTCTGTTCACTGTCCGATTCGCTCGAGCAGCCCACGGCCACCGTGGCCACAGCCAACGAACTCAAGAACGTACGACGATCCACATCCACCCCCGGGTCGGTGGACACGATAACGCTCCGTTCACCTCCCGTTCACCTTGGGGTCATGGACTGCTTGCCTACAGCAACATGCCGCCGTCGACGACGAGGGTGTGGCCACAGATCCACGAGGCGGCATCGCTCGCCAGGAACAGCGCAGCGTTGGCGATGTCGGCCGTCTCGCCCAGTCGCTTCATCGTGACGAAGTCGGCCATGGCGACCTCGTTGGTCTCCCACAGCGCCTTGGCCATGTCGGTCTTCACCAGCCCAGGCGCCAACGCGTTGACCCGCACGACGGGCGCCAACTCCTTGGCCAGGGTCTTGGTGAGGTGGATGAGCGCCGCCTTGGTCACGTTGTAGTTGCCGATCGACGCCTCGACCGACAGCCCGCCGATGGAGGCGACGTTGATGATCGAGCCGCCGGGGCGGTCCTTCATCGAGGCATGCCAGGCGAACTGGGACCAGAACAGCGGTGCCTTGAGGTTCACGTCCACCGTCTTGTCCCAGCGGCCCTCGTCGATGTCGAGCGTCGGGCCCATGTAGGGGTTGGTGGCGGCGTTGTTGACCAGGATGTCGATGCCGCCGAAGCGCTCGACGGTCGCCGCCACGCAGGCCTTGGCGGCCTCGAGGTTGCCGGCGTTGGCGTCGAACGCCTCGATCTCGGCGTCGTCGGGAACGTCATCGCGGCTCACGATGTAGCCCCGCGCCTCGACCAGGGCGTCGTGCTTGCGCGACGAGATCATGACCTTGGCGCCCGCGGCGGCGTACACGGCGGCGATCTCGCGGCCGATCCCCTTGGACGCACCGGTGACGAGCGCGACTTTTCCATCGAGACGAAGTTCCATGGGCCGAACCCTATCGGCGAGAGGACGGGCGATAGCGTGGCGGCGTGAACCGGCTCGCCCACGAAACCAGCCCCTATCTGCGTCAGCACGCCGATAATCCGGTGGACTGGTATGCGTGGGGCCCCGAGGCGTTCGCCGAGGCCGAGCGCTCGGGTCGCCCGGTGCTGTTGTCGGTCGGATACTCGGCGTGTCACTGGTGCCATGTCATGGCTCACGAGTCCTTCGAGGACCCCGACACGGCCGCGGTGATGAACCGGCTCTTCGTCAACATCAAGGTCGACCGCGAGGAGCGTCCCGACGTCGACGCCATCTACATGGAAGCGACCCAGGCCATGACCGGGCGCGGCGGTTGGCCGATGACCGTCTTCATGGACGCCGAGGGCGCGCCGTTCTACTGCGGCACCTACTTCCCCGCCCAACGCCGCCACGGCCAGCCCGGCTTCGTCGAGCTGTGCACCGCCATCGACGATGCCTGGCACCACCGCCGCTCCGAGCTCACCGAGCAGTCGAGTCGCCTCGTCGACCACATCCGCCAACAACCCGCCTTCTCGGTGGACGCGGACCACATCGAGGTCGAGCAGCTCGACGTCGCCGAGTCCAAGCTCATCGCGTTGTTCGATTCGCTTTGGGGCGGCTTCGGCGGGGCCCCGAAGTTTCCGCAGTCGATGTCGATCGACCTGTTGTTGCGTCAGGCCCGACGCACCGGCTCGGCCCGAGCTCTCGAGGCGGCCCGCCACTCGCTCGACGCCATGGCCGCCGGCGGTATCTACGACCACCTCGGCGGCGGCTTCGCCCGCTACTCGACCGATGAGCAGTGGCTGATCCCCCACTTCGAGAAGATGCTCTACGACAATGCGCTGCTGCTTCGTCCCTATCTGCACGCCTGGCAGATCACGGGCCACGACGCCTACCTGCAGGTGCTCAGCGAGACCATCGGCTACGTGCGGCGCGACCTCGGCAGCGAGGCCGGCGGCTTCTTCTCGGCCGAGGACGCCGATTCGCTCGACGGCCAGGGCCACAGCGAGGAGGGCGCCTTCTACGTCTGGTCGATCGATGAGATCGAAGCGGTGTTGGGCGACGCGGCCGACGAGTTCATCGAGTTCTACGGCGTCACCCGCAGCGGCAACTTCGAGTCGGGCAACGTGTTGTTCCGCCCCATCGGCGAGGCCATCCGTCCGCCCTCGATCGACGCGGCCCGGGCCATGTTGCTGGAGCACCGCAACCAGCGCAGCCGACCCGGCCTCGACGACAAGGTGCTGACCGAGTGGAACGGACTGATGATTGCCTCGCTCGCCGAGGCCGCGGCTGCCACCGGCAACACGGCGTGGCGGGACGCCGCGGTGGCTGCGTCGGAGTTCCTGTGCCGCGAGCTGCGCGACGCAAACGGGCGCTGGCATCGCTCGTGGCAGGCTGAGGGCGGCGCCCGCCACCTCGCCTATGCCCACGACTACGCCGCTCTCGTCGATGCCTTCACCCGCGTCTATGAGACCACCGGGGTGTTGCGCTGGTTGGCCGAGGCGCAAGCAACGGCGGCCTCGTTGATCGACCTGTTCTGGGACGTCGATGATGGCGGCTTCTTCACGACCGGCCACGACGCCGAAGCGTTGGTGGCACGTCCGAAGGACCTCATGGACAACGCCACGCCCTCAGCGAACTCCACCGCCGCCTCAGCCCTGCTGCGGTTGGCACCGCTGCTGTCGGCTGACGACCCCGACACCGCCCGGTTCGCCGATGTCGGCATCAAGGTGCTGGCAATACTCGGTGCGGTTGCGGCCGAGAACCCGTTGGCCTTCGCCAACCTGTTACTGGCCGTCGAACTCGAGACCGAGGCCGTCACCGAGATCGTGATCGCCGGTGATCGCCCGGACCTCGTCGAGGCCGTGCAGCGGGGCTGGCGCCCAACCGCGGTGCTGGCGTGGGGCGAGCGAGGCGAGGGATCGCTGTGGCACGAACGCACTGATGGACTGGCCTACGTGTGTCGCGATCAAGCCTGCCGCCAACCGGCGGATTCGGTCGACGAGCTCCTCGGCCAGCTGGCCGACCCAGGGCTCGAACCGACTGCGGCGGGACGCCTGTGAGGACGCAACGCTGATGAAACACAAGCTGAAGATGACGATCGCTATCGGCGGATCGATTCTCGTTTTGGCCCTCGCACTGCTCGTCGTCGCCAACCGGGCCAACCGGCCCGACTCAGAGCTGCCCAAGTTCGCCAATCCCACCGGCACCCTGCCGGACGATCGCAAGGCCCTGTCGGTGATCCGGCCGTTCTCCCCCGAGGTCGCCTGGAACCGGCCGGTGACCGACTTCGGGCGTTCCGTGAAGTACGACCAGTATGCCGAGCGCTTCTGGAAGTACGGCGGCTACGGCGGCTGGGAGGACCCCTCGTTGCGGGGCCTGCTCTACCTGGAGATGCGCAACTACGCCGTGCCCATTTACGACGCCCGTCTGGCGACCGGCACCAAGCGGGCCTACTTCGCCGGGTTCGGGTACCCCCCGTCGCCCGGGTTCTCCGTGGAGGTGCCCTGGAACGATTCGTGGAAGCCGGCGCCGGGCAACGACGCCCAGATGCTCATCATGAATCCTGACACCGGCGAGCAGTGGACCATCTGGCTGTACATGGTGAACAACCCCTCGACGTGTCTGGGGTTGGCCAACCTGGCGAGCGGCTTCACCCCGTTCACCGACCTCTGTGTTGGCGGCGCGGGCAAGCTGGCCAACGAGGACGGCACCGACGGCGACTACCGCACCTGGAACAGCACGCTCGTCGAGCGGGGCATGGGCCTGCCGAAGCTGGCACTGGTCACCACGCCCTATGAGGTGCAGCAAGGCAAGATCGAACACGCCCTGGAGATGACGGTCTTCAACTCGATGTTCGGACCGCCGTGCAGCGACGCCGAGGTGGACACCCCGGCTGCCGGCTCCACCTGCGGGTTCTACCTGCCACCAGCGACCCGGGTGGAGTGGGCCGAGGGCCCGGTCACCGGGTGCGGCGAGAACAATCAACCCGACACCCCGGCCGTGCGGGAGAAGACCGTGCCCCACGGCATGCGCTTCGCGCTCGACATCACCGATGACGACATCGAGGCCTGGCTCGACGAGCGCGGCTACGCCGACCCGCTGCGCACGACTGCCCGCGTCTTCGCGGTGGCGCTGCGTGACTACGGGTGGATGGTCGCCGAGACTGGGTGTTACGGCACGTCCATCGAGGTCGATGGCATGATCAATCCTGATGCTGCGAAGATCTGGAAGTCGCTCGGGGTCGAGGACAACCCCAAGGCCGGCGAGATGCTCTACGGGCTCGTGACCGAGGACAACATCTACGTGGTGAACCCCCCGGAGCCTGTCACGTCGTCCAAGCCGCCGAGCCCGGGACGCAACGAGTAGAACGTCATCATGACGACGAACGAGGACCGCTCAACCGCCCGCCTCCTGTGGTCCCTCATCGAACCGGTGCACGCGGTGTCGTACTTCTCCCAGCCGTGCGCCGACGCCATGGACGAGGTGGGTCTCAAGGGATTCTGGATGGGCTACTTCGCGGGGCGGGCAGCACCGCTCGGGGCGTGCCCGGCCGCAGTGGTTGCGGCAACGTTCTACAACTTCGCTCCTGCCCGGGTCAGACGCGCCATCCCCGAGGCCTGGCAACGCGCCACGCCGACCGAGGTGATCGAGGCCCGCAGCGCGGCGGCGGCCATCGCCTTGCGGCAATGGTCGCGAGATGCCGATGAGCAGACCCGTCGGGCGCTCCCCCTGCTCGAGTCAGCCGCGGTAGCAGCCAAGTGCGACGGGCGGGTGCTCGCGGCGGCGAACCAGCAGGTCGCTCCCCCGGCCGATCCGGTGGCCCGCCTGTGGCAGGCGACGACCACGCTGCGCGAGCACCGCGGCGACGGCCACCTCGCCGCACTGATCGCTGCCGAGCTCGACGGACTCGAAGCCCACGTGCTGGCTGTCGCCGTGGGGCGCGCCGATGCCGAGCAGTTGAAGAAGGCCCGGGGCTGGAACGATGAGGAGTGGCGCACCGCGGTGGACCGCCTCCGCTGGAGAGGCCTCGTCGACGACGACGGTGTCGCCACCGACGACGGCCACCTGCTGACCGCTCGCATCGAGGACACCACCGACGACCTGGCAGCCCAGCCCTACCGCGATGGGCTCACCGCCACCGGCCTCGACCTGTTGCGAACCGTTCTGCGGCCGTTGGCTCGAGCGGTGACGGCGACCAACGCCATCCCCTTCCCCAACCCCATCGGCCTGCCGGCGCCGCGGTGACGCCTCGGCGAGCAGTTGGCGTTCGGGCACTGCTTTGGCATACGCCCCCACTCCTCGGAGCCGCAGCGGCCTCGTTGACAATGCGCGCCGGAGTTCTGCTGAACTCCGACTCGATCGCCTACTTCGACGCAGCGCGCGTGCTGAGATCCGCACCGCAGGACTACCTCCAAGCCGCAGACAGCAGTGCAGCGCTACCAGGGCGGTTCCCCCCGCTGTATCCCACCCTGCTCGCCCTCATCAGCCTCGCAGTGCCCGTGATGGAAGCTGCCCGCTGGATCAACGTTGCGCTCATCGGTACGACACTGGCCATAGTCGCCACCGTCATCCGTCGTCATTCCTCCGTTGTGGCCGCGCTGGTCGCCACCATTGTGTTGCTCTGCACCAGGGGATTCGTGATCGCCATCCACGGCTTCATGATGTCCGACGCGCTCTATCTGGCCGTAGTGATGGCGACGATCTCCATGACCGACCAAACCCTGAACGGCGAGTACGGCGCGACGCGTCATCGCCTTCTCATGGCTGGCGCCATTGCAGGCGGAGCGCTGGCGTTCTCAACGCGGCTCATTGGCCTGACAGCCATCGCAGCCGTCGCCCTGTCGCTCTTGCTGCTCAGACCAGCCGGTCAACGGTTGCGTCCGACGATCCTTGCGATCACGGCAGGCTCGGTGCCCGTTGTTGCCTGGATCGCCGTGTCCTCGTCAGCCGGCCACATCGGCGAGCGGCCTCTTGGCTGGTTCCCTCCAGGATTTAGCACCTGGTCCGACCTGCCCGACGCGGTCGCTCACTACTTCCTGCCCGGTATCGCGTTGTCCTCGGTGACCCGCTGGCCGGTCCTCGTGGCGACGACGGTCGGGCTATTTGCTGCCGCACTCAAGAGTGTCGCAATCTTCGAGTCGGGTCGCCGACCGCTCGCAACTTCCGCGGATCGGGCATGTGCCATTGCAGTGGTCTTCGCTTGGACGAACCTGGTGGGCCTGACTGGATCAATGCTCTTCGTCGATCCCCTGGTGGCCTACGACCTCAGGCACCTCATGCCCATCTGGGGTGCTGTCGTGATCGTGCTCGGAATCCGCCTCGGTGAATGGAGCAGGTCCACCCACCTCCCATCGCGGTACCGACCCAGGGTGATCCGGATTGCCGTCGTAGCCATCGCCCTCTCGATGGCCACGATCACGGTGCATTCGATCAATGACCCTTCCCGCAGCTGGTTCAACATGGCAGTGGAGGCCTCGGAATCGCCGCTGGTTGCCGAGCTGCGGCAAATACCGCCCGGCGCAGTCGTCTACAGCAATCGGCCTGATCTTGTCGTGTTCTTCACGACCCACGACACGGTGCTTCCGATCCCAATGGCGGCTGAGCCCGCCACTGGGATCGAGAACGACGGATACGCCGGTCAGATCGAGGCGATGAATTACGCAACCCACACATCTTCGGCCCTTGTTGCAGTCTTCACAGCGGATCCGTTGTGGAGTCCCGACCTGTCAGTTCTGAAGGCCGATGGCGACCTGCGTGTCCTGAAGTCGTCTCTCGATGGGGTGTTGCTGAAAGCCCGCTAGATCATGACGCCATCGGGGCCGTGGGGCTCGGTGGCAATGAACGGCTCGTCGTGCTTGTGGATCATTCCCCGCGACACCCAGCCCCGCTTGTCGGCCCAGACCAGCAGCGGAGGAAGCACGACAAGTGCGCTGAGCAAGGCAATGGCGACGTTCATGCCGACGACCCGACCGAAGTCCCGCAACAGCGGCATCGACGAGAACGAGATGACCGCCACGCCGGAGATGGCGGTGAGGGCCGACACGATGAACGCCCGCCCAGTCCGAGCGGCGGTGACGTCGACCGCTTCCTTGGGGCTGAGGCCCCGGCCGCGCTCCTCGACGAACCGCAAAAGGATGAGCGACGTGAACTCGGTACAGGCGGCGACCACGAGTGGGCCGCCGACGGCAGTCATCGGTGACAGCTCCCAACCGAACCAGTACGCCAGCAGCGACGACGCTCCCACGGCAATGAGCACCGGCACCAGCGACAGCAGTGAGCGCACGATGCTCCGCATCCGAATCGCCAAGAACAGCCCGACGAACCCGATCGACAGGTAGGTGAGCAGGATGCGGTTCTTCTCGAGGTTGTCGAGGAGGCCGACACCGACCACCACCAAGCCCGATGGGGTGAGCGTGGTGCCTTCGGGCGGAGCGTGCACCCCGGTCTTCTCGGAGCGGATCTCCTCGACGATGACCTTGCGATCCTCCAGCGAGCCTGGTCCGGCCAAGAAGGCGATGTTGAGCGCCTGCTTGCCCTCGGAGTCGTTGAACACCGACGACTTGATGTCGTCGGGGGCCGCTTCGTAGGCGGCTTTCACGAGTTCGGCCGTGGGGTGGACTCGTTCGGTGCCGGGCACGACCAGCAGATCGCTGACGAGTCCGACGATGCTTGATGCCGACACCAGCGCGCCGGGGTTGGCCTCGAGGTAGCGGTTGGTGAAGTCGTCGACGTGATCGATGACCGGCTGGGTGAACGAATCCTCGGACTCGATGAAAACCCCGAGTTCGCTCGACCCGCCGACCTCTTTCTCGGCGTAGTTGAGGTTCTTGATGACCTCGGACTCGGGGTTGACCCACTTCACCGGGTCGGTCTGGATGAGCAACTTCTTCTCGACGGTGACCCCGCCGACGAAGATGGCGATCGCGGCGATGCCGAGTGGAATGGCTGCGGCCGATGGCAGGCCGCCCATCTTCACGACAAGGTTGCCCAGCCGGCCCTCGTTGAACTCGCCCTTGGGCGTGGGCTTGCGGTACTCGCGGATGCCAAGGGTGGCGAGCGGAATGATGATCGACGCGAGGCAGATGACGGCGACACCGACGGCCAGCAGGATGCCGAAGTCACGCAACATGGGCACTGCCGCCCACTGCAGGGCCGCAAAGGCGAACACGGCGTCGAACGTAACCACCAACAGGGCCGGTCCCAGATTCCGGGCGGTCTCCTGGATGGGGTGATCGGAGCGACCGACGATGGCCTCCTCCTCGATGCGTGCGTGCATCTGAATCGCGTAGTCGATGCCGATCCCCAACATGACGGGTAGGCCCGCAACGGTGACCAGTGTGAGCGGGACCCCGGCGAACCCGGCGACGCCGAACGCCCAGATGACGCCGATGATGATGACGGCGAGCGGCAACAGTCGCCACCGCACATTGAACAGCACCAGCAGGATGACGACCATGATGGCCAGGGCGATGCCGCCCAGGGTGAGCATCCCGCCGCGGAGGTAGTCGTTGATCTCGACGAGCAGCTTGGGCGCTCCGGTGGTGCGAACGTCGGCGTTCTCGAGTTTGAGGTCCTCGATGATGCCGTAGGCCTCGTTGGTCGACTTGGTAGCCGGATCGACCTTCAGGTTGCCGTCGAAGCGGGTGAAGATCATGGCGTGGGTGTCGTCGGGGAACACAGCGCGCTGGGATCGGCGGATCTCGCCCTCGTTGTCGTGCAGGAGGAAGTCGGTCCACGCCGGCTGGGGAAGGAACCGCTCGGCCTCGGGGATCTCGGGAATGTTCGCCTCGGGATTGCCGATGATCCGCTGCGTGGTGATCAGCGTGTCGGCCTCGCGGAGCTCCTTGTCCTTACCGGTGGCCTCGTCGGACGCCGTCTTGAGCGAGGTGGCAGCAATGGATGTCAAGAGGTTGGGCAGGGTCGGCGCCGCCGGGTCGGCGGAGATGAGCCGGGCGGAGAGCTCGAGCGCAACCAGAGGGTCGATGACGCCGCGCACCCCGTCCACCTTGCGTAGCTTGGCGCCGGCGTCGGCGATGGCCTTGTTGTTGACGGGGTTGGTGATGAGCTCGTTGACCGTGTGGCCGTCATCCATCGTGATGACGGTCAGGTTGGCCTCGCCACCGAAGCGGTTCTGGTAGTCGATGCTCTCGGTGTACGCCGGGTCATCGGCGTTGAGGTAGCTGTCGGTACCGGTGGCGAACTGCAGCTTGGTGATGCCGAAGCTCATCGTGAGCGTGAGCAACAACCCAACGATGGCGACCAGACCCGCTCGCCTGCCCAGCTCGACCGCAAGTCGTGACCAGAACTTCTGCATGAGCCATCCCCCGTTGTGCGCTATTCAGCGCGCGAACGGTACTCGCTTCCCCGATGCCGCGTTCACCAAATGTTCACCGTGCCGCTGCGGTACCCGGCTACCACTTCCCCCGGTGCGCAATGGCGTCGAGAGGCGGGCGACGGCGGCGGGCCGAGATCGACCCCCGTT
>Ga0105047_10019908_pt1 | contig 10337 bp, 4 predicted proteins | sample MAT04_FD_78384 | JGI IMG/M metagenome (GOLD analysis project Ga0105047, IMG submission 78384) | Freshwater microbial communities from Lake Fryxell liftoff mats and glacier meltwater in Antarctica - MAT-04 (megahit assembly) | ecosystem: Environmental > Aquatic > Freshwater > Ice > Liftoff... | reverse complement strand
CTGCAGCCGACGGCAATCTTCACAACACGGCTGTCACACTTCAGAAACATTCCGATCAGAAACAGCGACGCCAGCGGCCCGAGAAACATGTTGAACGCAGGGGCCATCAGATCAATAATATTGCGGCCCGAATGCTGGGCCAGATAAGCGACGCCGATTGCAAGTGATGTCACGATCAGTCCGATCGCAACAGACAGCAAGCGGGCGAATCCGACATCCGTCAGGATCGGCTTTCGATGGGGACGAAGTCGTCCGTATAAATCGCCTGCAAAAACAGCACTGATGCTGTTGACTCCGGCGACAAGTGTCTGCATCACATCACACACAAGTACCGCGAGAATGACTCCACCGATACCGGCAGGCAGCTGGTGGGCAAAGAAATGTGGCAGGACTTTATCACCCTGCTTCACGATGGAGTGGCCGTTCTCAACAACAAAAATCCCCTCCGGCAGATAGGCAGGATGCTGCAAATAAAAGGCCAGCAATGCCAGTCCGCACAATGCCAGCAGCACCCCAATCGTCACATCGGTGACCGCCGCTACGAGGTAGCTCCGTCGGGCCGATTTCAGCGATGCGGTCGAGAAATAGCGCTGCAACACGACCTGATCAGAACCATGAGTGCAGATGACCCAGAAGAAACTCAGCAACGCGGCGGTGAACACCGTCATGCGGACCGTGGGATCGAGGCTGAATAGAATCGGCTTTGTATGTCCCGTTGAGTTCTCAGCCGCAATCTTCCACCATTCCACCGGGCCGGTTCCGGTCGTCCAGACAACGTAACCCAGCGTCACGACCGTTCCGCCAAACAGCATCACCGACTGCAGCACATCGTTCCAGATGGCCGCTCTGAATCCTCCCACGCTGCCGTAGATGGTCGCTGAGAGCCCGACGGAAACAATAATCCAGTACAGGAAGGAAGCTCGCAGCATGGTCGGTTCCGCAGCGGCGGGATCGAGCCACTTTGCAATCGGATCAATGGTGTCAGCCGAAATCAGAGTTCCCACCATCTGTGTCAATGCCAGTGATCCGACATACGTGACCATTGACATCCATCCCAACCGCAGCAGAAGAAACAGCAGACTTCCGATGATGCGGGTCTGAACGTCAAATCGTCGCTCCAGATACTCATAGGCACTGGTGAACTTCAGCCGCATAAAAAAGGGAATCCAGACAAACAGCACGACTGACATGCTGAACGGCAGTGCCAGATACTGGGCAAACATGGCGACACCGTTCTTGATCATTTCTCCGGGAACACCCAGGTACGAGATACTGGACATTAAGGTTGCCAGCACGCTCAGGCCCACGGCCATCCACGGCATTCGACGACTACCCAGAAAGAACTCGCTGGTGTTGGCCTGTCGCCTCGAAGACCAGATCACAATTCCCATCGTGACCAGCAGATAGATGCCCAATGCCAGAAAATCCATCCACTGCAGGCCATCCCGGGGGACCGGTGCGGTGCGCGTGTTGGCCACGATTACATCGACGAGATCTGTCGTTTGGGTCATGCAGCACTCTGGACGATATGAGTAGAGTTAAATTGGGGCTCATTCTCGATAGGAACTCCCGTGTCGATTGCATCCTACAAGCTGTGAACGGAATATTTCAAGCAACCGCGAAGTTTCGCAAGGAGGCTTGAGCTTCGCTTCGATGGATCATCATCGAGCGGCGAAAGCCTTCGACTTGCGGCATTAGTCGCCATCCACAAGATCCCAGAATTCAGCCTCATTCGGATCCGGCTGAGGCTTCTTGCGACCGGATGCATTACTACGTCCGAGAGACTGTGGGATGTTCGGTGGCGAGTTGGCTGTGGTTGGTTGCGACTGGACTCGTTTTGCCGACTTTTGCAGTGCGGCCTGACGCTTCCCTTTGGGACTCTGCTTTCCCGGAACATTGTTGCAGCTTGAACAGCGTCCATTTCGCTGCAGCGGCGTTCCGCAATCATTGCAGAGGAGAACTGGCTGGTCTTCGATTTGCGCAACGGCCTGTGACAGATATGAAAGTTCCGCCAGTGCGTCAAGTTCCGGACTGATCACAGCGGCAGGCCTGGGTGCTGCTTTGATTGTTTCCTTCCCTGCAGGATTCTGTGGCGGGGATTTTGCCGATGGATTTGGCGCAGAAACAGCAGGACTCTTTTCCGAAAACCATTCAGCGCCAGTTGCTGTCTTTGGGTCTGCAACGACGTCAGGTGTTTCCTGCAGTTGTGGATTCAGGTTTTCCTGCCGGATGATTTCTATTTCTGTTCGCAGACCACTCACGGGTTCCACAGCCGACACATGGACGCGAGCCTGATGATCGTAACTGATCGTGACTTCAATCTCAGTGCCTTCCGGCAGGTCCGCAGGCAGTCCTGTGATCTGACAATCTCCAAGGACGGTTGGCGGACGATCAGCGCCGGCACCACTTTCAACAATCTGGACGCGGACTCGGGCTTGATGATCCACAACAGTCCCGAACACATGCGTGGTCGCGGCAGGCAAAGGCGTATTCGCGGGAATCAGATAATGGGGTATGCGTTCCCCCGTTTCGTCACGCACCAGAATCCCCAGTGCCCGGGCGTTTACGCTTTGCTGTTGCACATTCGCGAGCCGCGACGATGCCGTGCTGTTGAAGACCGTCCGGGCGTACTGATCGTTCGACAGCAGCATTCCCGCATAATAGGCCGCACCGTGCGCGATCGATTGATCGGGCGAAAGCGATGAATTCAGAGTTCGACCGCTGAGCTTCTTCAGACTTTCCCGGATCATCGGCATCCGCGACGCACCGCCAGTCGTGAGTACGACATCGATATGAGCCCAACCGAATTTGTTGTCTTTCAGAATGCGGCGCGTGATTTCTTCTGTTCGCTGAATCAGCTTTCGGCTGAGCGATTCGAATTCTGTCTGCTCAATCTGGTACGTCTTGCGGTGCCCTTCGTGCTGCACCGTAATCGCAGCTCGTGGCCGCACTGAAAGGCTGCGTTTGGCCTGCTCAGCTTCCAAAGCCAGAAATTGCAGGCTGCCGCGATGAGAACGAGGATCGTCGCCAAAGTCCGCGATGAATTTCTCAGCAGCAGCATCAATGAGCACTTTCGTAAAATCCAAACCACCCAGTTCCAGGTCACCGTCAGACGCGACAACGCGAACCTGGTTCGTCTTGTACTTCACAATTGCGATGTCCAGCGTGCCGCCACCAAGGTCGAACACGAGCAATTGCTGATCGATGGCGAGTTCGGTAAATGCCAGTCCTTCATTCCCCAACACATGACAAAGCGCTGCCGCAACTGGCTCATTGATCATTTCGATTCGTTCCAGCCCGGCCGCATGACCGGCCTGCATCGTCGCATGTCGATGTGCATCGCCGAATTGAGCAGGCACCGTGATGACGGCTTCACTGATTTCGCCGATCTGTTCCTGAGCAGCCGCGATCAGCTTTCGCAAAATCATCGCGGAAATATGCACCGGTGAGTATCGCGTCTCATCGATCTTCCAGAACTTCTCCGGGTTGCCCATAAAACGCTTCACGTGCTGGACAACACGCTCCGGACTGGCGATCGCGTTCCGCATAGCTTCGGTGCCAATGATCGGCTGATCACCATCGAAGAACACCACCGACGGGGTGGAGAGTTCGCCTTCCTGATTCGGAATCGTGACCGGCTGACCGTACTCGTTCAACCACGCGATGCACGAGTACGTTGTACCAAGGTCAATTCCAACAGCATGGGTGTGCTTCATAATGAATCTCAATTGCTTCGCACGACGAGTCTCCGGACCGGTCCGGGCAGGGGTTTTCCACCGTCGCATGGTACTTGTCGCGTTGTCCGTCCACTACAGAAACTGTTCGCTTCCGGCACAACACGTGACAGATTTGTCGTTCTTCGGTTCAGTCATGCCTGGTTTTATGGCAGAATAGACCGCATTTGGCATTTCAGCGAAGAATCCAGCGAGGCATTGCCAATTCGTCTCAGTCCAATGAATTGTTAAACGCAGTTGCGATTCCTGTAGCTTGGACATTCATGTCCGAGTTATTGGCCATGCGACGGACAAGAATGTCCATCCTACATGTGGCCATGCGACGGACAAGAATGTCCATCCTACATGTGGCCATGCGACGGACAAGAATGTCCTTCCTCGATTCGATCGTTTTGACATCGCAGCGAAAACTTGACTCGTTTACAACATGCTGTGAAAAGCGGGTTTGTCCGGGTCTTCGATGAGAAAGTGAAACAGTCCAACCACCGAAATTTGGGTTACGGGCGAAGCCCGGGCCAGGACCTTTGGGGAATTCGACTTGAAAATGCGCACGATCCTCATCTTTCTTCTTGTCATCCCGACCGACGAACCGGCCCCGTTTAACACGGGTAAGGATCTTCATACCGCCTTGGCGACAAACATCAGTTGGTTCAGCATCAGGTCAGAACTCGGGGTACAGCTCCGCGATCTGCAGGCCCAGACGGGAGTCGTGATTCTGCGGGATCGCCGAATTGATCCGCACCAGGCGATCAGTGTGAAAACGGATTTTGTATCGCGAGTTCAGGTGCTTAAACAGATTTCTTCCGCAATTCCTCAAGGAGCGTTTTGCGTGACGGAAAGTTTCGCCTGTGTCGGGCCTGCGGAAGCCATTGATCGGCTTCCGATTCTGCTGAGTCACAACGCTGACCAGGTAAACTCACTTCGGAAGAAAATCGATGCCGCCGCGTTTCGTCGGTTGACCGCGAAAATCGATGCGTCGTGGGAAGTACTGTCGGAGCCACGTCAGATTCTGCTGGACTACGCTATGTCGGCCGGGGCTGTGATCAAGAACCCAGACGCTATACCTCACGACGTCTGGGCCGAAGTAAGACTCCCCCGAATGTCCTTCTCCGAATCAGCAACGATGATCCTGAATCAGTTTGACCTGACGTTCAGGCTGGCGGGCGATCGAGCCGAACTGACGATTATCCAGATTGATCCGGAAGAACTGCTGGAACATCGTTATGCAGTTGGCCGCAAATTCAAAGACGCTGTCGTCACCGCCTGGCAGCAACAGGCACCAGATGCCGAGATCAGATGGACAGGTTCAAACGCCACAGTCACGACCACACTGCGGCAACACGCTTCACTCAACGCAATGCTGCAGGAGGCGTTGAACCCCGTCAGCAGATCAGATCCAACTTTGACGACAAAAGACGGTTCCATTCGCACGAGAAACTTCCAGATCAAGGCTGAACGAGCGACGATCGGGCAGTTGATCGAATTCTTTCGACAGGAAAGAATCACGATCGAACTTATCGACAAGGATTCACCGGAGGTGCTCGCCATCCTGAATGAATCAGTTCAACTTGACACACTGTCCGAACGACAACCGGGCTCAAAAATATTCCCGCTGATCTTTGGAGAGTATTTCAAACGAGTCGATGTGCAGGATGATCGAGTCGTGCTGTCGCGGGAATAAGCACGTGTTCACAAATAAATTGGAATTACCACAGGAATCGCAATCAGGGGACTGACGTCCCCCGCTCGCCGGGACCAGGCGAGCCGTGAGACGTCAGTCTCCGGTTTCGGCGTTCCCAAGCCACTGTTGTGCGCTCAATCTTGTGCCTGGGTGCTTACTCCATCGACCGACCACGAACGGGTTACGGCCCTGAATAACCCAGTCGTGCTGCCATCGCACTGTGGAGAGATGTTGACGAATCTGGACTGAACAATTCCCACTCGCGGTGCGAAAAGGTGGCGGGAAAGGCAGGGATTCGAACGATTCGGGCAGTTTGCTATGCTGCTTACCACATTATCGACTCGGCTGGACGTACAGCGGGATCGATCCGAACAGGTTTTTTAGAAGTTATGTTTTCATCATGAGATACGATGTTTTTGGCGTGGGCAATGCCCTGGTGGATATTCAGGCCAGAGTTTCAGATAACTGGGTCGCGGAGACTGGCTTCGAAAAAGGCATCATGACGCTGGTCGATGACGGGCAGCAAAACAGTGTTCTCAGCCGCCTGAGCGGAATTTCGCTCAACCGCTGCGCGGGCGGGTCCGCAGCGAACACCGTCATGGGCGTCGCGGATTTTGGCGGCAAAGCAGCGTACGCTGGCAAAGTCGCCAGCGATGAAGCTGGAGAGTTCTTTCTGCACGATATGCGCAAGATGGGCGTCACGATTGAAGTTGCTGCGGCTGGCAGCGGGCAGACCGGAACCTGTGCGGTGCTGATCACTGAAGATGCTCAACGTACAATGCTTACAAATCTTGGTGTGTCGGCGACATTAACCGAACAGGACATCAATGAAGACGAACTGAAGCGTGCGACGTACGTATATGTCGAAGGCTATCTCCTCACCAATCCAGGCACGCGGGCTGCCGCCTACAAGGCCATGAATGCGGCAAAGATGTTCGGCTGCAAGGTAGCCTTCACCGCGTCCGATCCATTTCTGTGCAACATGTGCCGAGATGAAATCTGGGCTTTGGTCGAAGGGCCCGTCGATCTGTTCTTCTGCAATGAGGAAGAAGCAAAAAGTCTGACCGGCAGGACCGACCCGATCGAATGTGCTGCTGAGTTGCATCGGCATGCACAGAACGTCGCGATGACGCTTGGTGCAAACGGGTCCATTCTGATGCACGAAGGAACTGCGATTCCCATTGAGGGCGTCCCGGTCGATGCCGTCGATACGACTGGTGCAGGTGACATGTATGCGGGTGCGCTGTTGTACGGGATTACGAACGGGATGAGTTGGAAACAGGCAGGGCATCTGGCATCGCATGCCGCCGCGCGCATCGTCGGACAATTGGGAGCTCGTTTGCAGAACCGATTCACGCCGAAAGAAATCACGGCGTTGATGAAGTAGCTTAAGCGGAAGGATGCGTGAATGGCGGAAATCTTTCCCGGCATGTTGACGGCATCTCCAGTCTTGTCAGAGTCCCCTGAATGAAGAACAACAAATTGAATCGAACAACATGGTTTCGAATCCGTGTTTCCGGGGGTGTCTGGATTCTGCGCACTGCAACGTTGTTTTTGACCTTGAGTGCAGCTCTGATCCAGTCAGCGGCAGGGGCTGACACGGGCGAAGCAAAGTGGCGTTATACGCTGAAACAACCGACAGGCTGGCTTGATGCATCGTACAGTGACGTCAAGCTGAACGATGACCTCAAGTGGCAGGAAGGTCATGGCGGATTCGGAACGACAGATCATGCGACCGGACGAGTCCTCACCGAATGGACTTCACCTGAGATCTGGTTGCGTCAGGTGAAAATTCTCAAGTCGATTCCGCCCGACGCTGCATTGTACGTTCAAACGCCGGGTGAAACGGAAATCTTCATCAACGGAACTCTGGCTGCGAAAATCGACGGTGCCCTTGAAAAACACGCCGTCTTCCCGCTGTCATCCGACGCGCTCTCGGCCCTGCGCGAAGGAAAGAACATTGTCGCGGTTCATGCAAAAGCCGAAAACGTCGCCGAACCTCATTGTATCGACGTGCATCTGGTCTCTGCGAACAGCATTCCGACGCTGGTTCCGTTCACAACCTGGGACAGGATCAAAGTCGAGTATCCAATGTGGCTCACGATTCTCGTGACGCTGATGGTCCTGATCTTGCTCGCGTACGAGAAACCGGCTGACATGGTGTTTGCGGGTGCCATCGTGCTACTGTCACTTTGCGGCGTCATCACGGCTCAGGAAGCCTTTGGCGGATTTGTGAGCCAGTCGCTGCTGATGGTCGCGGCATTGTTTCTGGTCACGGCTGGACTGAAAGAAACCGGCATCGTGGATATGATCGGTGCCAGAGTCCTCGGACCCGCCAGGACCGAGCTCGGTGGACTGATCATGCTCTCGTTATTCTGTGTTGGAACCTCGGCGTTTCTGAATAACACGCCGATTGTGGCAATGCTGATTCCCGTAGTGATGTCATGGTGCCGACGACAGCACGTCGCTCCATCAAAACTGCTGATTCCGTTGTCATTCATGTCGATTCTTGGTGGATGCTGTTCTCGCATCGGCACCAGCACGAATCTGGTTGTCGATGGGCAAATGACAAAATACGGGATGGCCGAAATGGGCTTTTTCGAGATTGGCTGGGCGGGTATTCCGTGCGCCTTCATTGGCCTGATCTACATGCTGACAATTGGACGCAAACTTCTTCCGGAACGAAAGGAGCTGCTGGAACAACTGGGCGACTCCCGGCGCGAATACCTTGTCGAAATGCTCGTCACTCCTGCGTGTCGGCTGATCGGACAGAGTATCGAAGCGGCCGGTTTGCGGCGTCTGCCTGGATTGTTCCTGATCGAAATCGATCGGCGTGGTTCGATTATCGCACCTGTAAGTCCCGATACCGTCCTGGAAGCCAACGATCGACTGGTGTTTACGGGAGTCGTAGAGACAATCGTCGATCTGAAAAAAATTCCAGGCCTGGAACCAGCCACGGAATCAACCGACACGTCCGCTCAGGAGGCGCGCCGGCGGCGTCTGTGTGAAGTGGTCGTTAGCCGGTCGTCTCCGTTGGTTGGTCAAACCGTCCGGGAAGCGCAGTTCCGATCGCACTACAACGCGGCAATCGTCGCGATTCACAGAAACGGCGCTCGACTTACAACCAAGATCGGTGACGTCAAACTTGAATCCGGCGACACGCTGCTCATGCAGACCGGCCCTAATTTTGTCCAGGCGCATCGAAACAATGCGGACTTTTATCTGGTGAGCGATGTGGAAGGATCGCAACCGATGAGCCATGAGCGCTGGGCAGTCGCATTGCTGATTTTTGCGGTGCTGCTGGCAGTGATGTTCTTCGGCAGCGGCGAATTGGCCATGCTGGGAGCATTCATCGCAGGTGGATTGATGATCGTGACGCGGTGCATGTCTGCGTCCGATGGTCGTCAGGCGATCGATTGGCAGGTGCTGATTGCGATTGGAGCGTCATTCGGACTTGGCGCGGCGCTTGAGAAATCGGGCGCGGCCATGTACCTGTCGACAATGCTGGTGGGCTTGACTCAGCCCTATGGACCATACGCGACGCTGGCGGCAATTTACTTCGTGACGATGGTACTGAATGAACTCATTACCAACAACGGAGCAGCGGTCCTGGCGTTTCCGTTCTGCGTTAAAGCTGCTGCTCTGACGAACTGTGATGCAAGACCATTCGTGATGGCAGTCGCACTGGCAGCGTCATTCGCGTTTGCTTCCCCCGTCGGTTACCAGACGCACATGATGGTCTTTGGTCCCGGAGGATATCGCTTCACTGACTTCGTGAAAGTCGGCGTGCCGCTGAATCTGCTGCTGTGGGTGACCTGCGTGATTCTGATTCCGATGATCTGGCCGTTCTGATCGTATTCTCGCACGTGAGGACTCGGGTGCCGCCGCCGATGTGATTCTGCACGGCTGCGGAAATTTTTTGCGCCCCGCTGCGCGTGGCTTATGTAAAAGGGTAAATCGCAAAACCGCAAAGGGAAAAACCGACAGAGCCCAGACTGTTACGGAGTCCTGGAAATCCGAATGCCGAGGTTGTCGTCACGGTTGCCGGGCGCGAGGTGGTAGCGAAACGCCGACCGCAGATCCAGCGGATAGTCGTCGAACGAGCCGCCCCGCAAAACACGAGAAGTACCCTCAAATTCCTCGTTCGCCGACTCAGAGATCTGACGGCTATACCACGTGTCGCACCATTCATACACGTTGCCAGACATCTCCATCAGACCCCATGGATTTGCATGCTGCGGGTTCGCTGACGTTGTGTGTCGCGTCTGGAAGGTGCATTTCTGCTTGTCCATCTCGTCTCCCCACCAGTATCGGGTCGTCGTGCCGGCGCGGCAGGCGAATTCCCATTCTACTTCACGCGGCAAGCGGGCGTTGCACCAAACGGCAAAGCACCAAGCGTCATACCACGCGACGAAAATGACAGGGCAGTTCCTGTCTGGACTGAATCGAGCCAGGTTCTCTGCGAACGCTGAATCGTGCTCATGCGTCGGATCGTAGAGCCAGTATTGCTCTTTGGTGACAGGAGCATTCGCCATGAGAAACGAAACTACGGTTGTTTTGATCTGCGGTTTCTCATCGTCATACGCATCCTTATCCGTCGCAGGCGATCCCATCAGGAACGTAAGGCTGTCCTGACCCAGATTCGGCGGGCACCGTCGAAAGCTGTCTTCAATCTGTCGGGCAATGGAGCTGTTATCAGCCAGCAGTTGACGGTACTCGTTCTGAAAAAGGTTCAGCACCTCACGCCCTGCGGAAGTGGCTTTCAGGACTTTCCAGCTGCGGTAGATCAGTTCGTTCGGACGACGTCCCGACTGGGGGCGTTTAAGCAGTTGAAATAGCGATCTCGTCCGAACCGTCTTGTCTGCGACCTGCTCTGGCATTTCAATGGCAAATCGCCAGACCCAGTACCAGTCAGGATCGTT
>Ga0105047_10019907_pt1 | contig 10337 bp, 9 predicted proteins | sample MAT04_FD_78384 | JGI IMG/M metagenome (GOLD analysis project Ga0105047, IMG submission 78384) | Freshwater microbial communities from Lake Fryxell liftoff mats and glacier meltwater in Antarctica - MAT-04 (megahit assembly) | ecosystem: Environmental > Aquatic > Freshwater > Ice > Liftoff... | reverse complement strand
TCCTCGGCCTGAGCGAAGAGGACACTTCTATCGAGTTAACACCGGACATTTCTAATGGGGTTCAACAGATGGGCAACGGCGCTGAAGCGATGGCACGCGGATCTCGCGGAACTCGCGCGGATCAACGACAAAACGTTTAGCGGTCGCCGCAACGCGGCGATCTCCGTGAACCCACCAAGCGCAATCCGGTACGTGCACCAGTGCTGACTCAATGCGCAGGTCGCACGTCGCCGCGTTGCGGCGACCGCTAAACGGCTGGGTTTTTGATTGTGCGTGTGATCCGCGGGTGACCGCGTCGTGGCGCCGACCAGAAACGACAAAGCCCACGGAACTGGTCCCGTGGGCTTTGCGCTTCTGTCATCCCCGTGGTCACTTCTTCAACGCGTCGAGGATCCGCTCGAAGTCGTCGTTCGAGTCGAACGCGATCACGATCTGGCCCTTGTCCTTCGCCTTCACCTTGATCTCGACCTTCACCGCGAGCCGTTGGCGCAGGTCGTCTTCCAGGCTCTTCACGTGCGCCGTCTTCTCGGCCGGCTCACGCTTCGTGGTGCCTTCCGTCACCGCCGTCGTGATTGCCTCCATCCGCTGTTGCTTCACGACCAGCTCCAGGGCTGCGACCGAGTAGTTCTTCATGATCGTTTCGCGGCACAGGGCGAGCTGCCGGTCCTGCTCGGTGATCCCCTTGAGGATCTTCGCGTGCCCCAGGCTGATCTGACCGTTCCGCACCGCCTGCTGAACTTCCTCCGCGAGATTCAGCAGCCCGAGCAGGTTCGAGATCGTCGTGCCGTCGAGGCCGAGCTTCGTGCCGAGCTGCTCCTGCGTCATGCCGAACTTGTCGAGGTACTCCTTGAACCCCTGGGCCTTCTCGATCGCGTTAAGGTCGCTGCGCTGGATGTTCTCGACGAGCGCCGCCTCGAACATTTGCTGGTCGTCGAAGCTCACCACGTGCACCGGAACTTCGGTGAGGCCGGCGGCGGTTGCCGCCCGCAGGCGGCGTTCGCCGGCGATGAGCTGGTAGCCGTCGTTCACCGCACGAACCACGAGCGGTTGCAGCACGCCGTGCGACTTCACGCTCTCGGTGAGTCCCTTGAGTTCGTCGTCGTCGAAGCGCTTGCGGGGCTGGTGCGGGTTGTGGTGAATCTGAGTGAGGGCGAGCTTGCAGACGGTGCCGTCGTGGCTCTCGGCCCCCTCGGTTTCGTTTCCCATGCCGCTGAGCAGTGCGTTGAGCCCGCGGCCGAGTCGTGGTTTGGTGATGGTGGCTTCCATGCCATTTTCCCTTTTGAGTTTGGTTTATCCCGGGCGAGCGGGGTCATTCTGCGGCGGTAGTCATAGCAAAGCGAGCGCTCCGGGGAAGTCAGATTTACAAAGCCCAACCGTTCCACATGGAACGATCGTAACTCGTGGTTCAACGTGACTCTCCGGCGCATTCGTTCCATGTGGAACAGGTCGCACGCTGCAAATTTTTCCGGCCCCTTTATCCAGAAAGTTCACGTTTGTCGCGCCCCAAAATGTGACGGGAGAAAGTGCCCTTGTTCGACTTGCGACGCTTGGCTTACGATCCGCCCCGCTCAGTCGCGGACCGGAACCCACGAGCTGAGCACGACTAACCCGCGGACCGGAACCCACGGGCGAATCGGCAACGGGTCATTGAAATGACCCACCGGAGAAGAGGTGTCTTGGCACGGACTCGCTTGGCAGGTGCGGCTACTCGCGCTTGCCGTCTCGCGGCGTCCAACCCCTTGCACCAACCGGCTCACGACGACACTGGAGCCCGAAGTCAGCTTCGGGGTGCTCACGTACCGGCGGACTCACGTCCGCCGCTCGCCGGGATCGTCGCTACTTACGACCTATGGTTGTGCAGGAGCGTTGCGCATGGATGCGATTCGCGGCCCGATTCTGTTTCGTTGTGATGGCACCCGTGAACGTGGCTGGGAGCCACTGTACCAGTGCCTCGCTCTCGCGGCTGCCCTTCAGCGGCGGCGGCGTGGCACTCACTTCCTGAGCTATCTTGATCCGCTCTCCCTGGCGACCGTCATCAACCGCGGGAACAACGACTGGGCACCGGCAGAGCATCAGCTCGGTTCAGACGACGACCTCGATGCGACGCTGGCCCAGGTTCGCAAGCTGAACGCGGCTGCCGTGGTTGTTGCTGGCGAAGGCATGAACCCCGACTACCTCACGGCACTGAAAGAAACCGGCACCTTGGTTGTGGCGTTCGACTCGACCGCCGGGATTCAGTTCCCCTGCGATCTTGTGGTCAACCCGCTGCTCGCCCCGGGGAGGAAGCCGTACCGCGTGGGGCCGGGTTGCCAGCGTTTGCTCGGAAGTCGATTCGCACTGTGCCGAGGCATCTTCCGCCGTCAGCGAACGATTCGCGCAACCGAGCCGCCGGCTCCGTTCCGAGCGTTGGTTGCGATGGGCGACGACGACCGCAACGGCGACGCGATCACCCGCACGAAGCAGCTCCTTGAAACGGGGAAGGTGTCGAAGGTGTCGGTTGCGGTTCGCACGCATCACGCAAGTTACGACGAACTGCTCGACCTCGCGGACAACTCAAAGGGCACGATCGAAGTGCTCACGGAAGTGAAGGAGCTGATGACCCGGCTCGTGAGGGTCCACTTCGCGGTGACTGCTGGCGATATGTGGGCGCCGGAGCTGTCCGTCGTGGGCATCCCGCAGCTCATCATCAGCCAGACGCTTCGCCACGGGATGAACGGCAAGAAGATGGACGACGAGGGCGTTGCGACCTTCCTCGGCGACTCGGCCGCCGTTACCTTCGACCACCTGAATGAAGCGGTGACCTCGCTGCTCGAGGATCCGATGGAACGCAAGGGCATGACCCGCTGTGCCCGCAACACGTTCGACGGTCGCGGACCGGATCGCATCGTGAACGGCATCGAGATCATGTTGCATTCGCCGGCACGCCTGCGGGGCGTCGAGGCGATGCCAGCGACGTTGCCGTTCCCCGGTGCGGCGCTCCGCATCGCGGCGTGATGATTTGGTGTTTTGTTTAGCCGCGACCGAAGGGAGCGCTCGCGCTCCCTTCGGTCGCGGCTAATCGTTTTGTGGGGGCTCCGCACATTTCTCCGGCACCTCGCGTCGGGTATCCTATTCCCATCTCAACAGGAGCCTCCACATGACGAAGGACGAAGTTGCCGCGGCGCTCGACGAAATCGGGACATTGCTTGCCCTCAAGGGCGAGAACGCTTTCCGCTGCAACGCCTACCACAACGGCGCACGCACGATTCAGCAACTCGACGGCGACCTGAAACAACTCGTGGCCGAGAACAAGCTCGGCGAGGTTCGCGGCATCGGCGAGGCGCTTTCGCAGAAGATCAGCACGCTCGTGACGACAGGCAGCTTGAAGTACCTCGACGACCTACGTGCCTCGATTCCGGCGGGTGTCGTCACCATGCTCCGCATCCAGGGGCTTGGCCCAAAGAAGGTGAAGGCACTCTATGACGAGTTGAAGCTCGACACGATCGACAAGCTGAAAGCCGCGTGTGAGTCGGGCGAGGTCGCGAAGCTGAAAGGCTTCGGAGCCAAGACCCAGCAGAAGATCCTCGAAGGGATCACCTTCCTGGGCACCGTCGGTAACCGCGTGCGAATCGATCTCGCGCTGCCGTTGGGTCTCACCCTGCTCGAACAGATCCGCAAGATGCCGGGCGTCATTCGGGCGGAACTCTGTGGCAGCCTTCGCCGCCGCCGCGAAACGAGTAAGGACATCGACATCCTCGTGAGTAGCACGAACGCGCAGCCCATCATGGACGCGTTCGTTAAGCTGTCCGAGGTGGTGCAGATCATCGGGCAGGGGCCAACGAAGTCGAGCATTGTTGCCGCGATGCACCTCGACGGAACGAAGGTCACCCTGAACGCCGACCTGCGGGTTGTCACCGACGAACAGTTCCCATTCGCACAGCACTACTTCACGGGTAGCAAGGAACACAATATCCGGATGCGTCAGCGGGCCATCGACCGCGGCTGGCTGCTCAACGAGTACGGGCTCGGTTCCGAGTCGCACCGAGTTCCGGCGAAAACCGAGGAGGACATCTTCAAGGCACTCGGCCTCAGTTACATCCCGCCGGAACTCCGCGAAGACATGGGCGAACTCGAAGCGGCCGAGGCGAAGAAGCTGCCGGCGCTGGTGGCGGATCAGGACATTCGCGGCGTCTTCCACAACCACACGACCTACAGCGACGGCACCGCGAGCCTGGAAGAAATGGCCCTCGCGTCGAAGGCGCTCGGGTTCGAGTACTTCGGCGTCGCGGACCATTCGCAATCGCTGACGATCGCACGCGGTCTGCCGCCGGGGGTGGTTCGCAAGCAGTGGGCCGAGATCGACCGCGTGAACGCGAAGCTCCAAGGCGTGACGATCCTTAAGGGGAGTGAGGTCGACATCCTCGAAGACGGCTCCCTCGATTATGACGACGAACTGCTCAGCGGCTTCGATTACGTGGTGGCGAGCGTTCACATCCCTTACAGCCAGACGGAAGAGCAGATGACGGCTCGCGTCTGCAAGGCGCTGGCACACCCCGCGGTAACGATGCTTGGTCACGCAACGGGCCGGTTATTGCTGAAGAGAGAGGGTTACCGAATCAACCTCGACGCGGTGCTGAAGTGTGCCGCCGAGCACAAGAAGATGATCGAGATCAACGCCCAGCCGTCGCGGTTGGACCTCGATTGGGTTCACGTCAAATGGGCCAAGGCACTGGGCATCCCGCTGGTCATCAACCCGGATGCACACAGCCCCGGCGAGTTGGATCTGTTCCGTTACGGCGTGCAGGTTGCGCGTCGCGGTTGGCTGACGGCCGACGACGTTTTCAACACTCGCTCGCTGAAGGATGTGATGAAGGAACTGAAGCGACGGAAAGCCAAATAGCATTGCACCCGCTTGGTGTTGGACTAGTATACTGTGTCTGCGTGACTGACCGGGATATTCTTGGTCAGTCACGACAAATCTGCCTTCTCCCTTCGGCAGCCCCTCCCAATCTCTTCGCGCACTCTTCACGAGCGATGAGTGATCTCACGGCTTAACATTGGGTATCTCCTTGCGGCAGCGCGCCCGTTTCCCTCATCACAATCATCGCTGTCATGATCACCATGTCACCAGCCATCGAGTTCCTGAATTTTGTCGAGGGGAGCCAACTCCTTTCAGCGGAACAATTGGGTCGTTACCGCCCAGAACCGACGTCGGATGAAACGCCGCAGGAAGTCGCCACCAAGCTCGTAACTGATGGGCTACTGACGCAGTTTCAGGCGAAAGTTCTCCTCAAAGGTAAGCAGCAAAGTTTCTTCCTTACGCCGAAGTACAAGATCCTCGATCACCTCGGCACGGGTGGCATGGGTCGGGTGTATCTTTGCGAGCACATGATCCTCCAGCGACTCGTTGCGGTGAAGGTACTCACCGCAACTCCCTCGACGTCGGGCGCGGCGACGACCGGCCAGGGGATCATCGAACGCTTTTACCGTGAGGCTCGGGCTGTCGCCGCTCTCGATCACCGGAACATCATTCGAGTCTTCGACGTCGAACAGACTCGCGGGGCTCCGTTCATGGTGATGGAGTACGTCGATGGAATCGACCTCGACAAGTATGTCGCGGCGCACGGCCCTCTCGAGCCGAATCGTGCGGCGGACTACATCCGACAGGCTGCCGAGGGGCTCGAACACGCGCACCAAGCCGGGTTGATTCACCGCGATGTCAAGCCGTCGAATCTGTTGCTCGATCGAACCGGGGCGATCCGCCTACTCGACTTGGGACTCGCCCGATTCCTTGTGGACTCTCGCCGCAACCAGGGGGTCACCGAGCAATTCGACGCGAACGTGATTCTCGGGACCGTGGACTACATGGCTCCCGAGCAAGCGATCGACAGTAGCCGGGTCGACATTCGAGCGGACGTGTACAGCCTGGGGTGCACCCTCTATTACTTGCTGACCGGGAAGCCGGTCTTCGAGGCGGAGGCGTTCGCCCAGAAGATGCTCGCCCATCAGATGCGGGATCCTCGCCCCATTCGCGAGAGTCGTTCAGACGTGCCAGCTGGTCTCGAAGCTGTGGCCAAAATGATGATGGCGAAGAAGCCCGAGAACCGCTTCCAAACGCCGGCAGATGTTGTTGCCGCGTTGAACGAGTTCGTGGTGCCGCCGCCGAGTTTGCCCGACACGGCCCGAATGCCGAAGATGTCGGCGAGGTCGTTTCAACTTGGGCTATGTCCGGCACCCACGGCACGACCCCTTGCGGGAAGCGGTTCACAGCCCGTTTTGGGTGGCAGTTCGCAGTCGGTCGTTGCGTTGACGGCAACGCGGGCGCAGCGAGGGAATTCGAGTTCGATCAAGATTGGTCCCAATTCCGAGGAAATTCAGGACACGCCGCGGGGGATGCTCGACACTCTGCAAGACGATAAACCTCTCGAAGTTGTATCGGAAGGTGTGGCGAAGCGTGGTTCCCGCAAAGTGCTTTGGGGACTCGCAGCCCTGCTTGTTCTCGGCGTGGGTGCCGGGGTGGCCTTCTTGGGCGGCAAGCAACCCGTTGAACCGGTCGTAAAGCCAGCCGACGACAAGCCAGTCCAGAAGGCGGATCCAGGCCCCAAACCGCCGGTGACTACCGACGGACCATTCCTCACGCCGGCTGAAGCCGCGAAGAAAGTCGGCGAGCGAGTGACGGTGCAGTTCACGGTGGGGTCATTTGGTGGGAAGTCGAATATGTACTTGAACTCACAGAGGGACTTCACCGCGAAGGAGAACTTCGCAGTGGTGTTGTCCTCAAAAGTGCAAACCGTGAAGTGGAGCAAGCCAACCCCCGAGATGTTCGTCGGAAAGACGATTCGTGCGACCGGGTTCGTCAAGGTGTTCAAGGACGCGCCACAACTCGAGCTCGCCGACCAACGCGATTTGGAGTTCCTTGAGAAGTAGCATTCGTGCAATTCAAGACGCTCGATATTTCGGGTGCGAGTCCAGGTAGGCTTTGACGCGATCGGTTCTCGTGATGGCATCCGCGAAGAACCTGACCGCTTGCACCAATCGCTCGTCCGGCTCCGCAGTGCTCATCCGAATGAACCCCTGCCCCGCTGCCCCAAAGCATTCGCCACCCAGGCAGCCGACGCCCAACTTGTCGTCGGCCCCTTCGAGCAGATACATCGCCAGCCCGTGCGAAGTGATACCGAGCCGGTTGCAGATCGGCTCCACTTGCGGGAACACGTAGAAGGTGCCCTTGGGCATGAGCACGGTCACATCGGGCACCTTGCGAAGTTCATCGACGAGCAGCTTCACTTTGCCGTGGAAGTCGGCCATGGTCTTGTCGCGTTCGGCTGTGTCGTGTTCGAGTGCGGCCTTGCCCGCGAGTTGCACGAACGGAGGCGCGCACGACAGCGACGTGTTAATCATCTTGCCGATCAGGTCCGTATTCCTGGCTGAAGCAATTGCGTAGCCGCAGCGCCAGCCGCTCATGCTGTAACTCTTCGAGAAGGTGAACGCGCTCACGACGTGGTCGAGCATGTCGGGTTCTGCGAGCAGGCTGTGGTGCTTGCCTTCCCACACCATGTGGCAATACGGCTCGTCGCTGAAGACCGCGATGTTCGTTCCTCGCACGAGGTCGGCGATTGCTTTGAGATCTTCCTTGGTGGCAACGCCGCCGGTCGGGTTGTGGGGCGAGTTGAGGAAGATGGCTTTCGCTCGCGGCGTGTGCTTCACGAACTTCTCGACCTCTGCAACGTCTGGCCGGAAGTCCTGTTCCTGTCGCAGTGGGCGGTACACCGGCACCGCACCCCGGCGAGCGATGTTAGGCTCATACGTTGGGAACGCCGGCTGAAACACGAGGACGGCGTCGCCGGGTTCGAGGAACAGTTCGCAGAAGAATTGCTCGAACGGCTTCGCGCCCGGAGCGACCACCACATTCTCGGCGGTGGCGGGGATCCCGAACTCGGCCTTCACGGTTGCGGCGATCGTTTCGCGAAATTCCGGAAGTCCGAGAGACGGACCGTACCGCGTGAGTCCGGCGTCGATGGCACCCTTCCCAGCTTTGATCGCCGATGCGGTCGTCGGGAACGGACTGTCTCCGATCTGTAGCGAGATCACATCCTCGCCGGCGGCCTGCAATTTCTTGGCGACGGCGAGAACATCGAAGGCGGTTTCGGCGGTGAGTCCGCTGGCGAATGCGGACAGCGCTGGAGTACTCATGGGTGCCGGCTCAAGTTGCGTGGTTGAAGTGAGGGCGAGAGGACATGAAACGAACAACGCCTGTGGCTGGCTACCCACCGGGTCGGGCTGAGAGTGGGTCAACCGTTGGCAATGCTGACGAGGATGCCGAGGAGCTTGGGCAGATCGCCGAGGTAGTATTCGATCTTGTCGATGTAGAGGGTGTTGTTTTCGAGCTTGAGGAACCGCCAGAGGTTCCCGCTGGTGACGCATCCATACACGATGTGGAGAGGCGATTTCTCGTTCTCATTGAACATGCGAATCGCTACCATCTCGGCAGCACATTGCCCTAACCCACCCGAGATATCTTCCTTCTTGGCTTCGACGGCTGCGAACACGGGGCCGCGAATGAAGAACACTTCGCGAGAGTGAGTGAGCAGGTAATCGCAGACTCCGGTCAATCCCTTCGACTTATCGACATCGAAGGTCACGCCGGATGCGAGCGTCACAGGCCCGCGACTCCGGCGTTTCGCCTCTGCAAGGATTGGGAAGATGATGGCTTCGCCGCGTTCGGAGCCAATTCCGAGCGCCGCAGGAGCGAAGTCAGCAAGCCACGATCGGAGTTGGTCAGACGGTTCAAGAGGCGGAACATCGGTGAACAGATCGGTGGCTTCGTTCGAGGTGAGAGCGAAGTCGGTGAGTGCTTTCCGGAGGTCGAAGTCACTGAACGCCATTGGGAAACTCCAAAGGCGACCAGTTCGAGGAACTTTGGTCCAGCTTCAACGTGGATGGCTCGTGCGCTGCTTATCGAACCAGTCCGCAAGATAACAGGCCGGTGGGTCGTGACGGCACTCTGCAAATTGCTCGGACGTGTACCGTTGATACAAGAGCTTGAGTGTGAATCCCCCAAAGAAGTTGCCGCTCGCGACGTAGAACCAATCACTCACCTGATCAAGGGTGAATGTGACCCGTTGGCCACACGTTAACCCGCGTAACCAACCGGGGTCGTTGCAGAGCGTTCCGATGAGGTTGGTGGGACCAAATGTAACCTCGTTGACCCACATATGCTCCCCAGCACGAGCGTCTGAGGGGCTAGCGAAGAAGACCTTCACGCCACAATCATCAACCCGTGTTGTTTTTTGGGTGAGGGCCTTTCGATAGGCGTCGAACGTTCGCTGAGCTTCTTGGACCGCTGCCGTGATTTCAACACCCGCGCCATCCAGCCAAAGGATATTTGGTGTGTAGACCGTTGGCTGGTTGGCGTCTGCCATCTGCTCGCTCCCTGTTCAGATTGGCCTCACTTCGCGCTGATGGTCTTCGCGAGCGGGTTGATGACGTTCGGAATCACGTAGCTGTTCACCAACTCGTCGAGGATGCGGCGCTGGTTGTGGTACGACTCCGCGAACGTCTTGAACGGCTGCTTCCCCCAGAACTGACGCACCGTGAAGTACACCGAGATCGGCGACTCCGGAAAGTTTCCCGTTCGCACCTGATAAGCGCTCGTCCGCGTCTCCACGCTCAGCCGGCACTGCAACTGGCACGCATCGTCCAGCGCCATCATCAGAGTGGGTTGAAAGTGCAGCACCCGAGCGGCCGGCATCTGGGCCAGACCTTCCAACGGAGTGCCGGTCGCCAACGCTTCCGCAACCACTTCGTCGTGGTTCCCCTGATAGATGAAGTCGAAGTAGTACAGCACGTCCATCGACTCGGTCTGCATTCCCGACAGGTCGAGGTGAAACGGGGCCAGTTCCAGGATGCGTTCGTTGTGAGCGTCGGCGTCTTCGAGGGTCGGTGGATTCACGAAGCCCGAACACAGCCTTCGCTTGTCGAGCGAAGCCCACCGGTAGCTGCCCGATTCGCGGTCTTCCTCCAACAGAAACTCGTCGTCGGTGCGCTTCTCGAACTCCGTCATCTTCGGGAACGCCTTCTGCATCGCTTCAAAATAGTGGAGTACCGTTTCGCGACCGCTCGGCATCTCGAGTTTGCTGTGGACGTATGTCGAAATCCCGAAGTCGTCGCAGTGGGAGGCGTAGGAGTTCATCGTTGGTTCCTCTTGGTCGTCAGCGCAGCGAATGCGCAACCGGTGTCTTCGGACGTGGGTAGAGGGAAGACACCGTTTACCTAGTCATTGTTCGGTTCCGGCTGTCCGGATGCAAGCCCGGCAGTTTGGGCGACTTGCGGAAATGAGTTTTGAAATGCGGAGTGACCGT
>Ga0105047_10019906_pt1 | contig 10337 bp, 7 predicted proteins | sample MAT04_FD_78384 | JGI IMG/M metagenome (GOLD analysis project Ga0105047, IMG submission 78384) | Freshwater microbial communities from Lake Fryxell liftoff mats and glacier meltwater in Antarctica - MAT-04 (megahit assembly) | ecosystem: Environmental > Aquatic > Freshwater > Ice > Liftoff... | reverse complement strand
CACCAATGGGAAGGCATCCCGAACGCCCACGTCGGCCCAAACAGCATGCCCAAACCCGCGGGCAAGATCTTCCCGTCCCCCGCAATCGCCAACGATCAGTCCGAGGCGGCGTAGAGCAAGTTCCTCGTTGTGATCACTGAACCGCGCACGAAGTCAGCGCTTGATTTTTTGACCGCTTGCTTCGTGCGCGGCTCCTTCAGGTCACCACCGATCTCACTTCGTCGCGGATAGGCTCAGCAGGTAGGCCAGCAGGTCGTAGTATTCCTCGGGCTTGATGAGCGTATCGATGTTCGCGGGCATCGGGCTGAGGGGGGAGATGGTTCGGCTTTCGATGTCGGCCTTGGGGATGCGGATTTCCTTGCCGACGTTGTCGCTCATCACCAGCACCGCACCTTCTTCGCGGAGCACGAGGCCGGAGAAGGTCCTGCCGTCGACGGTCGTTATCACTGCGGCGCGGAACTCGGCATCGACGTTGAGACTGGGGTTGAGCGTATCCTCCAGCAGGCGTTCGAGGCCTCGGTTGCCGATACCATCCAACTGCGGCCCGATCTTTCCGCCGACATCGCCCACGCGGTGGCAATTCGCACACTGGGCGGCGTAGACGATCTTGCCCCGGGCCGCGTCCGGCGTCGCCTTGGCGTAGCCGGCTGCGCGATCCTTCAGGAGTGTTCCCATCGCGGCCGACGGGTTGGGCAGGGACTTGGTCAACCCGTCGATGGTCGGCCTGAACTTGCCGCGATCGTGCGTGAGGAGCTTGGCGGCAACGGCACGATCCTGCAGCAATCGGGGGGAAGCCTTGCCTGCCTCGACGGCTTCCAACAAGGCTTGGGAACCGGCGGGGGTCTGGGCCAGGCCGAGCGCGAGCGTACCGGCGAACTTCGTCGGCGCGGTCAGCAGGACGGTGAGCAGTTCCGTGCGTCCGGCAACCGTGCCGGCGGCGCCGAGCAGCACGGCGGTACGGTCGCGTTCCCGCTGCGGCTTGCCGGCATCGCGGACCACGGCTGCAAGAATGGGAGAAGCCTTGCCCGCGTCGATCTGCACCAGCGCCTCGTAGGCTTGGCGGCGGGCGTCTTCGGTCGTCTTCGAGTCGGCCGCGAACTTCACCAGCGTCGGGAAGATCGGCGCCAGCTTCAAGGTGGACGCGAGGGTGATGCCGGCCGTGACGGTCGCCGGATCGGCGGCGACGATCGCGGTTTCGCAATCCCGTTCGATCCGCTTCAGGCTCGCCGCGGGCAGCGCGCCGCCGCGGGCCTGCACCCCGCGCAACAGCGGCAGCACCTTGGCGGCGGCTTCACGCGGATCGGTCAGTGCTCCGATCACACGGCTGCAATCGTCGTCATCCCCGTAGCGGCCGATGGTGCCGCAGTAGTCCGCGTTGCGGTCGCCGCCGGCGAAGCGGCCGGCGAGGTACTTGGCCGCGCGGGCGTCCGGCAGTGCCACGATGACGCCGACGAGCAGGGTTTGCGCCTTGTCGGAAAGGTCCTTCAATTGAATCGCGCTCTCCAGTCCGCTTGGCGCCTGCAGGCAGTTCCGCAGAGCGATGCGCGCGGCGTGAATCATGTGTGTGTCATCGGCCGGGGCACGCTCGGCGATGGCCAAGAGTGCGGGCAGGAATTCCTTGTTCGGCTCGCCGATGACGCGCTCGACGGCGGTGCGAATTCCGGCGGCCTTCGCGGGTGTTCCCCCTTCACGAAGCATCTCGCTGAGTTCGTCCACCATGGACTTGGGCCGCGGTTCGATCTTGTCGCGGCGGATCAGTTCGTTCGCGGCCATCGTCCGCACGATGAGGTTGTCGTGCTGGAGCAGCGAGGCCAACAATGTACGGTCGGTCGTGTTCAGGTCCGCGAACGGCGCCTTGGGGGCCGAGTCGGTCCGGACCACGCGCCAGATGCGGCCGCGGTCCTTGTCGCGCTGCGGATGCTTCAGGTCCACTTCATAGTGGCCGATGATGCGGTTGTAGAAGTCCGCGAAGTAGAGGGCGCCGTCGGGCGACAGCTTCACATCGGTCGGGCGGAACCACGGGTCGGACGATTTCACCAGGTCGGGCAGTTCCACCGCGACCGGCGTCGACCCCTTGAAGACGATGCGGTCCGCATTGATGCGGTTGGTCACGACATTACCGAGAAACATGCAGCCCGAGTATTCCTTCGGATAGTAACCGGCCTGGTACCAACTCAGTCCGCACAGGGCTGTGCTGCCGTGGTCGTGCCGGGTGACGTGCGGTCCGTAGCCGAGGCCGTCGTGCGGCTTGCCGAAGCTGTCGTAACAACTGCCGCGGATGAGTTGCGTGATCGGCTTGGAGTGACAATCGGCGGTGTACAAATTGAAGTTCGGGTCGAAGGTGAGCCCGAACGGGTTGACCTGCCCGAAGGTCCAGTGTTCCACTTTGGTCCCGTCCGGCTTGAAGCGGAAGGTGTTGCCGGACTGCATGGCGATCGTGGAGCCGTCGATGCCGACGACTTTGCTTTCGTTCGAGAAGCCGTGGCAGGCATACACCCAGCCGTCCGGCATCAGCAGAAACGAATTCATCATGCCGTGCGTGTCGCGCGTGCCGAAGCCGGTCAGCAGCGCTTCGGTCTTGTCCGCCTTGCCGTCGCCGTCCGTGTCCGACTTTTTCACGATGCGACCGACTTCGGAGACGAGGCAGGACTTGCCGTCCGGCAGGGGCAGAATGCCGATGGGAATGTTGAGATCGTCCGCGAACAGCACGACCGACTTGGCCTTGCCGTCGGCTCCGAAGTCCGAGAGGACGAAGAGCTTGTCGCTGGGCTTCTCGCCCGCCGCCGCCGCGAACGGATAGTGGCGGCTGGTCGTCGCCCACAAGCGGTTTTTGGAATCGAACGCGATCTGAATCGGCTTGCCGATGTCCGGCTCGGCGGCCACGAGCTGCACCGCGAAGCCTGCCGGTACGGTGAAGGTCTTCAGTTCCTCCGCCGCCGTTTTCGCTTCCGTCGGGGCGATGTGATTCTGAGCGAGCGCGGCCGCCGGCATGAGGGCGACGACCGCAAGGCACAACCGAAGCATCAGGGGAGACTCCGCACGGGGACAACTGGCAGGCTCGCCAGTGTACCACGGAACGGGACGAAGCGAAAGCACCGTCGATTGGTGCGGAACGTCGATAGCTCGTCGATGAAGCTCGAGCTAGGATCTCAGATGGGATTGAACCGCATAGTACAAGTCGAATGACGGGAAGGGAGACGTGACCGTGAAGGAAATCCGCAACTCTGAGATGCCTGCGATGGATGTGGCACGTCGGCTTGTCGGAATCGGTACGATCCCGACAACGCAGAAGAATCGGTTTCCGTCAGTTCGATGCGACTCCAGAAGCTGCTGTATTACAGTCAAGGCTGGAGCTTGGCCGTGTTCTCCCAGCCGCTTTTTCCGGAACCGATCGAGGCTTGGAAGCACGGTCCCGTCGTTCCCGAAGTCTACCACCAGGTCAAGTCCGCCAAGTCCGATCCGATTACTCCCGCGATGATCGGCGGAATTGACCATGGGATGCCCTATTCCGCTTCCAGCCCGCGGCAGGCGCGCCGCAGCCGGCGGATGCCTTCGACGATCCCAGCCGGATCGGCGACGCCGAAGCTCAGCCGCATTTCGTGCCGGGGGATGAAGCCGAGGGCATCCGGCACGTGGCCGAATTCACCGGGGATGTACAGCACCCCCTCAGCCAAAGCGCGGTCGAGCAGCTTGCCGGTCTTGCCCGTGTTCACGTGCTTCGGGAACGACAGCCAGACGTACAGCCCGCCGGCGGGCGTGGTCCAGCTGCAGCCGGGGAAGTCCGCGAACTCGGCGGCGACGGCTCGAACCATCGCCTCCTTTTTCACGCGATATACACTTTGCAGATGTTCGACATGGTGGGCGTAGGCACCCGTATCGATCATGTGATGAAGAATGTGCTGCGTGAGGTTGGTGCTGCCGAAATCGTGGTTGCCCTTCAGATTGCAGACCGGGTCCATCAGGCCCGCCGGCAACACGCTGAAGCCCGTCTTCAACCCCGGGGCACACGGCTTGGAGAAGGTGCTGGTGTAGATCACGAATTCGTTGGTCCCATCGAACGACTTCACGCTCGGCAGGTCCGGACCGTCGTAGCGCAACTCGCGGTAGGCGGCATCTTCGAGAATCAGAATACGGTGATTCTTCGAGTATTTCTCGGCGATTTCGACCAACCTCGGCCGGCGCTCCGCACTCAGGCTCAGCCCGGTCGGGTTCTGGAAGTAGTCGACGGTGTAGAGCAACTTCACCTTCGGCAGTTCGCCCGCGGCTTCGAGTCTCGCGAGCAGCGCATCGAGGGCGTCGAGGTCCATGCCGCCGGCGTCCATCGGCACGGAGAGCACCTTGGCGCCGTGGCTCTTCAGACAGTCGTGATAGACGAAGTAGGAAGGCGCCTCGCAGATCACAATATCGCCCACATCGAAGATCACTTCGCCGAGGATATAGAGCATCTGCTGCGAGCCGGTGGTGAGCACCACATCGGCTTCGCTGAGGTGCTGGGCTGCCGGCGTGGTGCCGTCGGCCTTGCAGAGGGCCTCGACGATCTGCCGGCGCAGCCCGCCCAGGCCTTGGGTGCTGCCGTACTGCAGCGCGGCCTTGGCGGCGCGGTCGTCCCCCAGAATCGCGGCGGCGGCGGCGGCCACCTCAGCGGCGGGCAGCGAGCCTTCATCGACCAGCCCGGCGGCCAGGGAAATCAGTCCCGGCGTTTCGATCGCCTTTTGGATGAAGTAGCTGATCGGCGAATCGCCGGTACGCAATGTCCGAGCCGAGAACGCAAACGGAGCAGACGACATAACAACCTCGCTGGAGGAGCCACCAAACGAAGCAAGCCCCGGAGATCACTCCGGGGCCTGCGAAAGTTCAAACGCTTTCAGGACCTCGGAGACTACGTGGCTGCGGCCACGGCAGCGTCGAACGCGACGGCAGCGTGTACGGCAACAGAGGCAACCACAACGACGAACATTAACACATCTCCGAGGTACTGAAAAGGTAGCACCCGCCCGGGTACACAGGCAAGCGGAAAAGCGGGAAAATGTGCAGCCTCAACTCCCATACCCCCTCGGCCGAGCGCGATGCCAACGCCAGGCGCTCTCCACGATCGGCCTCAACTCGGGGTACTTCGGCGTCCAGCCCAGGTCGGTGCGGATCTTGTCGGCCGCGGCAACGAGGATCGGCGGGTCGCCCGCGCGGCGGGGGGCTTCGACGACCGGGATCGACGTGCCGCTGACCGCTTCGCAGGTGCGGATCACCTCGCGGACACTGTAGCCGGTCCCGGTGCCGACGTTGTAGGCCGCGAAGGTGCCGGGGCGGATCGCGGTGAGCGCGAGATTGTGGGCGTTCGCCAGGTCTTCGACGTGGATGTAGTCCCGGATGCAGGTCCCATCCGGCGTCGGGTAGTCGGTGCCGAAGACGTGGATGTTCGGCCGTTGCCCGAGGGCGACCTGCAGCACCAAGGGGATCAGATGCGTCTCGGGCGTATGGTCTTCACCCAGCGTCCCGTCGGCGGCCGCACCCGACGCATTGAAGTATCGCAGCGCCGAGACACCGATGCCGTGCGCGGCTGCATAGTCGATAAGCATCTGCTCGAACATCAGCTTCGAGCGACCGTAGGGATTGATCGGCCGCTGCGGTGTGGACTCGGTGATCGGCATCGAATCGGGAAGGCCGTAGGTCGCACAGGTCGAGGAGAACAGGAATCGGCCGATGCCGTGACGACGAACCAGTTCGAGTAACCCGAAGGCATGCACCACGTTGTTGCGGTAGTACTTCGCCGGGTTCACGACCGACTCGCCGACGGCGGCATCGGCAGCGAAGTGCATCACCGCCTCGATTCGGCGACTCAAGAGCAACTGATCGAGCCGGTCGACATCCGCCAAGTCCGCCACGATCAAAGAGTCCGCGGGAACGGCCGCGCGATGGCCGACCGAGAGATTATCGACGACGACGACCTCGTGCCCAGCGCTCAGCAGGTGCTTCACGCAATGGCTGCCGATGTAGCCTGCCCCGCCGGTGACCAGAATACGCATGGATCGGTTCCTCAGTCCAAGGTATAGCTTACGTCCCGGATGAATTGAAGCGAGTGGACCGCCGGTTAATAAGCTACTGCCGGCGGCTCCCGGAGGGGACATCATGGCGGGCAAGCGGAAGACGCAAACGGCCGCGTTCAAGGCTCAGGTGGCACTCACGGCGGTGAAGGGGGACCGCGCGGTGAACGAACCGGCCGCCCACTTCGGCGTCCATCCGACACTCATCCACGGGTGGAAGAAGCAACTGCTGGACGGGGCCGAGGCGGTGTTCGCCGGGGTCAAGGCGACCGCCCCGGCCGACGATCGCACCGCCGAGTTGTACGAGCAGATCGGTCGACTCAAGGTCGAACTCGACTGGATGAAAAAAAAGTTGCCCCGTTCGGCTGACGAACTGCGGACGCTGATCGATCCGGACCACGCGACGTAGAGCGTTCGACGACAGTGCCAACTGGTCGGGCTGACCCGGTCCAGCTATTACCTCCCGCCGACCAAGGAATCGGCGGAGAACCTGGCCCTGATGGCGCTCATCGACCGGCGGTACGCGACGTGGCCGTTCTGCGGCAGTCGGCGGATCGCGGCGTGGATGATAACCCCTTATCACCGAGCTTTTCGCTCCGTGAGTTCCGTTGAGCACGGAAGAGCGGCCCGGAAGTCAGTTCAGCCTTCGCGATGTATTCCTGGATCGCTTGGCTTGCCGCGACGTGGAGGCCGATCGTGCGTCGCCGATCCCCTTTCTCACGCAGCCGGGCTGTTGAGCCGGCGCCGGAAGGCAAGGCAATCAACTGCCGAGCACGGGAAGCCGTGAGGGCTTTGGTTTCATCGACCGGATCGCTGGGCGCCCTTGGAATGAACTGCGAATGAACCGGGTTAGGTACGATGATCGGCAACCGCAGTTCAGCGGCCGAAGCCGCTAGAAACTTGTAGAAGCCGGAGAGCGAAGAGATCCGGCGATTGATGGTCTTGAGCGCATCTTTGGCGACAAGCCAGTCACGGTATGCTTGCACCGTTTGAACCGAAACCTGGAGCAACTTGGATGCGTCGTCCGGCCAGCTCCACTGAAGAAACACCCGAACAAGGTTCATCGCATCCTGGTCGTAGGACCGCCGCGTGTGCGGGCTTGACCTTCGAGCGAGCCAGGATTCGTAAACCGCCGCGACCGAGAAGACGAACTTCCGAACCTGAGCCTCAACCAGCGGCGTGGCTTGACCGTGAAGAATCGGCGGGAGCGGGACATCGGTTGAAACGAGTACGGTGAAGACAATCAGCAGCAAAAGCCGGCCCATGGGAACTCTTACGATACAGACAGAACCGCGACGGCACCGGACTCGAACCCGGCGGCGAGCAGCTTTTCGTCGGGCGACCAGCGGAGGGCCGTGATCTCGCCGTCCCCGCGAGTTGCCCCAATCAGTGGCTGCTTCTTGTTCTGCGGCTGCCAGATGCACACCCGGCCGTCGGTTCCGCCGGATGCGAGCAGGTGGCCCCGGCGTTGGAACACAACGGATGAAAGCGTCGCGTTCTCCGCGTGGCCTTCCAGCATCAACGGTTTGCTTCCGGACGGGCCGCTCCCGCCGCAGTCCCACACGCACACGGCTGAGCCGCCGCCGGTGGCCAGGTAGCGGCTCGTCGAGTTCCAACTGAGTTCGCGCACCTTCGTCGCATACCCGGACATCTGAAGCTCTTCGGCCGTCTCGGCGTACCAGAAGTGAACGGTCGAGTCCTGATTGCCGTGGGCGAGCATGGCCCCGTTCGGCGACCACGCCATCCGCAGCGGCGAGCCTTTCCAAGGGAACAGGCGGAACGAAGGCGGGCCATCGCCGGGCAACGTCCAGAGCATCACGCCGCCGTACACGAGGGCAGCAACGGTGTCCGCGTTCGGCTTCCATGCCAGGTCCGAGACCGTACTCGGGTGATCCGTCAGGTTCTTCACGTTCCTGCCGTCGGCGTCCCACACATGAACCGTTCGCCCGGCCGCGGCCGCCAACCGCGAACCGCCGGTATTCCAGGCGAGCCGCTCGACCCAACGGGCGGCCGTTTCCAGGCAGGCACTTTCGCGGCCCGTCGCGTCCCAGAGCCGGACTCGACCATCCTTCCCGGCCGTCGCCAGGTGCGCATCCCGCGGCGACCACTCCAGGGCCAGCGTGCCGGGGGAGTGACCGGCGAGCCGCACGTCCCCCGTGCCGGCGTTCGCATCGAACACCGTCACTGGGCCGGTGCTGGCAGCGGCGGCCAGGAACCGGCCGTCGGCGCTCCAACCGAGGTCGATGACGTGGTCCGCCACTGCCCCGGACCAAACCGGCTTCACTCGATTCTTCTCGCGGGTCAAGCCAAGCATGAGCGGAAGCCCTCCGTCAGTTCCTCGCGGTTCAAGTGGCGGCCGATGAAGATGAGCTTGTTCGACCTGGCCTCACCCGCTTTCCACGGTCGGTCCGGCTTGCCGTCGAAGAGCATGTGAACGCCCTGGAACACGAACCGGTTCTTGTCCCCCTTGATCGTCAGCACGCCCTTCATGCGGAAGATGTCCGTGCCCTTGGTTTGCAGCAGATTGGACAGCCAAGCGTTGAGCCGCTTCGCGTCGAGGTCGCCGGCTAGGGTAATGCCGACGGACGACACTTCCTCGTCGTGCACGTGGTCCGGCTTGTATTCGTGCGTAGCGGTGGCCGTCGCTTCGCCGGTCGGGCCGATCAGCTTCGCCCCGAACTCGTCCGGCCCATGCTCGGTGAACAAGGCGTAGAACCCGTCTTCCACGATCGGGATCGGGAACCGCTTTTCGCCCCCTTCGGGCAGTTGCAACTGATGCAGGGTCTTGCCGACGGCGATCGGTTCGCCCGGTCCGATTTCCCGTTCGGCGTCGCTGAACGCCAGAACCGCGTCGTGCTCCACGGCTGTACGTCCCGCCTCGTCGGCGCTCGTGGTCTTGAGCAGAACCGCGTTCATTGCAGGGTCGGGGCCATCCCCGCAGACGAACTCGTATTCGCCGGCCGCAAGTGAAAAAACGCCGCCCCACTCGAAGGGGTACTCGGGTTCGAGGAACTGCGGATCGGTCACCATCGCCCGGTCCAAGTCGAACCCGCCGACGTTCAGAATGCGATCCATGTCGATGATGCTGTTTTGCGTGCGGTACACTTTCGCGGCCGCGTTCATCCCCGTGATCTTTCTTTCGAGTTGGTCGAGTTCCGCCGGCGTGACCAAGTCCGTCTTGTTGAGAAGGATGACATCGGCGAAGGCGATCTGTTCCTTGACCTCGTTGGTGTCCCAGTGCTGATGGACGTGCCTAGCGTCCACCAGCGTGACCAGCCCGTCGAGTTGGGTCTTCTCCTTGATCTCGTCGTCCACGAAGAACGTCTGCGCGACCGGTCCGGGGTCGGCCATGCCGGTCGTCTCGATCAGGATGTAGTCGAACTTGTCCCGCCGCTTCATGAGGTTGCCGAGGATGCGAATCAGGTCGCCGCGCACGGTGCAGCAGATGCAGCCGTTGTTCATCTCGAAGATTTCCTCTTCGGCGTTGATGACGAGATCCTGATCGACCCCCACCTCGCCGAACTCGTTTTCGATCACGGCGATCCGCTTGCCGTGATTGGCCGTCAGGATGTGGTTCAGGAGCGTCGTCTTGCCCGCTCCCAGAAAGCCGGTCAAGACGGTGACGGGTACGCGCTTGAGGGCGGTTGCGGTTGAACGCGACATTGTATGTACTCCATGAAGGACTTGGAAAAGAACCGAAAGCTGTTGACAACGTCGCGCTCGTCAGCTATTTCATTAAGTGTTGAAACAGCGTAACAGGCGGCAGCGATGAAACGGCGGCCTCTGAATTGTGATCCGACGGACCATGCGGCAGCGGCACCGGCACTCCCGCCGGCTTCGCTGGAGCGGGCGGCCCAATTGTTCCGGGCGATGGCGGACGCCCCTCGGCTCCGCCTCCTCGAGCTGCTCAAAGGTCGGGAGATGTGCGTAACCGAGATCGCGGCCACGCTGAACGACAAGCTTTCGACCGTGTCCCAACGGCTGCGGATTCTCCGACAGGAGGGGTTGGTCGCACGCCGTCGCGACGGCAACCATCTGTATTACGCTCTCGCGGATCGGCACGTTGCCGACCTGATTCTGAACGCACTGGCCCACGCCGCCGAATTGGACGCGGTTCCGGCGCAAACTTCCCGGCAAGGAGACGATTGACATGGCTCACACTCACGAAGGTCACGACCACAACCACGGCCCGGCCTGCGGCCACACGGCGATCACGCACGATGGCCACACCGACTACCTGCACGACGGCCACCTGCACCATCAGGCCGATGGCACGGTCGAGGAACACACCCTCGCCGT
>Ga0105047_10019905_pt1 | contig 10337 bp, 6 predicted proteins | sample MAT04_FD_78384 | JGI IMG/M metagenome (GOLD analysis project Ga0105047, IMG submission 78384) | Freshwater microbial communities from Lake Fryxell liftoff mats and glacier meltwater in Antarctica - MAT-04 (megahit assembly) | ecosystem: Environmental > Aquatic > Freshwater > Ice > Liftoff... | reverse complement strand
GGGCATATTGGTTTTGCTCGATGCCAAACAGTTGGGCCGGCGTCACCTGCGGGTGCAGCCGGGGCAGGCCCAGCGCATCGCACAGCGTAATCACCTCCTTCTCCAGCGTCAGCAACTCGCGCAGGGCCACATACAAAAAGTTGCCGCTGCCGCAGGCCGGGTCCAACACGGTGATGGCGGCCAGCTTCTTGTGAAACGCCACCACCCGCGTGTCGGCATCCGCGAGCTGTCTGGGTTCGGGTTTGACCACAACCGCATCGCCGACCGCTGGCAGGCCGACCAGATCACGCGCCGCCGCCTGCACCTCGGCCCACTCGCGCCGCAGCGGGGCCATCAGCACCGGCTGCACGATGAGCTGAATGTCGTCGCGGCTGGTGTAGTGCGCGCCGAGCTGGCTGCGCTTGGCCGGGTCCAGCCCGCGCTCAAACAAGGTGCCGAAGATGCTCGGCTCGATGGCGCTCCAGTCCAGCCCGCTCACCTGGCGCAGCGTAATCAACGCGTTGCCAGATAGCTCCAGCACATCATTGGTGTCGAACAGGCCACCGTTAAAGTGCTTGATCGCGGTCATGCCAAACGAGGTGCCGTCGCGCATCGAGGTGAACAGTTGCCGAAAGAGCAAAGCCATGCTGGCCGACTTCATGCTGCTGGCCTCGATCATGTCGCGCATCAGGTTGCGTGGCAGCAGGCCCACATCCTCGGCAAACAAACAGAACAGCACGCGGATCAGAAAGTGAGCCGTGGCCTGGGGTTGCTCGCCATATTTCTGCATCTCGCGGGCAATTTCGCCAAACAGTTCGGCCGCTTTCTGGGTCACCTTCTCGGTGGTTTCGGGCGAGCGCAAGGGATGCTGGTCGGCCGGGTATTCGGTGAAGAGCAGCCGCAACAGCGCCAGCGGCTTCAGATCTCCAGCCTCGGCGCGAGCAGCATTGCCGCTGATGGGCGCGGCCCAATCGTTGGCCGCGATGTCATCCAGCGTCAGCTCGTAGACCCGCTTCACCGAGTTGGTGAAGTTGGTTTGAATGATGATGCGCTCAAGGTCACTCGTAACCAGCAGCGGCGGATTTTGCAGCGATTCGCGATATTGCTGTAGCTGCCGATAGGCCTTGTCGAGGTCGGCATGTTTGCCCTTGTATTCCCAGGCAAAACAGCCGCGCTTCCACACATCGGCCCAGCCCTGCCCGCCCAGTTGCTTGTTGGCACCCTTCTCAAACGCATAGGCTTCGCCGGTGGGGTCGCCTTCATTGGGCGTGGGCACGCCGACCATACGGCACAGATCGATAAAGTGTTCCTGCGAAGCCGAGCGCTCCTTGGTGTTGGTCAGCCGCCATTTTGTGGCGAAGTCTTGTGCGGACAAAGTGATGGGCATAGTGGCACAGTCCCGTTTCAGGTTTGCATCTGAGAGTCGCAAACCTGTTTGCTCCCTGGCTCCCTGATTGTCGCATCACCCAGGAGGAACTGCGTCTATGCCGGCGTGCCAGGTGCGTTCGCACGAGATCAAGGGCATTGAAGCCGAGGCGCAACTTCATGTCGCGCGCCTCGGCTTTTGTACTTATATCCCACGACCGATGCCGTAAAGATGGGTTGCATCAATTCGCCAGGGGGAAGCCAATCGGCGCAGCGTTGTGCATCATCGGAATGTGCAGACGATATGCGGGCAAGGCCGATCCGACACTGGCGTAGGCCACCAGAATGTCGATAAAACCTGAGACGACGCCGCCGATCACATCCACAACGCCTACGACGAGGGCCGCCGGCTCAGGGGCCAACTTCACCGCGTTGAGCACACCCGGTATTGCTGAGGCAATGCCACCGGCAAACCCAATGTCGCTGATGACATCGGTGTTGCCGTCTTCGACAAAGGCAATGATGGTGCAGATCAGCACGAGCAGCCCCATGCCACTGTTGCACCACGGCAACACCGCTTGATCAGCCAGATTGAAGTTGGGCAATGCCAACGCATCCGTCAACGCCCAGGCCGCGCTAATGCCAAAGACCAGCCAATCCTCCTCGGACGGGGTATCAGCAGTGATGGCCGGGACAGTGAAGACGGTAATGAGCAAACCCAACCCGGCCGACAGCACGCCCGTGATCGGCGGCGCGTCGTCGCCCTCCGCATCGCCGATGCCGTTGCAGATGCCTTGCACGATGGCAAAGACGCCGGTAAACGTGGCCAGCACCTGCTGGGCCACCTTGGGCGCGGCCTTGGTGACGCCGGAAACCTGTGCCAGGCGTTGCTCCTCGACCAAGGCTGTTGCCGTTGGCAGGCCGGCTTGCGAGGGATATTTGCCCTCGATGACGCGGAACAAAATAGTCACGGGAATGGCCGCGACGAGGGTGGCCAGATTCAAAAACGTGAGCTTCTCATTAAACAGCGTTTTATACAGCCAGGTGATCACGGGAATTTCAATCTCGAAGTTCAACACAGCCATGATCGCGTCGATGGCGGCCTGGGCCACTCCCAGAATCCCTTCGACCAGCGCCTCACCCACCGCCATGACGCCGATCACAATAGCCTCGACCAGATCGAGCAACGTGGTTAGGAAAGTGCTGAAAAACTGTTTCGCCGAGTTGGCGTGAAAGAGATTTCCAAAGTCGGACTTGAGTTGCGAGAACACGCTGCCCAGATCGGCATTGTTGTTGAGCCGGGCTACAAAGGCCGTGAAAAATGCGCTCAGTGGATCGTCCAAGGTTTGTGAGGGGCCGTGGACGGGGCCGTGCACGGGCCCATTTATTTGAGCCAACTGTGGAGGTGTGGACGTCGCGGTTGATGTGCCGGATTTGAACTTCTGGATGCCCCACGCGCACTGGGTCGAATGGGACGAGCCGCCGCTGTTGGGGCCGACTTTGCCGGGGCCGGCCGTGAACACGGTGTGCGGCGTCGCACCCATGCCCTTCACATCATCAACCGAATTGCTGGCCCCGATCGATTTACGAATGCTGTCGAACGCGGTCTTGACGGCGTTTTCACCCTTGGTAAAGAACTGCTCCACCTGCGGCATGGCCTGGGTCTGGATCGATGCCGTAAGTTGCTTCACCTGGCTTTGGAATTGCGCGGCCAGCCAGCGATGGGTCCACATGATCTCGCCGAAGTGAAATAGAACGCTCAGGGCCGCAATCACATCCTCGATCAGCTTGGCCAACATGGCAAAGAAGCTGCCGATGGCCGAGGCGATGTCGTCGAGGACTTTAACGATGGCCTTGAACACCTGCTCGACGCCATTCACGAACAGGCGAATGCCGACCATGACCTCATCGGCAATCGTCACGATCAAGTCGGTAATCTCGGCCACGACACCTTTTAGCCAGTTCCAAAAATCAGTAAAGATGTTCTGAGTGCCCTGAATCACATAGATCCCATCGGCGCGCTGAACGCTACCGGGAGGTGCCTTTTGCCAGAGTGGATTGATCGTCGCCGGCGGCAACGCATCGAACGCGGCCTGCGCATCGGCGTGGTGGACGACTTGAAGCTTGATGGCTGTGGCCGGCTGGTTTTGAGGCTTGTTGAACACCAGGCCGGTCGGCTGCACCACCGTGCTGGGGCGCGGGGCCGGGATGTTGGTGGGGAAATAGCCTGAGCCAGCTAGATCGGTGTAGGCGACATACCTGGGCGGCGCAACCGCAACCGCGTTGGCCGATTGCGCCGTTGTCAGTGCGCGCCGCATCGTGCGGTGGGCCTGCTTGCGGCCGCTGGTGTGCAGCATCAGTTTGCCAAACAGGGCGCGGGTTGAATTGGTTTCGCCGCCGCCGCCAAACCCCACCCCGCTCTTCATCTGGCTGATGGCCGTGGCGCAGTTCGTGGCCTGGCCGGCCTTCTGCTCATCGCTGGAGAACAGCAATGCGGGCGTGGCGCTGTTGTTGGTGCCGGCATAACTCTGGGTCGTGGTCAGGTTCACTTTGTCGGGGTCGTCGTCGGTGGCGTTGGTGTGGGCGGTGGCGATGCGGCCGTGAAATTCGTAGTCCTGATGCACGATGATGCGCTCGTAGGTGTCCATGAAGTTCGCCCACACACGCAGGGCCGGCGCGTACATATCGGGTGTGTCAGAGCCATCGGCCTTGCTGTAGCCACTGGTCATGACCAGCGCCCCATCCGCACCCGTTTTGAGGGAGGCAAATTGGGTGTCGCCGGGGCCGATGGCATAGCTTGTGCCGTTGATGAGGAGGGTCGTTGCCGCATCGGCCCATATTTTGACCGCCTCATTGGGTATGGGGTTTTTTAGATCATCGACGATGGTGAGATGGGTCTGATAACGCGCGCGCGAAGGCGGGATCGGATTCTGTGCATTGCTGGGGTCGCCACCGGGCGCGTTCTCGTCGGGGTCCTGCAGCATCTGGCTTTCGATGATGAAATCGCGCAACACCTGAGTCAGCGTGTCGACACGGACGCCAAAAACCTGAGCGATCAAATTGCCAAAAGCACTATTGGGCTGACCACCAGCCAGATACAACACGCCGTTCGAGATCGGCGTCAAACTCGTGATCTGGGTCGCGCCGGTCGGTATCGTCGCGAGATTGCCTTCGCTGTAGATATAGAGATTCTCCACCGCTTCCTGACCATACATCCCGTAGAAGGCACTCAAAGTGCCGGCCGAATCGACATACAGCCGGGGTGTGGTGACGGGGATAGACAGCGTGCCATTCCCGGATGAGCCGATGCCGGCGTAGTAGGGTGTGCCATGAACCGGCGATAGCGTTTCATCCAGCGCATATAGATAGCCCACGTTGTCGCTAAACCACAGTGAAGCGCTGACATTGGCGACAGGGGCAGTGCGCTGGCCGTCGTCGTAACCGAAGCCCGTCACCAAAAACTGATTCGCGGACGGCAATGCGAAAGACGCCTTGACCGGCGTGCTGCCATCGGTGGTTTGCACATCCACCGCATCCCAGCCATTGATAAAAACGGCCGGCGAGGTCGCGACTGTGGTTTTGATCCGGCCCAGCACAGGCGCGGTCAGAATGATGGCGGGTATGAAATCCTGGAAATCGTCCTTGTAATCTTTGAAGGTGACATTCTGGCCGGTGCCGTCCTGGTTGCACTCGGCCAGCCAAAGGCCGTTGACCACCTCGTTGCTGCCGGGATAGATAAACCCAATGGCCCAGGTGGCGGCAAAGATGCGGCCTTGCGCAAATAACGGCGTGGCGATGCGATGGGTGGCCGCCGCCGTGATGGGCGCAGTCGGCACTTTCCAGGTCCATTTGGGTTGAGGCGATGGCGCATTCGCGAGTGCCGCGCGCGTATCAAACGCATACAGCGTGCCATTACGATCTCCGAAAACCAACGTGGTGCCGTTGAGTGCAGGCGCCGCGTCTACGCCGCTCGGAGTGGCGAACGACCAGCGCTGCACCAGGGTGCGCGCATCCAGGGCCACGACGGCTCCGGAGGTGGTGTTGTTATTGTCGTTGTTGCCGTTGTCAAAGGGCAGCGAAATACTGGCGTAAATGAGTTCGTTGACGGGGTCGAAAACCAGGCCCCGATACATCGTGGGGTTGAAGGTCAACGGCTGCGACCGCGCAACCTCGCGGCCGGTGTGCGCATCAATCGCGGCCACATAGATTTGCGGCGACCCAAAGTCATCCTGGCTGATGACATAGAGATTAGTCAGGCCTTTGACAATGGTCAAAGCCTGATACGAGTTCGCAGTTTTGAAGATATAGGGCGAGTCGTATTCATAAACGACGGTGCTGCCATCGCTGTGCTGAGCCAGACAGTGTGCGGCCCCAAAGCCGGTGCTGGCCACCTTTTGCACACTGGTAATCAGGCCCGCGCCTTTCAATTGAATCTGGGCCGAAGGCAGATTGGCTTCGCTGATGAGGCGAAACGCATTGGGGTTGCCGCTGTTGCAATGCCACAAGGTGCCATCGGCATTGGCCACCATGTGGGTGGGAGCCGGCACGCCAGGACCCAGATTTACCGGCGCAAAGCCCCTGGTTGTGTCGTAGCTATTTACGGTGTTGTTGCTTTCACGCACCCACACATGGTTCGCATCGCCCACCGACACCTGGAGCAGGTTCGCCCCGCCCAGACCATCGTATCCGTTGCCGTTCCAGCGATACAGGCCACTGGCGCTCGTCACCATGACTATGCCATCCTGGCCCACCGAGGCCGTATTCCCGCCGCCCGGCATCACACTCCATTGACCGCCATCGTGCCGGACAATCCCTTGTGCCTTGGTCGCGCACCACAGGTTGCCGACCCGGCCACTGGGCGCGTGGTTGAGCACGGGATTCCAGGTGACCGGCCACTGGGTAAACAAGGCCGGCAGACAATACGTGATGCCGGCTCCCCCACTGGGCGGCACGACTACGACAGACGTGCTTTGAAAGTAAACGGTGTCATTGCTGACGGGAATCACGCTGGCCGCATCAGTGCCGGTTGTGGCCAGGCTGGGTGGCAATCTGCTTTGAGCCGGGAGCGGGCCCAGACCGACGGATTGAAACAGAAGGCCGTCAATGTCGAAAAAGTGAACCAAAATATATTCCCCATTGCGAAAGAGGAGCACCTCGCTCACGTCAACATTTACGGCGTGGCCGGTGTAGAACACAGCATCAATCAGGCCATCCACCCAATTGGCAGTTTGCGGCCAGGTCTTGATGGCCGTAAGCTTCTTGCGCGGACTGGAGCCGTCGGCCATCACAAACCAGCCGCCGTTGAACAGCATGAGTTTGCCGCCCACATTGGCCGCGCCATTCACCCCCAGCTTGAACGAGTCGGGCAGCGTCGGCTAGGTGGTGGCGATGGCGATGGGGTCGCTGGCTGTGATGTTGGTGGTGAGATCAATGGTGATGTACTGGCTGCCGCGAAAGACATAGAGCGTGTTGCCGATGGCAGTGGCCGCATCCACGCCCTCGCCGTGCGCGAGCCACGCGTTCTGGGTCGGGTCAAACACATGCGGCGAGCCTGAGGCATCAATGCTCCACAGCGTGCCATCCCAACCGGCTGAAAGATCCGTCGGTGTGCCAAAGGCCGTGGCGGAGGCGATGGCGTTGAAGGTGGGTTGTGCGGTGGCCGGCCTCGGCGGGAGTTGAGCCGCGGCTAGCGCGTCCTAAGTTGGAGCCGCGGCCACCCGCGCAAGTGCAGCGCCGGGCAGGGCGAATGCGCCGGCACTGGCGGCACCCAACTTCAAAAACTGCCGACGGGTCAACTGGAGTTTGTGCATGGCCTGGTTCCTTGTATAAAAAAAATAGGATGTCTGCTCAGCCCCACTTGTCATTCCCAACCTGTAGCCTATGGGTGAGACCCGAGGACTATATCAACACAGCGTGACAAAAGAGTGACAGAACGGCAATTGCCCCGGCTGAGGCCAGCCTTACATCAAACATGCGCCTGCACCTGACGCACCAGGGAAACAGCTACACTAGCGGCGTGAACCCAAACGAACCCCAGGCAGCACCACGGCGAGGGATGCCCAATTTGCGCAACATGTTGAGCGACCCCGGCATCCAACGGCTATTGGCCTATGTCAAACCCTATCGCTTGCAGATCGCCGCGGCCACCTTGCTCACCCTGGTCAGCAGCGCCATCTTTCTCGTCTTCCCACTGGTCAGTGGCCAGTTGATCAACTCCGTGACGGGCCTTGCCAGCGCACTAAACCCCGCCCAGATCATCGGCACCTTGGTCGTCATTTTTCTGGTGCGAGCGGTGGTCGATATCGGCAGCCAGTATCTGCTGGCCCGTGCCGGTGAATCCGTCATCTTCGATATTCGCACGGATGTGTATCGCCGTCTGCAATCGTTGGGGCTGGATTTCTTCGCCTCGCGCCGCACCGGCGAGCTCATCTCGCGGCTCTCGTCGGATACCACCGTCGTGCGGGTCTCACTGGTCAACAACCTGGCCAACTTTGTGAGCCAGGTGCTCAGCCTGGTCGGGGCCGCCGCGCTCATCATCTCGATCAACTGGCGTTTAACGGCGATGGTGCTGGTGATCTTCCCGGTGGTGACCCTGGTGGCCCGCGCTTACAGCCGCTCGCTGCGGCCGCTCTCAACCCAGGTGCAGGACCTATCCGCCGAGTCCAGCGCCATTTCCGAGGAAGCCATCAGCGGCATTCGCGTGGTCAAGTCATTTGGCCGCGAGGACTTCGAGACCAGCAAGTATGTGGCCGCGGCGCGGTCGTTGTTCAACACCTCGCTCAAACTGGCGCGCATTCGAGCCACGTTTGGCCCACTGATCGGGCTCATGTTCTTTTTTGCGCTGGTCGCGATTTTGTGGTTCGGCTCGCAAGAGGTGGCGGCCGGCCGGTTGACGGCGGGCGATCTGGTGGCGTTTTTGCTGTATGGCGGCACGGTGGCCGGCGGCGTGTCCTCAATCGCCTCGACCCTGACCCAGTTCAACGAAGCCGTGGGCGCGACCCAACGCCTGTTCGAGATTTTGGATACGCGGCCGTCGGTGCAAGACAAGCCGGGTGCGCGCGCCATCACCACCACCCAGGGCCAGATCAGCTTCGACAATGTGTCATTTGCCTATGAAACAGGCACCGAGGTGTTGAAGGATGTGAGCCTGACGATGGCGCCGGGTGAGGTGCTGGCTTTGGTCGGCCCCAGCGGCGCGGGCAAAAGCACCCTATTCAACCTCATCCCGCGCTTCTACGATCCCAGCCAGGGGCAAATATGCCTGGACGGCATCGATCTTCGCGACATTCAATTTGAAAGCCTGCGCAACCAGATTGCCATCGTGCCGCAGGACACCCTGCTGTTCAGCGGCAGCGTGCGCGACAACATCGCCTATGGCAAGCTCGATGCCAGCGACAGCGAGATTGAAGCCGCGGCGCGCGCGGCGAATGCGCACGAGTTTGTGTTGCAGTTGCCGCAGGGCTATGCCACCAAGGTCGGCGAGCGCGGCACCAAACTGAGTGGGGGCCAACGCCAGCGCATCGCCATCGCCCGCGCCATCCTCAAAGACCCGCGCATTTTGCTGCTGGACGAAGCCACCAGCGCACTGGACAGCGAGAGTGAGGGATTGGTGCAGGAGGCGCTCGGCCGGCTGATGCATCCCGAAGACAACACCGCGGGCAACCGCACCACCATCATCATCGCCCACCGGCTCAGCACCGTGCACATTGCCGATCGGATCGCTGTGATGGATCAAGGCCGGTTGGTCGAAGTCGGCACCCACGCCGAACTCATGGACCTGCATGGCCTATATTACCGGCTGTATTCGTTGCAATTCAAAGACGACGCGCAAGACGCGCAGCTAGTAGAGACCGCAACCAGCGAATCTGATTCAACCGATGAGAATTCAAATTCGACCCCGCCCAAAACACCGGCGCGCCGGCGTGGGTTTAACCCGATGCAACTGCTGGGAGGCCGCTAGCGCACCATGAGCACAAAAAACACTGAAAGTGAAAGCGGACGTTGGAAAGAGGAGTGGGAGCGGCAGGCCAAAGCCGAACGCGAGTGGTATGACAACCGGCCGGTGACCGATCTGCTGGAGGACATTCGCATTCGCAAATTCGGCGATTACTACAACATCTGGTATTCGATTTCGGCGCGTTCGACGTTGAAAGAGAGCGGCTGGGCCTTGATCGATGTGCTGGAACATCGCAGCTATGACTATCTATATCGCTATCACGCGGCCGCGGCGCTGATCTACCTGATGGACAGCAACCGCTGGCAACCCACCGAGCTCTCGGCCGACCAGGCCGAAGGGTTCACCGAGCGCCTGCGCGAGTTCAAGCGCGAAGTCATGGGCCAGATCATGCGGGCCGTGTGATGCCTTGGAATGGAGGCTTTAGCCGACTCCGGCAGGCGTGTCCTCACGCACAGAGTCGGCTAAAGCCTCCATTCCAAGGCAACTAAGCAATCGGCACAGCCTTCCCTGACTGCGCGCTCTCGACCAGCGCCACAATCGCGGCCACATTGGCCCGTGAATCGGCCAGGCTGATGCGCGGCGATTTGCCCAGCAGCACGGCGTCATACATATCTTCGACCTCGCCCAGGTATAACAACTCCGGCCCGGCAATGGACAGCGGCTCCAGCTTGTCACTGGCCGAACCGATGTAAATGGTTTCGTTGGCCGTGGGCTTAAAGGGATTCTTGATCACGATCAGGCCGTCCTCACCCACGATCTCGATGTTCATTCGGAACGGCAGGCGAAAGCTCGAATCGAATTGAGCGACCGCGCCGTTGGCGAAGTGCAGCGTGCCGTGGAAGCTCTCGTCGACCTGACTTTCCTGGCCGTAGATCGCGTGACCGATGGCCGTGACCGGCTCCGCACCCATCATCGTGCGCGCATAGCTGAGAGGATAGCAGCCGACATCCCAAATGCTGCCGCCGCCAAGCGCAGCGGCCAAACGCACATTTTTGGGATCGCTGATGGTGAATGAGAACGAGCCGCGCACCAGTTT
>Ga0105047_10019904_pt1 | contig 10338 bp, 10 predicted proteins | sample MAT04_FD_78384 | JGI IMG/M metagenome (GOLD analysis project Ga0105047, IMG submission 78384) | Freshwater microbial communities from Lake Fryxell liftoff mats and glacier meltwater in Antarctica - MAT-04 (megahit assembly) | ecosystem: Environmental > Aquatic > Freshwater > Ice > Liftoff... | reverse complement strand
GGCAACGATGCTCCTGGCTGGGCGTGCGAAGCTCATCCGGTGGTGACCTTCCATGCACGCAGGGACAGCTCGGTGACCACACCGGCATCCGTGTAGGGGTCGGCTGCGATGGCCGCACGCGCGGCGGCCTCGTCGGCGACGTCGTAGATGATGAGCGCGCCATCCATCGTCTCCCAGGGACCCGACATCGCAATGTTCCCCGACTCGAACAGCTCGTCGACGTAGGCGCGATGGGCCGGCCGTACGTCGGCGACGCGCGTATCGGTGGGGTCGAATTCGAAGATGCGAGCGAAGTACGGCATGCGCTCCTCCTTCCCACCTGGCTCGCCAGGATATCCTCGTTCGATGCTGCTCGACCTCACCCTCCTCACCATCGCCGCCGCAGTCGGGCTGAGCCTGCAGCGTCGGTACGCGGGGGCGGGACGATTGCGCGAGCGCATCTGGTCCGGCAACTACGTGGCGCTCATCCCACTCGCGGCGATCTATGCGTTCCTGGCGATCGAGTTCAACGCGCAGCTCGTGCAGGTGTTCGCGTGTACGGTGGGCGCGTGGTGGCTGACCGTCGGGCTCAGCTACTTGTACGCGCGCACGGTGGCGACGACGCGCCAGCAACGCGGGGCCCTCACGCTGATCGCGGCATTCCCCAACACCGGGTTCATCGGTTTTCCGCTCGCACACCTGGCGTTCGGCACCGAAGGACTGCGCCTCGCGGTCATCTACGACCAGATCAGCCTGGTAGTGCCGGCCATCGTCATCTCGACGATCTTCGCGCGTCACCACGCGGCCGTTGAGGTGCACGAATTGACTGATGGATCACCGCCATCGCTCGCGCGTCAGGTGCTCCTGAGCCCGCCGCTGTGGACCGTGGTGGTGCTCATTGCGCTTCGGCTCACGCTCGTTCGCGACCCCGTTGACCTCGTGTGGCTCGGGGATGCGATCGGCGTCGTCATCGGTCCTGTCGGATTCCTGCTGCTCGGCCTGTCGATCCCGCTCGACGGGATGTCACACGCATGGCGCGAGGTCGCGCACGTGGTCGGCTCGGTGCTCGTGCGCGTGGCGGCGGCGCCGGCGCTCCTGTGGGTGGTGGCACGCATCGCGGGCGTGGATGTGCCGGATGCGCTCTACCTCATCGCGGCGATGCCCACAGCATTCCATGCGCTCATCATCTCGCGGCTGAGCGGCCTGGAGGTGGCGCTCGTGCGGCTCGGTGTGCTCGTCTCCACTGCCGTGGTGGTGGTCGTCACGGTGCTCGGTGTGACGCTCAGCGGAGCGTGATGCGTCCGCTCCGCGCGATGCGTGGCGCGCGGCGCCCAAAGTCCGAGCGTGAGAGTTGCGCGACGCGGCTCACGACGGTACCGGAGCGATCGGGCACGGGGCGGCCGGGGCCTTCGAGGCGCACGCCGATGTAGCGCGCTGACTGGAGCGCACCGGTCGGGTCGAGCGTGACCGTGGCGATGCCCGACTGGGAGCTGAGCCCGCCGCGCGCGAAGTTGTTCCAGCTGGCGAAGTTGCCGGTCGAGTAGAACGCGAGGCGGTTGCGGTGCTGCTCGATGCCGCGCACTACGTGTGGGCCTGAACCGAACACGACGTCCGCGCCGGCGTCGATGGCGGCTGCGGTGAAGGCGCGTGTGCGACCGCGACCCTCCTCATCACCTCCGGGAACATGTGCGCCGCGCGGGCCCTCGATGCCGCTGTGGTGGAGCACGACCACGACGTCTGCCGCAGCGCAGGCGCGTTGCACCGTATGGCGCACGAGCGCGAGATCGTTGAGGTCCATCACCCCGACGGTGAACCCGAATCCGACGAGCGCCACACGCGTGTCCGCCACCTGCTTGATCGTGATCTGGTTCGGCAGTCCGGTGACCGCGATGCCGTTGGATGTGAGCGCTCGTACGGTCTGACGACGCGCGTCGGAGCCCATGTCGAGTCCGTGGTTGTTGGCGACGTTCATCACGTCGAACCCGACCGTGCGCAGCCCGCGGGCCATGCGTGGCGGACCTTGGAAGATGAAGCACAGCGCCCCGCCGGAGCAACGTGGGCTGCCGCCGCGCGAGAGCGTTCCCTCGTAGTTGCCGACCATCAGATCGGGCGCAGTGAGCTCGCGACGCACGCCTGCAAAGACGCCGGAGCCGTCACCCGGAGGCGTGCCGTAGGCGCGTGAGCCGAGCGTGGTGTCCCCTGCCCAGCCGATGGTGACTGCGGGTCGCCATCGGGCGCACTGCCACGCGCTGGTTGCGGCATCGGTGGTGGCGCTCGCGTCGACGGCGAGGCGGTAGCACCATGTGCCGGGCTCGTTGAGCGCCGCGCGCGAGGTGAGGGCAACTCGTACATCGCCATCGCCGTCGATCGCTGCGGGGAGGGTCGCACGCGGACGCAGGGAGCGGGTGCCGGGCACGCGATGGAGGCGCTCGATGCGCGCTGCACCGGCGCGCGCGGAGGTGATGGGCGTGATGTCACCGCGCACGGTCACGCCGGTGAGCGTCACGAACTCGCAGGGTCGGGCGATCGTGGCGCATCCCTCCCGCACGAGTCCGCGTGCGTCTCGCAGGTGCCAGTCGAGGGTGAGCACCACGCGCGGCACGGTGACGGGAACCGCACTACTGGGCGCGGAAGATGCACCCGCCGTATCGAGGGCGAGCACACGGATCAGGTACGCCGACCCGGGCGCGAGCATGTCCGTGGTGAGTTCGAGCGCGGTGGTGGTCGCGACCTGCGTCCACGTTGCCCCGGTCGGATCGGCCGCCTGCAACGCGTAGGCGGCGACAGGATCCGCGCCCGGAGCCGCGGGGGCCCAAGTCACACGCGTGGCAGGCGCGGCCGGGGTGCCCGCAGCGGCGACAGCAACGCCGGTCGGGGCGATCGGCGGCGACACGGGGCTCGCCAGCGCCGCAGTCGCGGGGGCTGCGGCGAAGGACGCGGCGAAGAGCGCGATGACAACGGCGATCCGACGGAGGTAACACGAGCGAGCGGGCATCGGGCGAGCATACGCCGCGACTGCTGCTCAGGGGGGCCCGACGGCTCGCTCGCGCAGACGACTCAGCCGGGTGGCGATGGCCATGAGCTCCTCGCGCGGCTCCTCGTCCTCTTCCACACGTGCTTCGAGTTGGTCGAGGAAACGGGCGCGCGCCTCGGGGAGCGTTGATCCGCAGATGAGCTCGACCAGCCGGCGCGGACCGACGAGCACGTGATGCTCGTCCGCCTCCTGGAGCGCGAACGCTCCGGAAGGGCTCGTGATTGTCGTGAGCGCGCGTCGCGGCGCACCAAGAGCCGCGATCCCCGCAGCCGTGGCGGGTACCTCCCACGACGCGCGCACGCCGTCGCCCAGGACGATGTTCGCTCCGAACAGAATCCAGCGCGGTGGACGAGCACGCGTGACTTGCACGATGCGCTCGATGCCCGTCTCCGCGAGCGCGGCGCCGAGTCGGAGCATCTCGGCGGGGTCGTCTCCGAGTTGCTCGCCTGGAATGGCCACGCCGACCCAGCCGCGAATCCAAGCAGTGCCCGGCAGCCCACCGCCGACGGCCGGATGACGATGCTCGCCCGAGACGAGCTCACGCGCGAGTTGATCGAACTCGCTGGCGCGCGCGAGATCCATGACGCGCCATCGTGCGCGTGGGTCGTCGCTTTCCGGCCCTGGGCCGGCGGGGATGTCGAGGATGCCTCTGACGTTTCCGGTCAGCTCCGCAAGGAGCCAGTCGCGAAGCTCGTCGTGAAGGAACCGCACCTGCGCGCGCAGCGCCGTCTCCGATCCCCCGCGCGCGGTGTCGAGCACGTCGCGCAAGGTGCGCAGCGCGAGCCGCGCAGCGTCGAACCGGGCAAAGTCGTCCGTGCGCTCGGCATGCAAAGTCACGCCCGCGCGTAGCTCCTCGAGGCTGATGCGCTCGGCAAGACAGGCATCGAGCGCGCGGAGCAGGGCACACACCTCGACCAGAGCGACCCGCGTGGCGAGCGTCTCACCGACGCGGCCTGTGACGCGTAGCACGTCGGTGACGAGGGCCGCGTCCATGCCGGCGTCGTGCTCGAGCACGGCCTCAACCTTCGCGCGTTCGTCGCCCGCGCGCGTCAGCACCTCAATCAGATCATGCGATGCGGGCGTAGACACCCGGGTAGTGTGACCGATCGGCGGCCGAGCGGATGCCCAGCTCGGCGTCCTGCAGCGCGGCCTCATGGATTGCCACGAGCTGCGGGTACAGATACTCCTGAAGCGTCTCGGGATTGGCAGCTCGCTCGGGGGCAATGGGGAACCATGCGCGGCGACTACCCTCGGCGCTGTCGAACTCGTGGGAGTAGCTCACCTCGTAGAGCAGCTCCTCGCCACGGATCGAGAAGCGGAACCTGCGCCCCTCGTACTCCGCCGTGACGAAGGTCACACTCTCGCCATGCAACGGGATCACAGTCGTCGGAATGGGACGGTCGTGCACGTGGAGTGTGGTCATCAGGGTGCCGCCTGTCGCGGTCGAGGGTGGCGTGAGGTACAGCCCCAATACCCGCGACCGGGCCGACGGGAAACCGACACGAAAACGAAACCTGTGCGGAACTATCGTGGCCGCACCTGCGTCCGGCAGGCGCGCTAACCCGTGCCGCGAAGCGCGCTCGCGTGGGCCCTGGCGCTTCCGCCGAGCCGCTCCGGCTCCCTGCCATCACACCTTCAACACTGCGGTGAGTGGTACTCCATGCGCGCCCACCGCACACCACGTAACACTCACCGAACAACGCCATCCCACTCTGCGGTGAGTGGTACTCCATGCGCGCCCACCGCACACCACGTAACACTCACCGAATTGGGCAGCGGAGCGAGAGGAGCGAGACTCTTACGTTCGGTACATGTACCTAGTACCTGGATGGTGTGCGCGTCATACGGTGATGTGGATACCAGGGGGATCCACGTGACGAGTTGCGCGACCATGACATCGACAATGCCGACCGCCGCCAGCATGGCCGGTTGTCGCATGGGCGCCGCGACTGCTGCGACCACCACGCCCGTGGCGGGTGCCGCTGGTGGCACCACACCCGTGCAGCAGACGAGCGGTGGCGGAGGCACGGATGCCGCCGCCGGAGCCGCGCTCACTCAGCCGACGCAGCTCGTCGCGGCACTCCAGCGGGTGGTGGACGCCATCACCCAGCTCGTGAAGGTCCTTGGCCAGCTGCCCGCCGGCACGCTCGGGGCCAACGGCGCCCCAACGGCCGCTGCGCCGCCCACGATAGCAACGTCCGCGCCCGTCGCGGCCAACGGCTCTGCGCCCGCTGCGAGCCCAACCGCGTCTACCGACGCCGCCCAGCCCGCCGCCGGGCCCGTCACAGTCACCGCCGCCTCGTCCGCTGCCACCGCCGGAGCTGCCGATGTGCGCGCCGGCGGAGGCGCACCGGTCGCCCCCACCTCGGCCGCCACCAGCTCCGCCCGCGAGGGTGTGTTGCTCATCGGCGACTCGCTCACAGTCGGCGTTCGCGACATGGGTGACATGCAACCCAAGCTCGGCAACGTGCCGCTCACCATCGATGCGAAGGGCGGCATTTCCCTCAAAGAGGGCATGCGCCGCTACGATGCGCACAAGGCGGCAGGCGAGCTGCCCCGTGTCGTGGAGATTGGGCTCTTCACCAACAATTCACCCAACCAGATCAACGAGCTCAAGACTGCGATCGAGAAGACCGTCGCCGATGCCCGCGCACGCGGTGGACGCGTCGTGTGGGCCACCATCGTGCGCCCCAACTCTGGCGGCAAGAGCTACGACGAGGTCAACCAGCTCATCCGCTCGATGGCCCAGAACAACTCAGATGTGATGGGGCTCGTCGACTGGCAGGCGATGGTCGCCGCCAAGCCCGGCCTCGTGGGTTCAGATCACGTGCACTCAGGCAAATCCGGCTACCAGGTCCGCGCGCAGGCCTACGCTGACGCCGCCCGCGCCTGACCGCGCGCGCCGGGCTGAGTCCGCCGAGCAGCATGAGCCCGCGCGCCGCGCGCCGCATACGAGGACGCGTCACGCGAACCGGCACCGGGCCGATCGCGACCGGTGTCAGCGGTCGTACATGCGCTCGCCCGTCGTACCGTCCTCGTACTTCTCCACAATGGCGATGACTGCGGCATTGTCACTGCGCATCGAGATACTGAGATAGTTCCCGTCACCGACCGGCGCATTGGTAACCTGCAGGTCGAGTGGCACGGCCCAGTAGTGACCATCGCGCGTCTGCACGACTGCCGTCGCGGCAGCGCCGCCCACAGGTTCCGCGCCTGAGATCCAGCGCGCGGCATTGAGCGCATCAATGCGACTCGCGCCACGCGATACACCCTCCGCCACATTGCCTGTGTAGGTCTCGAGCTCGACGCTGTCGAGCGTGCCGTCAGGGCGGTGCATGCGCATCGTGCGCGTGAACAGCTGCTGATCGGCGAGCTCGGCGATGTCGCTTCCGGAGACGTCCGGGCTGTCGAAGCTCACACCGGGGATGCGCAGGTTCATACCCACCGGCAGTGGGTTGCCCGCCGGCACGTTGAACAGCTCTTCGTTGGCGTTCTGGATGTCGGCAAAATTCAAGCGCAGGTGCTCGGTGCGCGCGTAGTGACGCGCGATCTTGGAGAGGGTCTCACCCGGCTGCACCTCGTGGCGCATCTCATTGCCGACCATGTGGAGCGAGGGGTGTGTCGCGATCGCGATCGCATCGAGCTGTGCTTCGAGACCAGGTACTGTGACGAGCTGGCCCGGGAAGAGGCTCCCGCCCGTCTGCGGATTTGCGGCGCGCATCTGCTTCCAATCGACGTACATCCCGAACGCCTTGCTGTAGTCACGGGCGATCGCGATCCACCCATCACCCGGCTGCACCTCGTGCACGACATTGCCGCTGGCGTGAACCTCAAGACCGGCGGGATGAAATTCGAAGTGCGAGAGCTGCTGCATGCGCAGTTGCTTGTTCGCGGAGTCGAACTCTGCGCTCGTGAGGTGTGCTGGATCCTCACCGATCGGCTCCTCTGCTGGCATGCGCGCTGCGTTCGGCATGCCCGTGTTCGGCCTGATCCCTGACAGGGTCATTGTCTACTCCGTCCCAAGTACGAGGCGACGTCCCGGCCGCCTCAGTTCATCAGAACATCGGGATCCGGTTGTGGTCTGTTGCGCCCGGCCGCGTCGATCTCACCCGCACGGGGTAGTGGACCCGCATGCACGCGCCGTCGACCCCTGCCCCAACTCCGACCCACCCGCTCTGTCGCGGCGTGCGCGGAGACACGATCGCCACCGAGAACGCTCGTTCTGCCATCCGCGAGGCGATCCTTGAGCTCGTGCAGGAAATGATCGCACGCAACGCGATCAATCCGGATGATCTGGCAAGCGCGCTGTTCACGACTACGCCTGATCTCGATGCAGCGTTCCCGGCCGAGGCCATCCGCCACATGGGCTGGGAATACGTGCCGATGCTCGGCGCCGTGGAGATGGCCAAGCCCGGTGCGCCCGGTCTGTGCATCCGCGTGCTCCTGCACTGGAACACTGCGCGCGGACCGCGCGAGATCCATCACGTCTACCTGCGCGGGACCGAGGTGCTCCGCACTGCCGGCACCGGCGCAGGGCATCCAGAGGAGTCACAGCAATGATCGTCGTCATGCGCAAGGGCGCCAGCAAGTCCGAGATCGATGCGGTCATCGAGCGCATCCACGCCATCGGGTACCAGCCACACCACTCTCCGGGCGAGGAGAAGGTCGTGATCGGCGTGGTCGGCACCGGCAACGACCGGCCAGCCGACCCCGAGACGTTCCGGCCGATGCTCGGCGTGGAGAGCGTCGTGCGGATCATGGCGCCCTACAAGCTCGCGAGCCGGGATTTCAAGCCCGAGGATTCCGTGTTCACCGTTGGCGGTGACACGCCCATCGGTGGTCCAGGTATCGCACTCATGGCGGGTCCATGCTCGGTTGAGAGTCGTGAGCAGACGCTCGAGATTGCAGGTGAGCTGGCACAGCTCGGCGTCACCATCCTGCGCGGCGGCGCCTTCAAGCCGCGCACCTCGCCGTACAGCTTCCAGGGGCTCGGTGAGGAGGCGCTCAAGATCATGGCCGAGGCGCGCGATATGTACAGCATGTCGATCATCACCGAGGTGATGGGCTCCGATGAGGTCGAGATGGTGAGTGACTACGTCGACATCCTCCAGCTCGGTACGCGCAACATGCAGAACTACCGTCTGCTCGAGGCCGTGGGGCGTCAGCCCAAGCCGGTGCTGCTCAAGCGCGGCATGAGCGCGACGATCGAGGAGTTGCTGCTCGCGGCGGAGTACATCCTCTCGCAGGGCAACGCGCAGGTGCTGCTCTGCGAGCGCGGGATCCGTACGTACGAGACCGCGACGCGCTCGACCTTCGACGTGAACGCCGTGCCCGTGCTCAAAGCGCTGTCGCACCTGCCGGTCATCGTCGATCCGAGCCATGCCACGGGACGCGCGGATCTCATCGCGCCGATCTCGCGCGCGGCGATCGCAGCTGGCGCGGACGGCCTCATTATCGAGGTGCACAACAAGCCCGAGGATGCCGTCAGCGATGGCGCGCAGTCGCTGCGGCCCGGGCCGTTCGGCGAGCTGCTCGACGGCGTAGAGCGCATCGCGCAGGCCGTGGACCGCAGCCTGATCCGCACGCCGGCCATCACGCCGTGAGCGAGCTCTACGACGGAGACGACCCGCACCCATCGATCGCGGAATCCACCGTGACGATCATCGGCGTGGGACTGATCGGCGGATCGCTCGGGCGTGCGCTCGACGGACGCTGTGCGCGCCGGATCGGCGTGGTTCGGGACGGCGACGCCGACACCGAGCGCACGGCGCTCGCCCTCGAGGTTGTGGACGAGGTGTTGCCGTTCGCTGAGGCCGTCGCAGCAGCTGACATCGTCGTGCTGTGCGTGCCCGTCGGCGAGATCCTGCGCCTGCTGCCGAGCGTGGCTGCCGCTGCACGCCCCGGCACGCTCGTCACGGATGTGGGCAGCACCAAGCGCGACGTGGTCCACGCCATGTTCGCGCAGCGCGCGAGCGGCGCCACGTTCGTCGGCGGCCATCCCATGGCGGGCGGTACCGTGCACGGGCTGAGCGCCGTCGACGCACGCCTGTTCGATGGTGCGCGCTGGGTACTGTGTGCGACAACGGAGGATCCGGTAGAGGATACCGCCGTAGCGCGAGCGGCCGCCCTGGCGGAGGCCATGGGCGCCGATCCGATCATCGTCGACGCTGCCGAGCACGACCGCGCGCTCGCGCTCGTCAGCCATCTCCCGCGCGTGGTGGCGAGCTCGCTCGTCGACCTGCTTGAACGGCGCTCGCCGGACGAGCCGCTCGCCGGCATCCTCGCGGCACGCGGCTGGGCCGGCGCTACCCGGCTCGCCCACGGCGACGACACGATGTGGGCCGACACGCTCGGCTCCAACCGGCTTGAGCTGCTCGAGGTCATCGAGGAGTTGCGCACCCAGCTCGCGGACGTGGCACACCGCATCGAAGCCACGGCCTGAGCGACGCAACCGCCCGCCGATCGCGCTCGAAGCGAAACACGGAGCGCTTCCCACCCGACGCTCTGGCTGGACGATAGGGACGGTTCGCGAGCTCCGGGACGGGCGCGCGACACCACGGGACGGTGTGCGATGCCAGACATCTCAGGGATAGCGCGGGCGGTCGCAACCACACCGGTCCGGCCGTGGCAGACCGGCCTGGTGGTCGGCGCGGTGGCGGCGGTGGCGAGCTTCCAGCCGTCGCTTCTCCCGCGCGAGGGCAAGGACCAGGCGATCATGTCGGGCCTGTCATCGGTCATCGGCTTTGGCATCGGCATGGGTCTGGACACCGCCATTCGCGCGGCAGGCACGCGCCTTGGTGGCGGTGCCGCCGGCGCTGCTGCTGCACGAGTGGGCGTGGCGGTGCTCGGCATCGGTGGATCGGTGCTCCTCGATCACGTGGGCAACCCAAAGTCCGAGCGCCAGCAGATGCTCCGCTCGATCGCGCTCACCGCTGGCGTGGTGGGTGCGGCGGGCACCTTCCTGCATGGCGAGCAGCGCCTGGCGCAGGTGCTCGCGGCACAGCTGCCCGGATCAGTGCTCACGTGGCGCGGGGTCCTCATCGGCGGAATGGCCGCCGGTGGCGCTGCGCTCGCCCTGCGCCGGTGGGATGACCCGAGCGAGAACAAGCAGCGGACCGTCCGTGATCTCGCCGGCCCCATCGCGGGAATCGCGGCGGCGGGCCTCGGCACCTTCTTGCTCATCAAGGCCGGCGGCGCAGCGGTGAGCGGCCTGGACCGACTGACACCGGGTGGGCGCAACTGGGCGCGCCTCGCGTTCGCCGGCACGCTCACAGCAGGGCTCGCGTTCGGCGTGCAGCACATGGCCGCGAAGCTCAGCAACGCCG
>Ga0105047_10019903_pt1 | contig 10338 bp, 4 predicted proteins | sample MAT04_FD_78384 | JGI IMG/M metagenome (GOLD analysis project Ga0105047, IMG submission 78384) | Freshwater microbial communities from Lake Fryxell liftoff mats and glacier meltwater in Antarctica - MAT-04 (megahit assembly) | ecosystem: Environmental > Aquatic > Freshwater > Ice > Liftoff... | reverse complement strand
ATCACGGCGGAAAGTCCCGGTCTTGGTTTTGGCAGCACATTCGTCGTGCGTCTTCCGCCTGCCGACATCGCCGCGACGCCCGAGACTGACGACGTTCCCCCGGGCGGGACGCTTGCTCCGCAGAAGGCAGGTCGTCGCGTGTTGGTGGTCGATGACAACGTTGACGGAGCCGAGAGCCTCACGATGTTGCTCGACATGTTCGGGCATCAGGCCCGGGCCGTCCACGACGGCCCCGCGGCCCTCACTGCCGCCGACAGCTTCAGACCCGATGTCGTCTTTCTGGACATCGGCCTCCCCGGCATGAACGGGTATGAGGTCGCGAAGCGGTTGCGGTCCGAGCCGGCGCTCGAGTCGATCGTGCTCATCGCGCTGACTGGATGGGGAAGCGAGGACGACAGGCGCAAGAGCAAGGAAGCCGGCTTCGACCACCATTTGGTCAAGCCGGTGGATGCCGGACAGGTGCGGAGGCTTCTCGATCGCATGGGCGAGGATTGAGCGTACCTCAGCGACCCGCTTTCCCGTTTGATGCCCGATGCTGGGTCTTCGGCGCCAGATTCACCGCATGAGACGCACCGCCGCATGACGCAGGACGATCGCCGACGCACACGCCTCGTCATCACCCTCGCGACCTTCCTTCGCCTCATCGTCGCCGCGGTGCTCCCCCTCGGCATCGACGAGTCGTACGCCGCCGTGGTCTCCCGGTCACTCTCGCTGAGCTACTTCGATCATCCGCCGGCGGTGTTCTGGATGGCGCATGCGGCGGCATGGATCGGTGGCGAATCGCCGTTGGCGCTCCGATGGCCGTTCGTGCTGATGTTCGCACTCACCTGCTGGATGCTGTTTCTGCTCACGACGCGCCTCTTCGGCGCGCGCGCCGGATTCTGGGCGACGCTCGCCGCACAGGCAATACCGGTGTTCAGCCTCAGCAGCGGCAGCTGGGTGCTGCCGGACGGGCCGCTGCTCTGCGGCAGCGTGGCGGCCGCGCTGGCGCTCTCATACGCGGTTCCGGTGTGTCGCGACGAGGAGGCCGGCGTGCACCACCCCGCGACGCACGCGCCCACATGGATGCCCTGGCTGCTCCTCGGTCTCGCACTCGGCGTCGCGGGCCTCTCCAAGTACCACGCCGCGCTGCTGGGGCTCGGCATTGCAGTCTTCGCCCTGACCGACGCGCGCACACGCCGCACGCTTCGCACCGCGCGGCCGTATGCCGCGGTGCTGATCGCGATGCTGTGCGTGATGCCGGTGTTCGGCTGGAATGCGCAGCACGACTGGGCGTCGTTCCGCTTCCAGGCAGGACGTGCCGCCGGTTCGGGATCGCCGGTCACGGGGCTGCTGCAGAACATCGCAGGGCAGGCGGGCTACATCCTGCCCTGGTTCTGGGTTCCGCTGGTGGTGCTGCTCGCGCGCGGATTGCGCGACGGACCGCGTCGCCGCGCGAGCTGGTTCTGCTGCTGCCTTGGTGCCGCGCCGGTAATCGTGTTCACGCTCGCATCGCTCGGCGGACGCGCAGGCCTGCCGCACTGGCCCGCGCCAGGCTTCTTCATGCTGCTGCCGCTGCTCGGCGACGCGATCGCGCGATGGGAGCTGCGTGCGCCACTCGTTGCGCCGCGGCGCATCGCCGCTGCCGTCGTCGTGTTTGCGGCATTGCTCGGCGTCGTGGTGAGCCACGCGGCAACGGGTTGGGTCGCCAGCGTGGTGCCGTCGCTGCACCGGCGTGATCCAGCGTTCGAGCTGCTCGAGTACCGCTCACTGCGTGATTCGCTGACCGCTCGCGGACTGCTCGCGCCAGCACGCTTCGTGGCCACGGCCGACTGGATGCGCGCCGCGAAGATCGGCTACGCGCTCGGTCCCGCGCGACCGGTGCTCGTGCTCGACGATGATGCGCGGCACTTCCGCTTCGCATTCGACAAGGATGCGGTCGTGGGCACCGATGGATTGCTCATCGTGAAAGTGCCGTCGCACGCGACGGCCGACAGCGCCGCGCTCGCGGTGGCGCCGCACCGCGCGCTGTTCGATCGCCTCCGGTACGTGGGCGTGATGCCCGTGCTGCGTGGCGCCGACACCGCGTTGAGCGTCGCCGTCTTCGAGGCCGTCCACCTGCACCGAGGCTGGTCACGGCCGTCTGCGGCGCGGTGAGGACCGCCGTCAGCGGCGATTGCGCGAGGGACGCAGGTAGAGGCTGAGTGAGCCGAACGAGAGCTTCGCCTTCATCTGGACGAGCGTGTGCGCCGTGTCATCCGTGAACCAGAGCTCGGCCTGACCACCTTCGGAGAATATCCCGGAGGTGCGAATGATCGGCCGCACCACCACGGTGTGGAACGTGCCTGCCGGCACCGTGATCGTCTCGCGCCGGAGCACCTGGATCGTCACCGGATTGGCATCGACTCGGAAGTAGCGGGGGAAACTCAGCGTCTCACCCGGGTTCATGCGCAGTGTGCGCACATAGAAGATGAACGACGCCTCGTCGAGCGGCGATGCCACGGTCGCCGCGCGTGGCTTGCCTCGCTCCAGCACGATCTTTTCGCTCGGGTAGAAGTCGAAATATCTGTTGTAGTGTTTCGGGCCTTCGTTCAGGTCCTGTGTGAACCGGAGGCTGTGCATCGACTCGGTGTCGAACCAGCTCTCCATGACGTCATGCACGCGGAAGAATGGAATGCCGCCATTGATCTCGTAGCGCAGCCGCAGCACCTCGCGACCGCGCAGCGTGTCGGGCCCCGAGACCGACAGCGACCCGCTGCCGACCGTGATCGCGCCGAACTTCAGGTCATACTCGTTGTAGTCGCCGATGCGGAATGGCAGCGGCACCGGAGGCGACGGCATCTGTGCCTGTGGCTGGGCGATCGCCGCTGCCGGCCAGCCCAGCATCACGGCGAGCAGGACGCCGATACCGGCGGTGTGCGGCGTCGCGACCCCGAGCCCGCGCCGCTTGATGATACGGCGCGCGACGCTGCCACGCAGCAGCAGCGCCAGTGCGCCAGCCCAGAGCAGCAGGGCGGAGGACTGCGACAGCAGGCTCGCGAGCGGCCGCGTGCCGGGGACACCCCATGGCGTTGGCCGCCCCGCCGATCGAATCACGGGATTGAGGTAGAGTGTGCCTCCGGCGTCGCTCGCCACCACGCGCGCGTAGTGGTTCTCCGGCGTGAGCGCGTACCGGATGACGCTGCTGCCCTCCACCTGCGCTTGTACGGTGCCACCATCGGTGATCACCTGGATGTGTTTCATGGTCCGATCGAACGTCGTCGTGATCGTGTCACCGGTGAGCGTGACGCTGCGCAGGTGCGCGGCGGAGGCGCTGTCGGTGCCCGCGACGACATACATCGCGCCATGGCGCAGCGCGTCGATCACCTGCGGCGCGCGTGCGGTCGGTGCATTCACCATCGTCCAGACCACGCCGACCTCGCGCGGATTGCGCACATCGTGCGAATCGTCATTGCCAATGGCCCACACCGGGTTGCCGGCCGTGAGCACGGCGTCCCACCACCGGGAGGCATTGTTCCAGTGACTGCGCACCTCCAGCAGGTCGTACCCGGACAGCGACGCGAGCTGCTTCACGCCGTATCCGGTGCGGAGGTACGGGTGCACCACGGCCGTGAGTGCGGCGGTGTCACGCAACTGCGCGAGCAGGTACTGCTTGGCCTGCGTCGTCTGCCACAACGGAATGTCGAGCGCCGTCACGTCGCGCGCACCGATCACCAGCTGGTGCGTCTTGCGAATGCTGAACCCATGCTCGTAGATGGGGAGGAAACTGGTGTCGCCGGCTGCGCGCGAGATCAGGTGATAGTTCGACAGGCCGGCGACGTCGTACCCGCGCGCGATGTACGCCGCGTGCACCGCATCGACCGACTGGCGCCCGGAGGTGAGGCCGCCCCACGCCTTCGAGTGCGCATGAAAATTCGCTCGCTGCCAGGTGGCACCGACATTCGCGTACGGATTGAACAGTGCGGGGCCGCTGAACGGCGTGACGCCATGCGCGGCATAGACCGGCACCAGCGCGTAGGGGAGGATCAGCACGGTGACGACGAGCGCACCGAAGACCTGTGCCGCGCGTCGGCCTGCACGTCGCCACAACGGCCCTGCCGATAAGGGCGCGTGTGGAACCGGGCGTCCGTCTGTTGCTGGAGACACGAGCGAGGGCATTGCGTGGTGGGCAGTGGCGTGGCCGTTCAACGTGAGTCCGACCGAGCGTTGCGTGAAGCTAAATGGAGCTGTCGCTGGGTCATTACAATCTCGGCTCACCAGGTCTCATATTCGCGCGGTGCCTTGTCACGATCGTGGCAGCATTGCGGCATCAGCGGGTGAAGCTCGCCGCGACCGTGATGTCGCCATTCTCCGGCACCGTCAGCGTGCAGGTCAAGCCGGTGCACGAGCCTGAGAAGCCGGTGAAGGTGTGGCCGCTGGCCGGGATCGCGATCAGCGTCACGCTCGATCCCACGGGGAAGATCGCACGGCAGATGCCGCTCCTCACACCACCCGTGATCGAGCAGGCCACGCCGCCAGGTGAACTCGAGACGGACCCGTTGCCGTTGCCGCTTCCGGTTGCGACGGTCACGGAGCCCGGCACCGCGAGTCGGTACATCGCCTGCACTGCGCGCACCTGTGACAACGCGACCTGGCAGGTTCCGCTGCCCGTGCAGGCGCCCGCCCAGTGCAGGAAGACGCTGCCGGCGGTCGGTGACTGCGTCACCGTGAGGTTCGTGCCCAGCGCATAGGCGTTGGTACAGGTACCAGTCGCCGAGGCCCAGCTCAGGGCGCAGGTCAGTCCTGATGGGGTGCTCGTCAGCGTGCCCCCGCCTTCCGATCCGCTGCCGGCGCCGAGCGTCAAGGTGGGCGGCGCCGTGAACTGCGTGGTCACTGCGCCAGTGATGCCGGCCATGACGCTCACCGTGCACGCCATTCCGGCACAGCCGCCGGAGTAGCCGGAGAATGACGAGAGGCCCGATGCTGTCGAGGTGAGCGTGACGACGGTGTTCGGCGGGAAGGTCGACGAGCAGGTGCCCCCCACGAGACCGGCGTTCACGGTGCAGCTGATTCCCGACGGCACGCTGGTCACGCTGCCGTTGCCGCTGCCGCCGCCGCTCACGGTCAGTCCCTGCGTCCGGAAGTTCGCGAGTGCCGTGCGCGGCTGTGACATCACCACCTGACAGGGGTCAGCCGAGCAGTCACCGGCCCAGCTGTTGAACAGCGCGTTGCCGCTCGTGACCTGCTGCAGCGTGACCAGCGTGTTGGCTGGAAAGCGCGCGGAGCAGGTGCCACTCGTGAGTGAGCCCGTCAGCACGCAACTGATGCCGATGGGTGTGCTCGTGATCACGCCGCCGCCCGCCGAGCCCGAACCGGCCGCCACGGTGAGGCGCTGTGCGGCGGCAGTGAATGCCGCCGTCACCACGCTGGTCATGCTGCTTGCCACGGTGATGGTGCAGGCACCGCCCGTGCACTCGCCGCTGAAGCCATCGAAGCTGGCATTCGCCGTGCCGCCCGCGATCAGCGTCACGCTGCTGCCGGCCTCGAACGAGGCGCTGCAGATCCCGCTCGTGACGCCCACGGCGACCGTGCATGCGATGCCCGACGGTGAACTGGTGACCGCACCCGTGCCTGTGCCGATGCCGCTCACCATCACGATGCCCTGCGGCGGTGCGCGATACGTGATCTCCGCCACACGCGGTTGCGTGAGCGTGACCTGACATGGATTCCCGATGCAGTCACCGCTCCACCCCTGCAGGATGCTCGTGCCTCGCGCGACCTGCGACAGTGTCACGACGGTGTTGACCGGAAAGGCCACGCTGCAGACGCCCGATGTGGTGCCATCGCTGATCGTGCAGCTGATGCCCGCAGGCATGCTCGTGACCGTGCCACCCCCGCGCGACGCGGGCGAAGGAGCGACCTGCAGTGTCGTGGGCATGGCGGCGGGCGCGAACCCGGCACCGACCGTCGCCGTCGCAGCGGAGACGATCGTCGCGTTGCATGTCGTGCCGGCGCATGCGCCGGTGTAGCCCGTGAATGACCCACTGCCGGCAGTCGTGGCATTCAGCGAGACGGCGATGCCCGCCGGAAAGACGGCCGAGCATGTGCCACCTGCGACACCGGCGCTGATGCTGCACGCAATGCCTTCCGGCACGCTCGTCACGGATCCTGATCCTGTGCCGAAGCCCGCGACGCTCAGCGTACCCGGCGCCATCGGCATCCGGAACGTCGCCTCCACGGTGCGTTGTCCGTTCATCGTCACCGCGCATGGATTCCCGGTGCAGCTGCCGCCCCACGCATGGAACACCGCGCCCGCCGATGCTTCCTGGGCAAGCGAGACTGCCGTGCCGACGGGGAAAATCGTGCTGCACGATCCGGTGCCGGGCGCCGTGCCGTTCAGGAGGCAGTCGATGCCGGCGGGCGTGGACATGACGCGTCCACTGCCCGACCCGCTGCCGGCAACGGTCAACGCGACCGTCGTCGTCACCGGTTCGGTGAGGCGCGTGATCGTCGTCTTGCTGTCACCGCCGCCGGAGCAGGCAGAAAATGCAGTCACGGCAACAACTGCCGACAAGAACTGCCGGGCAGCAATGCGGTGTGCCTGCCGGAACGGAGAGGGCATGATGGACTTCACAGGGCACAGGTGGGCGCCGGACCGCATGGTCGCTCATGATCGGCACACGTCGGCCGGTCACGCCCTGTCACAAAAAGCAATTGCCGTGCGCGGTCAGGCCGCACGGGTCTTGCCGTCGGCTACGGCCTCGTGATGGCGGCGGCAGGCACCTGGCCCTTCGCGCGAACGAGGTAGCTCACCTTCACGAACAGCCCGTCGGTCGTGCGCCGCGCGTCGTACGGTCGCTGGGTCTCGGTGGCGTCGGCCGCGCTGCCGTAACCGATGAACATCACCGTCCCGGGGCTGGGCAGGTACGAGAGCAGCACGTCCGCGCGGCCGATCAGCGAGCGCGATGCGGTGAGCGCCCTGACGGTGCCATCGTCCTCGCGAGAGTACAGCGGCAGCTCGGTGCGCGGGTCGCGCAGCGCCGTCCGGCGACGGAGCTCACCCTGCCCGATCACGCGCAGGAAGAGCGCGCGCGAGAACTGGTACTCCATGCGCATGCGCGGCACGAACTGCGTGCTGAATGGCGTGCCATCGCGCACGCGATCGAACTGCTGGTAGCGCAGCAGCGCGCCGAGCCGGAGCTTCGGCGTGGGGCGCAGGTCCACGCTGCCGTCGATGTCGCGCCGGTTGACGGCCGATGTCTCGAAGAACTCCGCTTCGCGTCCGAGCGTGGTGGAGATGGTCGCGCCGAGCCGGCGCCACTGCGGTGTGCTGGCCGAGATGACGACGCTGGCCTGCGTGCGCTGGTCACCGGGCGTGAAGGCGATCGTGTCCCCGTTGGCACTGCGCGTCGCGATCCGCTCGTAGCGACGTGGATCGAACCTGATCGATTGCAGTTCAGGGATGACGTTGAGCCTCCAGCCACCGTGCAGCACGAACGAGTTGTCCAGCGTGGACCGGATCTCGAGCGGGCGGGCACGCTTCAGGAAGCCGTCGTAGGTCCAGAAGATGTTCGTGGTGCTGAACTGCTGCTGCTGGTCCCACCATCCGCCACGCCGGCCGAAGCGGGTCCAGCGCTGGTTCATCGAGGTGCGCACGAAGTCGGTGCGGTTCACGAACCCCGCGCGGGTCTCGAAGTCCGGCGTGATGGCCTGCACGCTGTAGCGAAATCCGTAGGAGCGGCCCGTGCGGCCGCTGTTGCCTTCCCAGATCGCACCGTCGCGGCGTCCGCCGCCGTCGCGCGTCATGCTGCCGGCGAGCCGCAGCTCACTGCTGTAGACGCCGCGGTACTGCAGCCGCGCATCGACACCCGCCACACGATTGAACGAGGCCCCTTCGGTGCGATCCGTGTACACCATGCCGGCGTTGCTCTGATCACCCAGGTCACGCCGCAGGCGCAGGATCGTGAAGACCGGATTGATCGTACCGTCGGCGCTGCCACTCGCGTCGTCGATCGCCGTGAGCAGGCCCACGTCCGTCTTCGGGATCTTGCCCGTGAGCTTGATCGCACCCAGCGGCTGCGCGATCTGTCGTGTGTTCACCAGCCGGTTCGGTGCATCGAACTGCTCGCTGCCTTCCACGAAGAAGGGCCGCAGCTCGGGGAAGAACAGTGCGAAGCGCACGTCGCCGGGAATCTGGCCGACGTCGGTCTCGACCTGGCTGAAGTCGGGATTGATGGTCCCGTTCAGTGTGAAGTTGCTGGTCACGCCCCAGCGCACATCGGTGCCGGCCGTCACGCGTGTGCCGTACTTCCACGCGGCCGTCGTGGAGTCAGGCGCGCCCTCCGCGAACGCGATCGAGTTCGGCGTCACGTCGAGCACCAGTCCGCGCTTCATGCCGCGCAACCCGCGCAGGTAGCCGGCCTGCGCCTGGTACGCCTGCTTCGCGCGCGACGTCGGCGCCCACGTGTCCTGGAAGCCCGTGCGCTGCGTCTGCCGCACCACCTGCAGGCCCCAGTCCTGTCCCTCGCCACGCTGGAACCGGATGGACTTGAACGGAATGCGCAGCTCCACTTCGTAACCGTCGTCGAGCAGGCGTCCCTTCGACTGCCACACGTAATCCTGCGTGAGATCCACCGTCGCCAGCGATGCCCGCGATGCACCAGGGGTCGGCTGCTGCTCGTTGCGCATGCCATCGGCCTGCACCCCGAGCGGATTCACGCCGAAGGTGAACGCGCGACGTCGATCATTGAACGTGTCGAACGTGATCGCCACCCAGTCGTCATTCGTGATCTTGTCCCGCTCAGCCAGCGTTGCGCGCACCGTGCCCGGTGGAGCCCAGGCACGCACGCCCACGTAGATCGCGTCGGCTGCGTGCCAGATGCGCACTTCCGTCGAATCCTGCGCGCGGCGGCCATCGACCGGGTTGTAGCTGGTGAACGAGGTCAGCACGGCGGCGCGGCTCCACACCGCCTCGTCCAGCCGTCCATCGATCATGACCGACGTGTCCACCCGCACGGCACGCACGTTGAGCGCACCCGTCCGCCCGCTGTAGACCGGTGGCACGTCGCGCGATGGAGACGCGGCAGGGCCGCTTCCCGCCGTGATGGCCGGGCCTGCGGGGACGGCAAGCTGAAACAGCGCGAACAGGGCGACCAGCATGAACCGGGAGCGGGAGGGCAGAACAGCGCTTCACACGACCGGGTACCGAGGGCGCAGATCGACCAATCTAACGGCTCAGCTGGCTCGGACGTTCGACGTCGACGGCCCTCGGACAACCATCACAGCTTCACAGCAGCCCGCTGATGGGCTGCGCGTCGTGCTCCGCAAACCGTTCCAGCCGCAGCGCCCGCACGTCCAGCGTCGAGGTCCTGCCGTCGCAGAGCAGCTCGGCCGCCAGTTGCCCCAGAATCGGCGAGTGCATCACGCCATGCCCCGACGACCCGTTCACCAGCAGCAGATTCTCGCAGCCGGGCGCGCGGCCGAAGATCACCGTCTTGTCGGGACTCATCTCGTACAGCCCGACCCAGTGCGCGGCCGGATCGAGGGCGATGGTGCGCATCAGCGGCACCCGTTCGCGAGCGATCGCCATCACGCGGTCCACCAGCGGCTGGTCCACATCCAGCGCGAATGGATCGTCGCGCAGTGTGTCGATGGGCCAGTTCAGCAGCGCGCGGCGATCACGGATGCGCAGATGAAATGCGTCGCGTGTCCAGATCGTCATCGGGAAGCTGTCGTCCAGTGTCGTGCACGGCTCGGTGCACGCGATCTGCCGACGCGCCGGCTTCACCGGCAGGTCGACACCAGCCATCGCCGCGATCGGTGCGGACCATGCACCGGCGGCATTCACCACCTGCTCCACCGCAAGTTGCTCACCCGCGACGGTGACATGCGTGATCCGTCCGCCGGTGTCGCGCGACATGCCCTGCACGGGCGAATTCCATTGCACCTGCACACCGCCGCGCTCAGCCCCGTCCAGGTAGCCGCGCAGGATCTTCATGGGACGGATGGTGGCATCGCTCGGACACCAGGCGGCGCCGCACACACCATCCAGCACGACATGCGGATTGATGCGCTGCGCCTCATCCAGCGTCAGCTCGCACGCCTCCGTCAGTCCCGCCGCATGCTGGATGTCGCGCGCAGCACGAAAACTGTCGAGCGTGGCCTGATCGTCGGCCAGGAACAGATACCCGACAGGTCGGTATTCGGGATCGACGCCAACGTCGTCCATGAATCGCAGCAGCTTGGCGCGCGAGCGCAGCGACAATTCCACGTTGATGGTGTTCGCAAACTGGCCGCGATAGCCACCCGTCGCCTTGCCCGTGCTCCCGCAGCCGGGCTCCGGCGAGGCATCCACCACCAGCACGTCGCGCGCACCGCGCT
>Ga0105047_10019902_pt1 | contig 10339 bp, 8 predicted proteins | sample MAT04_FD_78384 | JGI IMG/M metagenome (GOLD analysis project Ga0105047, IMG submission 78384) | Freshwater microbial communities from Lake Fryxell liftoff mats and glacier meltwater in Antarctica - MAT-04 (megahit assembly) | ecosystem: Environmental > Aquatic > Freshwater > Ice > Liftoff... | reverse complement strand
TAAACGGAGCGACGGGCTATCCACATGATCGTGCCAGATCACGCAGCGCATCGAAAACGTCATCGAGTTCCGGCACTCTCGCGCCGGGCACACGACCATTTCGGTCGCATTCGCCGAGCAGCAGCAGAGTCTCATAGTCCGGCGAAACTTTCAGTCGCTGATGGGCTCGAAAACCGATCGTGCGATCACGAATCTGATGCGCCTCCATGTGATGTTCAATCAGCCAGGCAGTTCGCGGAGTGATGTGGCTTTCCAAAGCTTCAAGCCCCGATCCGACGTGATCATCCGCATCCAGCCCCTTGCCGACGTCGTGCAGGAGTGCGGCCAGCTGGAATTCTTCGTCATGAGGCTGCTCGTTAACCGCCAGCACATAACACTGCAGCAGATGATAGAGCACATCGCCTTCCGGATGATGTTGTTTTCCCTGCATGACACTTGCCAGCGGAAGCAATAACGATCGATAGACCTGAAATCGGTCAATCGCCGCTTCGGCGGCAAGGACTTCGCTTTCAAGATCCTGATCAGGATACTGCTGTTTCATGAACGCTTCAAATTCCGGAAGCGTTGCGCGTTCAATGGCTTTGCCTGTGATGGAACTCCTGAATGCGAACGAGGCTTTGTTCGGAGCGTACATCGTCAGTTCAATCGGGTATCGATCCTGAATATGGAGATGCGTAAAGATCCGCTCCTCACCGTGCTTGCGGACAACTTTGCGTTCCACGCGGTAGTCGAATCCTTCTGCATCCAGGCACAACTCAATCGGTTCGGTTGAAGTTGCAAAAATGTGAATATCGATGTCGGACCCGTGACGAATATGCCCGGTGAACGTGCTGCCGATAATCTTTGGGCGGAATCGACACAGAAGTCGCATGACTCGCAGCGCTTCGACACGCATTTCGCGCAGACGGTCGAAGCGAGAACTGCCTTCGAACAGATTCGCCATCCGCTGAATTTCGTCCCGGATTTCGGCATTCGTCGGCAGCTCGGAAGGCTTCACCCAGCCCTTGCATAGTCGCTTCGCGGCCTTCAGCTTCGCTCGATAATACTCAGTCTGATTCCGCGAATACATCAGCCTCGCCGCTTCAACAACGATGGCTCGCCTCAATCGTTCATTTGTCATGCATCGTGTGTCGGGGTTGAGCGACCAGTTCAAGAGTTCGCAGACTTATAGAACTCGTTGGTGCTGGCATCGTCTCCAGCCCCGGCATTCGCCGACACATGGGGCATGGAAAAGCAGAGAACTCCCGTTGGAGTTTCTTTGCAGACACGGAATCTCTGTATTGGTTCGCAGATTGTAGGCCGGACCAAGCGCAGCGCCGTTCCGGCACCGTCTTGTTTGGCACGGATTCTGCCACTCATCCATTGCCGGAACTGCGTCGCTGCCGCTCCTTGGTCCGGCCTACAGCTGCTTGGTCCGGCCTACAGCTGCTTGGTCCGGCCTACAGCTCCTTCACCGGCCTACGCTGGTTCACCCCAGTCTCCTTCATCGACACATTTGGGAGCGATACCGCCCCACCGAATGTTGTAGTGTCCAAGCCGTACAAATCGGTGAAACGACGACCACGGCCAATCAGCAACTCGCTGCACCAAGCCATGCTTACGTGGATTCCAATGAATGTAATCGGCGCATCGTTCGAGGTCGTCTTCATCACGCACGACGTGCTCCCAGAATCGCGGTTGCCAGATTCCGCGTTCACCTCGTTTGCGTTGAAACTCCGTGACAGGGGCTTCCGGCAAACCAGCCGCGAGCCATTGATCGCTGAACTCGGCTTTGATTTGTTTCATTCGCAAAGAGTAGCGCTTGTCACCGCGTGGCAACTGCATCACCAGATGCCAATGATCAGGGAGCAGTACGTTTGCTACGAGCGTCGATGGATGACGCTGACGAACGGACTCGATGGCTTGTCGCAGAAACGTCCGGCCAGCGTCTGTGGTAAGAATCGGACGCCGCGCGTAGGTGACGACGGTAAAAAAGAATGTCCCACCCGGCACAAACCATCGTCGATAATCAGACATTCTGGCACCCATAAGTAGGCCGGACCAAGCGAAGCGCCGTTCCGGCACGGATTCCTATAGACCCACATCCGCAATGCGGACCAACCTGCATCACAGGAACTGCCAGCACTCTAAGTCCTCCTTTTACCAGATTCTCTTATTCAGTGTCGAGCGACGATCGTTTTTTTCGGACTCGGCTGCCTCACTCGGATAGCGAAGAAGTGTGAGGTCTCAATTCAATTAGACGCTGCGATTTTCGTCTTCTGTCGCTCCGCACAACAGCGGCAAGAAAACGTAGGCCGGATCAAGGAGCGGAGCGACGACGCTCCGGCGATGGAATGAACGACGACGTGATCGCACTCAATACCTGCCGGAACGGCGCTGCGCTTGGTCCGGCCTACATTTGCTCAATCCAGCAGGACCAGCGTGTCGGGCAACTCGTTAATGTCGTGAACCGTGCGAGGCAGCGCAGGTTCCAGCGACGCTGCTGCATGGTGAATCGTGTCGCAGATGGCCGCCGCCACGTCGTCACTGCGAAGACTGGTTGTCAGTCTTTGGCAGAGATCTTCACAAAACGTCTTTCCGAGTGCCTCCACAACGCTGCGGTCGCCGAGCACAACAGCCATGCGTTCGTACAGCGACACGAAGATCAGCAGGCCCGATGCTCCCGTGGTGTGATGAACTCGACGATCAAAGAAAAGTTCCCGCGCGCGGAGATTGACTTCCTCGTGCATTTGCTGCCGAGGCGTGAACAAACGACGGAGACCGTGAAATTGCTGCGCAGTTGCCGCGCCAGCGACGAAGCAGAGCAGCATGACAATGGCCAGCAGCACAACCTGTCCCCACATCGGAATCCCGCCCCAACTGCCGGGATCCGTGTGTCCGGGCAACGTCAGGAAGACAACAACAGCACCAGCGACAGCGCACCACAGCCCTGCCAGATCTTCGGCGCGGTCGTATCGGCCGGACACCGTGGAGACCACAGGCACGATCTCACAACAGGTTTTTGATTCCGCAGCCGACACGGCGGACTCAATCCGGGAACGTTGTTCGACGCTGATGATTTCAGAAGCTTTTCGCATCACAACTGTTCCTTACCACGAACCCGAGGCACCACCACCGCCGGACGAGCCACCACCGAATGAGCCGCCACTGAACCCGCCGCCACCTCCGCCGCTGTTTTGAGCCATATTTCGCATGACCAGCCAGATGACAGTGAAGATTCCGCCCCAGAGCAACCACGCCCAGCCACTGGCACCCCGGCGATACAGGGACACCGCCGTGAAGATTGCGAGGCCAAAGAAAACCAGCGGTACGATATACTCAGCCGCTGACCGAGGCCGCGTGGGTAATTCCAGCTTGCGCGCCATCTTGTCGAGGGCGTCCACGCCGCTCACGATCCCGGCGGAAAACTTTCCCTGCTTGAATTGCGGGATGATGTACTCGTTCATGATCTGCTGGCACGTCTGGTTCTCTGTGCGTCCCCAGCCTGCCCCCAGTTCAATTCGAGCTCCCCGGTCTCCTTTGGACACCAACAGCAGGATGCCCGTATTCCAGTCCTGACCTTCCAGCTTTGCGTGACCGATCTGCCATTGATTGAACAGCATTGCCGCAAAGGTTTCGATCGGCATATTGGCACCGCCGTGCTGTGCCATTGATTCGATTGTCACGACAATGATGGGCGTGGCCTTGTCGGTGAGCAGTTTGTCGCACACGTCTCGAATATGCGTGATCGACGGCTCGTCCAGCATTCCTGCTTTGTCGCTGATGAATTCACGATCACCGGGCGGCTGCAGATCAAATTCCTGAGCCGTCGCTGGCTGGGCTTGCATTGCGACGACAGTGCTGACCAGTAGAAGACTCAGTCGTCGAACCATCATTTGGCGGATTCCTTTTCTGAATTTATTTGCGCATGTTGCAACGTCGTGGTCAATCGATACGGATGTGCGGGACCGCCATGATCGTGGGCGTCCTGGAGACTAACGAAATATTTTCCGGCTGTCAGTTCCGCGGTGATGCGAGAATCGGTTGTACCGTCATGATCATCGTTCACGGCCACAATCTTGCCACGGTCGTCAAACAGTGTCAGCAGGCTGTCCAGACCCGAACCATGGCGACGTGCCAGGACTTCGATCGTTACACTTTGTGGATCGGCAATGTCGAACGAGAACACATCCACGTTTTTGTCGCCATGGATCTGTCCATCGACCGCCTGCGGGATCTGAATCACCTGAGCCTGCTGAAAACCATCGTTCGGTTCACTGTCAGCGACCAGCGGATGGACGCTGCCGATCAGCAGTCGGTGAGGTGGACTTTCTCCCGTCGGTGCGACGACAGTCAGCGTCGCGTCACCTGGCTCGACTCCTCCAACGACCGTCACTTCGAGTTCCATTTGAGTATCGCCGATCTGTTTCGCATCCTGTCCATTCGGAACGGCGACGCTGGCGGCAGAGAGGACTTTGAAAGAAACCTGCGGACTGGATGACCGGACTTCTGTGGCGGTATCCATTGACCAGCCACGGACGACCATTTTCGTTGTCGCGTTCACAGGCACTGCCAGCGGGACGCACATTGCGATTCGCGGCGGCGCAGCTTTCTTTTCGGCGGCGGCGTCCTGAGCGAGCATAGTACCGCCCGCCAGCAGGCTGATTGTCGTCAGCAGGCACCATGCTCGACGATTCAACGACAGCAAACAGTCCTTAAGGATCGGCGCGGAAACAAATGTAGTGGTTCGCTCCGCGAACCAACGTTGGATCGCGGAGCGATCCACGACAATCTCGACACTTATTCCCGCGCCGGTCCTAGGCATACAATTCCTCAATCAGTCGACCGTCGTCCAGAATTTCAACCGGGCGACCGTCCGGCGTGCGGAGTTGCTTACGAGGATCGATACCCAGCGAATCGAGGACGGTGAACGCGACGTCGGCAGGATGAATCGGATTCTCCGTAACCTGTCCGCCGTCTTTGTCTGTGGCACCAATCACTCGGCCTGGGACAACACCTGCCCCGGCGAACAGCAGCGAAGCGGCAGGAGCCCAGTGATCGCGACCGACATCTTTGTTGATTTTCGGAGATCGGCCAAATTCGCCCATGGCCAGCACGAGCGTGTCGTGCAACAAGCCGCGTCCATGCATGTCGTCGATCAGGGCCGAGAAGCCTCGATCAAAGTCCGGCAGCATACGGTCCAGTCCATCCCATATCTTTGCATGATGATCCCAGCCCCCACTATTGACGGTCACAAAAGTGACACCTCGTTCAACCAGCCTCCGCGCGAGCAGACAGCTTTGACCAAACGTCGTGCGACCGTACCGCTCACGCAGCTTGCCATCTTCTTTATCAATCGCGAATGCATCTCGTGCTTCGCCCGAGAGAACCATTTCTGTCGCCCGCTGCTGAAACTGATCGAAGGCCTTGATCTGATCATTTCCTTCGACACGTTCTGCCAGGCCATCGACCGTCTTCAGCAACGATTGTCGTCGCTGGGCTCGCAGTTCCGTCAATGGTTCCGCCTGCGACACGTCTCGCACACGGTAGCCTTCCTGATTCGGGTCGCCGACTTTGAATGATTCATAGCGACCGCCGAGGAATGCACTCTTGCCGAGTTCCCAGGTGAATGACGGGTTCCGTGGGATCGCAGCATAGGGCGGCAGCGTGCCGGGAAATCCGCTTTCGTGAGCCGCGACAGCTCCCATCGCAGGCCAGTCGCCGAACGCAGAACCGAATCGTCCCGACATCACCCAGTTCGTCGCCGTTTCGTGGTGGTCGTTGTTATGACTGCCGCTGCGGACCAGACAGACTTTGTCCATCGTCTGAGCCATCATGGGAAGCAGTTGGCCGACAGCTAATCCGGTGACATTGGTGGAGATCGTGTGATATTTGCCGCGAACTTCTTCGCTCGCATCCGGCTTCGGATCAAAGCTGTCGTGATGCGACAGGCCGCCGCCCAGATAGACCAGAATCACGGACTTCGCTCGACGGCTGAGTGGCTCGACGGCTTGAGCCTGCGAACGCAGCAACATCGGCAGGCTCAAGCCCATTGCCGACAGACCACCAACCCGCAGGAAGTTACGACGATTCTCATTCAAGTGCAGATCAAACATTCGTCACCTGTATTACTAACGTTCAACAACTTCGCACCGCGCGCAAATCCCAGCACACATATACGGGGAACACTAATCAACACTGATCTTCACTGATGGTGTGATTGCCGTGAATTAGTGTAAATCAGCGGCAATTAGTGTTCCATGCGCTTCTCATTCTGGATTGCGGGCGAAGCCCGCGTCAAATTTAACGATTAAACGTGAATTCCTTGGAGTTCAACAGAGCCCAGAAAACGTCGAGCAGCACTTCCTGGCGATCACCGGTCTTCAGCAATTCGATCACGGAAGTACGTTGTTCGTCGCGAGGCGGGCGACCGATCGTACTCAGGAACAACCAGTCGATCACCGCGTTGTCATCAGACTGCGCGGCACATATTTTCGCAAGTTCACCTTCAGGGGATTTCATCTTGCGATAAAGTTCGTCGCTGTTCTGCAGGTGCAGCAACTGCGGCAGTGTGACATCCGCTTTGCGTTCGCAGGCACAAGCGGTCGTGCGTTCAGATCTGCCGAACAACGCCAGAAAGTACGAATCGACGCCGGGATCAGGTACCTGAATCGCCCGGACTCCCAGCGGATACCCGGCAAACTGCTCGGGGACTCCAGTGGCCTGGCAAATTGCATCGAGCAACACCTCCGCAGACAGGCGACGGGCATAGTAGTGCGAATAGAATTGGGTATCGCGGGAATTGGAATCGTGCGAGTCGGCGGCCAGCTGGTAGGTGTGTGAGTTCATGATCAATCTCATGACGTGCCGTAAATCGTAGCCGCTGGTGACAAATTCCTGGTTCAGCGTATTCCACAGCGGTCGATTTGACGGCGGATTGGTTGCTCGCAGATCATCCACAGGCTCGACCAGCCCGACTCCCAGAAAATGCTTCCAGAGCCGATTGACCATGGCTCCGGAGAATTGTTCGTTGCGTGGATCTGTGAGCCAGTTGGCCAGGGTCTGCCGCGGGTCGTCGCCGGGCGGAATGGCGTTCCGGGATCGATCCAGCGGCTGTGGGGCGAGTCGTTGTCCGGTACGCGGTTGAGACACATCAACGGGGCTTTTCCGAGTTTCGTCGATCTGCTTCTCCAGATCTGCGATGCGTTTCTCTGCCTCAACGATTTTCTGCGCATCCCCATTTTGCTGCTGCAGAGTCTGAAGTTCGACTCGCTTGTTCTGCAATTCTCGCTGCAGATTGAGCAAGTGTCGAGTGCCAACGACAAGTTCAGTACCGCCGTCTTCGGGCTTCTTCCGATCCAGGGTCACACGGGAGAAGAAGCTGACGAAGTGGTAGTAATCGTCCTGCGTGTATTTCTCCAATGGGTGGTTATGACAGCGGGCACAGCCAATCCGAGTGCCAAGAAATGCCTGTGCCACCGAATCGGCGACTTCGGACTGATCCGCGTCCTTCTCTCCGACCGTCACGATGTAGAAGCCGACAGCAGGCTCCTGATCGCACGAACCTTTGGCCATCAGGACCGACGTTGCGATATCGCGCCAACTCGCGCGTGCCACAAGCTGGCTGCGCAACCACTGGTGCATCGCCCGCACGCCCTTCGCGCCGCGGACATCGTGATCGCGTTCTTTGCGATTCTGCAGGATATCGCCCAGTTGCAGAGCCCAGAAATCCACGAACTCGGGTCGTTCGAACAGCTGGTCAATTAGCCGAGTCCGTTTGTTTGAATCCGTGTCAGCCAGAAAGTCACGAACTTCGACCGCCGTCGGCAGCGTGCCGATCGCGTCCAGCGACGCGCGACGAATAAAGGTCGCGTCATCACACAGCCGAGATGGTTCAATCCGCAGCGCCGCCAGCTTGTTGAACACATGCTCGTCGATGATATTGTTTCGTTCCGTATACGATCCTGGATCAACCGGTTCCGCATACGGCGTCGTCACCGTCGCGATTTCAACCTGATCCTTAAACGCAGCCCGAACAACAGACTCTCCGTTTCGCAGGGCTTTCACCAGCCCCGACGGAGCCACATCGAGGACACCTGAGTCGCTCGACGCAAACTGTGTCAGCCAGGTGACGTCTTTCCGCTGGCCGTCGGAGTACACGGCTGTCACAGCCAGTTGATTTGATTCACCGACGACCAGCGTGGAGTTTGAGGGTGAGACTTCAATCCGCTGCAACGTCGCTTCATCAGTTCGCGGGCCTGGTGCGCCTGCCGCGATCCAGTCGGTCAGGATTCGTGCGGCCGGTCCGCCTGGTTCCAGTCGCTGGCCGCCGCCGTGCGGAATCAGGTTGGCCGCTTTGCGAACCAACAGGCTCTCTTCGGGCGATGCCGCATTTATGCGCCGCCCAAGGGCTTCCCGCGTGATCGTCACATGATCCAGTTCCGGTGCATATCCGCGAAGCGACAAGCGAAAGCCGTTTTGCCCCGCCAGTTTTCCATGACATCCGCCGGCATTGCAGCCGAAGCGAGTCAGCACCGGGACAACATCGTTGTTAAACGAAACGGGTTCCGCAGCATCCCCAGGCGTCGCCGTGCAGATGCAGGTGAGACTCAGCAACACGGCGATCGGACTCAGACTGGACATCATAAATTCTTGCCTGTGATTTTTTATGACCGGTACGTAAATCGCGTAAGGACCGGCGCGGGAATAACTGTCGAGATTGTCGTGGATCGCTCCGCGATCCAACGTTGGTTCGCGGAGCGAACCACGACATTTGTTTCCGCGCCGATCCTAAATGCGATTCAGAAGCTCGTTCTTCTTGGCAGCGAATTCTTCATTTGTGATGTATCCCTTCTCCATCAAACCGCCGAGCCGTTCGAGCGTGGCAATCACGTCTTCACCGCTCATCTGATTCAATGGCAGCTGAACCACGGCGCAGGACGCTGCCGGTTGAGTAACAAAGGAAGGTTGAGCTGCCGGGGGCGAAGCCTGGACGGGCGTCGGAGCCGCGGATGGCTCGGTCGGTGCAGGTGGAACCATCACGCCGTCGCGCGAGACGACCGGCAGCGTTGACAGGTTGACGGTTCCGTATTGGCTGGTAAACGTGATCGACTGCCCGCCGCCCTGCTGTTGGCCGAAACCGCCGATCTGGTGATCCAGCGTGTCGTAGACCCACGGTTGTCCGCCGGTTGTGACGGCCAGTCGATGACTGTTGGCAAAGTATGCGTAACGGACTGAGTTCTGCGAACCGATCGCGTTGGGAGTTCCCAGTTCCTGCGGCCACCAGTTTGACGAAGGATCGGGAACAAACAGACTGTTGCCAGACCCGATCTGACCGGAAGCCTGCGACTGGGAATGAATTCCGTTCTGACTCTGCGATTGGAACGAACCAATGAACGGGTTTGTCTGATGATTGGCCAGCGCGTTCGAGATGTCGCTGCACAGATTATTGACAAGGTTCTTAAGATGATTATTGAACAGGTCGCTGACCATCGTCATGCCACCGCTCATCCACTGTCCCGAGCCGCCGAATTCGGGGTGACTGAACTGGGCCATGGACCCGTTGCCGTTGTGTACAGCAATCAACATATGTGTCACGGCATCGGTAGAAACACCGTGACGCTGGGAAAGATTCTGAACGAGCTGAATACCTGAAGGGGAAAGATTGGCCACGATGAAAGATTTTCCTGAGATTTCGTCAAAGAAGACTGCTTCTTGCAGCGTTGAGCTGATTTCACTGCAGCCGCGAATTATCAGCCTGCCAATCGGCTGAGAGAAGCGGCATCACCACGCATTCCCAAAGTTCATGCAACATTCATTGTTCGGGGCGAACTGAAGTCGAGCGGAGCGGCGCAAGCCCTCCGGTACTTCGTTTCTGTACCGGCAAGCTGACGCATGCCGCTCGCCGATTCATCTTACAATGTCGGCATCGGTCATCGACTTTATCTGTACTACGTCGTCAGGCAGCAGGTGTCCCATTTTTTCTTTTTTTGTCGTCATGTAACCGGTGCGCTGGGATTGCGGAGGAGCGACAATCGGAACCTGTTCGATGACATGCAGATCAACTCCAGTGTAGACAAAGGCATCGGTTTTCTTGGGGTTGTTGGTCAGCAATCGCACACGGGAAAGACCAAGATCCTTCAGCACCTGCAGGCCGACCATATAGTCGCGCATGTCGGCTTTGAAGCCAAGTCGATGATTGGCTTCAACGGTGTCCAGCCCCTGATCCTGAAGCTGATACGCTTTCAGCTTGGCGAGCAGGCCGATGCCGCGCCCTTCCTGAGGCAGGTAAACAACGGCCCCGGTGCCTTCTTTGTAGATCATTTTCATGGCCATGCGCAGCTGATCTCCGCAGTCACAG
>Ga0105047_10019901_pt1 | contig 10339 bp, 6 predicted proteins | sample MAT04_FD_78384 | JGI IMG/M metagenome (GOLD analysis project Ga0105047, IMG submission 78384) | Freshwater microbial communities from Lake Fryxell liftoff mats and glacier meltwater in Antarctica - MAT-04 (megahit assembly) | ecosystem: Environmental > Aquatic > Freshwater > Ice > Liftoff... | reverse complement strand
GGTTACTTTTTCGTCGGGGCTTCTTCCTCTTCCAGGAGGATTTTTTTCTCCAGGATGAAGCTCAGTTGCTGATTGAGTTGCGTTTCATTCGCCGCGCCGACCACGGTCGCGCCGAGCTTCTTCACGCCGGCGAAGACATTGGCATCCACGTCAAACGCGACAAAGTGAACCGAAAACGGCGCGCCCTGCTGCTCCGCCTTCTGCCGGGCCTTGGGCAGGGTGGCCGCCGGGTCAGGGCCAACGGTGTTCATGCCATCGGTGATAATCAGGATATGCTTCCGGGTGAGGCCGGACTTGAGCACGGTCTCCGTCGCGGCAGTAAGGGCGTTGCCCAGGGGCGTGCCACCGTCCGGGGCGGTGAAGGACTTAGCCCAGGCCCGCAGCGCCGTGGCATCGAAGGGACCGAAGGACAGCGCCTGCCGCGCGCCAGTGCCTTGGAACACAAACAGCCCGGCAGAAATTTTCCGCGGCCCAGTGGCGCTGTTGGTGGCGAACGACTCCACGCGCGTGGCGATGGCCGCGAGGGCACGGTTGGCGATGACGTATTTTTGGGTGAGCTTGCCGCTGGCGTCCTTGACCTGCTCCTTCATGCTACCGGAGGTGTCATAGACGATGGCCAGCGCGAGGCCGTCTTCCTCGACCGCCGACGCTAGGTTGGCGGTCAGACCAAGGGAGGCCAGAACGACGAGGGTCGCCGTGAATTGAAGGGTTTTCATGCGAGACGCTTTCTCTGTCCGACACCGTGCCGCGCGTAACGAGGGTTTTGGTAGCAATGGAATCATGGCGCGTCAATTCAATCCCAGAAGGGCCGGCGGCGTCAGTTGGAATTTCGCGACGCGTTTGGAACCGTTTGAGCCGGACTCCGAAACCGCAATGGGGTGCGCGCGCGTAACGCGGGCGCGCCGAGGGTCTGCCACCCGCAGAAACCGTGGCCATCCCACTCTTCACGCACACGTGCCGGAAGCGTCACGGAGGACGGGCCGGTGATTGCCCGCTCACCGCCCGGCGGTGCGCAATCGGGCCGTCCCCTCCCCTGCCCCGCCTCGGGCCTGAAGGAGATCCTCGAGATTGCGGGCTTCCTCGGCTTCCAGGCAGCGGCGCTTGTCGAGAGAGCGGCGCTACTTGGCCAATTCCGCGTCGGTCCAGGCGTTGGCCTCTTCGTAGTCGCCGCAGTACGGCACGAGCAGGTCAATCCAGCAGGCGAGCTTGTCCAGATCCTCGCGGGAGAGGCGCACGCCGCCGTGGCCCTGTTCGAGCAGCGGGAGGGCCGCTGCATCACCGAGTTCAGCGAGCACGCGCGCGACCATGCTTGGCGCTATCTCCCTGCTGCCGGTCAGCCACCGTGGGAAGTCCGCGCCGGGGTCCTGCAATGCCCAGTCAATCTGCATCGGGAAATCCTCGCCGAGACCTTCTTGCCACCGGGCGAGCGCCTCAGGCCCGACGCCGCCAGGGTCCGCCGCGGCGGCGCGCAGCCCCTGCAGCGTCGCCGCGAAGGAATCCATCCGACGATAAAGCAAGTCCGCGGCGAGCGCGGGCAGGAAGGACGCGGCCAGGAGGGCGGGGAAAAGCCAGGCTACCGCGCGCCAACCGCGACCGGTGGGGCGCGGGCACGGCACGACGGTTTCGGACGATGACGGGGTCGGAGTTGCGATGCGGAATCTGACGTCACCGAGTCGGGATTTCTTCGCGGCAACGGGCTAACGGACTCAACTCCATTCTGCCCGACGGGCGGCACGCTGGCCAACAACCAAACCACCGCAAATCCATGTAGAAGCCTGCGTGACGCGGCGCATAATCCGCGGTCAACCGCCCTCGCGACCGCCGCTGGCCGCAGGTTGCAGAGCGGCCCCAAATCCCGAGGTTCCCCGGGCTGATTCGCAAGTCCGCGAGGCAGCCTCCAGGGGGTGAGAAGGGGCGCTTTGCCCGGCCCCGGTAAATTCCCCCCTATTGCTTCAGTTGCCCCTTGTCCAGATGCACGATGCGGGTGGCGCGCTCGGAGGCGTGCGGGTCGTGCGTCACCATGATGACGGTCTTGCCGTGCTCGCGGTTGAGGCGCTGGAGGAGGTCGAGCACTTCGTCGCCGGATTTGCGGTCGAGATCGCCGGTGGGTTCGTCGCAGAGGAGCAACGTGGGGTCGGTGACGATGGCGCGAGCGACGCCGACGCGCTGTTGCTCGCCGCCGGAAAGTTGCCGGGGAAAGTGGCGGCTGCGATGGGTCAAGCCGACGACGGCGAGCGCAACCTCGACGCTGCGTTTGCGGCGGGCGCCGGTGAGCGGAGTGAGCAGCAGGGGCAGTTCGACGTTGCGCGCGGCGGTCAGCACGGGCAGGAGGTTGTAGAACTGAAAGACAAAGCCGATGTGCCGCGCGCGCCAGGCAGCGAGTTGGCGGTCGGAGAGTTGGTCAATGCGTTCGCCTGCCACGCGCACGGTGCCGGCGGTCGCGCGGTCGAGTCCGCCAATCAGGTTCAGCAGCGTGCTCTTGCCCGAGCCGGACGGACCCATCAGGGCCAGGAATTCGCCGGCAGCCACGCTGAGGTTGAGGCCCTGCAGGACGTGGATCGTTTCACTGCCGCGGTGAAAGACTTTGTCCACCCCGGTGACCGCGACCAATTCCTTATTGGCACAAACATCTCTGTCTGTGCGATCCGCTACCAACTGAAACGCACCGGCAGAGATGCCTGTGCCACTAAGACAGGGTTCCGGAGCAGGAGAAGCAGTTTGCGCGGGCATCGCCAGGCAGCCGGAGGGAGACTTGGAGATGGAGCCAGGCGGGACGCACTGTCCCACGGAGTCGGTTCAGGCGAGGCCCTTGACTTCCCAGCCCTGGCGGTAGGCGCGCTTGAGCAGCGCGTTGGCGGCGGTGGAGTTCTTGAAGCGCACGTTCGCCGAATCCAACTCCAAGGTCAGATCTTTGAACCGGGTGGCCACGCCGCCGAGCAATACCGTCTCCGTGAGCGGTCCCGAGTAGTCGAAGTTCGCCGAGCACTGGCCGGTGCCGCGAACGGCTTCGAGCCATTGCTCGTAGTGGTTGAGACCTTTCACGCGCTCCAGCTTCCGATCCGCAAACTTCGCCTTCGGATACAGCTTCGGCTGGGCAATGTGCGGGATGCACATCACCCCATCGGTGCCGATGAGAATCGAGCCTTGGCCGGGCGCCTCTTCACCTTCGAGCAGCGCCAGGACGGCCTGCGGAGGCTTCTGGTCGCCGTCGTACCAAGTCACGTTGACGGTGTCGCCCGCGGTGAAGGGCGTGCGGGGAAACACGTATTCAATCTTGGCGTTGATGGACCAGTTCCATCGGTTCGGCTCCGGCCCGAGGGACTTCAGCGAGAGCGGCGAGGTGAGCGCGACGGCTTTGAAAACGGGATCGTAAATGTGGCAGCCCATGTCGCCGAAGGTGCCGGTGCCGAAGTCCAGGCGCTTGCGCCAGCTGCCGGGATGGTAGTAGCCGCCGCCGATGAAGGGCCGGTCGGCGCACACGCCCAGCCAGTCGTTCCACGCGAGGCCCGCGGGCACGGGATCGGTGCGGTCGGGCTTGGCTTCCATGTCGCCCCACTTCTTGTTCGACCAGGCGTGGACTTCCTTGATCTTGCCGATGATGCCGCTGTGGACGAGCTGGACGGCGGTGCGGTATTCCGAGCTGGAGTGAATCTGGATGCCCATCTGCGTGATGAGCTTCTTCTCCGCGGCGAACTTGGTGAGGGCGCGCGCCTCGGAGACATCGTGGGTCATGGGCTTCTGGCAATAGACGTGCAGCCCGCGCTGCATGGCCGTCATGGCGATGGGCGCGTGCATGTGATCCGGCGTGGCGACATTGAGCGAGTCGAGTTGCTTTTCCTTATCGAGCAACTGCCGCCAGTCCGTGTACACGCGGATATTCGGAAACTCCTTCTTCCAGCGCGCGGTATTTTCGGCCGCGACGTCGGCAACCGCGACGAGTTTCACGTAATCGAAATGGGTGAACATCTCCAGGTCGGAGCCGCCCTGTCCGCCGACGCCAACGGCAGCGTGAAGAATCGTGTCCTTGGCCGCGGCGCGCAGGTGAGGCACCCACGGCGCGGTGAAGCTGGCGGCCGCGGCGGCGAGCGCGGCACGGCGGAGGAATTCGCGGCGATTGAGTCCGGTCTGGAGGGTGTTTTTCATGGCGATGATCTTGCGTGTGGAATGGTCGGTTGAAACCGTTGTTAGCGGACGACCGCGCAGGGCGGCGGTCTGCACGGGCATCATTGAAGGGAAAACTTCGCCCCAGTCCAACCAAATCTCTGGGCCCCCGCTGCGCCCGCGGACCTTCCGGCTCGCGGGAACCCCTCATGAGCGAAGCGCCGCCGTGGTGTGCGCGCGAAGGAAGGAGGCGCACATTGCAGGTGAGTTCGGCAGCGTCAGGTTCATGGCCCTGGCTCAAGGATCCAGCATTCGCCGCAATTGTTCCAGATCCTCCGGTTTGCCGGCGGGGTCGAAGTGAAACGATTCTTCGTCGGCGACCAACTCGCGCCGGCGTGCTTCGAGATCCTTCGCCAGGCGCGCACGCGGGGCGAACCCAAACACGTTCTCCGGGCCGCACTCACCGACGATTTGCACCCCGTTGGCGGTCTTGGTGAAGTTAAGCGTGGCGACCCCGTCGGCGCTCACGCGCAGGACTTCGGCAGGGTCGCGCAGGTAAGCGGGCAGGGGAAATGCCAGCGTCGCCTCACGCGCCGGGCCGAACTTGAACACCTTCTCCTGCGGGTCGGGCGCGTAGGCCAGGTCCAGCGCGAAACCGACCGCGCCGCGGGGGCCGGCAATCACCGCGAGGTCCCAATCCGGTTTGCCGTCGCGGGCAACCCGCTGGTAATGATAGGCGTCACCTTCGAGATAGAAGTCTTCCAACATAAGGATCTCGCGGTTGACGCGCGTGATGGGGGCGATGAGGTCGGGAAACTTCAGCAGCGACTTGAGACTCAGGTTGAACCAGTAGAGCGAGGTGATGCGATGCGCCAAGGCATGGTAAGCCTGGGCGCGGAGTTCCGCCGGGGTTGGCGAGGTGCGGTGTAGGTGACCGGCAATGGTCCGGTGTCCACCCGCGCGCCCCCGCGGTCGCCGGCGGGAATCGTGGCGTCTGCGGGGAAGGCCGCGAAGTTCGTGAGCCACGGCTGCGGCAATAACGCGCGCCAGGTGCGGTTCTCCTTGGGCAGCCACAGACGGCAGGCTTCGAGGCGCAACGGGCCGGCGGTCTGGTTGGCGAGGTGGAAGATGAGCGAGTTCGGAAACGGATTTGTGGGTTTGCCGAGGAACGTCACGGCCGAAAGCCACGCGCGCGGTTCAGCAAGGTCGAGCTTCATCTCCGCGCCGCTGAGGGTGAGCATTGCGCTGGTGCCCACGCCCCAGAGCGCGCGCTTGCCGTTGAACGACCAGACGGTCAGCGCGCCCGGCGGTAGCACCAGTGTTTGGTTTGTCCATGCGCCGGGAAAGTCGTGCCAAGCCCACTCGTCCGCGGCCAGCAGTTGGTCGGGCGATTGGCCCCGCAGGCGAATCGCCGCGTCCGGCGCGAACCGCAGTTCCGACTCGGCGCGGTTACGCAGGAACAATTGCACCCGCGCACCCAGGCTGAAGTCCGGTTCGCGGCGGTAGCGCAGTTCGGTGGATTGCACGTGCGGGATCACAACGACGCCGGCCAGATCGAGAGAGGCGTCGGCGCCCTGACCGCTGCACGCGCCGAGCAAGGCCGCGACCAGCACGAGGCAGGCGATAGGGGTAGGGACGAGGGTTGGAACCTGGCCCCGCCCTCCGAACCGGACGGGCGGATCTCCCGCACCTGCCTGTGCCGAGCACGGCAGACAGGTCCGGCTCGCCAGTCAGTGGGTTCGTATTCCTACGATTGTCCGCGTCCATTCATGTGCCGCAGCCAAGGGCCACAGCCCACGACGGGCCAACCATTCATACGGCCAGCGTGGATGCGCCGTCCCCATCCCCGTTCGGGAATGGCCGCGCCGCTTTTCCAGCAGGCTCCGCAGGCGTCGCCGCACAAAGCCATCCACCGCCGCAAACGCGTTGCTCTTGCGGTGCTGAAAATACTGATACCAGCCCCGCAAGGTGCCGTTCACGACGGCCACGATGACCCGTAGGCTCCGCCCGTCTGTCCGCAGCGTTTTCGCGCGCAGCCATGCTTTCAACTTCTTTGAGCTCTTCGCCCGCGGCCATTTCATGCCGCGCTCGAAGTGATACCCCAGGAAGTCGAAACCGCCGCGTTGGGTCGCGTCCACCAGCCGCGTCTTTTCGGGATGCAAGATCAGCCCCGCCTCACTCACCCACGCCCGCACCGTTGCCAGCGCGGTTGAGCCCCGCCCCGACAGGCTTCGCCACTCGCTCGCAGGCTCGCCCCGTGAGATAGCGCGGCGGTGCGTGCCACGGGTGGGCGCGTGGGGGCAGCTCACGGGGCGAGCCCGTTCACGCCGACCGAATCGAGTTCACCGCGGCTCCCACGACGGAAGCCTGGGTCACGTACTGGTCATTCGCGTTCCGTAGCTCGCCACCCCGCCTTGCGGCGACGCAGTTATGGCCCGATACCGCACGACGCTTCGCCGCACGGGAGCGGACTTTCCACCGCTCTGGCCCAACGCCCTCTCAGGCGCACGAGCGCCGATCTCCGGATCGGCCCATAGACAAAGGGCCAGACACCGGGAACGAACCGATCAGAAGATGGGTGCCCCAATCCTTCGGTTCATCGCGCGGGAAACTTCCGTCACCGGCCTATTCCCACCCTCGGCAACAGTCGCGCGCCGGCATGGACGGCGTTCCCTGCGGGCAATTGTTCGACGCGCAGGGGTTGATTGGATTCGGCAAAAGGATGCGGACGGGCTGCGGGACGCTGAACGGGGCGCTGAAAGCATTGACTTTCCAAACCCACCCTTCATAGCGGTATCAGTCTGACAATCCAGCGTTCCACCCTTGCTTATGAGCGGATTACTGTATGGCCCTTCCCGGCGCAGCTTCGCCTGCAAATACTCGGTGTGTCTCTACCTTTCCCTCGTTTTGGCCGCGATGGGGCAGACACCGGTGAAGGTCAATCGCACCGTCCCGCAAGTCCAGCCGCCGAAGACGGGGCTTGAATTCACGGCCCAGCCAACCGCGCAGGAGATTTCCCGCGCGCGGGTGTTCGAGGAACCGCTCGTCCCGATTGGCGGCGAACCGACGGCGGAGGAGAATGCGGCTTTGGCGTCGGCGCTGCTCGACTACGCCAGGCGACGTGGGTCAGATGATTTCTCCAGCCTGACGGGTTTTTTTGAGAAACATCCGGCATCCGCATGGAGTGTGGCCCTGCTCACCAGCCTCGGCCTTGAATACTACAACACGGCGCATTACTCCCTGGCTCTGGAGGCGTGGCGCAAGGCATGGATCCTCGGGCAGGGGGCAGTTGATCTTCGGGGCAAACTTGTTGCCGACCGGGCGGTGTGCGAACTGGCAGCGCTCTATTCGCGGTTGGGCCGCACAGTCGAGTTGGCGGCGCTGCTGGAGTCCGTTGAACAGCGTGGCTTTGTCGGCGGGGCGGCTGAGCGCATCAACATCGTGCGGGAAGCGCTCTGGAGGATGCGCACGCGGCCGGACGTGTCCTTTCGCTGCGGTCCTCTGGCCTTGCAGTCGGTGAAACGTGCGCTTGATCCGCAGGCTCCCGTTGATGCGGCGATCCGCGATTCTGTTTCGACGCCGAGTGGTTTCTCGCTGGCGGAGGTGGCTGAACTATCGAAGAAGGTCGGCTTGAATTATCAGATGGCGTTTCGTGAGGCGCGCTCATTGATTGTCGTGCCTTCGGTCGTGCATTGGAGGGCGGGTCACTATGCGGCCATCGTGCGGCAGGTGGGCGACCGTTATCTGCTGCACGACCCGACGTTCGGCAACAACGCATGGGCTTCAAAGCAGGCGCTCGACAGCGAGGCCAGCGGATACTTTTTGATTCCAACGGGCGATCTCCCGCGCGGCTGGCGCGCCGTGGATGGGAAGGAAGGTTCGTCCATTCATGGCAAAGGCGAGACGGGCACTCATGACCCGGACCGTTACACACCAGATGACGTGGCCACAACCTGCGGTCCCTCGACGGGGATGGCGGTCTCCAGCGTCCATCTCATGCTCGCGAATTTGCAGATCCGTGACACGCCAGTGGGCTACACGCCGCCGGTGGGACCGGCAGTTCACTTCACCGTTCGGTACAATCAGCGGGATTACTTGCAGCCGCCCAGCCTGGGCACGAGCCCTTTTGGTCCTCGATGGACCCACGACTGGAACGAGGCCATCAAAGAAGATCCAAACAGTCCTCTGGGCGATGTGAAGGTCCTGGCGGGTGGCGGGGGCGCGCATTCGTATTTGGGCGCGGGCGGCGGCGGCGGTGCCGCTTCGGCGACGTCGCCGGGACGGATCAAGCGAATGGGCACCAACACCTACGAGCTGATTTATCCCGACGGTTCCAAGAAAGTGTACGGGTTGCGCCTCGGCATCAGCCCCATCATCCTGCTCACTCAAGTCGTGGACCCGGCTGGAAACGCCGTGACGGTGGTCTGGGATTCCGTGGAAGGCGTCCCGCGTCTGCGTGCTTTGGTGGATGCCATCGGCCAGGTCACGACGGTCGGCTACGAAAGCAACCTCAAACCCTTCCAGATCGTGGCGGTCGCGGACCCATTCGGACGGGTGGCTCGCTTCAATTACATCGAACAAACCCTTCGCTTCTTCAACGGGAGTACTACCAATTTTATCCGTCTGCAGATGTTGACCAGTATCACCGATGTTCTCGGTCTCAGCTCACACTTCGCTTACCGGCGGGTGGACACGGACAACCTTGGCCAGCCCATCTTCAGTGACCAAATCGTCAAGATGATCACTCCGTACGGCGAAACGACTTTCACGACCACGGAGACGAACATTGCGGGCGGCATCCGCGTGGTGGAGACGACCTTTCCCGATGGCAGCCGCGACCGGGTTGAGTTCAACCAGTCGATTACGAACATGGCTCTATCCGAGCCGGAGGCCCTTGTTCCGGCGGGCATGCCGGTTTCCAATGCGAACCTTCGCTACCGCAACACCTATTATTGGAGCCGGACGGCGTGCGCGAGCAGCTATGGCGATTACAGCAAGGCGAAGATCTATCACTGGCTGCACTTGGGCAATTTCGGAACCACGGCGGGAATATTGGAGAGCAACAAGGAAGCTTTGGAAAACCGGGTCTGGTATCACTACGGGCAATTTTCGGCAAACATCGCCGGCACCCAGAATCGTCCCACCCACATCGGCCGCGTGCTTGATGACGGCCAGACCCAGTTGCATCGCTTCGGTTACAACGGCCTTCGTAACCTCACCAACTCGGTCGATCCGCTCGGACGCACCCTAAGCTATCTCTACGCAAGCAACGAGGTGGACCTCTTGGAAGTCCGACAGACCCGCGCCGGCAACAATGAGCTGCTTTTCTCGGCGGCCTACAACGGGCAGCACCGGCCCCTCGCCACCGTTGGCACCGACGGCCAGACCAACAACTACACCTACAATGCGCGCGGCCAATTGCTCTCGGGAACGAATCCTAGAGGCGAGACGACCAGTTCCACTTACGACGCCGACGGCTATCTTATCGCCGTGGATGGACCGCTGCCCGGAACCAACGATGTGGTAAGGATCACATACGATGCGTTTGGACGGGCGCGAACCCTGACTGGGATCGACGGATACTCGCTCACGTTCGATTACGACGAGATGGATCGAGTCACCAGAATCACCCATCCGGATGCCACGTTCGAGCAGTTCACTTTTGACCGGCTGGACTTGGTGGCCTTTCAGGATCGCGCGGGACGGACGGCGTTCTACGAGCATGACGACATGCGGCAAGTAAGAAAGCGCACGGACCCGTTGGGCCGGGTGATGCTTTACGACTGGTGCCGCTGCGGACAGATCAAGAGCCTGACCGATCCGATGGGACGCACCACCTCATGGCAAACTGATGTCCAAGGTCGCAACATCGCCAAGCAGTATGCCGATGGCTCACAGGTCACCTATCAATATGAAAACGGCAGCAGCCGCCTAAAACAGGTGATTGATGAAAAGCAGCAAGTTACCCAGTTCTCCTGGAATCGCGACGATACGCTCAAGTCCCTCGCCTATTTCAATTCGACGGCTCCGACGCCGGGCGTTAGTTTCAGCTACGATCCCGATTATGCGCGGGTTCGCTCCATGACCGATGGCACCGGGACGACTCTATATTCCTACAATCCCATTCCCGGAACGCCTGCATTGGGTGCAGGGGCGTTGGCCAGCTTGGATGGCCCGCTGCCGAATGACACCATCACTTACAACTACGATGAACTGGGCCGTCCAGTTCAGCGTGCCG
>Ga0105047_10019900_pt1 | contig 10339 bp, 8 predicted proteins | sample MAT04_FD_78384 | JGI IMG/M metagenome (GOLD analysis project Ga0105047, IMG submission 78384) | Freshwater microbial communities from Lake Fryxell liftoff mats and glacier meltwater in Antarctica - MAT-04 (megahit assembly) | ecosystem: Environmental > Aquatic > Freshwater > Ice > Liftoff... | reverse complement strand
GAGCCGCCGGAGCCGGCATCGCCGGAGCCGGGACGGTCATCATCGTCGAGCCCTTCGAGCAGCCGCTGGCGCACGGCGAGCTCGTCGCCTGACCGGCGCAGCAGGGCTTCTTGTAGACCGCCGGACCCGTCGCGCAGTTGTTGCGCGGCGCGCACGGGCTGCAGGGGTTGCACGAGTTGCAGGCCGTCAGGCCGACCATCGCGAACGCCGCGACCACCGTGCCGACCACACCACGAATGAGAGACTTCGACATCGTCCTAGAACCTCCTGGAAGTTGTTCCCGGCCCTCCCAGGGGCGCCGGGGTCTGAATCGTGCCCGTACGGGGGCAAGGTCGAGCATAGCCACTTCCCCCGGCAAGGCAAGTGTCCCGCGCCCGTAGGGGCCGTTCGGTGGTTGATCTGGCCGGTCGTCCTCATGCCGTGCCGACGGCGTCCGGTCGCCGGGGCCCCCCCGGTTCGCGGCGACGGACCCCGCCCGGTCCCCCGGTGGCGTACCCTCCCGCCCGTGTCGTCCGCCGTCCCCAACGCCAACCTCGCCTGCCTCCTCGCCGACGCGGCGCTCGCCGCGCCCGCGCGCCTCGGATTCGCGCACGGCGCGACGCGCTGGACCTACGCCGCCGCCGCCGGCCGGGCCTCGCGTTGCGCCGCCGCGTTGGCTGCGGCCGGCGTCGGCCCGGGCGACGTCGTCGCCTGGATCGGCGACAACACGCCCGCGGCCGCGCTCGCCTACTTCGGGGCCGCGTGGGCGGGGGCCGTCCTCGCGCCGCTCCACCTTCGCCTCACCGACACCGACCTCCGCCGGGTGCTCGAGCACGCGGGCGCGAAGGCCGTGCTCGTCGAACCCGCCCACCGCGCGCGGGCGGTGGGGTGGGGCCTCCCGTTGCTCGACCTGCACGCGCCGGCCCTCGACGGCGATCCCGGGTCTCCGAGCACAGGGCCCCCCGACGAGAGGCCCCCCGACGAGAGGCCCCCCGACGAGAGGCCCCCCGACGAGAGGCCCCCCGATGCAGGCCGCTACGCGCCGTTCGCGCGACCGGTCGCCCGCGCTGCGCGCGACGCGGCGCACCTGTACTACACGAGCGGCAGCACGGGCACGCCCAAGGGCGTCGTGCTCACGCACGGCAACGTCGTCGCGCACGCGCGCCTCGCCGCCGCCGCGCTCGACCTGACGGCGCGCGACGTGTGGTTGCACGCGGCGCCGATGTTCCACCTCGCCGACGCGTGGGCCACGTTCGCCGTCACCCTCGTCCGCGGCGAACACCGCTTCGTCCCGCAGTTCCGCGAGCCCGACGTGCTCGACGCCTTCGCGGCCGGCGTCACGGTGACCAACCTCGTGCCCACGATGTGGCACGCGCTCGTGCGCCACCCGTCGACGCCGGGGCGCGACTACCGGTCGCTGCGGTTGCTGCTCTCGGGCGGGGCGGCGATCGCCCCGGACGTCGTGCGGCGCGTCCGCGCGCTGTTCGGCGCCGAGTACGCGCAGACGTACGGGCTCACCGAGACGAGCCCCTACCTCACGATCTCGCGGTTGTCGGCCGAGGAAGCGCGGCGACCCGAGGCGGAGGCCCTCGCGCTCCTCACGCGCGCGGGCACCCCGATGCGCGGGGTGGACGTGGCCGTCGTCGACGGCGACGGTCGGCCCGTGCCCGCGGACGGCGCAACGGTCGGCGAGGTGGTCGCGCGCGGGCCCACGGTGACGCCGGGCTATCTCCGCAACCCCGAGGCCGACGCCCTCGCCTTCCGCGACGGGTGGTTCCACACGGGCGACCTCGCGCGCGTCCATCCCGACGGGCGCCTCGACCTGGCGGACCGCACGGGCGACGTCGTGAACTCGGGGGGCGAGAAGGTCTTCTCGACCGACGTCGAGCGCGCGCTCTCGGGGGCGCCGGGCGTGGCGGAGGTGCTCGTCGTGGGGACGCCGGACCCGCACTGGGGCCAGGTGGTGACGGCCGTGGTCGTCCCCGAGGGGCCGGGGCCGACCCTCGCCGGCTTGCAGGCCCACGCCCGCGGGGCGCTGGCCGACTTCAAGGTGCCGCGGCGACTGATCCTCGTCGACGCGCTGCCGCGGACGGCGTCGGGCAAGTGGTCGAAACGCGAGGCCCGGGCGATCGCGGCGGCGCGGTTCGCCGGCGGTCCCGCGGCGTGACCGGGACGGGCCCGGTCGCGCACGGGCCTTCGCTCCGGGACGGGGGCCGCGGCCCGTAGGATGCGGCCTTCCGCAGCATCCTTGGCATGCCCTCGGCTCGGTCGTCCCCCTCGTGGTGGCTCGGGAGGTTCGCGTGAAGGTCCTGGTCGTCGGCTCTGGCGGTCGCGAGCACGCCCTGTGCATCGCCCTGCGGCGGTCCCCGAGCGTGGAGCGCGTGTTCTGCGCCCCCGGGAGCGACGGGATCGCGGCGGTCGCGACGGTCGCGCCCGAGATCCAGGCGAACAACGCCGACGGGCTAATCGCCTACGCGAGGACGATGGGGGTCGGGCTCGTCGTCGTGGGGCCGGAGGCACCGCTGGTGTCGGGCCTGGCCGACGCGGTGCGGGCGGCGGGGATCCCGTGTTTCGGGCCCGGTGCCGAGGGCGCGAAACTCGAGGGGAGCAAGACGTTCGCGAAGCAGTTGATGACGCGCAACAACGTGCCGTCGGCGGGCTACAAAACATTCACCTCGGTCGACGACGCGCGGGGGCACCTCCTCGCCATCGACGCGTTCCCGGTGGTCGTGAAGGCGGACGGCCTCGCGGCGGGCAAGGGCGTCACGGTCTGCGCGACGCGCGACGCGGCCCTGGCGGCCGTGACCGAGACGATGGAGCAGAAGAAGTTCGGCGACGCCGGCGCGCGCGTGGTGATCGAGGAGTTCCTGCGGGGCGAGGAGGTGTCGGTCCACGCCATCACGGACGGGACGACGCTGCTCGTGCTGCCGAGCGCGCAGGACCACAAGCGCGTGCGCGACGGCGACCAGGGCCCGAACACGGGCGGCATGGGGGCCTACAGCCCCGCGCCGATCCTCACCGAGAAGATGCTCGACGTGGTCGTGCGCACGATCCTCGTGCCGACGCTGCACGGGCTCAAGATCGAGGGCGTGGACTTCCGCGGCGTGCTGTACGCCGGCCTCATGGTGACGCGCAGCGGCCCGAAGGTGCTCGAGTTCAATGCGCGTTTCGGCGACCCCGAGACGCAGGTGATCCTCCCGCGCATCCGCAGCGACCTCGGGGCGATCCTGCTCGCCGCCGCCGAGGGGAAGTTGACGGAGATCGACGGGATCGACGTCGACCCGCGTCCGGTGGTGGGCGTCGTGATGGCGAGCGAGGGCTATCCCGAGGCGTTCAAGACGGGCAAGCCGATCACGGGGATCGAAGCCGCGGCCGCGATGCCCGACGTGACCGTGAACCACGCGGCCACGCGCCGCAAGGACGGCGCGATGGTCACGGCCGGCGGGCGCGTGCTGACCGTGTGCGGCGCCGGTGCGACCCACGTCGAGGCGCGCGACCGCGCGTACCAAGGGGTGAAGGCGATCGCGTGGGAGGGCGAGCACCATCGCTCCGACATCGCCCGCCGCGCGATCGAGGCCGTGCCGCCGACGACGAGGTAGCCGCGTCGCGGATCGGCCTCGAGGCGGGGACCGACACGGCGGCCGATTGCGACCCGGCGGCGTTCGCGGGAGGCGGCGCGGGAGGCGGCGCGGGAGGCGGCGCGGGAGGCGGCGCGGCAGGCGGCGCGGGAGGCGGCGCGGTTCGTTACAACCGGGCCACGCCCGCCGAGCGAGCGGCGGGCTGCGCCGTTCGTATCCTCGGCCGGTCCTCAGGTGATCCTCGGCCTTCGGAGTTCCGCATGTCCCGTCCCCGCCTTGCCGTGGCGTCGCTCGTGTTCGGCTGGGTCGTTGCGTCGCTCGCCGCCGCGCCGGCCGCGTGGGCGGCCGACCCGCGGAAGGACGCGGCGCTCGAGGCGGCGATGAAGGTGCGGCGGCTGCCGCAGGTGAAGTTCGTGGACACGTCGCTCGACGACGCGGTGCGGTTCTTGCAGATCGCGACGGGCTGGAACGTGGTCGTCCGGCGGACGGTGATCGAGAAGGCGGGCGTCGAGCTGTCGGCGTTGCGGTTCAAGCTCGAGTTGACCGACGTGACGGTCGCGGGGTTGCTGCGCGTGCTGCTCGAGCCGCACGGGCTCGTGACGAAGGTGGAGGGGAACATCGTCTTCGTGACGACGAAGGCGGACGCGTTGGGGGCGCCGGTGCTGGTGCTCTACCCGATCAGCCACCTCACGTGGACGAAGACGAACTTCCGCGGGACCGACATCGACCTGCACCCGTCGGGGTTCACGGTGTCGGAGGACGTTGCCGAGGAGGAGGAGGACGAGGACGACCCCTTCCGCGATCCGCAGCACGTCGCCGACCTGGTGAAGGAGATGGTGGACGCTCCGTGGACGGACGAGGGGTGGTCGCTGACGGCCACGAAGCAGTACCTGAGGGTGAAGGCGCCGCGGCCGGTGCACCGGCAGGTCGCCCGGGCGCTCGCGCAGATGGCGGCGCTGAAGTAGGGGGGGGGCGCCGCGGACCCGAGCGCCGGCGTTGGCGCGCGCGGGCCGAGGTGGGCGGCCGGGGTTCCGGTAGGATGCGGGGATGAGCGCGCAGCCCGTCCCCGACGACCCGCTGGACGTCTTCGAGGCGTTCCTCCGGCGCAAGGGCCTCAAGATGACGGAGCAGCGTCGCACCATGGTGGCGGCGGTGTTGGAGCACGCAGGCCACTTCACGGCGGTGGACGCGCACGAGCGGCTGCGGGCGGCGGGGGAGCGGGTGTCGCTGGCGACGGTGTACCGGGCGCTCGGGCTGCTCGAGGACGCGGGGATCCTCGAGGGGCACGACTTCGCGGACGGGCAGCGTCGGTACGAGCGGGCGCTGACGCGCGAGCATCACGACCACCTGATCTGCCTCGACTGTCGGGCGGTGGTCGAGTTCCAGAACCCGGCGATCGAGGAGCTGCAGCACAAGGTGCTGCGCGAACATGGGTTCACGATGGTGCACCACGCGCTGACGATCTTCGCGTCGTGCGAGGCGCTGCGCTCGACGGGGACGTGCGCGCGGCGGGACGCCGAGCGTCGGGCGAACGGGCCCGTGCGCGGCACGTCGAAGCGTTCGTGAACTCGGGCTCCGGCGCGGCCGACGACCTGGCCGCGCGCGACGTGGCGTTCATGGCGTTGGCGCTCGAGGAGGCGCGGGCCGCCCTCGCGCACGACGACGTGCCGGTGGGGGCGGTGGTGGTGCGGGGCGACGAGGTGCTCGCGCGAGCGCACAACCGTCGCGAGGCCGACGCCGACCCGACGGCGCACGCGGAACTGCTGGCGGTCCGTGCCGCCGCGGCGGCGATCGGGTCGTGGCGGCTCGACGGGTGCGTCCTCTACGTGACGCTCGAGCCGTGTTTCATGTGCGCGGGGGCGCTGGTGAACGCGCGGCTGCCGCGGTTGGTGTTCGGGGCGACGGACCCGAAGGCGGGGGCGGTCGGGAGTCTGGCGGACGTGGCGCGCGACGCGCGGCTCAACCACCGGCTCTCGGTGACCTCGGGCGTCGAGGCCGAGGCGTGCGGCGCGGTGCTGAGGGCCTTCTTCGCCGCGCGGCGCGGGCGTCGGGACGCGGCGGCGGACGGCGCCCCGCCGACCTGACGGCGGTCGGTCGGGTCCACGCGAAGCCCATCGAACCCGTCGCGGGCGAGCGGGCGCGTCCGGAGGGGGACGCGAGGCCCGGTCCGCCGCCGGTGCGGCGTGGGCGGTCGGTGTCCGGTGGTCGGTGTCCGGTGGTCGGTGTCCGGTGGTCGGTGTCCGGTGGTCGGTGGTCGGTGGGCGCGGCGCGGGCCGGCGGGGGGCGGGTGGCGGGTGGCGGGTGGCGGGTGGCGGGCAGAGGGCAGCGGCGGGGGGCCGACGGGGGCCCGGTGCGCGTCTTGACGGCGCGGCGGGGCGGCCGTAGCGTTCCGGTCCCGTCGTACGCCTCGCGCGGAGAGGTGCCAGAGCGGTCGAATGGGCTGGTTTCGAAAACCAGTGTACTCGCAAGGGTACCCAGGGTTCGAATCCCTGCCTCTCCGCCACTTTCGTCGTCGCGGGCCGACCCGGAGCGGGCGCGGCTCGCGCTCGCGCGGACCGCCCTCGGCTAGGACGCCTTCCACCCCATTTCGATGTGCTCGGCCCGGGTCACCGAGACGCCGGGCAGGCGCGCGAGGACGGCGCAGACGGCGCTCGACCGATGGACGCGCAGGTCGTAGCGCCGTTCGACGTTGAGAGGCGGCCGTGGATGCGGAGTCGGTCCAGGGCGAGGTTGAACCTCTAGGCCGGGATCGAGGCCGACCCGCCGCGCATGCGCGCGGACCGCGCCGTCTCGACCTGCACTTCGACGCGCGAGAGGTCCGTCACGCGGTTCGCCCGTGGTGTCCTTCCCAGCGTCCGGAACACCGGGTCGAGCGCGACCGCGGCCTGCGGGTGCGCGAAGAGCTCGGGCTCGAACGTTTCGGCCGTCGCGTCCGCTGTCGCGCCCGGCTGCCAGGTCGTGACGCGGGGATCGCCCCAGAGCGCCTCGGCCCACGTCCAGGCGCGATCCAGCGGCTCGTCGCCGCGCCGGCCCTCGAGGTCGACGGCCGCCTCGAGGTTTGACGCGAGCCCGCCCGTCAGGTTGGCGGGGCCGATCACGGCGCGGATGGACTCCCCGGTCCTCGAGAGGTCGCGCTTGGGGTGGAAGGTCGCGCCGGCGCCGGGGTTCAGGATCCGCAACTCGACGCCGAAACGCTGCGCCAACTGGAGCGCCGCCGGGGCGTCGAGCGGAAGGCGGTCGTGACGAGCCGCCGTGCACGCGCGCCTCGCCGTCGCAAGCCGTCGAATTCGCGTTCGAAGAGTCGGACCCCGCGCTCCTGGACGAAGGCGACGCACCGCAGCGCGTCCTCGGCGCCTGCGAGCGTGCCGCGAACGGCCCGCAGCAACGATCGGTCGGACGTCGTGACGGTCGAGACGAGCCGGCGTGCCTCCCGCGTCCCCCTCGACCATCGCGTGCACCGTACGCCACGCGCTCGTTCGGACGTCGCCGGAGCCGCATGCCCGGATCGCGCGGTCGTCCGGCTCACCCCGCCGACGCCCCGTTCCCGGCCGCCGCCGTCACGATCGCCTAGGCGCCGCTCGCGACCAGCGAGCGGACGAGCCCGACGAGGCCCTCCCCGCGCGCCTCGTCGACGGTGGCCGGGGGCTTGGCCGCCCGCCGCGCCGGCCGACCCCGCCGATGGCGTCGAACTCTCCACCGTGGTACCCAGGCGCCCACGTTTCCGTTCGTCGCCATCACCAACAAGGCCTGGTTCGACTTCCTCGCGGGGCGGGCAGTCCAAGGGCGTGTCGATGAGGTGAACTTTTGGTTCCCGCAGTCGACCCGTCCCATGAAGCGCAGGGTGCCCGGCGAGCCGGTGTGCTTCCGCCTCAAGAGCCCGCACCTTGCGATCGCCGGCTATGGGTTCTTCGCGCACTTCGCGAGGCTCGGCCTCGATGAGGCGTGGCGCCTGTTCGGCTGGCGCAACGGCGGCCCGTTCCAAGCCTCCTTCCTCCAGCGCATCGGCGGCTATCGCAAGCTCGACCTCCTCGACCCTGCGACACCCGGGGATCCGCTGGGCTGCACCGTGCTCCGCGACGCGCGGTTCTGGCCGCGAGGTGCCTGGATCCCGTGGGGCCAAGCCGAGGGCTGGGCTCCCAACATCGTCCAAGGCAAGACGGAGCCGGACGCGACGCGCGCCGAACTGCTCCTGGCCAGCATCGCTCGGGACGCCGTGCATGAACAGGTGGAGGCCGAACTCGACACGAAGTCCCATCTGCTCGAGGTGGACGAACGCGCTCGCCGAGAAATCGAGATGGTCGTTCGCGAGGGGCAGGGGACGTTCCGGGCCCGGTTGCTCGATGGATACGGACGCCGGTGCGCCGTGACCGGCGAGCACACGGAGCCCGTCCTGGACGCGGCCCACATCCAGCCCTCCCTCGGCCCGGCGAGCAATCATCTCCAGAATGGCCTGCTCCTCACCAAGGAGTTCCACGCGCTGCTCGATCTTGGGTTGGTCGGCATCAACCCCGAGTACCGCGTGCGCGTGTCCCCGGCGCTCCGAAGTCGGTGGAAGAACGCCGACGCTACGATCCCTACGACGGGCAGGCGCTGATCTCGGTCCCGGAGCGCTCCACCGACCAGCCGAGTCGCGACGCCCTCGACGGGCACATGCGAAACGTGTTCGTGGCTTGACGCGTGGTTGCCGCGTCGACCTCCGCAACCACGTCCTCGGATGGATGGGCGTCGAGGAGTCTCTCGCGCGCTTCGTGCCCACGGAGGAGTGCGAGGAGGTTGCGACGACGCAGGCTGACACTTTCCAATTCGAGGGCCTACGACCGTGAGATCCCAGACTCCAGCACGGTCACTCGGCCGAGGCGCTCAGAACACCCACGCGGGAGGTCCGCGAGCCGTTCGCGCCGGGCCTTGCGTCCCGGCCCGGTCGGCCGCCCGCGCTCGAGGTCAGACCTGCTCGAACGCCGCCAGCGCCGGCGCGAGCGTCGGGCGGCTGGTCGTCGTCGCCACGACCTCAAGCACGGTCTGCGCCCGCGACAAGCCCACGCGGAGCAGACGCGTCGACTCCGGCGTGTCGTCGAGCGCCAACTCGGTCACCACCACCGCCTTCGCCTCGAGCCCCTTGAAGCGATGGATCGTGTCGATCAGGACGTGCGCGGGCGTCGCCCGCTTGCGCCAGTCCGCCGGCGCCCGCCCGAACTTCGTCGTCGCTCCCAAGACGCTGTTCGGCTGCGACCGCGGCGTCAACACCACGATGTCCGCGGGAGAAAGGCGCTGTGCGAGCAACCCGTCCACCACGCGGTTCGTCGCTTCCGCGACCCCGTCGAGGCCCTCCACCCAGTGGAGACGAGGGCGCCGCTCCGCCGAGATCCCGCTGGGCCGGGACCTCCCCCCGGACGGCGTGAGCGCCTCGAGCACCGCGCAGACCTCGTTCGTGTTCCGGCAGTTCTGGGTCAGCGGCAGCGGCCCGACCAGCCCGAGGTCCTCCGCGGGCGGTGGGCCGCCGCGGCCGTACACGTCCTGCGTCTCGTCGCAGAAGGCATACAGGCGACCCTGGCGGCCCGTGCGCAGCCACGCCTCCAACGCGATCCACCAGTGCGCCTGGAAGTCCTGCGCCTCGTCCACCACGATCGCGTCGTGGCGGAACGCCGTGCGCTCGGCCGCCGTGAGGAGCAATTCGGGGAACCGACGGTCGTACCCGTCCGGGGCCGCGTGGGCCGCGTCGACCTCGGCCTCGAACCCAGCCTCCCGGGCGCGCCGGCGACACAGGTCGTGGAACGTGCTCGCCGTGATGCCGGGCGTGTCCGCCGTCACGTCGACGAGGTGGCCCGCCAACGGGCCGTTGAAGCACACGAGGAGCACGTCGAGCCCCTGGCCGGCAAGGCGGCGCGCCAGCTCGGTCGCGAGCACCGTCTTCCCGGTGCCGGGACCGCCCCGCACCCAGCCGCGGCGATGCGCCCCGAGCCAGTCGAGGACCTGGAACTGCTCGTCCGTCAGACGGACGAGCTGCTCCGCCATGGCCGTCGAGAGGGCGCCGAGTTGGAAGCGGACGTCCCGCCGCGGCGCGAGCGCCGCCGCGATGCGCGTCACGCCGTCATCGCCGAGGTCGGGGCGCTCCGGCGTCCGGTCGTCGGCCGAGGCGAGGGCGCCGCGGACGAACCCCGGCAGGTCGTGGAGCGCGTTCGCGTCGAGGACGCGGACCCGCGGCACGTCGGGGCCCAGCCCCTCGGGCGGCACGGTGCTGAAGGGGAACGCGACGCCATGCACGACGTGCACGTTGCGTCCCGCGATCCCGGGCATCTGCCCGAACAGCCTTCGCAAGGCGTGTTTGCTGTCCTCGGCCTGCTGCATCGGGTCGCGGATCTCGTGGGCGTTGTGACCCTGCCCCTGGAGCCAACGGCCCGCGGGCCCGTCGCGACGGATCTCGGCGGCCTTCGCCTCGAGGACGAGGACTCCCGCGCGCGGGTGGAGAATCACGAAGTCGGCCTCGCCGTCCTCGCCGCGACGGCCGTCGCGCTCCCCGACCCACCGCGCACCGTGCACCACCACGATGTCGTCGGGCAGTTCCCGCTCGAACTTCACGTAGAGATACGACTCGGCCTGGCTCTCCGTCGGCCGCATCGGACTGGGGATCATCCTTGCCATCCACCTACCCTGCGCGAGGCGACGCGCGGACGCAAGCGTCACCCGGGGCCAAGGGCCTCGCTCGCGGCGCCGACGAACGCGGGGGGCGGTCCCGAAGGACCGCCCCCCGTGCGGGCGCCCGGCGCGTGCGGGCCCGTACCCGT
>Ga0105047_10019899_pt1 | contig 10339 bp, 9 predicted proteins | sample MAT04_FD_78384 | JGI IMG/M metagenome (GOLD analysis project Ga0105047, IMG submission 78384) | Freshwater microbial communities from Lake Fryxell liftoff mats and glacier meltwater in Antarctica - MAT-04 (megahit assembly) | ecosystem: Environmental > Aquatic > Freshwater > Ice > Liftoff... | reverse complement strand
CTCCCGCAGGATCGCCCAGCTCGTCGGCTCCCGATACGCCGCGAGGGCCCGGTCGATGGCATCGATGAAGTGGCGCGCCTCGTACTGATGGAACACGAATCCGTTGCCGTCCCACCCTTCGCGCACCGTGTCGTTCAACCCACCCGTGGCGCGCACGATGGGCACGCTGCCGTAGCGCAGCGCAATCATCTGGCCCAGCCCGCACGGCTCGAATCGCGACGGCATCAGGAACCCGTCGCTGCCGGCGTAGATGCGTTGCGCGAGACCCGCATCGAACCCGAGCCGCACCGCAATCCGCCCGGGATGTGCCTGTGCATGCCGCAGCAGCGCGTCCTGCAGGTAGGGCTGCCCGGAACCCAGCACCACCAGTTGCGCGTCGGTCTGCAGCATCAGCCACGGAATCGAGGCATCGAGCAGGTCCAGCCCCTTCTGCTCCACGAGTCGCGACACGATGCCGAGCAGCGGGCGGCTGTCGGAAGGCGCGAGCCCCACCTCGGCCTGCAGGCTGCGCTTGCAGGTCAGCTTGCCGTCGATCGCGGCGGCGCTGAAGTGCGCCGGGAGATTGCGATCGGTTGCGGGATCGAACGCCTGCGTGTCGATGCCGTTCAGGATGCCGGTGACGCGGTCACGCCTCGAGCGCAGCAGCCCATCGAGCCGCTCGCCGTAGTCCGGCGTCATGATCTCCTCCGCGTAGGTCGGGCTGACGGTCGTGACCACATCACTGTACGAAATGCCGCGGGCCATGCAGTTGAACGTGCCGGCGGTACCCGGACCCATGCCATTCTCGATCAGGCCTCGTTCGTTCAATCCCGACGCGCCGAGCGTCGCGGGGCTGAACTGCCCCTGATAGGCCAGGTTGTGGATCGTGAACACCGTGGCGACGTGGCCGAAGGTGTAGGCGTGCGTCGTGCGGATGTAGTTCGACACAAGGGCGGCATGCCAGTCGTGCGCATGCACCACGTCGGGCTGCCAGCCGGTGACCTCGCGCAGTTGCTGCATCAGTGCCAGCACACCGCGCGAGAACAGGATGAAGCGGCGATCGTCATCGCCGTCGCCATAGATGCTCGTCCGTTCGAAGGCGGCGGGAATGTCCAGCAGGTAGGTCGGCGTCACCTCGTCGACCGCGCGCCAGATCCTCAGTTCTTCGGCGCGATCGCCGAGCGGGAGGAAGGTGGCGGCAACAGGTCCCTCGACGACGAGGCCTCGGTCGCGCAGCTGCCGGTAGTACGGCATCACCACGCGCACGTCGTGCCCCAGTGCGCGAAGTGCGCCAGGCAGCGCACCGGCCACGTCGGCAAGCCCGCCGGTCTTGATGAGCGGAGCGACTTCGGCAGCGACAAACAGGACGTTCATGCGAGGCGAGGAAGAGGTCCGGGCGAGGGCGATGCGGGTGCTCGTCGCCTCGCGCCACAATGTACCGACTGCACCTCACCCTGACGGATGCGTAAGGCCTCGGTGATAACTGGCCCGCTCGTGCCCTACCGCATGGCTGGACCGGCGGCGAATATCACGAATCTCCAGTCCGCGTCCCCTCCGACGAACGAAACCCTGTCATGACGTCTCCACAGCACCGCTCCGGTACGATCAGCCGTACCGCAATGGCTTACGTGCTCGCCGGTGGCCGCGGCTCGCGCCTCTTCGAGCTGACCGATCGACGTGCGAAGCCGGCCGTCTACTTCGGCGGCAAGACGCGCATCATCGACTTCGCACTCTCGAACGCGCTGAACTCCGGAATCCGTCGCATCGGAGTGGCCACGCAGTACAAGGCGCACAGCCTGATCCGCCACCTGCAGCGCGGCTGGAATTTCCTGCGCCCCGAGCGCAACGAAAGCTTCGACATCCTGCCGGCGAGCCAGCGCGTCTCGGAGACGCAGTGGTACGATGGCACCGCGGACGCCGTGTTCCAGAACATCGACATCATCGAGGCATACGGCCCCGAGCACATGGTGATCCTGGCCGGCGATCACATCTACAAGATGGACTACGAATTGATGCTGCAGCAGCACGTCGACCAGAACGCCGATGTCACCGTGGGCTGCCTCGAGGTCCCGCGGATGGAGGCAACCGGCTTCGGCGTGATGCATGTCGACGCGAGCGATCGCATCATCTCATTCCTGGAGAAGCCGGCTGACCCGCCGGGCATTCCCGGCAACGAGACCATGGCACTGGCCAGCATGGGCATCTACGTCTTCAAGACGGACTTCCTGTTCGAGCTCCTGCGTCGTGATGCCGCCGATCCCACGTCGAGCCGCGATTTCGGCAAGGACATCATTCCGTACGTCGTGGAGCACGGGAAGGCGGTGGCGCACCGCTTCGGCACGAGCTGCGTGAAGGCGGACACGGAGGGTGAGGCGTACTGGCGCGACGCGGGCACCATCGACGCGTACTGGGAAGCGAACGTGGACCTCACCAGCGTGGTACCGTCACTGGACCTGTACGATCACAGCTGGCCGATCTGGACGTACAGTGAAATCACCGCGTCCGCCAAGTTCGTGCACTTCGACGAAACGCGGCGTGGCATGGCCGTGAACTCCCTCGTGTCCGGCGGCTGCATCGTCTCCGGTGCGCAGGTGCACAATTCGCTGCTGTTCACGGGCGTGAAGGTGCACTCGTACGCGCACCTCGACGGCGCCGTCGTGCAGCCGTACGTGGACATCGGGCGCGGCGCGCGGCTGCACAACGTCGTGATCGATCGCGGCGTGCTGATTCCGGCAGGGCTGGTGGTGGGTGAGGACCCGGTGCTGGACGCGCAGCGCTTCCGCCGCTCCGAGAAGGGCCGCGTGCTGATCACGCAACCGATGATCGACAGGCTGACGCCGTAGGCCCTTCCCGATGACGTGTTCATGCGAACGCGGAACGCCCGGCCCCCGCTGCATGGCGGGCCGGGCGTTCGTTGCATGAAAACATCATCAGGCGATGTCACGCGGGATCGCGCCAGAAGCGGCGCGCGACCACCACGTGTTCCCGCTAGCGGTCCGTGCGGTTCTCGTCCCGCGCGCGGTCGAACTGCCGCTCGCGGATCTGTTCGTCGGTCAGTCCACGCTCGCTCATGTCGTCGAGACCAGCGGCACGGGAGCCAGTGGCGCCCCGCGTGGTGCCACCCTGATCCGCACGCGTGAAGTATGACTCGTCGTCACGACCGCCACGGCGCGTGCCGAAGAACGAACGGTCATCGAAGCTGCGGTCGGCGTAGAACGCATCCGACGTCCGTGTGGACTGATCGAGCGCATCATGCGACGTCTTCAGGTCCGGATGATCGCGCTGCATCCGCTCAGGCTGAATGTCGGCTGGCCGCGCGGCGTTCATGACTTCACTCGACGCGATACCACCGGAGCCCTGGTTGTAGCTGCGCACGATATCCGTCTCGCGATCGCGCGTGAGCGGACCACGCTCATACGCAGGTATGCCGACCATCTGAGCGGCATGCGCGTCCAGCAGCACATCGTCCTCATCATCATCGAGGCGCGCGACACCGATTGGCACCAGAACGTAGCGCGCAGCGTCGGGGTCGCTCTTCCGGTCGTCGTTCGTCACGATGTCATCCGCGGAGCGGCCAATCTGCGGAATGTTGTGCTTCTCGACGTCGGCGGCCTTTGCCATCTGCTTCGCGATGTCCTTGTCGAGCTTGACCTCGATGTAACGAACCTTCATCGCCGCCGTGTCGACCAGCAGGTCCTCGACTTCGCCGATCTTCTGTCCGTCGGTGCCTCGCACGTCCCACCCGCGGATGTCGGGCTCACCGTCGGCGATCTTGAAATCGTCCAGGTCGTCGAAGTGCACCAGCTGACCTGCAGCCGTGGTTTTCAGCGAATCGTTGTCGCCGAGCGAGACGCGTTCGTTGCGATCGGAGCGATTGTCATTTTGCATCAGAGGTGTCCTCACGACATATCGGTAAGTGCTTCTGTGCGGAGCCCGGCCGCACCGTGCTCGCGCACGGTGGCGACAGGACGTGTACCTGCGTTCGTGATGGTGCACACGACATTCCGTGCACGAGCCGTACCGTTCAGCGCGCCTGTGGCAGCGTCCACGACACATCGCCCATCCGGTCGATCAGCCGATCGTGATGAGGTTGTGCTGCTCGGACGGAACCAGTGACGCGAGCACCGCCCCATCCACCACGGATAGCGAACCCGTCGTGGTACCGCTCGTCGTGCCGGGCGTGCGAACGTCGTCGTTGTCGGGGCGCATCACGAGCCACGCGATGAGCGCAAGCACGATGACGCCGATCACGATCCACATCGTATTGGACTTCTGCTTCTTCTCAACATGCAGCTCTGCCATTGTCAGCTCCTGTCGGGCGCGAAATGATGAATTGGACGATCCGGATGCGCACGACGAACGAGTGAAGCACCCGAGGTGACGTCTGATTGCATGATGGATGCCGCGCGGCGGCGCGATGAGTGCGAGACACGGCACGGCAGCGACTGCGTAGCAGCGTGCGCATGCGCATGCGACGGCGCGTGCGCGGCTCGCTGCTGCCTCAGGGCCGCGATGGCGTCGCGCCGGTCAGCGTGCCCTGCTGCTCGTGCTCTGGGAGCGTTTCCGTCGTGCGTGTCACTCGCACGGCACGGGATGTCGGCCGGATGTCGCGACCGCGCGCGCGCGCGTGCACCTGAGTGAACTCGGCACCGAGCAGCAAGATGAGCGACGTGTAATACACCCACAGCAGCACAAGCACGAGCGAACCTGCCGACCCATAGACCGATGTCGTGGCTTCGCGGCCGAGATACCAGCCAAGCAACAACTTGCCAGCGACGAAGAGGCCAGCAGTGAGTACGGCACCGAACCGCACGTCACGCCACTCGAGATGCGCATCGGGCAACAGCTTGAAGATCGCCGCGAAGAGCACGGCAACTACGAGGAAGGCGAAAGCCGAACTGAGCAGGGTCCACACAGCCGGCGGCACGGGAATGAGATTGGAGATCGTGTCCATCGTGGCCTGGAGCACGGTCGTCAGCAGCAGCGATGTGAGTAGCATGAAACCGGTGCCAAGCACCATCGAGAACGACAGGAAGCGTTCCCGCAGCAGCGTCTTCAGCACACGCCCTGGCTTCGGCATCACGCCCCAGACAGTGTTGAGCGCATCCTGCAGCTGGCCGAACACGCCGCCGGCACCGATGAGCAGCACCACCAGACCGACGAGCGACGCCACGATGTTGTCCGATGGTTTCCGCGTGCGCATCACCATGTCCTGCACGGCCTCCGCCGCATTTGCGCCGATCGCCGAACGCAGCTGGTGCGCCAGCAATCCACTCGCCGCTTCGTCGCCGAACACCGCACCCGCTATCGAGATCGCGATCAGGATCAACGGTGCGAGCGAGAAGATGGAGTAGTACGACAGTGCCGCACTGAGCCGCGGCACCTTGTCATCGAGTGCCTTGTTGACCGTGTCCCTCGTCTGATCCCACGCCTGCATGTGCCCCCGCGCGCTGGTGGTGTGTCGTGCACCCGCAGCAGCATCTGCACGATGCACGCCCGCCTCTCGACTCATATGCAAAAGCCCGCCGACGCGTGCGACGAGCGCGCGGTGCATCAGGCCGTGCGGCGTGCACGACGTGTCTCAGCGCCGGCCGCTGATCCCGTACTTCGCCAGGATCGCGCGCACCTCGGCGATCGGCAGGGCCTCGACGCGCGAGAACGCACCCACCTGCGTGGTCGCGCGGAACAGCGAGTTGTAGATCGCCTCGACCGTTGCATCCACGGTCGGCTCGAAGAGTGAGCCGGCAAGCTCGTTGCCGAGCTCCACGGAATGGATCGAGTCCGGCGGCGTGCCCGGTGAACCGCTCACACCCACGCGTCGCACATCGGCGTGCGTGGAGAAGGCGATGGCATAGTCGCCCGAGCCGTTCGATGCGTAGCCACCCGTGCGGCTGATGCCGAGCAGTGCGCGCGCGGCGAGACGTCGCAGGCTGCGATCGGAGAGCGGCGCATCGGTCGCGATCACCACCACGATCGACCCGCTCGCACCCTTGCCCTGGTTCTTCGTGACGCCGCTGCGACCCAGCTCGCGACCGACAGGAATCCCCTGTACCGTCAGGTCACCCCAGTCCCCGAAGTTCGACTGCACGAGCACGCCGACCGTCCATCCGCCACGGGGCACGACGCGCGAGCTGGTGCCGATGCCGCCCTTCCACTCGAACGCCACCGTGCCGGTGCCAGCGCCGACCGACCCCTCCGCAACCGGACCGGTGGTCGCACTGGTCAGCGCCTGCACCACGTCGGCGTCGGAGACCGGCATGGTGCGGATCGCGTTCAGCGCCCACCCGTCGTTCGTCTCGCCGACGACAGGATTGATGGACCGCACCCGCTCCATGCGCGGCTGGGCGAGCATCCACTTCGCGGTCGTCTCGGCGACCCGCCAGACGCAGAGCGTGCAGGTGAGCATGATCGGCGTCTCCAGCTCGCCCAGTTCCGCCAGCTGCGTTGATCCGACGAACTTGCCGAAGCCATTCCCGACCACCGCCGCTGCCGGCACACGGCTCTCGAAGGAATTGCCGGCATGCGGGAAGATTGCCGTGACGCCTGTTCGCACCGAGTCGCCCCGGATGAGCGTCGCGTGCCCGACGCGCACACCGGGTACGTCCGTGATCGCGTTCAGCGGTCCCGGTGCATAGGTGCCGACGACGATGCCGAGGTCACGTGCCCGCGGACGCTCCTGCGCACCGAGGTGTGCGACGCCGAGTGATGCGCCAAGCAGGCCGACCAGCACCCCGCTGACGTACGAGAGCCGCCACGACGCAGCGCGCGACTCCGCACCGCGAACGCGCCCACGACGCCTCACGAGATGGCTCCGACCACCGCGTCGCACTCAGGCAACGTCTCCAGGAAGCCCGACCCGAATGCGCTCGATGGCGTGTGATAGCCCGGCGGCGGCGGGTTGGTGAGCACGCGATGCGCACTCTCGACCGCGGCGATCGCAGTCAGCCGGTATCCCTCCGGTGTCTCGGCCGTCCCTTCGACCGTGCGGCCGTCGGCATGTGTCACCCGTCCCCAGACATGCATGCGGGCCGAGTTGCGGAGTCGTTCGCTCGGGCCGCTCACACGCGCGTCGATCTGCTGCTCGATCAGCTGCTGGACCATCGGGATGGCCATGAGCGAATCGAGGTGCCGCATCAGCTTCATGATCATCACGGCGTTACTGGGCAGCACGAGGTAGGTGTGAATGTTGGGGATCCTCGTGGACCAGAACGCGGTGGACACGTCGCCCCATGGAATGGTGGTTGCGAGTCGGGCGCGATCGCGGAACGGGATGGTCTGCTGCTTCCAGCCGGCAGGCACGCGCGTGATGCGTCCGTCCTTCCGGATCGCGCCGCCCTGCGGGGAGCCCAGCACCATGGTCTTGAGCGTGCCGCGTCTCACGCCGCCCCCGCCTCCGAAGGCCAGCTCCAGCAACTGCGCGCCGGGCAGCGTCTCGTTCAGTCGGGCGGCGAGACAGTCGGTCGGGACGACATCGAAGCCGACGCCCGGCATGATGATGGTGCCTGCCGCCTTCGCGTCGGCGTCTCGTGCGCGGCACGCCTCGAAGACGACGATCTCGCCCGTGATGTCAAGATAATACGCACCATTGGCTAGGCATGCGGCCACCATCGGCGCACTTGTACGGAAGAACGGTCCAGCCGCGTGGAGCACCACCGTCACGCCGACCAGGGCGCGTGACAATGCTCCGGAATCGTCCAGCGACGCGACGCGAGTCTCGAGCCCGTGTGCGGCCGCGAGCGGCGTGATCGACTCGGCGCGACGAGCGGCCAGAATGGGGCGCATGCCACGTCGCACGCACTCCGCCACAATCAGCTGGCCGGTGTATCCGTTCGCCCCGTAGATCAGCAGCATGGTGTCGTGGATGGTGAAAAGTGCTGGCGATCAGGAGCAGTGCCGTGCGGACCCGACACCGTGCCGAGGACTCCGTGTACATGGGCCGCTCGTTGCACGGAGCGTGCGCCGGCAGTCGGAAAGATGTCGGGCTGCTTGCGAAGATGGAGTGAGAGACTTGATTCATACGGTCCCGAGCGGCAGCAATGGACGAGCACGCCGACACTTCACGGACGAGCCCCTGATGCATGCTGAAGAGCTGGTGGTCGAGCCGGCGGTCGCGTCCCGGCCTCACGGTGCCCCGGCTGACCCGACGCAGCTCCTGCTCGAGGAGCGCTTCTTCGAGCTGTCCATCGACCTGCTCTGCTGCCTGGACTTCAGCGGCCACTTCCGGCGCCTGAGCCCGTCCTGGGAGCGCGCGCTGGGGTTCACGCGTGCGGAGCTGATGTCGCGGCCGTTCCTCGAATTCGTGCACCCGGACGACCGGGACCGAACGCTGAACCAGAATCGCGGCGTTCGCGGCGGCGAAATGGCGCATGTCTTCGAGAACCGCTACCTCTGCAAGGACGGCTCGTTCCGGTGGCTTCGCTGGAACGCGGCGCCGGACACGGATCAGGGTCTGATCTACGCCGTCGCGCGCGACGTCACGGAGAAGAAGCGCACGGAACAGGAACGGGAGTGCCTGGTCCGCGAACTCCAGACAGCGCTCGCTGAGGTCAAGGCGCTGCGCGGAATCCTCCCGATCTGCTCGTACTGCCGGAAGATCCGCGATGACGAGAACTATTGGCATACCGTCGAGGCCTACGTCACGCGGCACACGGCGACCCGCTTCAGTCACGGCATCTGCCCCAGCTGCATGACCACGGAAGTGGAGCCGGAGCTTCGCAAATACGAAGGCACGTGACACGTCGCGCGTGACGGGCCGGGCAGGTTCCGACGGCACCGTGCAGGCCGGACGGGTTAGTATGCCGTCATGACACCATGGGTCACCCGGCTGCTGATCGCCAACGTCATCGTCTTCCTGCTGCAGATGACCTTCCCGTTCATCACGGGCTGGTTGGCGCTGGTGCCTGCTGCGCTGCCCGTGCATCCGTGGACGATCATCACGTACATGTTCACGCACAGCACGGGCAGGCTGACGCACATCCTGTTCAACATGCTGGCCCTCTACATCTTCGGTCCGCGCGTGGAGCTTCGGCTCGGCAGCACGCGCTTCATCCGGATGTACCTGATCGCTGGAATCACCGGCGGCCTGCTGTCGCTGGTGTTCACCCCGTACGCCTCGATCGTCGGCGCGTCAGGTGCCGTTTTCGGCGTGCAGCTCGCGTTCGCGAAGTTCTTCCCGCGCGACAAGATCTACATCTGGGGTGTGGTACCGATCGAGGCGCGCGTCCTGGTGGTGATCATGACCGTGATCACCCTCTACGGCGGCCTGTCCGGCGGTGGCGGTGTGGCCCACTTCGCCCATCTGGGCGGCTACATCGGCGCCTGGCTGTACCTGTGGCGCGTGGACAAGAACCTGCCGGCCGCCAAGTGGCAGGAGAAGCTTGCCGGTCCGCCGGCAGGCTCGGTCGCGATCGGCGACTGGCGGAACGTGAACATGGGCGCCGTGCACGAGCTCAACCGCGACGAAGTGCAACGGATCGTCGCGAAGATCGAACGCGAGGGCGAGCCTAGCCTCACGTCGCAGGAACGCGTCTTCCTGGGGCATTTCACGCCGAAGCAGGCGCAGGATCAGACTCCGGCCTGATGACCTGCGTGCGCGGAGCCGTCGCGGAACAGCCGATCAGGCCGACCCCGTCTCGGCATCGGCCTCCATACCGACCTCGCTCGACGCCTTTCGTTCGACACCGACGCGCGCATAGGGAATGATGTCCAGCCGTTCGAACGGAATCGGTTCCCCGGTCTGCTCGTCCATCCCGAACGTCTCAGGCGACGTGATCATGCGCGTCAGCGCAGCATCGATCTCGGCGAGTTCCTGCGACATGCGTGAACCGATCGAGAGCTCGATCTCCTCGTTGATCACGTCGGTACCCAGATCGGCCGGATGCGTCGGGTACTTCGACAGGTCACCGGAGCTGTCCTGGATGCTCTCAGGTGACCCGGTCTCCTCGAACGCGTTCAGCTGACCGAGCAGCCGTGCTCGCTCTTCGTGCAGGCGACGCTCGAGATGCTGGAGCTGTGAGGTCGTCAGGGCCATGCGCTTCTCCTTGCAGTGTCAACAGCCAGCCTCCGGCCGAATGCCGCGGTACCGGTCTGCTGCGCTGCAGGTCATGCACGGACTGTTCCGTCGCGCGAGACCTGGTCAGCGTTGGTCTGTGCCGGTCCGTTGACGGCGTGGCAGCTGTCGAGGCAGGAGCAGGTCAGCGCCTCGTCACGGCTCCGGTGCTCCGGGCCGGGCGCGCGCTCACGGTGCAGCGAGCCGACCGTGGCGAGCGACACCGAGCGCGTAGCATGCACCGATCACGCTGCTCACGAGCGAGGTGATCACCATGAAGATCGGCCGCGCTTTCAGTTCACTTGCATACGG
>Ga0105047_10019895_pt1 | contig 10341 bp, 9 predicted proteins | sample MAT04_FD_78384 | JGI IMG/M metagenome (GOLD analysis project Ga0105047, IMG submission 78384) | Freshwater microbial communities from Lake Fryxell liftoff mats and glacier meltwater in Antarctica - MAT-04 (megahit assembly) | ecosystem: Environmental > Aquatic > Freshwater > Ice > Liftoff... | reverse complement strand
TTGTCGGCCCTGAGGCCGCCGACCCAAGTCATTTTTGCGGCTTTGCGCCGTTTTTTGCGCGGGAACGCGATCTCCCTTCGCGGGATGAAATTGGGTCATATTTGGTTCGTTTCCCATGGGCCGCGGATCAAAGTGCCGAATTTCTGCGAATTGGGCCCACTGGCGGCCGACGTATACGACAACGGCAATGTCGAATACATGGATGTGTGCCTGGGCACCTGCGTGGCGGCGAAGTGCGGGGACAAGGTGGTGCAGGCGGGGGTGGAGCAGTGCGACGACGGCAACGTGGACAGCGCGGACGGTTGCACGGCGGCATGCACGGTGCCCAAGAGCTGCCTCGAGGTGCAGATGGCGGCCCCGGGGGCGACCGACGGCGTGTATCTCGTCGACCCGGACGGCGCCGAGGGGGTGCCGGGCTTCTCGGTGTTCTGCGACATGACGACGGCGGGCGGCGGCTGGACCGTGCTCGAGCGCAGCCCGTTCGGCGGGCTGACGGTCGGGAAGGCGCTGTATAACGACCTGCCGATCAGCGTCGATGACCCGGCGGCGAAGCGCTATCGCCTGGCCAAGCCGGCGATGACGGCGCTGCGCGACGTCTCGACCGACATGCGCCTCGACTGCCGCGGCCAGGACTACCTGCTGGCGGCCGCGAGCAACCTGTTCAACGGGCAAGGCGGGCCGCTCAACTGCAACAACTGGACGAAGGTGATGTACAAGGAGGCGCAGCTCAAGGGCAATAAGCTGCTCAACAAGACGATCTGCACCTGGAATATCGGCACCTCGGAGGGCTGCGCCGGGGCGTGGCACATCGACGAGGGGGCGCAGAACGCCTACGGCTGCGCTCTGGTCAACAACCCGTGGAAGGGCGTACCGGTCGCTAGCCCGTCTGCCGACACCTTCGCGACCGACGCGGCGACGCTCGACGGGGTCAACCCCGTACACGACTGCCACAAGAACACGGCGTCGCGCTGGATCATGGTCCGCTGACGGGGGCCGCGGCGGGGGTCGCTTGCTCGAGGTAACGTTGCTCGAGCGAGCGGCCCTTGCCGAGCGCACATACGCGGGCGCCCGACGCGAGTAGCTCGCGCAAGACCTCGGCGATCACGTCCTCGGCGACCCTCCCGGGGGTCGGCTGAAACCGGACGCGGACAGTTCGTCGCTCGGGCTCCCAGGTGATGGCGGTGGTGACCACGCGGGTGCGGAGGATGGCGAGCAGGTCGAGAGGCTCGGGCCCGGGGGCGAGCTGGACGAAGAATTCGGCGTCCTGCGCGGTGAGCGTGGCGACGGCGCCGGACTCGATCGTGACGCCCTTCTCCAGGAAGGCGGCCTCGTCGCAGATGGCCTCGAGCTCCTGTAGGTTGTGTGACGATACGACGATCGTCTGCTGGCCGCGCTGGGCGCGGATCAGGGCGCGCAGGTCGTGGGCGTGGCGCGGGTCGAGGCCGGCCGTCGGTTCATCGAGCAGGATGAGGTCCGGGGCGCCGAGGAAGGCCTGGGCGACACCGACGCGCTTGAGCTGACCGTGCGAGAGGGCGCCCGCGCGGCGCTCGGCGAGATCGCCGAGGTCGACCAGCCCGAGCACACGGGTGGCCTCGCGCTCGGCGGTCGGCGGGTCCATGCCCTGCAGGCGGCCGAGGAACACCAGGTGCTCGCGCACGCTGGTGTCGCGGCCGAGCATGGCGTCCTGCGGGAGCGCGCCGAGGCGGCCCTTGAAGCGGACCGGATCGGGCGCGCCGCCGAGGACCTCGACACGGCCGCGATCGGGGGCGAGGAAGCCGCAGCACAGGCCGAAGAGGGTGGTCTTGCCGGCGCCGTTGGGGCCGATCAGCGCGAAGATGGTGCCGCGCGGGACCTTGAGGTCGGCGCCGCGCAACGCGTGCACGTTGCCGAAGCGCTTGTGGACCTGATCGAGGTGGATAGCGAGGTCAGTCATGGATCACAGGTCGCGGCGACGGAAGCGGAGGTAGCCGAGCACGGTGTAACCGGCGCACAGGCCGAGGCAGCCGGCGACGCCGATCAGGCGGTCGACGATCGCCGGCTGGAACAGGCCGGGCTTCCAGTACCAGGGCGAGAGCACGCCGAGCCAGGCGAACGCGCCGCTCTGGATCGACAGCAGCCAGGCGGCGAACAGCAGGCCGACCGCGATGGCCCGCGCGGCGCCGGGGCTGCGGGCCAACTGGGAGGCGAGCGAGACGACGCCGAGGAAGCCGAGCGCGCACACGACGGTAATCGGCCAGGTCGACAGCAGGGCGGTGATGGTCGCGAGGGCGGCGAAGTTGGGCAGCCAGATCGCGCCGATGAGCACGACGGGGATCATGCCGAGCCCGGCGACGCCGACGAGCAGCGCGGCCTGGCCGATCAGCTTCCCGAACACGAAGGCGCCCCGCGAGGTCCGCAGGGCCGCGTAGCGGATCGTTCGCAGGTGCAGCTCGCCGGCGATCTGGTCGTAGCTGGTCAGGGCGATGAACCACGGCAGGAAGGCGAGCGAGACCCAGGCAAACAGGAGGACCATCGCCGGATAGGTGGCGAGGTGGGTCGCGAGCGAGGCGTCACCGTCGGCGAAGAACAGCAACATCTGCTGATAGCCCTCATCTTGCATCACGTCCATGGTGGCGTCCTCACCAACCACGAGCGCGGCGAAGTTGTCCATCGTGGCGACGATCCGCACGTAGACGTAGCTGGCAGCAGAGGTGATGAGGACGTAGAGCAGCACGAGCACGAGGGCCCGGCGCGTGCGCAGCGACTCGCGCAGGTCGAAGCCGGCGACCAGGGTCGCGTCACGCAAGAAAGTGCTGGAAGGCCCGGCCACGCGGCGCGACTGTAACACGCGGCGCGGCCGTCTGGCCTCAGGTCGAGCCCTCAGGGGGCGGCGTCGCCAGGTGGACGCGCCAGGCGGCCCGTGATATCCCGGGCGCGGAAACGACATGCTGACTCGCCTCGAAGTCGATGGTTTCAAGAACCTCCTGGGGGTCACCGTGAACTTTGGCCCGTTCACCTGCATCGCCGGGCCGAACGGCAGCGGCAAGTCCAACCTCTTCGATGTCATTCAGTTCCTGTCGCTGCTGGCAAGTCACGAGATCATGCAAGCGGCCCAGCTCCTGCGCAGCGCGGACGGACGTAGTCGAGATCCACGCGAGCTATTTTGGACCGATGGAGTTCACCGCGCGGAGAAGTTGGCCTTTGCGGTCGAGATGTTGGTACCTTCCCAAACCCAGGACGACTTCGGCCGCGCCGCCGCGACCACGACCACCTTTCTCCGTTACGAGCTAGAGTTCGGCTACGAGGGTCCCTCCGGCATGGGCAACCTCGGTCGTCTCGTGCTCTTGCGAGAGCACCTGGGGTACATCCGACGCGGCGACGCGGGGCAGCACCTGCCATGGCCGCACCGAAAGAAAGAATTTCGCGACAAGGTCGTCCTCGGCGAACGCCGCGGTAGCTCGTTTATTTCGACCGACGTCGAAGATGGAACGACCAAGATCATGATCCATCAGGACGGGGGTAGTCGTGGCCAACCGAGGGCTTCCGCGGTCACGGCACCACGCACGATCGTGTGCACGACCACCACCGCGTCGGATCCCACGATCCTCGCGGCTCGGCGTGAGATGCAGCAGTGGCGGCTCCTGGCGCTCGAGCCTTCGGCGATGCGAAGCCCAGACGCGTTCGCGGTGTACTCGACTCAGCCGTTTGTCGGCGCGAATGGCTCGCGACTGGCCGCCACCCTCTATCGGCAGGCGTACCGTGAACAGGACAAGGGCAAGGCCAAGGCGCCCTTGCCCAGCCCGGAGCTCACATATGCGCGGATCGCCACGAAGCTGGCGCGGCTGGTCCCTGCGACGGCGATCCGCGTCGATCGCGACGACCGGCGCGAGCTTCTGACGCTCGAACTCCAGCTCGGCCGTGGGGGCCCGTTCTTTCCCGCTCGCGCGCTGTCGGATGGCACGCTGCGCTTCCTCGCACTCTGCATCCTCGACAACGACTCCGAAGTCCAGGGGCTCCTGTGTATGGAGGAGCCTGAGAATGGGATCCACCCCGAACGCATGCAGGCTATGGTGGAGATTGTCCGCGGTCTCGCGGTGGACCCGAATCTGTCTCCTGGGAGCGATAACCCGTTTCGGCAGGTCATCGTCAACACGCATTCGCCGGTGTTCGTGCGTCTGCAGCAGCCGGCCGACCTGTTGTTCGCCAAGCCGGTCACGATCCGGGGACCTCACGGAGGACTGGCGCAGACGCTTCGACTGCTCCCGATCGACGGCACCTGGCGGGCCGAGGGAGCCGGAGTTAGCGTACAGAGGGGAGAGATCCTCGCGTACTTGACGACGCCCCCCGGCGCCCAGTTGGGCCTCGAGGTGGATTGACGTATGCTCAGGGTTAAGTTCGTCCTTGTATGCGAGGGGCCTTCCGATCGCGGTCTGGTCCGTCATCTCGAGGCGCTCTGTGTGCGAGCTGGTGCCAGTGAGGCGATCGGTGATGCGCCCGACCTGGGGTTGCTGGGCGTACCGACGGGTAATACGGCCGCGCAGCAGGTCCGAGCCGTGGTTGACAGGATGGCGGACGTCAACCTTGTGTTCGTGCACCGCGACGCTGATGCTGCGACAGCCGCTCGCGTTCGGCGTCAGCTCGAGGAGGAGTTGCACGCGGCTCGTGGGTTGCCGGGCCATGTGCTGGTCGTACCCGTGCAGGAGCTGGAGGCATGGCTCCTGGTCGACCCTCAGGCGATCCGCGAGGTCGCCGGTAATCCGCGTGGGACCGTGGACCTGAATCTGCCTGGTCTGCGGCGGATCGAAGCGACAGCGCGTCCGAAGGAGCGCCTGCGAGCGGCGCTCATGCTTGCCAGCGAGGCGGGTGGTCGGGCCCTGGCCCGACTGAAGCGAGAATCGTCGGAGATCCATCGCATTTTGCTGGAGCGCCTTGATATCGACGGGCCGGTCACGCGGTTGCGCTCGTGGCGAGCGCTGGTCGAGGGCATCGAATCGGCGGTCGGACAGCTCGGTAGACAATCGGTGTCGCAGGCGCTGCCGACAACGCTCCCTGCGGCGCGACGGCTGCGAACGCGGCGCGCACCGTCGTAGCTGCGGGTCCGCAGGGAGCGGTCACTGCGGGATGACGTCGAGGTCGAGGCCGCCGGGGTACCAGTAGCTGCCGTAGTCGACGACGCCGGAGACGCTGATGCCGACCTTCTGGTCGCCCACGACGGTGTGGCTGCCGTCGCCGGCGTTGGAGAGCTTGACGTGGGCGAGCGAGAAGCCGGACGCGCCGATCGCCACGAAGTTGCCGACGGGTGCGCCGTCGACCGTGACGTTGGCGCCGGCGGGCGCGACGATGTCGACGTAGTTGGCCTGCCAGGCGGTCTGCGCGTAGAACAGGTAGCTCGAGCGGTACTGGGCGCTGGGTACGGCGATCAGCATGGCGGGGTCGCTGGTGCCGAAGTTGGCGCCCTGACCGACCATGTACTCGGCGACGAGGATCTTCTTGTCGGCCTTGACGACGAACTTGGCGGTGGTCGGCGGGATCTCGACGAAGTCGCCGGCGTTGGCGAGGAGCTTGTTGACGGGCTGGTCGGGGTCGAAGGTGAGGGTGGTGTTGGCCTCGGAGGCGACGACGCGGACGATGACGGCCTTCTCGGCGGCGTCGTTGGGGACCTGCACGGGTGGGACGACGATGTACTCCGTCGCGAGGGTCTCGATCGGGAACATGCTCTCCTCGAGGTGGTCGCAGGCGACGATGTCGAGCGGGACGTTGGTACACTCGTGGCCGCCCATGACCTGCACGGGCTTGTCGGCGCTGACGATCGATCCGGTGAACTCGCCGCCGGTGGCGGTGATGAGCTGCAAGACGTCACCCTCGTTGAGCACGACGACGCCGTTGCCCTGGCCGTCGACGCCGCCGCCGGCCTGGGTCGGAGTGCCGCCCTTGGCGGCCTTGAGCGTGACGGTGGTGTTGTCCTGGCTGGCGGTGACCGAGTAGAAGCCGGGCAGGCCGAGGGCGTCCAGTTCTGCCAGGCGGCGACCAGGTAGTTGCCGGTCCAGGTGTTGACGGGGAGCATGAGCGAGGCGTCGTTGGTGACGTCGGCGTTGAGCGGGTTGAACTGGTAGACGGTGACCGGCTGGGTCGAGCGCAGGCGGTAGGCGCCGTCGACGGCGAGCACGCTGGGGCCCGAGCCGTTGGCGAGCTCGGCGACCCAGGGCAACGGGAACACCTTGACGCTGCCGGCGGCGACCATGTCGGTGACGACGGGGTTCGGGCCGCGGGTGATCGTGACCGTGGCGGGCTGGTCGGTGGTGTTGGCGACGACGACCGCGTAAGGGTTGGCGCCGACGTAGGGGTCGTACTGCTGGGTGACGACGGGGTAGTAGTCGCAGCCGATGTAGCTGGTGCCGAGGCCGGCGCAGGCGCCGAGGCAGGCGCCGCTGCCGGGGTCGCAGGTGAGGCCCTGGACGGCGTCGCAGGTGGTCTCGTCGACCCATGCGGTGCCCTCGTTGTTGCACACCTGCGAGACCTCGCCGACGCACTGATTTGAGCCGGGCACGCACTCGACGCAGCCGATGTCGTCGGCGCAGGCCTTGTCGCACGGGGTCTCGCTCGAGTAGCCGCCCATGCCGTCGCAGACCTTGGCGATGTTGCCCTCGCACTCGATCTGTCCCATGAGACAGGGACCGCCGCCGGTCGAGCCGGGCTCCGTGGTGGTCGCGGTCTCGCTGGTCGGGTCGCCGGTCGGGTCGCTGGCGCTGATGGAGACCGCTGCGGTCGAGCCGGTGTCGTCGCCGGTGGTGCCGCTGGCGCTGACGCTGCCACCGGTGGTGGCGGTGGCTCCGGTGGTCGGGTTGGTGGTCGGGTCGCTGGCGCTGGTGTCCATCGTCAGCGAGACGGCGCTCGGGCTGGTGGTGGTCGCGGGGGTAGAGCCGGAGTCCTCGCGTCCGCCGCTGTCACCGCAGGCGGTAAGCAGGAGCACGCAGGAGGTCGCAGCGAGGGTTCGGGGGTCGGTCATCCAGGCCATGCCTCTGCGATATCACGAGCGCCGTGTGGCTGTCGCTCGGGGGATCCACGCACGCGCCTGCGCGCGATCGATCGCGCTCGGAAGCGATCAGAACAGGGTGTAGACGAAGGGGGCGACGTAGGCGAGGCCGCCGGTGAGGGTCAGCAGGATCCCGGCGAGCAGGAGGACGATCAAGAGCGGGGCGAGGATGAAGCGGGCGGGGTGCAGGAAGTGGCCGACGAGGCGCGCGAGGGTGCGGGCGCGGGCGCCGAGGCGACGCAGGAGGCGCGGGCGGGGTGGTCTGGCGGGCGTGGTCATGTGGGCCTCTCGATCACCAGGTCCTCGACGATGAGGGCGTCGACGGCGTGGCGCAGCAGGAAGGCGAGGGCATCCTCGCCGCTGGCGACGATCGGCTCGCCGGCGCCGTTGAGCGAGGTGTTGAGCACGACGGGATCGTGGCCGTCGGCGGCGAGGGCGGTGAGCACGGCGTGCAGCTCGGGGGCGCGGGCGCGGTCGACGGTTTGCAGGCGCGCGGTACCATCCTCGTGGGTGACGGCGGCGAGGCGGGCGCGGGCCTCGGGGCGCACGGGGGCGACGGTGGTCATGAAGGGGCTCATGTCATCGGCGTCGGCGGCGAAGTACTCGGCTGTCCGTTCGGACAGGATCGCGGGGGCGAACGGACGAAACGGCTCGCGCTCCTTGATCACGCGGTTGAGGCGCTCGCGGATCGCACGGTCTTGCGGGCGGGCGAGGATCGATCTCTGGCCGAGGGCGCGGGGGCCCCACTCGAAGCGGCCGCGGGCGTGGGCGACGATGCGGTCGTCGGCGATCAGCTTCGCGGTGAAGGCGGCGGGGTCGTCGACGCGGCGGACCCGGAGGCCGAGCTCAGCGGCGACGGCGTGGGTGCGCGTGACGTCGATCGGGAGGCCGAGGGCGGCGCCGGTCATGGCCTTCGGGCGGCGATCGCCGAGGCGGTGCGAGGCCAGCAGAGCGGCGCCCAGGGCCCCGCCGGCGTCGCCTGCGGCTGGTTGTACGAACAGCCGGTCAAAGCCCGACTCACGGCGCAGGCGGGCGTTGGCGAGGGCGTTGAGGGCGACGCCGCCGGCGAGGCAGAGGTGCTTGCGACCGGTCAAGGCGCGGGCGCGGCGGGCCAGGCCGAGCAGGGCGTCCTCCAGTACGCTCTGTAAGGTCGCGGCGGCGTCGGCGTAGCGGAGGTCGGCGGGGTCGGTGAGGTCCCATGGTCTGCCGGGCGGGCGCCGCGGGCCGAGGATGCGCTCGAGGGCGGGACCAAAGCCGAGCTCGGCGTCGCTCATGTGGGCGAAGCAGGCGAGCTCGAGCTCGTAGGATCCATCGGCGTGGAGCTTGATGATGCGGTCGAACTCGGGGCGCAGGGTGGTTCGGCCCCAGGCGGCGAGGCCCATGACTTTGTACTCGCCCTCGTTGACGGCGAAGCCGAGCCAGGCGGTGAGGCCGGCGTAGAGCAGGCCGAGCGAGTGGGGGAAGTCGACGCTGGCGAGCATGCGCAACTCACCCTGATGGCCGTCCCAGATCGAGGTCGAGTGGACCTCACCGACGCCGTCGACGACGAGCACGGCGGCGTCGTCGTAGGGCGAGACGAGGTAGGCGCTGGCGGCGTGGCTGTGGTGGTGTTCGAAGCTGACGACGCGGGCGCGGGGGACCCCGAGGGTCTCGGCGAGCTGATCGAGGACCCAGATCTTGGCGCCGAGCTGACCGGCGATCGCCCGCGGGAACATCCGCCAGGTCCGCGGCAAATGGCGCAGCAGATGGACCATGATCCGCTCGAGCTTGATGAAGGGCTCCTCGTAGAAGGCGAGGGCGTCGACGGCGGCGGGGTCGACACCGGCGTAGGCGAGGCAGGCGAGCGCGGCGGAGATCGGCAGGCCGGGGTCGTTCTTGATCCGCGAGAGGCGCTCCTCCTGGATCGCGACGATGACCTCACCGTCGATCACGAGCGCGGCGGCGGCGTCGTGATAATAGGCGGAGATGCCGAGGACGCAGGCCATGGGCGGCGTTACTTCTGCCAGCCGCGGCGGATCGGCCGGGCCAGGCGGACGAGCACCGCGAGCGGCGCGGCGAGTACGTAGAGCAGCAGCATGGTGGCGATGTAGACGCGCTCGGCGACGAAGCGACCGGTCCGCATCCACCGGCGGCCGAGCTCCCAGCGGGCGACGCGACGGATCGCAGCGCGGGCCTCGGGCTCGCCGACGAGGGTGACCAGGAATTCGCGGGTGTAGGTGCCGTGGCGGCGCTCGTCGACGAGGATGGTCTCGAACAGCTTGTGGTCCTGGTCGCGGGCGTGGCCCTTGAACCATATCGAGTAGGCCTCGAATTGCCGGCGCGCCCGCTCCTCGCCGAAGTGGACGAAGGCGAGGAAGTCGCGCTCGCCGAGGGTCTCGAACAGGCGCTCGGAGTCGGCGCGCAGCGGGCCGAGCGACGGTGGTTTGCGGGCCTCGGCGGCGAGCCGCTGGGCCCGGCGCGCGAACATCTGGGCGTGGCGCGCCTCGTCGTCGGCGTGCTTGAGGTAGGCGGCGGCGCGCAAGGGCGAGGGGGTGCGGGCGGCGGCGAGGCGCAGGTCGAGCATGCTGCCGTGCTCGGCGAGGGCGAAGGCGTGGAGGCGCCGGGCGCTGTGCCCGGGGGTGCGCCACACCAGCGGGCTGAGGATGCGGGCGAGGGTGCCGGTCAGGTCGGACATGGTTCCTCGCTCACAGGCACACGGCCCCGCCTTGCCACGGGGTGCAGGCGCCGGTGGCACAGGGGCGCAGCGGGTCGCAGACGGCGAAGCAGCGGTTGCTGGCGAATGCATGGACATGGCCTACGAGACATGTCGGAGCGGCCAGGGGGTCGTTTTGCACGCAGGCCAGGCGCTCGGGACATTTGTCGCCGTGCGCGGCCAGGCAGGCGGCGTCGAGGTCGGGGTCGGCGTAGAAGTGGCCGCAGATGTAATTGCAGCCGGAGGCCTCGCCGCCGCCGAGCGAGCCGGGCTCCTCGCAGAACTCGTCGTTGTTAAAGCCGTTGTGGCACTCGCACAGGGCCTCGACGGCGGGGTGCGGGGCGGGGCTGGCGGACTGCTGCGCGGGCGCATCGACGAAGGCGCCGGCGAAGCGTGGTTTGCTGTCCGCGCCGGCGGGCCAGCGGATCTCGAGGTTGCGGGTCACGGACTTCCAGCGAAATTGGGCGGTGATCGGTTCGCCGATGGTCATCGGTGTGACGAGGCTGAGCGCGTCGGGGGTGCGCATCGCCATGGTCGCCGGGGTGTCGCCCTCGGTCACGTCGATCGCCACGAACACGTCGCGCGGCTTCTGGCGCCGGCACTGGATCCGCAGCCACTCGCGCTTGACCTGGGTGGT
>Ga0105047_10019892_pt1 | contig 10342 bp, 9 predicted proteins | sample MAT04_FD_78384 | JGI IMG/M metagenome (GOLD analysis project Ga0105047, IMG submission 78384) | Freshwater microbial communities from Lake Fryxell liftoff mats and glacier meltwater in Antarctica - MAT-04 (megahit assembly) | ecosystem: Environmental > Aquatic > Freshwater > Ice > Liftoff... | reverse complement strand
TCCCTGCTTCTAATTTGATAATGGTGGTACTCTTAACAAAATATATGCCCACCAGTAAGACTATGATGATAAGCAAAATTTTTATCAACTTAATCTCACTATCATAAACTCTCTTATTTTCCTGGGTCAAATACTCAACTCCTTACTATTGATATTTACACATTCTAAACTATTATATTATCTTAACCTTTTTACTATTCCAGCTTTGTGACCATTAACTTGAAACTGATCTCTAAACTAGTATTTTTATTCTTCCATGGAAGCAAAAAAAAACACTAAATATGGCATAGCCAAATTTAGCATTCTGTATTAAATAAATTTTATATGAGATAATTTTCGAGCATAATATATAACTTTATTATTATTATTTTCAAAAAACTATTTGGAATCTAAATTAGTTTAGCGCTTAAAAACATAGCCTTCATGCCGAGTCCCGCAAACTTGGCTTCATATTCTGTAACTACATTCTCTTTAAAATCACTATTGTGTAAATCATAGGTTAAGAATAATATTTCAAAACCACATTCTTTGAAATACTCTATTGAGTCTTCAAAGAGTTCTGTATCATCTGTTTTAAACCAAACTTCAGATCCAGGTTTTAAGAATTTTTTATAATTAGTTAAAAATCTAGTATGAGTTAATCTTCTTTTGTTATGTCTTTCTTTTGGCCAAGGATTGCAGAAATTTATATATATTCTACTTATCTCATCTTTTGAAAACACATCATCAATAAGCATAATATTAAGAGGCATAAGTCTTACGTTTAAATCTTGTACCCCCTTAACTTCTCTTATCTCTATTACTTTTCTAAGGGCAAATACTAGCACTTCATCTTTTAAATCTATACCTACAAAGTTTATATTGTGATTTTGTTTAGACTTCTCTGATATAAATCCACCTTTACCACAGCCTAATTCTAAATGTATTTCATTATTATTATTAAATTCGGTCTTCCATTTTCCTTTATAAGCATAAAGGTCTGTTACTACAATATGGCTAGATTCTAGCTCTGGTCTAGCCCAGTATTTTTTTCTTAGGCGCATATATTTTTCTCCTTTAATTTATAATATTAAAAAACCACTAAATATTTTTTTTAGAAATTCACTTTATTATATCACATGAATTCATCTAAACATTTTTAACTGTCCACCCCTTAAAGAATAATCCATCTATTTAGATCATTTCTACAATATTTCTAAAGAGAGAAAACAACAACATACCTGGTACTTGTACAAGGTAATAAAAAATCGATGTTTTACCAGGTAATATAGGGAATAGTAGCGCCATAAATATTAGAAATTGATACCTAGTAACTGAATCTGATAAATTGTAAAAAAACTTTGGAAACAAATCTCTAACTATGTGGAATCCATCAAAACCAGGTATGGGAACTAAATTAAGAAAAAATAATATACAATTTAAAGAACCTGTAATAAATAGTATACTTTTAATAATTTCATTTAGCGTACCTTGCATTGGTGAAAATTTTGTAAATAATATGAGCAAAATTGCAAATACAATTCCTAGAATAAAATTGGCAATTGGCCCTGCAGCGGAAACTTTCAAATCATCCTTATAATAATTTTTATAAGCACCAGGATTTGTCTCCACAGGCTTAGCCCATCCAAATCCTACTACTAAAATCAAAAGAAATCCCATTAAATCAATATGAGCAATTGGATTGAGCGTAAGTCTTCCTTGAAATCTTGGAGTTTTGTCCCCTAACCTATCTGCTGTGATAGCATGTGCATATTCATGAAAAGTAAATGCTACTAAAATTGCCGGTATCATTAAAATTTTATTTATTATTTCTGCTGTATCCAAATTCATCTCTCCTTATAAGCCTACTGAGTAAATATTAACCTAGCTTAAAATTATTAACTACTTGATTGAATGTACTTACTACTTAAAAGGAACAAAAGATATTTTATTATTTACCAAAGTTACTACTCCTCTAGTATAAAGTTGCAATAATTTTCCTTTATAGCTAGTTTGAGTTCCAGAAATAATTTCTTTTACTACACCCTTAAGTGAATCATTTTCATAAACTTTACCAGCTTCTGAAACAAATAAATCTTTCTTTTCAGCAGGTTGTTTTAAGTCGATAACTTTCCAGTCTGCAGTATCGTCTTCTGTTTTACCATAATATATTTTGCTTATCAGTTTATCTTTTAATTCTCCAAGATACACATTGTCGTTATCGTCACTGCCAACTAATGTAAGTTTCTCAGTATCTTTTACAGTTATATCATCTTCTCTTCCTGTAGCATATATTTTATTATAAATTAAACCCTCATATATTAATTTATCTTCATGACGAAGTAATGAGGTATTACTAACAAAATTAGGTATTGTATCAACTTTTGTCATGCTTCCCATTCTATCAATTCTGTATATACTACTACTCTCACCCTGACTTGAAACTTTCACGTAAATAACTCCTGTTAATGTTGATAATTGAATATCTTCTACATTAGATTTTGTGTTAGCCCAAGCTAAATCTTTAATCTTTACTTTTTTCCCTTTTGACACATCATAATAATATAATATTAAATTACTAGAGTCATCATAGCTCTTTTTCTCTACTAAAAGCATTCTATTTCTATCTGGAAGCCATTTTTGAAAAGAAATACTACTTCCATCGTCCACAGCTATATCCTTTATACTTCCATCCTTACAATTAACAATTTTTAATTTCTGATTCTCGTAATAAGATAAATATTTAGCATCATAGGACACTAATATATTCTCTACATTTGCCGGAACAGTAATATCAATTTTTTTCACTTTTCCACTTTCGTCTGGATCAATTTTTTCTGTAACCACCTTTGAATCAGTAGATAAAAAATAATGATCCAAATAAAATAGAACTAAACATTGTAAAGATAAAGACACTACTATCCATATACTTATTCTTTTCTGCCATTTCATAATGCTTTCTCCTTTAATTTAAAATATCTATTATCTACTTGCCCACATAAATAATTGAAGGTATAGCTCTCTCTCCCAAACTGTCACTGGGATTATTTATAACCTCATCATTATAAAACAGAGTAGACGAAGAACCCCCATCTAAGTTAGTAGCATTATAAGCTCCATATTCATCATACAATATGTCTTGTACCTCTCTTAAAGTAGCCCCTATACTATTTGCCTGTCTACCGTCAATTACTAATAATATTATTGCTCCATCTTGCCTTTGTGCAATAGCTGTTCTAGGTGCTATACCCATACCCCCATCGCCCTTTTTTATCATTTTCTTTCCATTAACTATCATAGCAGGACCAAATGATACTGCTTCAGTTACTCCAGCTTTTTTCATTTCTTTAATGGTATGCACGCCAACTAGTAATTTTCCTGCTTTAGTTAATGCAACCACCTCACTTTTTTCTTTTTCATTTTTTATATCATTAAAAATAGTTTTTCCACCAGTCATTATAATACCAGTTGGGTTCGCTCCCGTTCCTGCCCAAAGTGCTCCAGCAGCTTTATCTGTAAACGCACCGCCATTAATAGCCGCAGTTGCATGGTTAGCTTTTGCAATTTCACTAGTTAACTCGCCTTCTTTTCCGAGCTTACTACTGTAACCTACTTTCATCCTAGTTGGATCATTAATTACTAATACATATCCTTTGTATTTTTTCCCTTTTATATCGTATCTTTCAATACTATCATCATCTTTATTTTCTACATTAACACCAGATGTTTTGTCATCTAAGTTATCTTGAGCTATAGTTTCTACCGATTGTTCCTTCATAATTTGTTTTATTTTATCATCGGATAAGAATGTAGTTGCGAGCCACTGCAATGTAAGAGTAGTCATGGCTGCACCTACCACGGTAGTCTTTACATTCTTAAATGGACCATAATAAAGCACAAATGGGCCTGTAACGGCTGTGAAAACAAGTTCAAATATAATAAATAATGCAACAAGAGTGCTTGTACGTTTTTTTTTCTTTCCACGTTTTTTCAGTCTTCTCATACTTCCCATCCTTTTTCGTTTTAGGTACTATCCTATTGTACAATAAAATTATATAATTTAAAACAAAATCTTATTGTAATTTTTGTGAATAAAACTACTAATATTATAATTTTATACAAAAAGAGAGTATAATTCCTTATACTCTCTTATATAATAGAGATATTATAATTTTTTAGAAGCTTCATATGCTAACGGTGATCTCTCACATTCATCATATTTTAAAGTTATCTGATAACACAATTCACTACCCTTCATTTTCTCAGAGGCATAACACAAACCATTTGATCTTGAATCAAGAAAAGGATGATCTATTTGTTCAGGGTCACCTATAAGAATCAACTTAGTTCCCTCACCAACTCTAGTTATTATAGCCTTTACTTGTTTGGGAGATAAATTTTGTGCTTCATCTATAATTACCCAATTTTTAACTATAGACCTTCCTCTAAGGTAAGCAACCGCTTCAGTAGTTATAATCTTCTTGTCAAATAAATCTTTTATCTTCTCTGATAATTGCTTTTCATTCTTATAACGTTCTTTCTCATCAGACTCCACAAGTATCTCTAAATTATCAAATATTGGTCGCATAAATGGTGATATTTTTTCTTGTTCTGTACCAGGTAAAAACCCTATTTCCTCATCCATAGTAACACTTGGTCTGCAAATTAAAATTCTTCTGTAATGCTCACTATTATCCTGTAGTATTTTTTGCAGCCCTACGGCTAATGAAAATAGTGTTTTAGCTGTTCCTGCAGGTCCTTTAACAATTACAAGTGGTGCTTTTATTGCATCAAGAGTTAAAGCTTCTAACATAAATCTTTGTCCTACATTTTTTGGGACAATTCCTAATGGTTTACTTTCCTTATTGTACAGGGGTACTACATTTTTGCCATCATATCTACCTAGTGCAGTTTGTTTCGGATTTTCTATTGAATGAATGATTAAAAATTGGTTTGTGTATAAACTCGGAATAGAATATATCTCCAACTCTTCATCATATTTAAGTAAGACACCAACTTCTAAAGTTTTTTTACTGAAAAACTCCTGAAGTTTTTCTGGAGATACAAACACCTCCATTCTTCCTGTATACTGGTTGTCATATTCTGGTACAAATTTTTCATAAAAATCTTCCACATTAATATCTACAGTATCTGCCTTTATTCGCTGAAATATGTCCTTGGTTATTAGCCACACATCTTCTCCTTGTTCTTTAAGTCCTTTACAAATCTGTAGTATTCTATTGTCGGCTTTTTCTTTATTCCAGGAAGGAGGAATTTCGGTATCATAGTGATTCATTTCCACTCTAAGTTTTCCCCCATTTATTAACTCTATGCCCTCATTTAGTTTCCCCTGCTTTCTAAGCTTATCAATAAGTCTAGCAGCATATCTGGCATTAGCTCCTAAATCGCTTTTATCTTTTTTAAAACTATCTAATTCCTCTAATACCACTTCCGGTATTATTACATCATTATCTCCAAAAGATAATATGGCACTTGGTGAATACAGAATAACATTGGTATCTAATACATAAGTTTTTTTCAAAATATCAGCGCTCCTCTCTATATTATTATATATATGTTACTTTTTCTATAAATGAATTAAAATCACAATATAATTTTAATTTTCTATCAATTTTATTTACAATGTTTATTTTGACAAGTAATAGCTTTTATTATATAATAAAACTTATAACAATAAATTACAGTATAGGATGGTGTATATGGAGAACATTACTACAATTTTTCGAGAAAAAAAACTAAAGCTCACACCTCAACGTATCGCAGTTTATAAATATTTGAAATCGACAACGGAGCATCCTTCAGCAGAGGTTATTTACAAAGCTTTGCAACCAACTTATCCTACTATGAGTTTGGCTACTATTTATAAGGCTTTAAAGACCCTTGTTCAAGTTGAATTAATAATAGAACTTAATGTAGGTGAAGGTAACTTTAGATATGATGGCAATATGATTTCACATCCTCACGTACAATGCATTAGTTGCGGTAAAGTTGATGACATAGAAGGGATATGCTTTTCTAATGTAAATGAAGATGTAAAGCAATATACTAACTATGAAATTCTATCAAGTAAAATTTATTTTTATGGTTTATGCAAAGATTGCAAAAAATAATTATTAAATAAAAAAAAAAGGGTATAAAATAAATTATACTCCTTTTTTTATTTAATAATTTATTGATAACTTTTCTGTATTAACTCTTCCCATTCTTTAGAGTTATAACCACCCTCTAAAATCTTTCTTATAACTGTAAGTACACCGTTTTTTATCTTATCCGGTAAATTATATAAAATAAAGATACTATTATCATTAGCTTTGTAAATATGTTGAACCATTATTTTTCCAAGGCCTGTTACTTTATTATTTGCGATTTTATTCCCACTTATAATTCCTTTCTGAACAATTCTTGCTTGAACATCATCACTATATATATATTTTATAAAGGCATTAGCATTATCACCATTTTCTGCATTAATAGGAACACACAATAGAGAATTAACTATAATAGGCACATTAGAGCCATAATTCGAATTATTCTCATAGTCTTCTATTATCCCAATGTTGGTCCCATTAAGTTTAGAATTATAATAGGAGATGCATGCAAACAGTGGAGTTTCTCCCTTATTAAAGTTATTAATACTTTGTTCATTGCCTACCTCAAAAGAATTCATAGTAATTTCACTGTTTTTTATTAAAGAGTTAAATCCATCAAATGCTTTCTGCATAGCTTTCAACTTTTTATAGCCTTCCTCGCCACTATCATAGCTTTCCTCAAGGTCATGAATATTTATGACCTTGCTAGCTGTTAATGAAAATAAAAATCCATTGGCATCAATATCTTCTGTTAGTGCTATTGGTGTTTTAATTCCCTTGGCATTAACTTGTTTCAAAACATTTAACCATCCTTCTAAATTGTTAGGATTAGATATTTTCAGCTTTCCTAAATACTCTTTATTATATAGTAACTCAATGGAATATGGAACAACTCCTATACCATAGTATTTATCTCCCACTCTCCCATAAGTACCCATAATGTCATAATATCTATCACCGATAGCCTCTTTTTGATAAACGCTCTGTAAATCACTTAAAACCCCCTTTTTGCTAAGTTCGATTAACTTATTCCTATTAGTGAAAATCACATCAATTTCTGTACCCAAATTAATAGTTTCTAAAATATCTCTTTTATTGCCGTAAGTATCATTCATTTTTATTTCAACATCTGGATTGTTTATTTTGTAATCGTCTATTAAAAACTTAATTGCATTGGAAGAATACTTATCAGTTGTATCTATGAATATATTTATTTTTTTTTGTTTTGAATCTTTTTCAGCTTTACATGCCGAAAGATTAACCACCATACTTAAAACAATAATAATAGCACATAAGTTTTTCATATATTTAAATATTTTTTTCATAATTTCACCTCTCATATTAAAAACTATTAATTTTTTAAAATTTATTTTATATAAATTAATTAAATATGTAATTCTTACATATAATTTAAAGGGGGTGGTATATATGAAATTTCAAGTGATATTTTTAAAGAAAAAAGTTATCTATTATGCTTTAGCAATTATTGTAGGTACAATAATGCTTACATTCTTCTTTTTTTTCAGAAAAAGTTCAATTAGTACATTTAATATTATTAACGAGAATAAACTAATGCAGGCTGATCTAACAGGTGATGGAACTAAGGATATTCTCTACATAAAAACAAATGCTGATAAATATTATATTCAGATAAATTCAGAAGATAAAAGTTATTATTTAGAACCATCCAAGAAAATTAACACAGTGGGTAATTTTTATAAAGATTGGCCAATGCGACTTACTTTAATGGATATATCCAGGAATAATACACCTGAAATATTTACCCAGGCGTCTACAAACAATAAAGCTATTCAGCATGTATTCGTTTGGAACAATGAAAAATTCGATGATATATTTTGTAGCACAAACAATATTTTAGGATTTATAGACAGTAAAAATAATAAAACTCCTAAAGTTTTATCTGGTAATATTAATGATGGTAAAATAAATTTTGTCAGTTATATTTTCATTAAGAACAGTTTAAAATCATTTGACTACAACTATAGTAATAATTATATGGGTAAAAACACAATAACAAGTTTTATAAATCTCATGATAAGTTTTCCACTAGCAGAATTAAATATCTCAAAAGAACTTTTCTCACCTCAATTAAATGGTAATGATATCTCACTATTAAATGATTTATCAAATAGAAAATTGCACTTTAACTTTCAGGATGGTGTCTTCAAAGATTCTGCTTGGGACAAAGATGGTAATGCTAGTGAAATTCTATGGACTTTAAATTTTAAAGGAACTAGCATCAAAGACCCACAAGAGACAAAAAACTATACTATGAATTTAGTTCTTAAGCATTTCACTAGTAGCGATAATTCTTCTACCTTCAAGATTAGCTCTATAAGTATTAACTGAAACTCCGCCACCTAAAGCAATGAACTTTCCAAATGAAATTGTAATAGCCTATAGACTCTCATATATTTCCTTTATAAACAATATTAATATATTTTATTAAATACAAAAGGGACCGTATTATCGGTCCCAAGGGGGATGGGGGGGGTTGCATAAAATAATTAATAATTAATAATTTTATGCTAATGGAGATTTAACTCCGATTACACTTATAATATTAACCTTTTCACATAATTTTATGCACTATAAAATATATTTTTTTATATAATATAAAAAAAATAACTAGTATACTACCTAGTTATTTTTTTGACATGCTTACCCTGAAAAATAATATCATTGCTATACCTCTGCATAAAGATTTCAACCTATCTAATTGGAATTTTCGTCTACAATTTTATTGAGTATTTCAAGTTTTCTATCATCTACTAGATGGGCTAATATATATATCATCTGCGACATATCCTCATCCTCTAAGTTCTTTAAAATACTATGTGTTCTTTCTTTAGAATCAGTATGTTTAAATTCAACATCATTATTTTCAAATGATTCATTATTTTCAAAGGATTCATTATTTTCAAATGAATTATTATTTGATAAAGAATTTATCATATCACTAAAACTTGAATTATTTAGGTCTAAATTATTTAGATCTAATTTATTTAAATCGATTCCAGCTAACATATTTGAAATTTGGCTTAAATCTATGCCTCCCATACCTGAAAGTATATTCGATAATGGGTTATCTTGTTCATCTCCATCATTAGAGTTTGATGAATTATCTTCATTTTTATTATTTTTGTTAGTTTGTGTGGTTCCTGAGTTTGAATTAGCATTAGAATTTGAATTTGATGCTGCTGCTGAATTTACATTACCTGAATTTCCAAACATGTTATTACCTTGACCATTTAAACCACCCAACAAATTTGATAATATATTATTATCTTGACCATTTAAACCACCCAACAAATTTGATATCATATTATTATCTTGGCCATTTAAACCACCTAACAAATTTGATAACATGTTATTGTCTTGACCACCTAATCCAGAGAGTAAGCCCTCAAGCATATTGTTGCCCCCACCATTATTTCCAGAAAGAAAACCAGATAATAGTGTCATCAATGGATTTTGAGAATTTCCATTTAACATTTGTGTTAATGGATTATTATTATTATTATTATTAGCATTGTTATTGTTATTGTTATTTCCATTGCTATTATTATTGTTGCTGCTGTTGTTGTTGCTGTTGTTATCGTTATTGCCATTGTTGTTATTATTATTGCCATTGTTGTTATTATTATTTCCATGATGCTTATGATGTTTTGACACATTTATCACCTCATTTATAAATGGGAGAGCGTAAGCTCTCCCTGATTTTAGAATTAGCAACCGCAGCCTTTATTACAAGTATTTGCTACATTTCCACCTTTACAAAAACAAAATCCCAAGTATAAAAGTATTAATAAAAATGAGTTATTATTTTCAAGTAGACATGTTTTTTGAAGTATGATTAAGATTATTAGCGCACAAATTGGATTGCTACATAAATTTTGAACTCCACATGGACTTGCTACAGGTTGAACACCACAGCATGAATTTCCACAACATCTTTTTTTTGACATATAAAACCCCCCTTTCTGGGCATGTTTCAATATGATATAACTTTTAACTTATGCTTATTAATATTTAAATTTATCAAATGTGCACTTATAATCCACTGTCTAAGATATTATTAGTCACAATCGCATTTTTTGTTTTGATTTCCACCACAGAAACATAAAAATAATAGTATTATTATCCAGATACCATTTCCTGAACCTAAACCACCTAATCCACATGCTCCACTGTTATTGTTTCCGCATCTACATAGTTCTTTACAGTGCTTA
>Ga0105047_10019890_pt1 | contig 10343 bp, 7 predicted proteins | sample MAT04_FD_78384 | JGI IMG/M metagenome (GOLD analysis project Ga0105047, IMG submission 78384) | Freshwater microbial communities from Lake Fryxell liftoff mats and glacier meltwater in Antarctica - MAT-04 (megahit assembly) | ecosystem: Environmental > Aquatic > Freshwater > Ice > Liftoff... | reverse complement strand
GCAAGGAAAGTTGCTACAGGGGACTTGCGATCCGTCGCACGTCTCCGCTACAAGCCCGCCTCCGACTGAAGTGCGGGCGTAGCTCAGTGGTAGAGCACAACCTTGCCAAGGTTGGGGTCGAGAGTTCGAATCTCTTCGCCCGCTCCAGTCGTATGAAGAGACCCGGTCGCGAGATCGGGTCTTTTTCGTTTCCCGGCCCTGTCAGCGCCCTGGCTTGCGCGCCTCAGTCCTCATTCGCGGCGTTCGGGTCGATGGCGTCCTCGACGAGGCGCCGCCAGTGGGGGTCGGTGTCGTCGACCAGGTCGACGTCGTCCAGCAAGGCCACGACGGCGTCGCCGTCCGGCAAGATGAGGCCGAGCACCTCCATCGGTTCGCCGAACGCGCCCGGATGAACTTCCGCCTGAACGGCGACCGCACCCTGTTCGCCGTCGTCGTCCCACCAGATCACGGGCTGGGGCAGGTCCATGTCGATGACCCGGGGATCTTCGGACTCACCCAGGGCAAAGACCGCCCGGCGCGCCTGCACATCGTCGAGCGTGGCGACGCGGCCGGTGAACGGCTTCAGCCGCGACCAGTCGTCAGCGTCGAAGCCGCCGCCGTCGTCTTCAGAACCGTCTTGCCCGAGGTCGTTCGCCATTCGACCAGACTAGCGACCCTGGGGTCTCAAGATCAATTGATGCCGAGGGCCGCCTTGATATCGCGCCAGTCGATGTATTTGAAGTTCTGGGTGCTCACGTCGTTCACGTCGTCCTGAACCACAACGAGGCCTTCGGGAAAGGCGGGCCCGACCGGGCCGCCCAGCGCGGCCAGGCCGTCGGTGCCGGTGACGCGGTCAACGACGCCCGCCTCGACCACGAACCGGCCCCTGTATTCGGGCACGCCGGTGTCGATGCGCCAGACCGGGAAGGCCGAATCGCCCTGGCTCGAGCCGATCAGATAGCGGGCCTCACCGTCCGCGATAATGGTCAGGCCTTCCGCGTCGGCCACCAGCACACCGGTCGCGATCCCCTGAACCAGGGTGCGGGCGTCGCCCGAGGCAGGGTCGAGGCCATAGCGCCAGACCCCGACGTTCTCCTCGCCCAGATACAGGGCGTTGGTCGCCTCGTCGGCAGCGCATCCTTCCGAGATCGTGCCGATGTCGAACCGGCGGACCTCGCGCGCCAGCGGCAGTCCCCCTGCATCGACGGTCAGGATGAATTGGCGCACCTCGCCCTCGTGGCCGACCAGGATCGCATGGACCTCGGCCCCGCGCCGGGCAAAACAGAAGCCATACGGCTCGACCACATCCGTCGCGATCGCGCCCCATGCTCGCACGCCGTTCTGGCCCGTCCCGGCCGGATCGAACAGATACAGGGACACCCCCGTCTTGCCCGGCGTCCGGTCGCTGGCCCCCAGAACCAGCTGCGGCCGCCCTGCGACCGTCAGCCCCTCGACCGCATCCACATTGTTCAGCAGACCCTCTGCCAGGAACTGCAGCACGGTGCCGTCCAGCCCGTAGACATACAGCCCCGCCTTCTTGTCGGTGCCGGCCACGAAGCCGGGCGTCGTGGTGCCCATGACCACGACGGGGTTCTGCCCCATCCAGACGACGGGATCGTCGGCGGCATCCTCGCCCCCGCCGGTCCCGACGGACGGGGTCTCGAGCGTCGCCCGCACCAGGGCCCCCGGGCCGACGAAACCCTCGCCCTCGCCCTGATAGTCGACTTCCGAGGTGGCGCAGCCCGTCATCAGAAGGGCGGCGAAGGCGGTCATCAGCAGGGCATGACGGCGCATGGCGGTCTCCGTGGCAGGGGTTCCAGCGGGCGAAAACCATGGTCGCGGCGGCGGGTCAAGGCCGGGACGACGAAGCCGACGGGCGAGGTCTGACGTGTCCGGACGAGTTGTCACAACAGCGTTCGCAAATCGAATCCGGCTCTTTGCACAAGCGTCGCTGTGGTGTCGCCACCGCAGCCTAGCAGCAGCCTCCAGAGCTGGCGGCCCGGGGGGTCGACCGGACCAACGGGGATGCTTCCAATGAAACTCGCGCTTCTTTTCGGGGCCGCCGTCGCACCGCTCCTGTTCGCCAACACCGCCATGGCCCAGTCCGCCGGCCAGGCCGCTGATCAGGTCGAGGACGTGGTCGTGACCGGGCGTCGCCCGATCGCGGAATCGGAAGCCGCCGCGCTTCTGATCCAGCGCAACTCCGACAGCCTGGTCAGTGTCATCTCTGCTGACTCGGTCGGCCAGCTGCCCGACCAGAATATTGCTTTCGCCGTGGGCCGCCTGCCCGGCGTGGGTGTTCAGCGGGATCAGGGCCAGGCGCGCTACGTCAATCTGCGCGGCGCGCCGACCAACTGGACCACGCTGTCGTTCGACGGGATCAACGTCGTCAGCCCCGAGGGCCGTCAGTCGCGGTTCGACAACATCCCGTCCGCCCTAGCCGCCCAGATCGTCGCCAACAAGGCCGTGACGCCGGACATGTCGGCCGAGAGCCTGGCCGGCAATATCGACATCATCACCCGCAGCCCCTTCGACTATCCGGGCTTCAAGCTAAACGCGAAGCTCGGTGCCGGCATCGTCGCGCTGGGTGGCGGACCGGAAATCGACAGCAGCCTTGTCATCTCCAACCGGTTCTTCGACGACCGGTTCGGGGCCCTGTTCTCGGCCTCCTACTACACCCGGGACATGATCACCGACAACATCGAGACGGATTGGGAGCCGGTCTCCCAGGACGCGGGTCAGCCCGGCGCGTCGACGCGCCCGCTCTGGGCTCGCGAGCATGAGAACAAGCTGTATCGCCTGACCCGCACCAACCAGTCCTTCAGTGGACGGCTGGAGTATCGTCCTGACGACGCCAACACCCTGTTCCTGAGCTCCATCTATACGTCGTATCGCGACGACGAACTGCGCTCCAACATCAAGGTCGATCTCGACGACCGCCAGTCCAGCACCCCGATCACGGCCTGTTCGGCGCGTCCGGGCAACGGTACGACCGTGTCCGGCGGAAACTCCGGCTATGCCGATTTCTGCACCGGCAACACCCCGCTTCAGGGGACGGTGTATGGCGTTGATTTCGACAACAACTTCAATGATCTGGAGTCGATCGAGTTCATTTCCACCACGACCCTTGGCGGCAACCATCTGCTCGGCGATTGGGATCTGCAGTGGCGTCTGAACTACACCAAGACGGATGACGGCTCCAACGCCCCGGCCTTGACCAGCTACGCCAGCCCGTCGACGCGCACCCTGCGCCCGACCGTGGTCTACGACTTCCGCAATCCCGAAGCCCAGCGGATGGAGTTCTATCGCACGGTCCAGAACCCGGACGGCACCTATGCGCGGGGGGAGCGCGTTCTGGCCGACGAAAGCTTCGCCACCGAGCTCACCCGGCTGCAGCGGCGCGAAGGGGGTGCCGAAACCGACGCCTATACGGCGATCCTGGACGTCGAGCGCGAGGCCAACCTGTTCGGGCGTTCGACCACCTTCAAGTTCGGCGGTGAATATGCCGAGCGCACCAAGCGTAGCGAGAACACGCTTTACGAGATTACGACAAACGACATCATCGCCGCCGGCCTGCCGCGGACCTTCGCCGCCATCGCCATCGACAGGCCGTACGCGGGTGACCTGCCGCTGGGCTACAGCTTCCGCTACCACGGTTCGACCCAGTCGCGTGCCCTGCTCGATCAGGCCATCGCTTCGGGCCGCGGCACGACGAGAAACAACTTCTTCTATGAGGTGACCGAGGAGGCGATGGCCGCCTATGCCATGGCCACGGTCGATTTCGACTGGGGCAATGTCGTCTTCGGCGCCCGGGTCGAGCGCACCGAGAACACCGGTGAGGCCCCGACCACCCTTCGTCTCGCTCCTGTCCCTCCGGCGACCGTCGGCGTGAGCTCGAGCGTCATCACCACCTCGGCCAGCGACGAGACGCTGGTGTTCCCGAGCGTCCACTTCAACTGGGACGTGGCCGACAACAAGAAGGTCCGTTTCTCGCTCAACACCGGCGCTGCGCGGCCCGACTATGACGATCTGCGCCCGGGCTTCTCGGTCGACGATGCGCTGCAGACCGCCTCGGGTGGCAACCCGGCCGCGACCCCCGAAAAGGCCATCGGTGCGGATGCCTATTTCGAGTGGTATTTCAACACCGGCGGCCTGTTCCAGATGGGGGCCTTCTACAAGGACATCAAGGACGTTCTGTTCGACTCCTCGACCACGCTGGGCCCGGTCGACTTCCCGGACGGTGTCGATCGCTCGAACTACACACTGTCGACCCTGGTCAACGGTTTCGAGGGCCAGATCACCGGCTTCGAGATCGCCTACCAGCAGAGCGCACGGACCTTCGTCGAAAGCCGTGGGCTGCTGGCCTGGCTGGGCGGCTTCGGCATCCAGGCCAACGCCACCATCACCGACAGCGAGGCCAAGGCCCCGGACGGCCGCACTGTTCGACTGCCGGGTACTTCGGACCTGATCTACAACATCATCCCCTACTACGAGAACTACGGCTTCTCCGCCCGCCTCAGCTACCAGTATCGTACGGAGTGGCTAAACTCGGTCAGCCTTGGTGGGATCACCGGATCGAACAACGGCGGCGATCAGTTCTGGGATGACGACGCAGAACTGGACCTGTCGCTGCGCTATTCGATCAACGACAATGTCGAATGGTATTTCGACGCCTCCAACCTGACCAACGGGGCCGGGATCCGCTACTCGACCGAGAAGCGTTTCACTATCGAGAACGAGACCTTCGGTGCCCGGTATCTGATGGGCGTCCGCGTCCAGTTCTGATCCTGCGAACGACGAGGAAAATGCGTGGAGAGCCATAGAGGTCGCGAGCACCTCCTGGCTCTCCGCTGAAAGCGGCCAACCAAGGGTAATGCAGACCATGAAGACTTTCGCACGTGTCGTTATTTCCGTAACCGCCGCGTCGCTGGTTTTCGGGTTGTTTCCGGCATCCGCCCAGGAGGCTGCGATGCCGGCCTCCCGGCCGCAACACAGCGTGAATGCTGCTGCGGAGTCTCCGAAGGCGAGGAACATCGTTCTGTTCCTCGCCGACGCGGCAGGCGTGCCGGTTCTCTCTGCGGCCAGTCTCATGGCCTATGGCGAGCCGCTGCGGCTGCATATCCAGTCCTGGCCGCACCTGGGATTGAGCGAGACCTCGCCCGTCGATGAGTTCGTCTCTGACTCAGCCAATGGCATGTCGGCGATCGTGACCGGTGTGAAAACACGCAACGGCGTCATCAGCCAGGGTCCGGATGCGGTTCGCGGTCGCACGGATGGAACACCGACCCGGACGGTGCTCGAATATGCGGAAGAACGCGGCCTCCTGACCAGTGTGATCACATCCCAGTCGATCGCCGACGCCACGCCGGCTGCCAACTACGCCCATGCCAACGATCGCTCGAACTGGGGCGTGATATTTCCCCAGGCCTTCTCGCCGCGGTTCGGCGACGGTGTGGACGTGATGTTTGGCGCCGGCCGCCGCAGGATCGGGGAGCAACTGACGGTTCTGGGCAACAGCTTCGAGGCGCTGAGCGAGGCGCACGCCCGGCCGATCTATGCCACGCTGGCGGACGTGCCGAACACGAATGTCCGGCCAATCGTCGTGGCGGATGCCCTGGATGTGCGCGCGGCAACGCTGCGGGCCCTGGACATCCTCCAGCAATCGTCGACCGGCTATTTCCTTGTTGTCGAATGGGACGCGCACACGGACGACCCGCGCGAAGGCCTGCAGAACATGGTGGATTTCGACCGGCTCATCGCCGAGGTGGAGAGCCGCGTGGATCTGAGCGACACCTTGCTGCTGTTCACCGCGGACCATTCCTTCGGACTGCAGGTGGATGGCGGCAGCCGCAGCGAGCCGCTGCTTGACGGCTATGATGCGTGGAAAGCTTCCGGAAGTGAGGAGGGCATGATCCGCCTCAAGAATGTCCTGGTCAATGATACGCACACAGCCGAGGAGGTCCCCGCCCTGGCGACCGGCGCAGGTGCCGAGCGCGTCCGGGGCTATTTCCCCAACACCTATCTGTTCAGCGTGATGATGGACGCCTGGGGCTGGACGGCGGACTGAGCTCAGACGGATCGAAAGACCGCAGGGGCGGGCATTCAACCTGTCAGTGCCGTCAGTCGGTGTCGCCGTCGTAGGGCGCGGTGTTGGAGAAGCGCCGCTCTGCCGTCGCTGGCGTCGCGTCCACCAGCCGCTTGGTCCCGTCGTTGTCCTTGTCCAGGGCGAAGGCGTCGTAGAGCTGGCCGTCCGCCGTCCAGGCCTCGTAGCTCAGGCGACCGTCGTCGATGCGGACGACCTGGAAGAATTGGGTGTTCTCGGCCCGACGCTGCAACTCCACCCCCTGAGCCGCATAGTCGGTCCAGCCCGCCTCGCGCCAGACATACTGTTTGGGACCGGACACGGAGTTGACGAACATCGGCCCGATCGCGCCTTCGGCGGCGGGACCAGAGGCCCGTTCGGGCGACTGGGTCAGGCCACCCCGGGCATAAGTGTGGTCGTGGCCCTGCAGGACCAGATCGACGTCATGTTTGCGCAGCACCGGCAGCAGGATGTCGCGGCGACGAACGTCGTCGCGCTCGCTGCCGGACGAGAACACCGGGTGATGGAAGGTCGCCACCCGCCAGCGCGCGTCGGAGGCCTCCAGCCGGGCGTCCAGCCAGGCCGCCTGGGCCACCAGGTCGCCCCCCATGGTGTCCAGAACGAAGACGTGGAGGTCCTCGCTGTAGCGGACCTCATACACGGTTTCCCTAAGGTCTTCGGCCAGTTCGGCGACCTCGGGCAGGCGCCACTGTGGCCGCCAAAGCTGCGACAGGGCGCGGCGCTGTTCGACCGGGCTGGCGCTGATCCGCGAATATTCGTGATTGCCCGCGACCGGCACCGCCGGGACCATGCCGTGGATAAAGCCGACCGCCTTGAACCACTGCGCCCATTCATAGTCGCGAGAGCCGGTGTTCACCATGTCACCGGCATGGATGATGAAGCGGGCGTCAGGGGCGGCAGCATAGGCGGCCCGCACGGTGCGCGACCAGTGCGACAGGATGCCGTTCTGGGCATCGCCCATATAGAGGAAGGTGACCGGGCCCCCGACCGGCGCAGTGCGGACCTGAAACCACTCGCTCCAGCGGTTTTCGGCCCCCTGGACGCGATAGGCGTAAAGCGTATCCGGCTCCAGGCCGTTGAACAGGACCGAGTGATAATGGACCGGGGCCAGCCCGGCGTTCTGGGGCACATCAAACATCTGGCCGGCGAGGGCGATCTGCGTGGGATCCAGAGGCTCGGTCCGCGCCGTCTCGGAGGTCGCGGCCAGGTCGAAGCGGGCATCGGCCGTGGCCCGGGCGATCTGGGCGCGGGTGATCGGCACGCTGGCATCGGTGCGCCAGCTGACCGCCAGGGTTCGCGCCGGATCGCCCGCGAAGGTCACCACCACGCGATCGGGCCAAGGCGATGCGGACTGCCAGGGCGGGACCGTTGGACCATGGTCGGGATCCGGGTGGGCCAGGGCCTGGCCTGCCATGCACAGCGCCATGGCCGTTCCTGTCAGTAACCGCCGCATGAGTCTTTCCCTGTCCACGCATCAAGTGACACAAGGCTAGACGGGCTCGGTGACGACCGCGTGTCAGCCGCCCCGCCGGGCTCGGTCTTCGACTTCCCTTCCGGATCGCGCGAAAGCGACTGGACCCGCGCGGGGTCAGGCCCTAACCGGCTGGTCGACCGGGGCGCGGCACCGGGCTTGCAGGGGCTGGGGTCCCTTCCCCGACACGGGCCAAGACAGGATTTTTCGGATGTTCATGGAAGGCGACATCGACTGGGCGCTGGTGTTCGGCCTCGTCGCCGCCGTGACCTCGATCGTTGCCGTTCTGGCACTGGTGTTCGCGGTCAGCAACCGGACCCGTCACGTCTCCACCTCGGATCAGCTTGACGCGGTGTCCAAAGCGGCCGAGGCCGCCGAGACGCGGCTGACGGAAACGCTGAACGCCATCCCCGTGGCCCTGGTCCAGACCGACCGGGGCGGCAAGTTCGTGTTCGCCAACCGGGCCGCGCACCAGCTGATGGGCCGCCGCGACGCCGAGTTGCTGGGGCTGCGGTTCCATTCCGCGACCTGGGGCATCACCTATCCTGACGGCCGCCCGGTGCCGCCGGACCTCCTGCCCAGCGCCCGCGCGCTGCGGGGCCAGACGGTCAAGGGCTTTCAGCACATCCTCGCCAATCCCGCGACCCGTCGAAAGATGCTGGTATCGGTCACCGCCATGCCGATTGAGGACGCGCAGGGCCAGATCATCGGCTCGACCGCCGCCATCGTCGAGACCGAGGGCCTGACGACGCCGGAGGCTGTCGCGCCCGAGGCCGCCCCGGCCGCTGCCGCCGCCGACGACCTGACCCGGCGCGTCTTTGACGCGGCCGCCAGCGCCCTCGTCGTGGTGGCTGCCAATGGCGTGGTCCGTGAGGTCAATCCGACGGCCCTGGCCCTGTTCGGCCGCTCCGCCGCGGTCATCGGCAGCGATTTCGCCGACCAGTTCCTGGGCGAGACCGAACGCGTCGAGGGCCGCCAGACGCTCCGGGCCGCGCTGAACGCCGCGCCGGGCGAGGCGGATGCGATCGTGTCGGCCCTCGGCGGTGAGCACGGGGTCATCTGGCGCCTCCTGCCGCTCAATGCGCCGGGCGGGCCGGTCGACATGGTGCTGCTGGCCGGAGATCCCGCGCCTCCCCCCGCGCCACTGGCCTTAGCGGTCCAGGCCGCGCCCGACGCGCCCGCGGCGGACGCCCCAGGCGAGGATCCGGCGGCGGCCCTCGAGACGGCTGGCGCGCGCGAGGCCGCCCTTGAGGCCGAGCTTCAGACTCTTCGCGCCGCGTTGGACGCGGGTCGGGCCGAGATGGCGGGGGCCGTGGACGGCGCCCGCGCCGAGGCCCTGGCCCTCGTTGAAAGCAGCGACGGGGCTAGCCGCCGGCTGGAGAGCGTCGGTCGCCTAACCGGCGGCCTGGCCCAGGATTTCCACGCCCTGCTGGCGGTCATGACCAGCGCGCTCGACATGCTGCTGAAGACGGCCGACGATCCCGCGCGCGTCCGGCGTCTGGGTCAGGCGGCGCTGGCGGCGGGACAGCGGGGCGAGGCCCTGACCCGCCGCCTGTCGGCCTTTTCCCAGGGCGAGGATGCCCACGCCCGGGTTCTGGACGCCGGCGTGCTGCTGCGGGCGATGGAAACCCGCCTGCGGGCTCTGGCCGGTCCCGGCGTTGATCTGCTGATCGAGGGACCGTCCGGGGACGCGCCGGTCCGTGTCGATCCTGTCGGGTTCGAGGGCGCGGTCCAGGCTCTGGTCCGCAACGCCGTCGAGGCGCTCGAAGGCGCAGGCGCGGTCGCCGTGCGGCTCGAGACCACCGACACCGGCGCGCGGCTGACGGTACGCGATACCGGACCCGGCCTCGACGCCGCCACCGCCGCGCGGGCGATGGAGCCGTTCTTCACCACCCGGGAGGGTGCCGCCGGTCTGGGGCTGGCCCAGGTCCACGCCTTCGCCCGCCAGTCGGGCGGATCCCTGACCCTGACCGGGCCCGGGGGCGAGGGTGCCGAGGCGGTTCTGACGCTGCCCGCCGCTTTGGGCATTCAGGAACTCGCAGACCCCGCTGCCTGAACGGCTCGCCCGTCGACCCCCGCCCAGTTCGCGGACGGCGGGGGCGCTTATGGCTTGGGCAGTCAGGATTTCTCTGGGGCTTCTGGTTGTCGCCTATGCGGCGTGGCTGGGACTGCCGCTGGCGCAGGCGCTGTCGTCGGGCCAGACCATCGGCCAGGTCTGGGCCGGGCTTGCCCCGTCGGGCTCTTTCCAGGAGACGGGCATGGCGGCCCTGCTGCTGGTTACCATCGCCCTCTACAGCCTGGGCGGGCTGGCGACGGAGGTTGGCTTCGGCTGGGCTCCGGGGTTGTTCTTCTTCGGCTTTGTCGGCGAGATCGCCCTGCGGCTGGCGGTATTCAGCGGTGCGGTCGTGCCCGCAGCCCCGGTCCTGGGCATCGGTGCCCAGGTCGAGGCGGCGCTGGCGACCCTCGGTCGTCTGGTGGGCGAAACTGCGCCGATCTCACTCGCGGCCCTGCTGGCCGTCGGGCTCTGCATCGTGGGGATCGGCGCATGGCGCGGCCATCAGGGCACGGCGCTGACCCAGGTGTGGACCCCGGCGACGCTCTCCGCCTGAGCGGTCCGCGCTGATCGCAGTCGTCGTTTCAGGCCGGTCAGGATCAGGATCGCCTCGCTCTTGCTGGTGCGAGCCACTGGCCGCCTGACGCGGCAGCCTCCCGCTTCGAACACTTCCCGGGCTATCTGAGACCCGGGCGACACCCCATATCGGGCCTGGCGGTTGACCCGGCCGGGTCAGG